>ERZ857629.3570-NODE-3570-length-12941-cov-3.209297_pt1 | contig 12941 bp, 14 predicted proteins | sample MGYA00519700_ERZ857629 | MGnify/ENA primary metagenome ERZ857629 (study PRJEB31778, sample SAMEA3449351) | human gut metagenome | biome: human gut; feature: human-associated habitat; material: faeces | place: United Kingdom | collected 2010/2012 ... | reverse complement strand
CTTTGCATTTTGTTACTTCGTGTCTACGCTTCGCTTCGCACTACACAAAATCCGCCATCTTGAATTTTACAGGTTCATTGTTGCAACAATATTTTTTTTGAGCAATAATTAAGCGAAAAACAAATATAAAGGGATTTAGAATGAAAAAACCGAATTTAGCAGTTCTCGGTGCAACAGGTGTTGTTGGCAGAGAAATTTTATCGATATTAGAAGAAAACAACGTACCCTATGAAAGCATCAAATTTCTTGCAAGTTCAAGAAGTGCAGGCTCTCAAATCGAATTTAAAGGCGAAAAGCACACTGTTATCGAAGCAACTCCCGATGCTTTTGAAGGCGTAAACATCGTCCTCGCATCAGCAGGCGGTTCAACAAGTTTAGCACTCGCAAATGAAGCAGTAAAAAGAGGCTGCGTATACATCGACAATTCAAGCGCATTCCGTATGGAAAAAGAAGTTCCGCTTGTTATTGCAGGTGTTAACGATGAAGATTTAAGAAAGCACAAGGGTATTGTTGCAAACCCGAATTGTTCAACATCACAATTAATGCTCGTTTTGAAGCCGTTGCATGACGTTGCAAAAATCAAACGTCTTGTTGTAAGCACATACCAAGCAGTAAGCGGTGCAGGCTTAAAGGCTATAAACGAACTTACGGAAAGCACAAAAGCAAAACTTAACGGAAAATCTTTTGAGCCGAAAGCATTCAAAAAGGATATCGCTTTCAACGTAATTCCGCAAATTGACGTGTTCTGCGAAAACGGTTACACAAAAGAAGAAATGAAGGTTGTTAACGAAACAAAAAAAATTCTTCACCTTGAAGAAAAAACTCCGATTACCTGCACAGCAGTAAGAGTTCCCGTGTACAACAGCCACTCGGAAGCCGTTACAATTGAATTTGAAAAAGAAATGACTCCCGAAAAAGCACGTGAAATTCTCGAAAACGCTTGGGGCGTCGAAGTTATGGACGATATTGACAACTACGTATACCCGACTCCGAAGGATACAGCAGGAAAAAATCCCGTTTACGTAGGAAGAATAAGAAAAGACTTGGCTTTTGACAATGCAATTTCACTTTGGTGCGTAGCAGACAACCTCAGAATCGGTGCAGCACTCAACACTGTAAGAATTGCAGAAAAAGTTATTGAAATGGAATTGTTCTAAGAAGGAGAATAATATGGCAATAAGATATAATGCCGGAGAAATAATAACCGCAATGGTTACGCCATTCAAAGAAAATTATGAAGTTGACTATGAAGCATTGGAAAAATTAGTCAATCACTTAATCAAAACGGGTTCTGACTCAATTTTGGTAGCAGGAACAACAGGCGAATGCCCGACTTTGACACACGAAGAAGAATGGGACGTTTTGAAATTTGTGCTTAAAACCGTTAACGGCAGAGCAAAAGTCATCATGGGAACGGGCTCAAATTCAACAGAAACAGCCGTTATGACTGCAAAAAAAGCAGAAGAACTTGGCGCTGACGCAATTTTGACCGTAGTTCCTTACTACAACAAACCTAATCAAAGAGGTATGATTGCTCACTTTTCAGCAGTTGCAGAAGCCGTAAAACTTCCTATTATTTTGTACAATATTCCCGGAAGAACAGGTGTAAACATGCAGCCTGCAACCGTTGCAGAACTTGCTAAAAAGTATTCAAACATAGTTGCAATCAAACAAAGTAACGGGGATTTGGATTTAATCAGTGAAATGAAAAATGTTTGCCCGAACGATTTTATCATTTACTCGGGAGATGACAGTTTGACGCTTCCGATGATGTCATTAGGCGTTTTCGGCGTGATAAGCGTTGCTTCCCACGTTGTCGGCACAGAAATGAAAGAAATGATAAAATTATTCAAAAAAGGCGATAATGCAGCCGCTCTTGGAAAACATTTACAACTTTTCCCGATATTCAAAAAGTTATTTATGTGCCCGAGCCCTGCGCCCGTAAAAGATATGCTTTCTAAAATGGGGATAATCAAAAATGTTCTCAGACTTCCTCTCGTGAACATGACTGATGCCGAAAAAGCAGAATTTTACTCAGTTGCAGACAAATATTTGAAATAAAAAATAAACATATCAATAAAACTGCGGAATTGTTTTAATATACATCTTGTTTATGTTAAAATAATTCCGTAGTTTTATAAAAGAAAGGTAAAAATATGAAAGAACTTTCACCGCTTCAAAAAGAAAGATTAAATTATATTCCTAAACTTCCTGCATCATTACAACATGGCATTAACAAACTTGTTGTAAATCAAGGAGAAAAAACTCAATCAATAGCAGACCAAAAAGAAATTAACGAATTATTCAAAAATTCATACGGAATGCCGACAGTAACCTTCTCAACAACAGAAGAAGAAACTGTTAAACCGGCAAAGAATATCGGTGTTATTTTATCAGGTGGTCAAGCCCCCGGTGGACACAACGTAATTGCAGGTTTGTATGACGCATTAAAGCAAGCAAACCCTGAAAACAAACTCTACGGATTCTTGGGCGGTCCCTCAGGAATTATTGACGGAAAATATATTGAATTAACAAAAGATATTATCGATGCTTACAGAAACACAGGCGGATTTGATATCATCGGTTCAGGCAGAACAAAATTAGAAACCGAAGAACAATTCAAAAAAGCATGGAACACATGTCAAAACCTCAACGTTACAGGTATCGTGATTATCGGCGGTGATGATTCTAATACAAATGCTGCCCTTTTGGCAGAATGGTTCCTTGACAAAAAAGCGGGCATTCAAGTTATCGGCTGCCCCAAAACAATCGACGGCGACCTTAAAAACGAACAAATAGAAATTTCTTTCGGTTTTGATACCGCAACAAAAACATACGCAGAACTCGTTGGAAACATTCAACGTGATGCTAATTCAGCAAAGAAATACTGGCACTTCATCAAATTGATGGGCAGAAGCGCTTCTCACGTTGCACTCGAAGTTGCACTTCAAACTCACCCGAACGTTGCTTTGATTTCAGAAGAAGTTGAAGAAAAGAAAATGTCTTTGTCAGAAGTCGTTACAAAGATTGCAAAAGTTGTAGCAGACAGAGCAGACGCAGGCAAAAACTTCGGTATCGTTTTAGTTCCGGAAGGACTTATTGAATTTATCCCCGAAATGAAGTCAATGATTGCAAACCTCAACGACGTTTTGGCATTAATTGAAGACGATACAGACTACATGAACGCTAATTGCGAAACTGACAAGTTTGAAATTATCAAAAACAGATTAGAACCCCAAAACGGTGCAGTTTACAGTTCTCTCCCGAACATGATTAAGGCTCAATTGCTTATGGACAGAGATCCTCACGGCAATGTTCAAGTATCAAGAATTGATACAGAAAAACTCTTAATCGCAATGGTTAGAGAACGTCTTGACAAAATGAAAGAAGAAGGCAGATACAACGGTAAATTCTCAGATTTGGCACACTTCTTCGGATACGAAGGACGTTGTGCATTCCCGTCAAACTTTGACGCAGATTACTGCTACTCATTAGGTTTCAACGCATTTGCATTAATGAACTTCGGTTTGACAGGCTACATTTCATCAGTAAGAAACCTTACTGCCCCTGCAAAAGATTGGATTGCAGGCGGTATTCCTCTTACAATGATGATGAATATGGAAAAACGCCACGGCGAATTTAAGCCCGTTATCAAGAAGGCACTTGTTCAAATTGACGGACCTGTATTCAAATATTTGGAAGCACACAGAGATGAATGGGCAATCGAAGATTGTTACTTATTCCCGGGTGCTATCCAATACTTTGGACCTTCTGATGTTGCAGACATCACAACAAGAACACTTCAATTGGAAAAAAACTAACTTTCCGATAAAAACAAAAAACAGTGGTGTAAAAGCCACTGTTTTTGTTTATTGAACAATTTTTATTTTAAAATTTTGTATCGGCTGCTTCTGAATAATTTTCTTTTGATTTTCCAAAGTATTTTTAACCGCAAAAATCCAGCCCGTTCTCGGATTTACAAACAAAAAGAACGCCGCCTCACTCGATACAACCGCCGAAGCATCATCAATCAGTAATTCACCTTTATCCGAAAGTTCAAAAACAGTAAAAGACAACGGCTCTGAAACAGAACTCTCCAAATATCCGTCAAATTTAATATTATAAACCTTAGATGTATCCTTTAAAGCAGGCTTACCCTTGTAAGTTGTAATCCACTGATAAAGCGCCGTCAGCAAATGGTCGTTATTCCGTGTCATCGTGTCTTACCAACGGAATAAATTTATCAACAAGTTCCTGACTCCACTTAGTTCCGGCACCTTGCTTGATAATTTCTATCGCTTTTTCAATTTCAAACGCTTTTCTGTAAGGTCTGTCCTGAGTTAAAGCATAATAAGCATCTATCAACAAAATTATTTGCGATGCAAGCGGAATGTCTTTGCCCGAAACTTTACCCGGGTATCCTGAACCGTCCCAATTTTCGTGGTGTTTTTCAATAATAGGAATTACATCTTGAATACTGCTTATCGGCTTCAAAATATCTCTTGCAGCAATTACAGGGTGCGTTCTTATCAAATTCTTTTCGTCTTCCGTCAAAGCATCTTCCTTGCGGAAAATGTTTTCAGGAATCATAATATTTCCGATATCGTACAACAATACCGCTATTTTTAATTTATCAATTTCTTCCTTCGGCATGTCCATCTGCTTAGCAAGTTTCACCGCCAACAACAATTTAGACTTGGTAAAACCGCTTTGATAAGTAGAATTATATGACTGTGTAATAATATCTACAACCGAATAAATAACCTCTTTTGCGTCCTTTTCATAAGACGTAACCGAACTCAAACGAGCAGTTATATCACCCGCAATTTCAGCAGGAATTTGCACTCTTTGCTTTGAAACAATGTCCAAAAATGCGTTAACTGCAATCTTTTGCCAATTAACTTCTTTTTGCTTTTGCGTAAGTTGAACTTGGTTTCTACCGTTAATTTTTGCTCTATACATTGCCTGATCGGCAAGTTCAGTAAGGTCAAAAACATTTTTACTGTGTTCCAAAAACGTTGCAACACCTATACTTGCGGTAACATTCCCGATTTTTTCCAAAGGCGTTGCCTCAATAGCCGCCCTGATACGCTCTGCGGCAATCATTGCCCCGTAAGAATCGACCCCCGGAAGCAAAACGTTAAATTCTTCTCCGCCTATTCTTGCAGGAATATCTATCGAGCGTGCTTTTTGCTTCAAAACATCTGAAATAGCCTTAATAGCGACGTCTCCGTATTGATGCCCGTATGTATCATTAATAGTTTTCAAATGGTCTAAATCCAATGATATCAACGAAAAAGGCTGACCTAAACGAAGTGCCCGTTCTGCTTCTCGATTTATATTTTCTTCAAAATATCTTCTGTTATACAAACCTGTCAACGGGTCTGTAACTGCTTGTTTTCGAACTTCTTCAAACAAACCTGCAATAGTTATGGCAAGTTCAATCTGATTTGCAAACAAAGTCAAAAAGTTAAGTTCCGTATCCGTACTGTCCGAACGTTCCGAAAAAACTATCATACAACCAAATTCGGAAGATTTTGCAACACTTTCGTTTTGCTTTCGATACAAAGGAACAACCATTATAGACTTGCTTTGAGTCGATTTTAAAACTTCGCTTACAAACTCGTGCGACAAGTTTGACATTATGCCGTAAATGAAATTTTTTATATCGTTTGTGCTTTGGATTTTATGTTCTTTCAAAGAAGATAGCAAAAGTGAATTTGCCGAGCAGGGAACGTGAAACTCCTTTAACGGCACAAAACTGTTATTCTCTTTCAACTTATTAATAACTTTGCTTTCGGCATGAGATTTAACTTTGAAATATTCACCGCTTTCATCAATTTCTTTGGTCAAAACGAACACGTTTATGTAGCCCATTTGATTTTTCAAAGATTGAACAATAGTATCCAAAACATTAGCCAATGGTTCTGACGAGTTCATCATTTCCCAAATGTTACCCATCGTAAGCATTGTGTTATTTGCTTTGTTCAACTCCTCGGTTTTTTGCTTAATTTCGTGTTCAAGTTCAAGATTTCTTTTATAAACATCCATAGAACTGATAGACGAGATATTGCTGTCTACCTGTTGAAGTTTATCAAAGAATCCTTTTAATTGCGAAAAAATGATATTGCCCTCACATTTAACTTTCTAATTATACAACTTTATTCCTCAAATTGTAAGAGTTTATTTACAAGTTTTACGATATTTTTAGAATTTATCATCAAAACACACTTATTTTTTTCAGAATTTTTGCAGTTTTTTTTCATACAAGGAGAGCATTTTGCCTCTGATTGAAAGGAGAAATATTTTTCCCCGAAAGGTGCGGTTCTTTTTGAAGAAGTTGCAAAAAACAACGTTATAACATAAGGAATACCCGTTGCCCACGCAATATGTGCACTTCCCGAATCGGGAGAAATAACCAAATCCGAAAGTTTAAAAACTTCTGCCAACACAGATAAATTCGTTTTTCCACGCAAATTAATAATGTTTTTATCCTCAAAACCCGACAAAATGGCTTCACACAAGCCTTTATCGTTCAATGTTCCCGTATAAACAATATTAACTTTTCCAACCAATTCTGAAAGAACTTCTTTCCATCCCTCAACAGTCCAATGCTTATTTTCCCAAGTTGTTTCAGGTGCAATAACGACTGTTTTCAAGTCGGGATTAATATCTTTCAAAAGTTCCTTCACCTTTGAAATATTTTCGGAAGATACTTTTGGGAGAACAAAATCCACATTTTCAAAATCAGCACCCAAATATTTTGCAATTTCCAAATTTCTTTTAACAACGTGGTAACTTATGTCAAATTGTTTTCGACCTGTTTTAATTATCTCGTTTGCAAAAATTCCCGAAAATTCTCTGCCGTCAGAGAGCGCTAATCTCCTTTTAGCACCCGAAAGTCCCATAATAACGGCACTTTTAAGAAGTTGCTGTGTATCTATCACAATATCATATTTTTCTTTTCTGATTTTAAAAAGCACGAAGAAAAACTCTTTCAATCCGCCAGTTTTTTTATGAAGCACATAAACATTATTCAACAACGGGTTTCCGACAATAAATTGAGCAGCCTTATCTTCCACAACCCAATCAATCTGAGCGTCCTGAAACTTATCCCGCAAAGCCTTTGCAAGCGGCAACGTGTGAATTGCATCGCCCAAAGCACTTCTTCTAATTATTAAAATCTTTGTTAATCTATTTTTCATATATTAAACTACTTGTTGATAACCTGTTTAATGTATATTATTATATTATAATCTTTTTGGTTGACAAAATTTTTCTAACTTTTGTTATTATTAAAATACAAACACGACCGAGTGCATAGTCAGGATAACGGAATGAACAAAGAGATGACAGAGAAAACTAAAAATGCTATTAATTTATGCAAAGTAAAATTAGAAAATTTGAAATCAAGATTAGACAAATCAAACGAAGCAAATATTGTCTACAACCGCATTTTGATTGAAAAAGCAGAACTTGAACAAAATTTAAAGACAAATCCTTTCCATTTTTTGAAAAAATTCAAGAAATTTTTTGTAAAAAAAGAAGACAAAAGAATTTGTGATTTTTTCTAAATCCAAATAATTGAGTGTGTGATATGCGTTTTTGCAAACGACCATTTGAAAATATAGAAATAGACGACAATTATTTTGTCTACACGTGTTGCCCATGGTACACAAATCATTATAATATCGGCAATGTTTCAACGGATTCTTTTGAAGAAATTTGGAACTCAAAAAACGCTCAAATTTTCAGACAGAAAATTTTAAACGGGGACTATTCTCTTTGTAACACTGCAAAATGCTGTGAATACAACAATCTTACGGATATTCCGAAAGAAGAAATTGAAAAAAAATATTCAACTGTTATGAAGGAATACCCCGTTTTTATTTCTCTTGACTACGACAGAACTTGCAACGCAAAGTGCATTATTTGCCGTGATAAGTGCATTTCAAACAAAAAAGAAGAAACAAAAAAATTAAACGATATTGCTGAAAAAACAATTCTTCCACTTCTAAAATCAGCAAAAACAGTCTATCTTTCAGGTGCAGGAGAAGTTTTTTATTCAACACACTCAAAGTACCTTATCAAAAGGATTACAGAACTTTATCCCGATATTAAATTTGACATCATCAGCAACGGGTTGCTTTGCAACAAAGAAAACATCGAAAAGACGGGACTTAAAGGCAAAATAACAAAATTGACTCTCTCCATTCACGCAGCGACCAAAGAAACCTACAAAAAGATTGTGAGGGCAGGCAATTTTGATACAATTTTGAAAAACTTAGCCTATCTGCAAGAATTGAAAGACTCGGGAGAAATCGGGCTTATTCAACTGATTTTCATTGTAAGTTCGCTAAACTACAAGGACATGCCTTTGTTTGCGGAAATGGCAAAAAAATTCGGCATGGTAGCAGTTTTTTGCGAATACGTCAAAAGGGACGACACAGAAATGGGCAAAGATGCGGAAAATTACATGATTCATCTTCCTTCGCACCCTTTACACAAAGATTTTTTAAATATTTTACAAGACAAAAGACTAAATTATGCGCCCGATTGTTTCTTCAATCCGCTCATTGCAAATTTGAAAAATCAAGCAGAGAAAAATTAAAATATATTTGCGTAAGAAGTAAAGTATTCTTGAACCACATTGAACAACATCGGCATAAGCACCAAAAGCAAAGCCGCACCCATTACAGGTTTAAATAAGAAACTCAATTGGAATACGTTAATTTGAGGAGCGGTTTTTGAAATGATACCCAAAATGATGTCCTGACCCAATGTTGCGAGCAAAATCGGTGAAGCAAACTGCAAGCCGACATACAAAATATTAGAGGTTATTTTTACCAAATACTCGGTATTTATGACCTGTTCCAAAGGAATTGCAACAGCGTAAAGGGGAAATATGTCAAAACTTCTGATAAAAGCGTTCAAAACCCAGTACATACCGCCGATGTTGATAAAAATTATCAACCCCATAAGTCCCAATAATTTTCCCATAATTGAAACCTGAGTAGAGGACGTGGGGTCTAAAACCATTGCGGAAGACATACCCATTTGAGTATTAATCATATCACCGCCTGCATCAACGGCAGCGAGAATACAGTATGCAATATATCCGATTAAAGCCCCGAAAACATAGTTCAAAATCAAACCGTAAATTATGGAAGCGTCGGGCGAAGGGGCTTCGGGCTTCAACGTTATCGTCAAAATCACGGTAAAGGTTACGGCAAACCCCATTTTTACCAAACTCGGAATTTCTTTTCTGTTCAAACACGGGGCAAATCTCATCAAACCCAAAACTCGCACGAAAACAAGAAACCCTGCACCGAGTGCATTGTTTATTTCAGGAAAATATTTTGCGAAATCTTGGATTAAATTTTCTATCATTTCACACTCATTTCAGGAACGTCAAGTTCAACAAACGTGTTATTTTTCAAGACATTGCCCTCTTTTATCTCAACAGAATAAGTATAAAGTGCTTTATCTGTCTGAATTTGGACATCTGCAACACCCGTTTTTTTAGCATAAAACATAATTTGATTTCCTTCGCCCGTAAAAGTTGCTATTCTTTGAGCGGAAATAATAGCGGGGTTGTTGCTTTTAATACTTTGCACTTTTTCGTTTGAAAAATACAAATAATCAGAGCCTGCCTGCAATTGAATTTTTTGCTCGGCAAAACACGGAGCCGCCGCAAAAATAAAAATCAAAAATGCTAATACTTTTTTCATTCTTATCTGCCTCTTTGTTCTTGAATTTTTCTGTTTTCAATCAAATTAGGACGAGGAACAGGCATTTTCGGTGCAGCGTTGTATTTCAATCTGTCATTGTCTTTCAAGAACGGCGGATTGCCTGCTGCATTCATCAACTCGTCAGCGTTCGGAACGTTTTTAAACTCATCCATCTTCATTTCTTCGGAAAAAGGTTTTGTGTACTTGAAATAATCCGCATCGAGAACATATTTTTCGTTTTTCGGAATTATTTCACAAGAAATGTGAATTGCTTCCGTGAACAATTCCGACAACATTCTTGTAAAACCTGTTCCCAAAATCAAAATTACCAAAAATACGGCTGTAATCTTAGGCGCAGCGGCAATGGTTTGCTCTTGAACCTGTGTTACCGCTTGCAAAATACCGACAACCAAACCTATTGCCGCTGCGGTCAATACGCACGGAAGTGCTATTGACAACATCATTATTATTCCTTTTCCCATAAATTCAAGTAATAATTCCATAGTTCACCCTTTAATTGTAACTTCCCGCAAGTCCGTGTACTATCAAACTCCAACCGTCTACTGCAATAAATATCAGCAATTTAAACGGCAGAGATATAATCGTCGGAGATAACATAAACATACCAAGTGCCAACAGTACGTTTGCAACTACCATGTCCAATACAATGAAAGGAATGTATATGATAAATCCTATTTCAAAAGCGGTTTTCAATTCACTAAGAATAAATGCGGGAGCAACTTCCCATATTGTAATTTCTTCGGGCGTTGCAGGTGCTTTGCCTCTCGATTTTTCCAGAAAATATGCCATATCTTGTTCTCTGGTATTTTTCATCATAAATTCTTTTAACGGCTTTGAACCCTCAACTATCGCTTCTACCATAGAACCCGATTTTTGATAAGGCTCATATCCTGCTTCCCACATACTTTGAAAAACTCCGCCCATTGAATAAAACGTCATAATTAAAGACAAACCAATCAAAACTATTGCAGGCGGTATGGATTGTGTTCCCATTGCTTGTTTCAAAAACGAAAACACTATCGCATATCTCATAAAACTTGTCATACACGTAAATACAAACGGCAATAATGAGAAACAACTCATTACCACCAATAATTGTAATACGGGATCAAGATTTTGTATTAAACTGTTCATTTGTTAAGCCTTCATTTTTTCTGCAATTCTTTTCATCAACGGATATTCTTCCGTTTCAAGCCCCAAAACATTATTTATGCCTTGCAAATGCTTTTTAGGCGCTGCTTTTTTTAAAACAATCGGAGTCTTTTCCTCGGTTTTTACTTCTTCCGTTTTTTGATTGTCATCTAATTTTGCAAGCATTGTTGTGGTTTCGGCATCTGATGCTACCAAAAATCTTTCGTTACCTGCTCTTACAACATAAATTTGCTTCTTGGGATTTAATCTCAAAGCGTTTTCTATGCACAAACAATCTGCCCCGTTTGAAGACATCGGCTGTTGATAAAACTTTTTATATGTAAAAAGGCATACGGAAATAAATCCGACCATTGCCATTGTATATGCTACAAATTGTACAAAATATCCCTGCATCTTTTTCTCCTATATATCTTCATCTTCAATATCAAAATTGTCATAATTGAAATCGTCATTATTTGCAGCAGGCTGCTGATTTTGCTGCGGTGCTGCCGCCGGTTGAGGTCTTTTTTGCTGAGGCGTAGGTGTCGGGGCTTGATTTTGTTGAGCCGTCGGCTTATCCGTGAAAACTTCGTCTACCCTTACCGCATACTTATCATTTATAATGACCAATTCGCCCGAGGCAACAGGTTTGTTCTCAACCTTCAACATGATTTTGTTCTCATAAAGCGAACCAACATCTACAATTACTCCCTCTGAAATCTGTTTCAATTCGCCAAGCGTAATCGTAACTTTTTCAAACTCTGCCGTAATATCAACAGGGATAACGTCCCACATCGTTTTGCCGCTATTGTTATTATTTTCCATATTTTCTCCTTCATCGTTGTCAACGCCCATAATGATTGACGTTTCGGGATTTATCATAAACTTTCTTATCCGTCCGTTCAAAGAAATCTCCATCGTTTTGATGTTGCTGTTTTCAAGAACAACAATATCGCCCAATTCGATGTGACGAACGTCATACAACGTGATTTGCGATTTTCCCGTGATAATTTTCACTGGCACTGTATAATCTGCAAATGAACCTAAATCAAAATTTTGTTTCTTAGGAATTTTTTGAATTTCTGGAAGCAATGGTATCGGAATTGAAATAATATACTTGCCCAATGCACCAGTCTCGTCGCTCTTTGCAATCATTGTCAAGTGAACTAGGTTCGTGTTTTCGCCATCAATCATTTCGTGTTCTTTAACAAAAAATTGCGAAATACCCTTGAAAACATTATCGTTCAATTTCGTCAAAATTGTCGCTTCAAGTTCGGTCATATTCTCAGGAACAAACGGTTCTTCGCTCTCGCCTAAACCTTTTTCCAAAATCATATCCATAAACGGAGAAGAAATTCGCATAAAAACTTCATGCTTCTTGTTCGTCTTGATTCTCGTTACAAAATATTCTTCACCAACAAATAAAACATTATCCTGCTCAGTAATTCCGACCAGTTTCAAGTCGAAATCCGTAAGCATAAACTCTCTGATTTTTTCCTTGATTCGAGTGAGCAAAACTCTCTTGAACCAATAAAAAGAGTCGTTTAAGGTATTTGAAAATTTTGAGTTATACTGAGAAACTACCACAATTTATCCCCAATGTCCGAGGGCATAATTCCCTCAAATATAGATTATATTGTTTTCTTCAAGATAACATCATTTATTTGTTGTATATAATTTATTTGTTTAGTATTTTTCACAACACTTAACTCCCTCTAATGAATGTTTATAAGGATTTTTCTCAAAAAATCAAAACAAAATTTTTTAAAGAGGAAGAAATTAAAATTTTTTCATCAAATCAAGGACGGCACTCTCAAGTTCCGAAAAACTTGCCTCTAAAGCCTTTCCCCTTGCAATAAAAATCAAAGACATCGCTTTTTGCAAATTGTCTGCTGCATGATTTTTCATAGAGGAAATATAAATTTCTCTCAATCTACGCTTGATTTTATTACGTTTTACGGCTCGTTTGTGGATTTTTTTGCTCACAACAAACCCCACTTTTGTCGGAATTTTTTCGTCTGTTTTATTTTTGCCGACATAAAGCGTCAAAAACTCGTT
>ERZ857629.3569-NODE-3569-length-12942-cov-11.188562_pt1 | contig 12942 bp, 8 predicted proteins | sample MGYA00519700_ERZ857629 | MGnify/ENA primary metagenome ERZ857629 (study PRJEB31778, sample SAMEA3449351) | human gut metagenome | biome: human gut; feature: human-associated habitat; material: faeces | place: United Kingdom | collected 2010/2012 ... | reverse complement strand
AGGAAGCGGAAAAAGTCGCGCTCGGTGTCCGTCTCCGCCTGCGTGCCGGCAAAGGTGATCTCCATCGTATCGCCGTAGCTGATGGACGCGCAGTGGCAGCGCGGCACCGTCGCCTGCCCTAAAATGACCTCCGCGCCGCGGATGTGCGGCGCCATCTCCGGCGGCACGGTGAACGCCCCTGGATTTGTATAGGTGCAGGAATAGGGCCGCACGCCGAGCAGCCGGTAGTTGAGCGCCATGACGGGGTTCTTGAGCACCACAGGAATGAGCCGCAGGGCGAATTTCTTCGTAAAGCGGACGTTGCCGGTGAAGGCCGCCTGCAATTCCTGACGGTTGATGTGCAGCTTCATGAAGTGCCGCACCTGCGAGACGATCTCGGGGAATGTGTAGTCGCCGAGCGCGGGGTCGATATACGGGCGCACGGTGGTGATGAAGTTGCGCAGCGTCTCGCTGGGGAAAAAGCCGCGCAGGTTGATGGGAACGGCCAGCGCCACGGGACGCAGGCGGTAGGGCTTTTCGCGCTTCTGCTTTTCCAGAATGACGGAAATGAGCACGGCGGAGAGGTATTCCGTGATCGACGCGCCGTACTTCTTCGATTCCTCACGCAATCTGGAGAGCGGCACGAAACCCATCGTCACATGGAAGGTGTAGAACGGCTCGCTCGTGCCGGTATTCTGATACGCGCGCGGCAGACGGCGCAGGCCGAAGGCGTGCCTGCCCGCATAGCGCGCGTAGGCGTCCTCCAGCTCCTCCGGCCGCGGCGGCTCATTCAGATCAAGCACGCCGTCCCCCGCGGGGATGTCGTGCCCCGTCTGGCGCAGATACTCGGCAAGGAGCGTGCGGAAAAAAACGATAGCCCCGCCGCCGTCGGAAAGCGCGTGGAAGACCTCGATGGAGATGCGGTCGCGGTAATAGTAAAAGCGCACGAGCCAGCCGTTGTCCTCGCGGAAGCGCACGGGCTGGCACGGGTCGGACACATCTTCCTTGAGGAACGGCCCCGGCGCGGTGTTCGGCTCGAGATAGTACCAGAACGCGCCCTTGCGGATGCGCACGGCAAAGGTCGGAAAGCGCGGCATGCAGCGGTCGATGGCACGCTGGAGCGCGGCGGGATCGACCATGTCGGTCATCAGCGCGGAAAAACGGTAAATGGCCGAATACTCCTCCTTTTGCAGCGCGGAGTAGAGCACGCCCGCGCTGTCAAGCTTATACCATTTGCTGTCGGGCCTTGCCATGCGTCTTCCCTCCCCTCCGCATTTTTCGTTTCATACAGGTCATTTATTGTAGCACAAAGCGGGACATGCTACAAGAAAGATCGCAGCTTTTTCTTCCCTTTTTTGCGCAGACATGATATCATTGACAAAATCTTTGCGCGAGGAGCCGACTATGGAAACAAAGCTTCCCTTACTGCTGAAAAAGAAAAAAAGTGAGGCCGAGAGTCCGCGCCTTGACCCGCTGATGCGCGCGCTCAAGGCGCTGCACAGCGCGGGTGCGCCTGAAAGCATGACCGAGGAGGAGCTCGAGCGCCAGCGCCGCGGGCAGGATATGCTCGGCAAGCTGACCGCGCCGATGGCAGGCATGGAATATGAGGAATTCCTGCTCTCCGGCATGAACGCGGCGTGGACGCGGCTCAAAGCGCCCCACGGCAGCCGCCGCGCCATTCTCTACTGCCACGGCGGCGGCTACACGAGCGGCAACCTCGGCTATTCGCGCGTGCTGTCGTCCAAGCTCGCGCACGCCACGGGCTACGACGTGCTGAGCTTTGAATACCGCCTCGCGCCCGAATTCCCCTACCCTGCCGCCGTCGAGGACGCGCTGCGCGCGTGGGATCATCTGATGCTGCTGGGCTACGGCGCGCGCGATATTGTGCTCGCGGGCGACAGCGCGGGCGGCAATCTGGCGCTCGTATTATGCAGACGTCTCAAGGAGGCGGGACGCCGCCTTCCCGGCGCGCTCATCCTGATGTCGCCCTGGACGGATATGACGATGTCCGGCGCGTCGTACGCAGAGCGCGCGGAGATCGACCCGATGCTCACGCCCGACTACATCGAGGCCGTGCGCACGGCCTACGCCGCGGGGCGCGACTATCATTCCCCCGACCTCTCGCCGCTCTTTGCCGATCTTACGGGCTTCCCGCCTACGCTCATTCAGGTCGGCGACCACGAGATCCTGTATTCGGATTCCGAGGCGCTCGCATCGGCGCTGGAGCGCGCGCTCGTCCCCTGCCGCTTTGAGGTCAGCGAGGGGATGTGGCACGTATTCCAGATGTTTCCGACGAAAAAGGCGGCCGCCGCGATCGAGAATATCGCACGCTTTCTGCTGGAGTGAATCGCAGCGGGAGCCGCCGCGGCGGCTCCCGCCTTTCAAAATGTGCATTCTCCACAAAAGTTTCGCGGATAAAATTCCGCTTTTTTCGCGCGGCGCGCTTGACAAACGGAGTACGTGTGCGTATAATGCAAACCAACAAGTGAAGAGCTTCAAACCTATGACGGAGAGAAGTAACCGGCGCAGATAAGCACAAAGAGAGTCCCGGGTGGTGTGATCGGGGCGGCGGACGGCTGGCGAATGGGCTCCGGAGGGCGGACCGAACAGCGAAAGCCAAGTAGGGACCGACGGGTATCCCACCCGTTATCCATCGGGGCGCGTATGATGGTGCGCGTAAGCGAGCGGGCGTTTTCAAAAACGTCAATTTGGGTGGTATCGCAGAAGTGAACGGCTTTTGTCCCATGTGTATGGGATAAAGGTCTTTTTTCTTTTTATCCGCTCTGTTCTTGGCAAGACAGAGCTTCATCTGCCGCCCAAAATCAAATATATTTGGAGGAAACCAAAATGAAAAACAACACGATGAAAAAGCTTCTCACCCTCGTCCTCGCCGGTGCGATGACCTTCTCCCTCGCCGCCTGCGGCAGCAAGACAGACGACAGCAGCAGCGATACCCAGACCCCCGCCGACGACGCCAAGACCTACAAGGTCGCCGTCATCAAGCAGCTCGACCACGCCTCTCTCGACGAGATCGCAAACGCCATCACCGCCGAGCTTGACAAGCTGGCCGCCGACAACGGCGTGACCATCGAGTACGAGGTCACCTCGGGCCAGAACGACCAGACCATCTTAAAGCAGCTTTCCGATCAGGCGATCGCCGATCAGGTCGACGCCATCATCCCCATCGCCACCACCGCCGCGCAGATCGCCGCCCTCTCCGCTGAGGACACGAAGACCCCCGTGGTCTACGCCGCCATCTCCGACCCTGACGCCGCAAAGCTCACCGGCATCGACTATGTGACCGGCACGAGCGACGCGCTGAACACCGATTTCATCATGGACATGATGTTCGCCCAGAACCCGAACGTCGCCAAGGTCGGCCTGCTCTACTCCCTCTCTGAGCCCAACTCCACCAAGCCCATCGCCGACGCCAAGGCCTATCTTGACGCCAAGGGCATCGAATACGTTGAGCAGACCGCCAACACCAACGACGAGGTCGTCGCCGCCGCCTCCGCGCTGATCGCCGCGGGCGTGGACGCCGTCTTCACCCCGACCGACAACGTCATCATGGCCGCCGAGCTCGCCATCTACGAGGATCTCGCCAAGGCCGGCATCCCCCACTACACTGGCGCTGACTCCTTCGTGCGCAACGGCGCTTACACCACCTGCGGCGTGAACTACACCGACCTCGGCGCCAAGACCGCCGACCTCGCCTACACCGCCATCACCGACGGCATGAGCGGCATGGAGGACTACTACCTGATGGACGGCGGCATCATCACCGTCAACACCGACACCGCCGCCGCGATGAGCCTTGACTACTCCTGCTTTGACAGCATGGGCACCGTCGTCGAGGTCACGACCACCAAGGACTGAGCCTTTTCCCCCGCACACGGCATTTCCCAAGAAATCAGGACCGACCTCCGGCCATGTGTGCCGGAGGCTTCGGTCTGCTGAAAGGAGAGCTGTTTCATGCTCCTCATCACCCAGACCGCGCTCGAGCTCGGCTTCCTCTACGCGCTCGTCGCCATGGCGCTTTTCCTGAGCTACCGCATCCTTGACATCGCCGACCTGACGACCGACGGCTGCTTCGTCCTCGGCGCGGCCGTGTCCGTCACGGTGACGGCTGCGGGCCACCCTGTCCTCGCTATCTTCGCCGCAATGCTCGCGGGTGCGTGCGCGGGCTTTGTCACCGCCTTTTTGCAGACGAAGCTCGGCGTGCCGTCGATCCTCGCCGGCATCGTGACGAACACCGGCCTTTACACCGTGAACCTGATGGCGATGGGCTGGAAATCGAACCAGAGCCTGCTCGGCGGCGAGACCGTCTTCACGCTGCTGCGCGAGACCGGCATCGGCGGAGATTGGTATGAGCTGCTGCTCGCGGCGGCGATCACGGTGCTTGCGGGCGCGCTGCTGCTGCTGTTCCTCGGCACGCGCATCGGCCTTTCCATCCGCGCCACAGGCGATAACCCCGATATGGTGCGCGCCTCGTCCCTGAATCCCGCCTTCACCATCACGGTGGGGCTGTGCCTTGCCAATATGCTCACGGCGCTCTCGGGCGCGATCGTGGGACAGTATCAGAAGACCGTGGATATCAACTCCGGCACGGGCATCGTCGTCATCGGCCTCGCCTGTCTCATCATCGGCGAAACGCTGCTCGGCCGCAGAAGCGTCAAAAAGGGCGTGCTCGCCGTGATCCTCGGCTCGATCGTCTACCGCTTCATCTACGCCGTCGTGTTCTATACGAAGATCGTGCCCGTCGAGTGCCTCAAGCTCCTGACGGCCATCATCGTGGCGCTGGCCATCGCCGCGCCGAGCATCCGGAAATGGGCGGCGTTCGAGCGCCGCAAAATAGCGGCCGGACGAAAGGAGGGCGCGTAAGATGCTGGAAGTCAAAAATATCTCCAAGACCTTCAACCCCGGCACCGTGAATGAAAAGAAGGCGCTTTCTTCCCTCTCGCTGCATTTGAATGAGGGCGATTTCGTCACCATCGTCGGCTCGAACGGCGCGGGCAAATCGACGCTCTTCAACGCCATCGCCGGCAGCTTCTATGTGGACGAAGGCAGCATCTCGCTTGCCGGAACAGACATCACCTTCATGCCCGAGCACAACCGCTCCCGCCGCATCGGACGGCTTTTTCAGGATCCGCTGCGCGGCACCGCGCCGAGCATGACGATCGAAGAAAACCTTGCGCTCGCGTATCTGCGCGCGGCGCACGGCAACCCCTTCAGCCGCATCAGCAAAAAGGACAAGGAGTTCTTTGCCGAGCAGCTCAAGCAGCTCGACATGGGCCTTGAGGACCGCATGAAAAATCCCGTGGGACTCCTCTCCGGCGGACAGCGCCAGGCGCTCACGCTGCTCATGGCGACGATGGTGCCGCCGCAGTTGCTGCTGCTCGACGAGCACACCGCCGCGCTCGATCCCGCGACGGCGGAAAAGGTGCTCGACCTCACCCGCTGCGTCGTGGCGGAGAGCCGCATCACCTGCCTGATGGTCACGCACAACATGCATCAGGCCCTTGCGCTCGGCAACCGCACGCTGATGATGTCCGACGGGCGCATCGTGCTGGATGTCTCCGGCAGCGAGCGCGCGGGCATGAGCGTGGACGATCTCATCGCGCGCTTCAGGGCCGGTGCGGGGCACGCGCTCGACAACGACCGCATCCTGCTGTCGGAATAGACCTGCTTTATTCAAAAATGCTGCGCTTTTGCGCGGCATTTTTCATTTTCTCGTACATTCTGCCACGTGCTGCGGTATTGAACCGCCGCGCGATCCATGCTATACTGCCTTCCGGCAAAAATGCGCCGCGCGTGCGGCGTCCGACACGGGAGGATAACGATGGACAGCGTCACAAAGGACTACTATCTTCTCACAGACCTTGCCGCACAGATCGGCTACGAGCTGGCCAAAAGCGGCGCGGAAACATTCCGCATCGAGGAGACGATGCGCCGCGTGCTCGGCGCCTACGGCGTGGAGTGCCAGACCTTCGCCATCCCGAACTGCGTGATGGTCAGCCTTGAGGCCGCGAACGGAAAGCCGCTGATGGTGATGAAGCGCGTGGGCTTCCACGGCAACGACCTTGATTCGGTGGAGCGGCTCAACGCGCTCTCGCGCCGCATCTGCGCCGAGACGCCGGACGCGGCGACCGCCGCGCAGTGGCTCAGAGAAACGCTCGCCTCCCGCCGCAGCTACCCCACCGCCGTTTACTATCTCGGCAACTTCCTTGCGGCGGCGGGCTTCTGCCCCGTCTTCGGCGGCACGCTGCGCGACAGTCTGTGGGCGGGGCTGTCCGGCCTTGTCATCGGCCTTGTGACGCGGCACCTTGACCGGCTGGAGACGAATCCCTTTTTCAGCACCATCGCCGCCGCGTTCCTCATGGCCTTCGGCGCTTACGCCGCCGCGGGGCTGCACCTTTTGAACGATGTGGACGCGGCCATCATCGGCGCGCTGATGATCCTTGTGCCCGGGCTTCTTATCACCAACTCCATGCGCGATATCATCTACGGCGACACCAACTCCGGCATCAACCGCATCGTGCAGGTGCTGCTCTCGGCGCTCGCCATCGCAATGGGCACCGCCGCGGCATGGCATGCGACCGCGCCAGTCTACGGTCTGTCCGCCGCGACGGACGCGGTCACATATCCGTTCTGGACGCAGGGGCTCGCCGTCTTTTTCGCCTGCACCGGCTTTGTCATCCTGTTCAATGTCCACGGACGCGGCAGCCTTCTGTGCGCGGCGGGCGGCGTGCTGACGTGGCTGACATACCTGCTCTGCCGCTCGCTCGGCGCGGAGCTGTTCGCCGCAAACTTCATCGCCTCAGTCGCCGCCGCCGTCTACGCCGAGACCATGGCGCGCTCGCGCAAGTATCCCGTCACGTCGTATCTTGTCATCTCCATCGTGCCGCTGCTGCCGGGGGCCGGCATCTACTACACGATGGGGCTTGCACTCGACGGCAGCATGCAGCTGGCGCTGCACAAGGGGCTTGAGACCGCCGGCGTCGCCGGCAGCATCGCCGCCGCCATCCTGCTCGTCTCTACCGTTTTCCACCAGGCGACGCTCAAGCGCGCATGGCTCAGGGCGCAGTGATCCCACCCCTTCAAAAAGCCGCGGCTATGCCGCGGCTTTTTTGTTTACTTGCACAAAATATCTGCGTTTGCAAATATTCGCTTGCTTTTCAGGGCGCGTCGGATATAATAGGGACAGTCCACAAGGAGGTGCCCTCATGCACGTTTGCTATAACAATCTCTTCAAGCTTCTGATCGACAGGGGCTGGAACAAGACGGAATTTGCCCACGAGGTCGGCATCAGCTCGAACACGCTGGCAAAGCTGTCGAAAAACGAATTTGTCTCGCTGGAGGTGCTCGTGCGCATCTGCCAGCGGCTCGACTGCACGCTCAGCGACGTTGTGCAGCTCGTGCCGCCCGAGCCGCCGACCCCCATCAGAGACGGACTGGAGCGCGTGAAGCAGCTCGCTTCCCGCAGGACGGAGGGAGGCAGCGCGGACCGCCATGAGTGACCACTCGACCGAGACCGGCGCCACCTTTATGGAAAAGGTCTCCACATTCATTGTCGACAAGCGGAACCTCATCTTTCTGCTGACGATCATCCTGCTGGTCTTCTCCGTTTTCTCCCGCAGCTGGGTCGAGGTCGAAAACGACCTGACGGCCTACCTGCCGGACGATTCCGAAACGAAGCAGGGACTCAACATCATGGACGAGCAGTTCACCACCTTCGGCACAGCCGAGGTGATGGTCGCGAACGTCACGCCCGAGCAGGCCGCCGCGCTCACGCCGAAGATCAAGGCGGTCAAGGGCGTGCAGAGCGTCGACTACGATGAGACGAGCGCGCATTACAACGATCTTTCCGCGCTCTACTCCGTCACCTTCGCCTACAGCGAGGACGACGACGCCTGCCTCGATTCGCTCGAGGCCGTAAAGGCCGAACTCTCCGGCTATGACCTGTACATCAAAACCGACCTTGGCAACACGCAGCAGGAGACCATCGACCATGAGATCAGCGTTATCATGGTCTATGTTGCCATCGTCATCGTGATCGTGCTGCTGTTCACCTCCGAGACCTACGGCGAGGTGCCGGTGCTGATCCTCACGTTCGTCGTGGCGCTGCTGCTCAATCAGGGCACAAACTTCCTGATGGGGAAGATCTCGTTCATTTCCAATTCTGTCACGAGCATTTTGCAGCTCGCGCTCTCGATCGACTACGCCATCATCTTCTGCAACCGCTTCAAGGAGGAGCACCGGCTGCTGCCGCTGCGCGAGGCCGTCATCGTAGCGCTGAGCAAGTCCATCCCCGAGATCGGCGCGAGCAGCCTGACGACCATCGGCGGCCTGATCGCAATGCTTTTCATGCAGTTCAAGCTTGGCCCCGACATGGCGCTGTGCCTTATCAAATCCATCTTCTTTGCGCTGCTGTCGGCGTTCGTTGTGATGCCGGGTCTGCTGATGCTCTTCGGCCCGCTCATCGACCGCACGCAGCACAAGAGCTTTGTGCCGAAGATCCCGTTTGTCGGCAAGCTCGACTATGCCACGCGCCATGTCGTCCCCATCATCTTCGTGGTGCTGGCCGTGATCGGCTACCGGCTCTCGTCCGACTGCCCCTATGCCTACGGCTACGGCCCGCTGACGACCCCCAAGCTCAACGACACGCAGATCGCCGAGCAGATGATCGAGGACACCTTTACCTCGAGCAATATGCTCGCGCTCATCGTGCCGACGGGCGACTACGACAAGGAGGCCGCCATTCTCGAGGAGCTGGAGCAGTATGACGAGGTCGACTCCACGATGGGGCTTTCCAACATCGAAGCGCTCGACGGCTATATGCTCGCCGACAAACTCACGCCGCGCCAGTTTGCCGAGCTTGCGGGCCTTGATTATGAGGCCGCGCAGGTCGTTTACGCGGCTTACGCCGCCCAGCAGTCCGAATACGGGCAGCTTGTGGGCAACCTTTCCTCCTACAAGGTGCCGCTGATCGACATGTTTCTCTTTGTCTGCGATCAGGTCGATTCCGGACTCGTCACGCTCAGCAGCGACCAGACGCAGATGCTCAAGGACGCGCAGACGCAGATGCAGAGCGCCAAGGCACAGCTTCAGGGCGCCGACTATGACCGCATGCTCATCTACCTCACGCTGCCGGAAAGCGGCGAGGAGACCTACGCCTTCACCGACAAGATCCTTGAGGTCGCGCAGAAATACTATCCCGACGAGCGGGTCTACCTTGCGGGCAACTCGACGAACGAGTACGACTTTGAAAAGTCCTTTGCCGTCGACAACAAGGTCGTGAGCATCGTGTCCATCCTGATCGTCATGGTGGTGCTGCTGTTCACGTTCAACTCCGCCGGTATGCCGGTGCTGCTGATCCTCGTTATCCAGGGCTGCATCTGGCTGAACTTCTCCATCCCCACGATCATCGGAAAATATGTCTTCTTCCTTGGGTACCTGATCGTTTCCTCCATCCAGATGGGCGCGAACATCGACTACGCCATCGTCATTGCCAGCCGCTATCAGGAGCTCAAGGGCAAGATGCACCACCGCGACGCCATCATCGAAACGCTGAACTTTGCCTTCCCGACGATCATCACCTCCGGCGCGATCATGTCGATCTGCGGCTTTCTGATCGGCAGCATGACCTCCGAGGCCGTCATCGCCTGCATCGGCGAGAGTCTCGGCCGCGGCACGGTCATCTCGATCATCATGGTCATGTTCGCCCTGCCGCAGATCCTGCTCGTCGGCAGCGGCATCATCGACAAAACGTCGTTCTCCGTGCCGTCGGTGGTGGAAAAGCGCGCGGCCAGCGGCAAAATTTCGGTCAACGGCATGGTGCACGGCACCATCAACGGCACGGTGCGCGGCATCATGCGCGCGACCGTGGAGGGCGATATCGACCTGAACCTGATCTCAGGCTCGGTCAACGAGGAAAATGAGGAGCAGGACGATGAATAAGATGAAAAAGATCACATATCGTCTTCGCGCGCTGACACTTGCGCTGCTGCTGCTCATCACGCTGCTGCCCGTCACGCGGGCGCAGGCCGACGGTGAGGACGGCGGCATCCGCATCGCGAGCGCGGAAGACCTTGAAGAATTTGCCCGCTCCTGCACGCTCGACTCCTGGTCGCGCGGCAAAACGGTCGTGCTCGAAGCCGACATCACGCTGGAAAACGCGGACTATCTCCCCATCCCGACCTTCGGCGGCACGTTCGACGGCGGCGGCCACACCATCCGCGGCCTCTCCATCACCGACTCTCTCTCCCCCGCCGGCCTTTTCGGCGTGCTGCAGGAGGGCGGCTCGATCACGAATTTGAACGTTGAAGGCAGCGTCGCCCCCGCGGGCGACAGCGTAAACGCCGGCGGCATCGTGGGCGAGAATCACGGCACGATCGCAGGCTGCACCTTCACCGGCACGGTCTCCGGCAAGCGCAGCGTCGGCGGCGTCGCAGGCGAAAACACCGCCACCGGCGTGATCCGCGCAAGCTCCGCCTCCGGCGCGGTGTTCGGCGAGAACATGACCGGCGGCATTGCGGGCTGCAACCTCGGCTCGCTGCTCTCCTGCCGCAACGGCGCCTATGTCAACATCGAGAGCACCGATCCCGCCATCGACCTTGAAAATCTCGACCTCACGTTCTCGCTCGACCTTGCCAAGCTCACACGGCTCGACACGGCCAATGTCGCCACCGACACTGGCGGCGTCGCGGGCTATTCCTCGGGCCTGATCGGCGAATGCGTCAACGCCACGGCGGTGGGCTATCAGCACATCGGCTATAACGTCGGCGGCATCGTGGGCCGCAGCTGCGGCCAGCTCCGCGCCTGCCGCAACGAGGCTGCCGTGTGCGGGCGCAAGGACGTCGGCGGCATCGCAGGCCAGATCGAGCCGTATATCCGCATGGAGGTCTCGGAAAGTCTGCTGCAAACGCTTGAAACGCAGCTCGATGAGCTCAGCGCGCTCGTCGACCGCGCGGCCGGCCACGCCGAGGGCGGCTCGAACGAGATCGCCTCGCGCCTGAACAGCATGTCCGCCTATGTGGACAACGCCGCGAACGAGCTGAACAATGTGCGCGTGAACGCGAGCATCGACAGCACCGTCACCGGCAGCGGCTCGCACACATCCGGCACGCAGATCACCGGCGGGCGCGACACCACCATCGATACCTCCCATCAGCTCACCGGCGACGGGCTCAGCGGCTCGCATCAGGGCAGCTCGAGCGGCGGCGCGGACATTGACCACAACGGCGTCGCAGGCGGCGTTGTGAACGGCTCGACACAGATCGTCGCCGCGCCGGATCTCGGCGGGCTCACCTCCTCGATCAACGGTCTGAGCAGTCAGGTCACAATGCTCACCAGCGCCGCCAACAGCACCGTCGGCGCGCTGACGAACGACATCCGCGCCATCAACAGCAAGTTCAACGAGCTGTCAAGCACCATGTTTGAGGCCATCTCCAGCTACGGCGCGTCCGACGTCATCTCCGACACCTCCGCCGTCGACATCGACGCGGTGACGCTCGGCAAGGTCTCCTCCTGCCGCAACACCGGCGCGGTCTACGGCGACATCAACACCGGCGGCGTCGCCGGCGCCATGGCGGTCGAATACGCGCTCGATCCCGAGGACGACGTGACCGCGCATGTCTCCGACAGCTACCGCCGCCAGTACGAATACAAGGCCATTTTGCAAAAATGCGTCAACACCGGCGCCATCGCCGGCAAGCGCAGCTATGTCGGCGGCATCTGCGGGCGCATGGATCTCGGCCTCATCACCGACTGCGAGGGCTACGGCACGATCACGAGCGAAAACGGCAGCTATGTCGGCGGCGTCGCGGGGCTTACCGGCGCGGTCGTGCGCAATTCCTACGCCAAATGCACGCTCAGCGGCAAGCGCTACGTCGGCGGTATCGTCGGCTCCGGCGTTGAGGAAAAGGCCGGCGGCAGCGCAAGCTCCGTCGCGGGCTGCTACTCGCTCGTGGACATCACGGGCTGCCAGCAGTATCAGGGCGCGGTCTCCGGCAGCGACACGGGCGCGTTCCTTGAAAACTATTATGTTTCCGACACGCTCGCGGGCATCAACCGCCAGAGCTACGCGGGCCGCGCCGAGCCGATCGGCTACGACCGGCTCCTCGCCGTGGACGGCCTGCCCGACGGCATGAAGCAGTTCACGCTCCGCTTCGTCGCGGATGATAAAACGGTGCTCGAGCGCAAATTCAGCTACGGCGCGTCGTTCAGCGAGAGCGATATCCCCGAGGTGCCGGAAAAGGACGGCTATTACGCCCACTGGGACAGGACCGACCTGACCGCGCTCCACTACGACACGACCGTCACCGCGGTCTATGACGCCTATGAGCCGGCGCTCGCCTCCGTGCAGCAGCGCGGCGACGGACGCAGCATCTTTCTCGTTGAGGGGCAGTACACCGACGGCGCCTCCCTCTCCGTCGCCGAGCAGCAGCCGTCGAACGAGGAGCTCGACATTCTCACCGGCAGCCTGAGCGAAAAGCTGAGCGAATACTTCTCCTGTTTTGCAGACGGCAGGCTTCCGCCGATGCGCGTGGGCCGCGAGGCGCTGGAGCAGTGGAGCCTTTCGTTCACCGACGACGGTCAGAGCACCCACACCGTCCGCTATCTTGCCCCAGAGGGCCGGACAGGCGGCCTGCGCATCTATGTGCGCACGAACGGCGGGGCATGGCAGAGCGTCGACTATGATGCCGTCGGAAGCTATCTCCCCTTCCCCGTGCAGGGCACGAGCGCGGAGCTCGCCGCCGTATCCACGCTGAATACCGCGTGGTTCTGGCTCGCGGGTCTGCTCGCGCTGCTGCTCGTCATCCTTTTGATCGTCTGCGCCGTCCGCAGGAGCAGACGGAAAAGGCAGGCCGTTCCCGCTCCCGAAGCGCCCGACGTCGTAGCGGAGGCGGAGCAGATCGCGCAGGCGGCGCAGAGCGCGCCTGACGCGGCAAGCGGCAGTCTTCC
>ERZ857629.3567-NODE-3567-length-12945-cov-2.590846_pt1 | contig 12945 bp, 8 predicted proteins | sample MGYA00519700_ERZ857629 | MGnify/ENA primary metagenome ERZ857629 (study PRJEB31778, sample SAMEA3449351) | human gut metagenome | biome: human gut; feature: human-associated habitat; material: faeces | place: United Kingdom | collected 2010/2012 ... | reverse complement strand
GGCGTAATTGTAATTACATCAAAAGCCGGCAATAATACAAACGGACGTATAAATGTAAGCTATGACGGCAACTTTACCTATAAAGGAAGGCCAAGCATTAAGTACTACGATCTTATGGACAGCAAGACTTTTGTAAAGAATGCTCTTGAGGTATTTGAAAATCCGGATTATCAGGAGGCTTATTCATGGAAGACTATAACAAATACAACTAAAGGTTTGTATATCATGGGCTATGATACTCCCGTTGTATTTCCTCATGAGCAGATATTGTATGATTGGAAACGAGGTGTAATTTCTCAAGATGAAAGAGATAAAAGGTTAAATGTGCTTGCAAACCAGGATGGCTATTCACAGTACAATGACCTTATGATGACCGATATGTGGAATACATCTCATAATGTTTCTGTAAGTGGTGGTACAGACAGATTAAAAATCTTTGGCTCTTTAGGTTATGAGGGATCTCAAGGGAACTTTCACAATAAGGACAACACTTACAAAATTAATGTAAAGCAGGAATATAAGATTACAAAATGGCTCAATTGGAATTTAACTCTTAATGTATCACACTCAGAAAACAAGAGCTATACAGATTATCTTAATCTCATTAACTTTAGCAATCCCTATTCCGGAATGCTACCATATGCCATGCTGAAAAATTCAGATGGAAGTTGGGCAGATTATAATGTTTACCGCATGCAGGAATCAGACAGGCAGAGGATAGAGAAGGATCTTGATATCTCAACTGTCTATCACCCTGTAGAGGATTTCTTCAAATCTTTTGTAAAGGTAAAGGATACCAGATTCAGAGCCAATACCGCTTTAAAGGCAGATATCTGGAAAGGTATTTCATACGAGGTAAGATTCCAATATATGAGGGGTGCATTGAACAGTGAGAATTACATACCTGGAGATACTTGGTCTGTCAGACATGACAGAATAAACGCAACAACAAGTGATTTAAAGCAGATTCTGCCAAAAATGGGAGGAGATTTTACTGTAGATAACAACTTTACCACAGATTGGACCATAAGAAACCAGATCTCATATAACAGCTCTTTTAAAGGTAATGAACATCAGATTACGGCTCTCCTTGGAACTGAGTGGAGAGAGAATAAGTCTAAAGGATATAATTCGTACGAAAGGGGATATGATTATCAGACCATGACCAATACCAGTTATGACATAACAGCAGCGAACGGCTTTTTTATGAACTATTTTGGTGATTATGGTTATGTTAATGTTGATAGGACAGATCAAAGTGAAAATGTACTAAGATATGTGTCATATTATGGTAATTTGGCGTATACATTCAAGAACAGGTATAGCATAAATGGTAGTGCCAGAATAGACCAAAGTAACCTCTTTGGAACAGATGTCAACTCCCAATACAAGCCTATAGGCTCTGTTGGTGTATCTTGGAGAATGAAGGAGGAGAATTTTTTAAAGAATGTGGGTTGGATCAATTCATTGACAACAAGATTAAGCTGGGGACACTCCGGAAACTCTCCACTGCCTACAATGGGTGGACCATACGATATAATAGGTGTATATGTTGGAGGTTCTATCTTTAGCAATAATAACGGTTATGTAATTAAATCTCCAAGTAACAAGAAGATAGGTTGGGAGACCACTAGAACATGGAATGTAGGAGTTGATTTTTCATTCCTGAACTACAGAATAGACGGCTCTATAGATCTTTACCATAAAAAGACAAAAGATCTGTTATCAGACAAGGCGCTTAATGTACTTACAGGATACTCTTCTATCTATGCAAATGTTGGCTCCTTGGAAAACAAGGGCGTAGAGTTGTCTTTACATACTGCAAATATTCAGACAAAAGATTTTGCCTGGAGTTCAACTCTGAATCTTTCTTACAATAAGAACAAGATCTTAGATTATTATCAGGTACCTACCACAACGCTTTGGAATAAGATTTATTACGGAGCATATACAGAAGGCTATCCTGCAGGTGCAATTTGGAGAGTAAAATGGGCCGGCCTAAGGCATGAGGATGGTGTGGCACAAGCTTATGATAAAGATGGGAATATACAGTACGACCTCAACAAGTTTACGGCAGATGATGCATACTGTATGGGAACTACAGTCCCCAAATGGAGCGGTTCATTTACCAATACGTTAAGTTATAAAGGATTTGATCTTACAGCAATGATTATATTTAACTTGGGCCACAAGATGTGCGTTTACAGCTCGCCTTCGCTGAAGGGAAGACTTAACTATAATAGGAGTAACGAATTTGATAATCGATGGAGACAACCCGGAGATGAGGAGCATACCATAATTCCGTCTGCGTACGAGGATCCAACCAATTCCGGAAGAGGCGTATATGATGGCATATTCGGCTATGCAGATGCATTGTACCAATCTGCATCGTATGCAAAACTAAGAGAGCTTACGCTTTCATATTCTTTGCCAAAACACATATGCGATAAACTTAAAATGCAGAGCGTAAAGGTTAGACTAACCGGACACGATATATTCAAGATTGTTGCAAATGACAAAGGTGTGGACCCCGAGGTGGGACTCAACAATTATAACTATGGTACATACTGTTCAGTTGGATTGTCTATTAACTTTTAAATGATTTTGTTATGAGATATATAAAGAATATAATACTTGCATCAGCAACGGTGATACTGCTGTTAACGGCGTGTGACCCGGACAAATTCCTTGGTATAAAACCAAGGGGAAAGGATGTTCCTACGGAGTACAAACACTATGATGGTCTCCTTACCTCTTTTGAAATGATTAAATGGACATTAGAGTTTGATGGTAAGCTTTATTTCCCCATTTTAAGCGATGAATACGTTGTGACAGAGAGAAGTTTTGGTGAATTAGGTTCGGCAATGGGGCAACAAGGTAAAGAGTGCTATATGTACAACAAAGCTTTTCTTCTTCCCGACGATTTACCGTCTGATTGGGGTTATAACGGTAATATGTATGCCTTGAACCTAATAATCAATAATGTGATGAATACAGATGTAGACGAGGTAGACAAACTGTCTACACAATCAGAGGCAAGAGTTATGCGTGCTTGGTATCTGTTCCGTACTGCGCAAATCTATCTTAAACCATACAATGACAGCTATGCAGACAGTGAGCCAGGGCTTCCGATAATAAAAGAGGCAAATACTCTTCAGGAGACCTTTGAAAGGAGCACCATGAGGGAACTGTTTGATTTTATTATAACAGAGATGGAGGAGTCTTGCCCTCACATTTATAACAGCACTGCTTACAGTTTTAGAACAGAGAAAGCAGATGCATACGCAATGTTGGGACATGTCTATCATTATATGAACAGATATGACAAGGCATTGGAGGCATTGAGATTGGCAAAAAAATATGCAGATGAAGCCGGCAGTGCCAAATTCTATGATCTGAATACCATGGATGAAGCCACGATAAGGTGTGACGGAATATATCATTTTGACAATATTCAGTACATGAGAAATCTTATAGGGTTCAACGATTGTATTTCGTACTATAGCCAATATTATGAATCTACAGCTACAATGTATGCAAAACCGGAGTATTATGCCCTCTTTGGCTCTACAGACAGAAGACGGTATAAGTATGAACTTGATGATGGGTTGTATAGAGTATGCTATAGGGATACCCCTATGGGTGTAACGTCGTACGGATTATATCTAACTCTTGCTGAGTGTGAGGCAAGAGCAGGTGATATGAATGCTGCCAAAGAGGTTCTGGAGACTCTTAGAAAATATCGTATGCCTGCAGCAGATGCACCTGTTCCCGCTGAAATAGATACAAAAGACAAATTAATAAGGTTCTGTGTTGAAGAGAGAATTAGGGAATGCTTGGGACAAGGGCTGTTCTTCTTTGAAATGAAGAGATTGTGGAATGATCCTCTTTTTGCAGATTTGAAGGCCGGATACGGGCATAAGGTTTATGGTACGGACACTGTTTATCCGTTTACTGAGGATAATCTTGAGGTAAACATACCTGAATCTGTACTGAAATGGAATACCAACTGGAATGTTAAATAAATTTATTTGATAATTTAGATGAGAAAATTGTTTTTATTTACGCTTTTGGCACTTATAACATTTGTGTCATTTGCTGATGAATCAAAAAAGAGTGCAACAATCACGGGCAAACTTTGCGATTATAAAGGAAGCGGCTACCTGTTTGTTATGGACAGCCATAAAAATACAGATACTGTAAAAGTGGATGCAAACGGCCGTTTCCAGCACGAAATTGCATGTAATGCTATAGATAGCAGACATCTGGTGTTGGACTATTTGGGCAAAAACAAGGCATTTATAGACCTCTATATTACACCGGGAGCAAAAACAGATGTACAGCTGTCGGGAGAATTTAAGGAGGTTGAATTTTTTGGTGAGAAAGAGGTTAAATATGTTGTGACACCTGTCTTTTCCGGAGATAATGCAAGGGAGTGTGATTATATCAATATTCCTCCATATTATGATTATTATTATGTTAACAAAGATGGTTCTCCTGTAACCTATAAAGAGTTCACAAAGCAGGTGAAGGCAAGGCAGGATTTTCTTAAATCCAAGTTGGATGGGTGTTCCGAAGTGTTTAGAAATGAAACTTTAAAAGAGATAGAAGGTATGCAGGAGCAATATCTGTTTGCATTTGCCAGAAGATCTTTATATGATGCAAAAAACAATGCAAGTAAAGACCCGGATTTTGTTAAGGAGGTTTCCAAGATAAATATTAACGATGAGTCTCTTTTCAAGAGTAGCAGTAAATCAAATCTCATACCTGATTATATCTGGTATGATCTAGTATTGGCGCATCCCGAATACTATGAGGGAAAGCCTTACATAGAGAGGGAGATGTTATATTTAAAGGAGAAAGTAAGTAATGCTAAGGTAAGAGAGTATATTTCGGACAACACTATAGACTTCTATATGGTTGCAGGAGATTGTGATGGTCTTATTGATGCATTTCCGTTATACAAGGAACTTTCCGGTAAAAGCGAAAAGTATAAAGATAATGAAAAGGTCTTTAATAGTTTAAGGAAACTCCTCCCCGGAGTTATGGCAACAGATTTTGAGATGCAGGATCCTAATGGCAATACAGTGCATTTTTTGGATGTAGTTGGAAAGGGCAAAGTCACCTATATTGATTTTTGGGCTACCTGGTGCGGCCCGTGTTGTGCCGAAATTCCATACGTGGAGAAACTTGTTGAGCATTACAAAGGAAATGACAAGATAGAGATGCTGAGCATATCTTTGGATAACAACAAAAAGGCCTGGTTGTCTAAATTGGAACAGGATAAACCAACGTGGAGGCAGTATATCATACCTACTGCATTCGATTCTAGTTTTGCCAAAGAGTATAATATAAGGGCTATTCCAAGGTTTATGATATTTGACAAGGATGGTAAGATTGTGACTATAAATGCAGAACGTCCTTCAGCCAAAAACATTATTGAGGTCCTTGACGGAATTATTAACAAATAATTCTATTGCAAAGTAATAAGAGTTTAATAGGTCATATAATATGAATGTCAAATTTAAACATTTGCTTATTTTGGCTTGTACAGTAGCAGCATTCTCGTGCAGGGGCAACGAGAATGCTGCTGTCGTGCAAGGGCATACTTGCAGATATGATGGAACAGGTGTATTTCTTTTGGATTACACAGACAATAATGGAAAACACAGGGATACAATACAAGTTGACAAGGATGGAAATTTCAGACATACAGTAGACTGCAGTGAGCCTGTGAAGGCATTCCTATATTTGAAGTATCTTGGTACAGATATGGTAAATATTCCCGTGTATTTGACTCCCGGAGCAGACCTTGCAGTTAACTTGGATGGAGAGACTAAGGTTGTGGATTTCTATGGAACAAAAAAAGAGAGGTATGTTGTCACCCCTACATTCAAAGGTAAAACGGCTAATGAGTCAAACTATCTTAATCTTCCATATAAGGTTTATGATTATAGCAAGGATAATGGGATTCCGTTTACATATAAGGAGTTCCGTGAAAAAGTGTCTGAATACCAGCAGTATTTGAAAGGGCTGTTGAAATCGTGCTGCAAACCGTTTGTTGATGAGCGGATGCCGGAGATAGAGGATATGCAGCAGCAACAGTTGTTCATGTACGGATACGGTGCTCTAAGGTTGGGGTATAAACTTACAGATGATGCAGATTTTATGAGTTCGCTCACCTCTATAGATATTGAGGATACGACCAATTGTAATGTGCGATCCTCTTTGTCTGATCTTTTTGTGAGAATGAATCTCCAGCTTTACCCCGAATTATATAAAGGGGACAAGGAGATTGTAAGGTATATGAAATACCTGAAAGAAAAGATTGATAATCCTGTGGTTAGAGAGAGATTGTCTGACTTTGCCATTCAATCTATGGTGCAGTCTTGCTGTACAGATGGGGTTGGAGAGGCATTTGAGATTTACAGAGATTTGTCGGGAAGCAGCGAGATATTCAAAAGCAATGAAAAGGTATATAACGGAATAAAGAATATAATGCCGGGGATGCAGGCACCGGATTTCTTAGTTGAAGATGTTAGTGGCAACAGCTTTCATTTTAAGGATATAGTTGGGAAGGGCAGAGCTGTGTACGTTGATTTTTGGGCTACCTGGTGCAGCCCTTGTTGTGCAGAAATACCGTACATGGAAAAGTTGGCCGGAAAGTTTAAGGACAACAAGGAGATTGTTTTGATAAGTATCTCAGTAGACAACGACAGAGAAAAATGGGAAGAAAAGGTTAAGGCGGATAATCCTTCTTGGCCGCAATATATCATCTCTCCTAAGGGTGAGAAAGAGTTTGATTCCATTTATAATATTAATGGGATCCCTCGTTTTATGTTAATTGACAAGAACGGCTGTTTTATAGATAACAATACCATAAGGCCGTCGTTTGATGGTAGTGAAGATTTTTTGAAAAAATTAATCAAATAACTAAATAACTTATAATATGATGAAAAATGTAGTAATTTCCGCTGTAATTATGGTAATGGGAATCTGTACAGGTTGTTCAGATAACGGATATACCATTAACGGCACTGTTGAAAATAGTAATCTCAACGGAAAATTTGTCTACAAGATAGACGGAAGCAGTATCAATAAAGACAGGAGCAATCCTCAAAAGGATTCTGCAGTTATAAAGGATGGCAAGTATACATTTAAGGGTGATGTGCCTAATCTTGATTATTGCAGTGTCTATCTTAGCTCTGATAATCCTAATGAGCCTGCAGTTATTCATGCTACTGTAGTATTGGAAAAGGGTGTTATTAATCTATTCACAGACGGAAATAATAAAACAGTTGTTTCCGGTACCCCTTTGAACGATTCATATCAGAATTTTTCCAATGAATATAATGTATATATTGATACTATGCAGCAAAAATGGGCTCTCATTGACAAGGCGAAAAAAAATGAGTTGGACACATCTGCTGTAGATTTGGATAATGTACAGGCGACTATTAGGGAGTGTAGTGAGAAGCTTAGGGCTTTAATTAGAGATTATGTAAAGAATAATATCAATAATCCTGCTGTTTGGTATATGAATCTGTATAATGCTGTTACAAACGAGGATTCTGTAGAAGGAAAAAAGGAACTTATTGCCGGTGCTAATGAGTATACAAAGAGTTTGCCTATCTATAAGGTTATAGCCGAACAAATTGATAAGTTGGAGAAAACATCTGTAGGCAAGCCATTTACTGATTTTACCATGGAGGATGCAGAGGGTAATAAGGTGTCATTGTCTGATTATGTTGGTAAAGGTAAATATGTTTTGGTTGATTTTTGGGCAAGCTGGTGTGGGCCTTGCAGGGCTGAGATGCCAAATGTTGTTGAGGCGTATAAGAAATTTGGTGGCGATAATTTTGAGATAGTTGGTGTATCTCTTGATTCAAAAAAGGATGATTGGCTGAAGGCTATCAAAGATATGAATTTATCTTGGAAGCAGATGTCTGATTTAAAGGCGTGGGAGTGTGAAGGCTCAAAAAAATATGGTGTTAATGGAATTCCGGCAACGATTTTATTTGACAGAGAGGGTGTCATTATAGCACGAGATCTGCGTGGTGAGGAGCTGCAATCTAAACTTGAAGAGTTACTAAAATAAGTTTTTATAAAGTTGATTATTTGGAAGATGAGGTGACTTTTTAGCCACCTCATCTTATTTTACATCCAAATATCAATAGGCATAAGGCGCATAAGATATAGTTTCTCATATCTTTCTTCTTTAATTATTTGTAATACTGATTTGGTAGCAACAGCATGAAATAGTAGCCTTAGTAGTCAAATTATTTGCTATGTGGATAAATAACTTGTATGGTAGAAAATTTGAGCTCTAATTCTCTGCACTTTTGGTAGCAACACAGATTTTATGTATGTTTGCAATATGACGGATTTGTTGCAGACACCGGTGAAATTTCTGCCCGGTATAGGGCCAAAGAGAGCAGAGCTTTTGGAGAAGGAGCTTGGCATTGCCACGTGCCGCGATCTGCTTTATTTTGCACCGTTCAGATATGTAGACAAAAGCAAGGTGTACACAGTGCGGGAGCTTGAATCTACACTTGCATATGTGCAACTCAGAGGCAAGCTCATAAGCAAATCCATTATGGGAGACACCCCAAAGAACAAGCGGCTTACAGCCATTTTAAAGGACAGTACCGGTAGCATAGAATTAGTATTCTTTAAGGGAATAAAATGGATGGAGGAGAAGCTGAAGATAGGGGAGGAGTATGTTGTCTTTGGCAAACCGTCTGAGTTTAACGGTATCTATAATATGGTTCACCCCGAGGTCACAAAAGCCTCTGAGGAGACCATGTACGGAGGCAGTACAATGATGGGGGTCTACTCAAGCACGGAAAAGCTTAAAAATGCCGGGATAGGCAACAAGGTCTTTTCCAAGTTTGTGGCGTCGGCGCTTGAAAAGTACGGCAATGGTATTAATGAGACGCTTCCCGACAAAATACTCAAAGAGAGATTCCTATGCCCCTTAAAGGAGGCTGTTAAGAATATTCATTTTCCGCAGAACCAGCAGCTTTTGCAACGAGCGCAGTACAGGCTTAAATTTGAGGAGCTCTTCTTTCTGCAACTTGGGCTGCTAAAGCAGAAGGTTGTGAGGATGAGGGCAGACAACGGTATAATGTTCAATAAGATAGGTGATGCCTTTAACGCATGTTACAATTCGCTTCCTTTCCCTCTTACCGGTGCGCAGAAAAAGGTAATAAAGGAGATAAGAAAAGATACGCGCAGCGGACGGCAGATGAACAGACTTCTGCAGGGTGATGTTGGCAGCGGAAAGACCATGGTTGCAATATTTTCTATCCTTATGGCTGTAGACAATGGCTATCAGGCATGCATAATGGCACCAACGGAGGTACTTGCACAGCAGCATTACAAGGGGATTTCAAAAACTCTTGCAGCAGCAGGGATAGAGTGTGCGTTATTGAGTGGAAGCACAAAAACAAAAGAGAGAAAAGAGATATTGCCGCTGGTTGCAGATGGTTCGTTAAAGGTACTCATTGGTACTCATGCCCTTTTGGAGGATACGGTGGAGTTTAAAAATCTTGGATTGGCGGTCATAGATGAGCAGCACAGGTTTGGAGTTGAGCAGAGGTCTAAGTTGTGGCGGAAGAACAGCATACCACCGCATATCTTGGTGATGACGGCTACACCTATCCCCAGAACGCTTGCAATGACTCTGTACGGAGATTTGGATGTGTCTGTAATTGACGAGCTTCCACCGGGAAGAAAGCCTGTAAAAACAATTCATGTGACAGAGAGCGGACGCAAGAGGGTGTACGATTTTATGAGGCGTGAGATTGCAAAGGGGAGACAGGTGTTTGTGGTGTACCCGCTCATTAAAGAGAGTGAGAAGATGGATTACCAGAATCTTCAGGAGGGCTATGGACGTATAATTGAGGAGTTTAAGGCTCCTGATTATGTTACGGCGGTGGTGCACGGACAGCAGAAGAACGAGGACAAGCAGTATGATATGAATCTGTTTGCAAGTGGTAAGGCGCACATTTTAGTTGCCACATCTGTTATAGAGGTGGGGGTTGATGTGCCTAATGCATCTGTAATGATAATAGAGAGTGCGGAAAGATTTGGCCTAAGCCAGCTGCACCAGCTTAGGGGAAGAGTTGGCAGAGGGTCCGATGAGGCATTCTGTATTCTCATGACAGGTTATAAAATAAGTAATGAGAGCAGGCAGAGGATAGATCTTATGTGTCGGACAAGTGATGGTTTTGAGTTGGCAGAGGAAGATCTTAGGATGCGTGGCCCCGGGGACTTGGAGGGTACAGCCCAAAGCGGGTTGGCTGTGGATCTGCGTATTGCAAACCTGTCCAAAGATTCACAGATCTTGGAGACGGCAAGGGTTGCTGCGCAGGAGGTTTTGGATGTGGATCCCGGTTTGCAATTGCCTCAAAATAGAATTTTGCAGCAGAGCTTGGAGGCTATGAGACGTGAGGGGCGGGAGTGTGTGGATTTTTCTGTGATCAGTTAGAAGGCATTTTTACGGAATTATTTTTTGTACAGCGATTATTGCTTATCTTTAGGAAAATTTTTACGATCTTAAAAATTGGTGATATACAATGAAGGAGAATGTCAAATATATAGGAGCACACGTAAGTGCATCCGGCGGGGTGTATAAAGCGGTAGCAAATGCTGTGGCCATTGGCGCCAATGCCTTTGCCCTGTTTACAAAGAACCAGATGAGGTGGACAGATACTCCGCTTGCAGAGAAAGATATTGAAAAATTTAAGGAGGAATGTAACAAGCATGGGTTCTCTCCGTATCAGATTCTGCCTCACGACAGCTATCTTATTAACCTTGGCAGCCCAAAGGCAGATGGTTTGCAGAAATCGCGAGAGGCTTTTTTAGATGAGATGAATAGGTGCGAGCAGTTAGGGTTAGTCTATCTTAACTTCCACCCCGGCAGTACTCTAAAAGAGGTTTCTGTAGATGAGTGTCTTAAAACAATTGCAGAGTCTATAAACATTGCATTGGACAAGACTAATGGCGTTACAGCGGTTATTGAAAATACTGCAGGGCAGGGAAGCAACTTGGGCTATGAATTTGAGCACCTTGCTGCTATAATAGATAAAGTGGAAGATAAGAGCCGCGTTGGTGTGTGTATAGACACAGCGCATTCTTTTGCAGCGGGTTATGACATCTCAACAGAGGATGGCTTTAAAGATGTATTTGAAAGATTCAATGAGGTGGTTGGGTTCAATTACCTTAAGGGTATGCACATCAATGACTCAAAGAAAGGGCTTGGCAGTCATGTAGACCGTCATGAAAGTATAGGTAAAGGTGTTATAGGCATTACTCCGTTCAAGATGATAATGCAGGATGACCGTTTTAACGGCATTCCGTTGGTGTTGGAGACTCCGGATACTGCCATTTGGGCGGAGGAGATTGCAATGCTTCGCTCGTTCACCGAATAAGCAAAAATACAAATATTACATGGTTGGATTATTCAGAATATTTGAACTGCGAAAGTAATCATTTGACAAAATTGGATCTAAGCAGGACTGCTATAGGATGCGGTAAAAACGAAATGCCTTTATCGTGCCGTATGGAGTCTCTTAAAACACTGTACCTTAAGACGGGATGGGTAATAAATTATATTACTGTAGACAGATTTGAGTCATTCATTCATGAAAATACCGTTATTGAATACAAGGATTAGGGTGTCAAAAAAAGTCCGGTTGTTTTGCCCGGCTTTTTTTTCCCTCTGTTTTAACCTTAGACGAAAAATTTGTAACTTGCGGGGTTAATGAAATTTTGTATAGTAATATAGATAGATATGGCACATAATGTTGTAATTGGTATAACTCAGGGAGATGCAAATGGTATTGGCTATGAGGTTATTATAAAGGCGTTGTCTGATGCGCGAGTGTTGGAGATGTGTACTCCGGTGGTTTACGGTTCGTCAAAGGCGTTTGGATTTTATAGAAAACGTATTCCCGAAACAGATAATATTAATACTAATGTCATAACAGCAGCAAAAGATGCTCATCCAAAACGTGTTAACATTATAAATTGTGTTCCGGATACATTTAATGTAGAGCCCGGAGAGTGTACGCACGAGGGGGCGCAGGGGGCAATTGTTGCGCTTGAGGCTGCAGTTGCAGATGCAAAGAGAGGTGATTTGGATATTATAATAACAGCTCCGTTTAACAAGCGTGCCGTAACATTGGAGACATTCAAGTATGCAGGCCATACTGAGTATCTTATACAGGAGTTTAATGCAAAAGACGGTCTTATGTTCTTGTGCGCAGACAAGATGAGGGTTGGTGTAGCAACAGGACACATTGCATTGTCTAAAGTTTCCGAGACTATTACGGAGGAGCTTATATTAAGCAAATTACGTATTATGAACAGCTCTCTGTTAAGAGATTTCGGCATAGATAAGCCAAAGATTGCAGTATTGGGACTTAATCCCCATTGCGGAGATAAAGGGCTTATGGGAGATGAAGAGATAAGAGTTATAAAGCCTGCAATAGATAAGGCTATGGATGAGGGTATAATGGCATTCGGCCCATTCCCTCCCGACGGATTCTTTAGCATAAACGGACAATACAAATATGATGCGGTGCTTGCAATGTACCACGATCAGGGGCTTATTCCGTTTAAGGCTCTTGCTTTTGATGCCGGTGTAAACTTTACGGCAGGCCTGCCTATTGTAAGAACATCTCCGGACCATGGAACCGCATACGATATTGCCGGAAGAAACAAGGCAAATCCTCAGTCTATGCTTAGCGCAATATATATGGCTGTGGACGTTTTCAAAAACAGGAAACTTTACGATGAGGTTCACGCAAATGTGCTTAAGGTAAAGGAATTTGACACTCCTCAAAAGGATGTTACACTTCCTATGATAGATGAAGAGGTGGAGAAACTGTAGTAGAGGACTTGCCGGGAAGGGAATAGAAATATGGCTGTTATTCAAAT
>ERZ857629.3563-NODE-3563-length-12965-cov-9.985050_pt1 | contig 12965 bp, 11 predicted proteins | sample MGYA00519700_ERZ857629 | MGnify/ENA primary metagenome ERZ857629 (study PRJEB31778, sample SAMEA3449351) | human gut metagenome | biome: human gut; feature: human-associated habitat; material: faeces | place: United Kingdom | collected 2010/2012 ... | reverse complement strand
CGGGTATCTGCTGCGCGTGGTCGGCAATTCCGCGTCGCACGGCTGGGGCACGGCCGGCAGCAACGGCGCGCAGGTCGAGTTCACCGCCGACGGCCAGACGCTTGCGGGCGATATTGTCGTTGATACGATCTCGGCGCTCACGATGACGCTGAAAGGCGGCAGCGTGTTCACCGGCACCATCAACATCGTCGAAAACGCCGAGGGCGGCGCGGCCGTCAGCGACAACGCGGTCGTGACGATCGAGAGCGGCTGCACGTGGAAGCTCACCGGCAGCTGCACCATCACGAGCCTTGTGAACAACGGCACCATCGACTTTAACGGCTACACCATCACGCTGGCTGACGGCACGGTGCTGCAATAAACGCTTTCCCAAAACAACAATGAAAGGATGAGGACCATGACAAAGACACTTCCGAGATCCCGTGTTCTTGCGGGCGCAATGGCGCTGCTCCTGCTGCTGCTTCTGCTTCCGGCGACGGCGCGCGCCGAGTCGGAATACACGGCGAGCGGCGCGACAAGGTTTACCTTTACCAACAGCGGGATCACCGTCGCCGAAGGCGACTACAACGGCTATAAGACCGACGGCACGGCGCTTACCATCAACGCCGCCGGCACCTACATCGTTTCCGGCGTTTGCTCGGACGGCTCCATCAAGATCAAAAAGGGCACGACCGGCGTGACGCTCGTGCTCAACGGTCTGACGCTCACGAGCGGCGACACCGCCCCCATTGCCTGCAACAAGTCGACTGAGGTGACGATCGTGGCCGCAAGCGGCACGACCAACACCCTGACCGACAGCGCAAAGAACAACGACGAAAGCTATCCCGGCAACGAGAACGCCGAAAACGCGGTCATCAAGTGCAAGGACGGCTCGACCGTCACGCTCTGCGGCTCCGGTACGCTGAACATCGCCGCCAACGGCAAAAACGGCATCAAGTCCGGCGCGACGACTGACGAGGAGGGCGAAGCGTCCCTGACCATCCGTGGCCTGACGCTGAATATCACCGCATCCGTCAACGATGCAATCAATGCCGAGCAGGAGCTGAACATTGAGAGCGGCACGCTCAGCATTGCGGCGAAGGACGACGCCATCCACTGCGACTATGTGATGAACGTGGGCGCGAACGGCACGGCGGGGCCGAGCATCACCATCACGGAATGCTATGAGGGGCTGGAAGCGGCCACGCTGAACATCCGCTCCGGCAGCATCGATATCACCTCGACCGACGACTGCCTGAACGCGGCGAACTCCGACCTGACGGACTACAGCTTTTCCATGACGATCTCCGGCGGCGCGATCACCGCCTACTCGTCCACGGGCGACGGCTTTGACTCCAACGGCGATCTGACGATCTCCGGCGGCACGGTCGTCGTGTGGACGGCAAATACCGCCGATAACCAGCCGCTCGACGCCGACGGCACGCTGAGCGTCACCGGCGGCACGGTGCTCGCCGCGGGCGGAAGCAGCGGCATGGGCGTGCGCATCAGCGCATCGCAGCCCTACGTGACCTTCGGCTCCGCCGGCGGCATGGGTGGCGGCCCCAGCGGCATGAACGGCAGGCCGGGCGGCATGGGCAGCACTTCAGCCGCGCAGTCCTCCGCCAGCCTGAGCAAAGGCAGCGCCTTTACCATCAAGGACAGCTCCGGCAGCACGGTCTACAGCGGCACGGCAAAGTGCAATGCGAGCTATGTGTTCTTCTCCTCCGCAAAGCTGACCTCCGGCGGCAGCTACAGCCTCTATAGCGGCAGTTCCAGCGTCGCGTCTGCGTCTGCGCAGACGGGCACGTCGTCCTCCGGCATGACGGGCGGCGGCCCGCAGGGCGGCCCCTCCGGCAGCGGCTCCGGCCAGCAGGGAAACGGCGGCAATACCCCGCCCGCGCTTCCCGATGACGCGAACGGTCAGCCGCCCACACCGCCCGACGGCACGGACGGCGGCAGCGACGGCTCCGCCTTCACCCCGCCGATGCAGAGCGGCAGTTTCACCGACGTCTCCTCGGGCGACTGGTACTATGAGGCGGTGCAGTACGCCTGCAAAAACGGTTTGATGACCGGAACGGGCGGCGGCGCGTTTTCCCCGAACGCGACCGTTACGCGCGGGATGCTCGTGACCATTCTCTACCGTCTTGAGGGAACGGATGCCGCGAGCGGCGCAAGCCCCTTTACGGATATCTCATCCGGCAGCTACTGCGAGCAGGCTGCCGCGTGGGCAGCGGCGAACGGCATCGTCAGCGGTTACGGCGACGGGCGCTTTGGCCCGAATGACGCGCTGACGCGCGAGCAGCTTGCGGCGATCCTCTACCGCTACGCGCAGTATAAGGGCTGCGACCTTTCCGCAGCAGGCAGCATGAGCGGGTACTCGGACGCCTCCGCGATCGGCGGCTACGCCCGCACCGCGATGGCGTGGGCCAACGCCGAGGGGCTCATCACCGGTACCTCCGGCAATCTGCTTTCCCCCAAGGGCACCGCCACCCGCGCGCAGACGGCGGTGATCCTGATGCGCTTTTGCCAGCGGCTTGCCGGATAAGCGCAGAAACGGCATTTTCTCAGCGCCCGCGTCCGCTTTATAAGCGGACGCGGGCGCTCGTTTGCGGGAACGCATAGGGCGCCGGTTGACAAACCGGTGCGGTACGTGTATCATGTGAGACTACAAAAGGGAAATGGGGGCGCTTACAAATGGCTCAGCTTGACTACAGGCCGCACGGGCAGATGTCGGAATCCATGCTGACGGCGGCGTTCATCATCCTCTCCGGCGGTTTGCAGGACGCCTACACCTATCTCTGCCGCGGCGGGGTGTTTGCCAACGCGCAGACGGGCAACATCGTGCTCTTCAGCGCGTATCTTTTTGACGGCGACTGGGCGCACAGCCTGCGCTATCTCGTGCCGGTGCTCTCGTTCATGCTCGGCATTTTCATCGCCGAGTGCATTCACCGGCACTATAAGTACATGGAGAAGGTGCACTGGCGGCAGCTCATCGTGCTGGCGGAGATCGTGCTGCTGTTTTTCGTCGGCTTTCTGCCGCAGGAGGCCGATACCATCGCCAACGCGCTCGTTTCGTTCGTCTGCGCCATGCAGGTGCAGACCTTCCGCAAGGTGCGCGGCCACGCCTACGCGAGCACCATGTGCATCGGCAATATGCGCAGCGGCACGGACGCGCTGTGCGCGTACTTCCATACGCATGACCGCGAGGTGCTGCACAAGGCGCTGACCTATTTCGGCGTGATCGGTATTTTCGCCGTGGGCGCGGGGCTTGGCGCGCTGGTGACAAGGGCTTTTGCCGAGCGCGGGATCTGGGTATCCTGCGCGCTGCTGGCAGCCGCCTTTCTCACCATGTTCATCCGCACGGAGGAAAAGAACTGAGGCTTTGTGCAGAATATGCGGCATTCCGCACGGAATGCCGCAATGTCCTTTGCGGCGTATGGACGGGGCACGCTGCGGAGCGGCCGGCAGAACGCGGAACGAGGGCGGGGGCCTGAAGCCCCCGCCCTCGTTTTTATCCTTGGTGCGTGTTCACAGCGTCACGACCGCGCAGCCCTCCGGCAGCGCGAGCGCATCGTGCGCGGCCAGCAGGACGATCTTTTTCTCCGCCGCGCGCAGGATGCACGAAAGCGCCGCGCTGCGGTTCGCTGCGTCCAGCCCCGTAAACGGCTCGTCGAGCGCGAGCGCGTCGCAGGGCGCGAGCAGCGCGCGGGCGAGCGCCAGACGGCGCTTCATGCCGCCGGAATAATCGCTCACCCTTTTCCCGCCGGTATCGGCGAGACCGAGCGCCGCAAGCAATTCCGCGGCTTTCTGACTGTCGTAGGCCGCGCCGAGCGCGAAGCGGAGATTCCCCGCGGCGTCGAGCTGCGAAAGCAGCCGATCCTCCTGAAAGACCGCCGCCCAGCGGAGCCCCTTTGGCGCGGCCGTGCCGCCGTCGGGCGTTTCCAGCCCCAGCAGGATGCGCAGCAGCGTCGTCTTGCCGATACCCGAATCGCCGGCGATGCGCGTCAGCCCCACGGGCGCGGTGAAGGACAGGCCGTCCAGCACCGCCCTGCCGTCATAGGATTTTTTGAGATTCGTTACGACAAGCTCCATCACGCGCCTACCCTTTCCGCTATTTTGTCCACCGCAAGGAGAAACAGCTTTTCAAAGCCTGCCGACAGCAGCACGATCACCGCCGTCCAGGCAAAGAGGTCCGGCGTCTGGAAGTAGACCTTCGCGGTGTAAAGCCGCTCGCCGATCGTGCCGCCGCTCAGACCGATGACCTCCGCTGCCGTGCCGGCCTTCCAGCAGAGTCCCAACGCCGTGCTGACCGCCGCGCGGAAGTACGGCAGCACCTGCGGCAGATAGATGCCGCGCAGCGTGCGCGAAAACGGCACGCGGAATACCCGCGCCATCTCAAGAAGCGACGCGTCCGCGCACCGCACGCCCGCAAGGACGTTCAGATATACCGGCGGGAAGACCATCAGCGCGGCGATGAAGAAGGCGAGGCTCCGGCTCGGGAGCCAGACGAGCGCGAGGATGATGAACGACGCGACCGGCACGGCCTTGATGACCGCGACGGGCGGCGCGAGCAGCTCCTCCACGCGGGAAAAGCGCGCCGAAAGCGCCGCGAGCGCGACCGCGAGCACACACGAGAGCAGAAAGCCCCCCAGAATGCGCGACGCCGACGCAAGCACCGCCCGCCAGAACGGCACCGTCCCAGCAAGCGTGAAAAGCCGCCCGAGCGCGGAGAGAGGGGAGGCGAGCAGCAGCGCGCCGTGCGGATACGCCGCGCGCAGCGCCATCGCCGCGCCCTGCCAGACGAGCAGCCAGAAAACGACCGCCCACGCGCGCATTTTCTGCGGTTTTCGTTTCACGCCTTTCCTCTCCTCTCTGAATGTGGTCAGCGGCGGGACAGCGCCCGCCGCTGGAAAGCTTTTATGCGAAGTAGAAGCTGTTATCCGGCATCTCGCCGCCGACAGCGGCGGGGTCTGCCTCCCATAGAACATAGAGATAACCAGGCAGCGCTTCAAGAAGCTCCGCTCCCGTCAGGCAGACGATGTTGCAGTAGGGCAGCGCCTTTTCCGCGACGGCCGCGTCTACGATGCCGTATTCGCCGATGAGCGCGGCGGCGTCCGCCGTGTTGGCGTTCACCCAGTCGACGCTTGCGGCGTAATAGGACAGGAAGGTGCTGACCGCGGCGGGATGCTCCTCGACGAAGCCGCGCCGCGCGACGATCACGCCTGTAATGAGCGTGGAGCCGTTATCGAGCGCGTCCCACTCCGCCGTCAGGTCGAGCGCCATGCGCAGACCGTCGATCTTGCTCTGCGCCACGGTGACGAACGGCTGCGGCAGCAGCGCGATGGATGCCTGACCAGAAGCCAGCGCCGCGACGCACTCGCTGTGCTCGCTTTTCCAGTCGATCGTCACGTCATTGTCGGGGTCGACGCCATTCTCGCTCAGCAGATAGCGCAGGGCGTATTCGGGCGTAGAGCCCTTGCCCGCGGCCACGATGGTCTGCCCCTTGAGGTCGGCAATGGACTGCACGCTCTCGCCGGTTTCCACGATGTAGAGGACGCCGAGCGTGTTGACCGCCAGCACCTCGATATCGCCTCCGGTCTTGTTATAGAGCACGGCGGCGAGGTTCGCGGGCACGCAGGCCATGTCGAGCTCGCCCTTGATGAGCGCGGGCGACACCTCGTCGGCGGAGCCGGCGAGCGTGAAGTCATAGAGCGGGCCGCTCGAGGAGTACGGCGCGTCGCTCATGAGCTTGACAAGGCCCATGGCCGTGGGGCCCTTGAGCGCGGCAATGCGGGCGGTGACGGGAGCCTCCGTCTCCTGCGCGGGCGGCTCCGGCGTTTCCTCCGGCGTCTCGTTCGCCTTTTGTCCGCAGGCAGCAAGCGAAAGCGCAAGCGCAAGCGTCAGGCACAGGGCAAAAATGTGTGTAGATTTCCTCTTCATTTGGTAGCTTCCTTTCCGATGCTGCTTTCGGGGGCGTAGACGGTCTTCGCGGTGATGCCGTCGAGCCGGCCGAGCTTGCCGGAGAGCGCCGAGATCACATCGCCCGGCGCGTCGAGCGCCACGCTGATGATGTTCACGCCCCTTTCACGGTACGGTACGCCCATGCGTCCGATGATGTACTGCCCGTACTGGTGCAGCAGCTCGTTGAGCGTCTGCACGGAGCTTCCCTCGCGGACGATGATCGCCAGCACGGCAACGCGCGTTTCCATCTGCATCCCCTCCTGAAAATAGATCATCCCTTCCGCCGCTTTGACAGAAGGGATGGATATAACAGGCCCGGACACGGCGCACGCCATGCCCTGCGTCCCCCTTCTTCCGGCTCGGAGCGCATCCTTGCCGCCAGAACGGTAGAATGAAATTGTGCTGTCCGCCGGTCAGAGCGCTCTTTCCGGGGACAGCGTGATGATACCACGGATCGCGCGCGCCGTCAAGTGCGGCCGGCATCCGCTGCGGACGCGCCGCGCGAGGGCGAAAACCGGGAAAGGCGTGACAGTTTATGGAATCAGTCAATAGAAAATCGGGGGAATTTCGTGTAAAATAGGAAAAAACCCGCGCAGGCAGGAAAAAGCCGCCGCGGCGTCGGCAAGCGGCGCAGCGATACAAAAAACGCGGTGCGCCGCGAAAAAGGAGAGCAGGAGCATGAGCGATATCAACGGCAGCAAGCCCACGAATTTCCCTCTCGACGAGAGTAAGCTGGATTTTAAGATCCCCCGCACGGACGCCCCGCGCGAAAACGTCCTCAAGCTCGGCAGCATGATAACCAACCGCATCGGGCTCAAGGCCACGGCGGACGATCCCGAGTACTGGGGCCTTGCGAGCGTGATGACCGACGAGATGGTCGACGTTGCGCTCAAGATGGGCGTGCGCAAGCCCAAGACGACCGAGCAGCTGATGAAGCTGACGAAGATGGAGCGCGAGCCGCTTGAAAAGCTCCTGACGGAAATGGCGTGGACGGGCATCATCGAGTACAACTGGGAGGATCTGGATGGCAAAAATCCCAGGCACGAAAAGCGCTGGGTGCTGCCGCTGTTCGTCCCCGGCAGCGCGGAATTTCTGAATATGCGCAAAAGCCAGATCGACGAGCATCCCGAGGTCGCTGCGTTCTTTGAGCGCATGACGATGCTCCCGCTTGAAAAGATCACGCCCATGGTGCCGCCGGGAGGCGCGGGCATCGGTATGCACGTTATCCCCGTGGAAAAGGCCATCGAGACGGAGAACGAGTCGATCGACTTGGAGCACATCTCCTACTGGCTGAGCAAGTACGAGGGCAAGTACGCCAAGAGCATGTGCTCCTGCCGCTTGAGCCGCGCAAAGCTGGGCGAGGGCTGCGGCGACGATGTGGAGAGCTGGTGCATCGGCGTGGGCGACATGGCCGATTACATCGTCGAGACGCAGCGCGGCGAGTACATCACGAAGGAAGAAGCGCTTGCGATCTTCAAAAAGGCCGAGGACAACGGCTTTGTCCACCAGATCACGAATATCGACGGCGAGCGGAAGATCTTCGGCATCTGCAACTGCAACGTCAACGTCTGCAACGCGCTGCGCACGTCGCAGCTTTTCAACACGCCGAACCTCTCGCGCAGCGCGTATGTTGCAAGCGTCGAGAGCGAGAACTGCGTCGCCTGCGGCCGCTGCGTCGAAAACTGTCCCGCGGGCGCGGTCAAGCTCGGGCAGAAGCTCTGCACGAAGGACGGCTTTATCGAGTATCCCCGTCAGGAGCTGCCCGACGAGGTCAAGTGGGGGCCGGAAAAGTGGAGCGTCGACTACCGCGACAAAAACCGCATCAACTGCTATGATACCGGCACCTCGCCGTGCAAAACTGCCTGCCCCGCGCACATCGCGGTGCAGGGCTACCTGAAGCTCGCCGCACAGGGCAGGTACCGCGAGGCGCTCCAGCTCATCAAGCGTGAAAATCCGTTCCCCGCGGTCTGCGGCCGCATCTGCAACCGCCGCTGCGAGGACGCCTGCACGCGCGGCACGGTCGATCAGGCCGTCGCCATCGACGAGGTCAAGCGCTTTATCGCCCAGCGGGATCTGAACGCGGAAACGCGCTTCGTGCCGGAGAAGGTCATCCCGAAGGTCGACGGCGAATTCTCCGAGAAGATCGCCGTCATCGGCGGCGGCCCCGCGGGATTGTCGTGCGCGTACTACCTCGCCGAAAAGGGCTACCGCCCGACGGTGTTTGAAAAGGAGGCGCGCCCGGGCGGTATGCTGATGAACGGCATCCCGAGCTTCCGACTTGAAAAAGACGTGGTGGAGGCCGAGATCGACATTCTGCGCGAGCTGGGCGTCGAGTTCCGCTGCGGCGTGGAGGTCGGCGGCAGGGACGTGACCATCGCGCAGCTGCGCGATCAAGGCTATCAGGGCTTCTATGTGGCCGTCGGCCTCCAGTCCGGCGGGAAGCTGAACATCCCCGGCGGCGACGCGGACGGCGTCATGGCGGGCATCGACTTTATGCGGGAGGTCAACCTGCACGAGAAGAAGACGCTTTCCGGCAGAGTTGTCGTCATCGGCGGCGGCAACATCGGCGCGGACGTCGCGCGCACGGCGGTGCGCTGCGGCGCGGAGAGCGTTGACCTCTACTGCCTTGAGGCTTACGACGATATGCCGATGGGCGAGGAAGACCGCAGCGAGTGCGAGCGCGACGGCATCACCGTCCACGCCGGCTGGGGCCAGACCGAGATCGTTGTGAAGGACGGCAAGTGTGCGGGCATCAAATTCCGCAGGTGCACGCGCGTGAAGAACGACGAGGGCCGCTTCGCGCCCGAGTTTGACGACAGCGTGAACGAGCAGGCCGAATGCACGACGGTTCTCTACTGCATCGGGCAGAAGGTCGACTGGCGCGGTCTGCTCACCGGCACCGCCGTCGAGTTCAACCCCAACGGCACGGTCAAGGCCGACCCCGTTACATATCAGTCGGCGGAAGCCGACATCTTCGTCGGCGGCGACGCCTACACGGGCCAGAAGTTTGCCATCGACGCCATTGCCGCGGGCAAGGAGGGCGCGATCTCGCTGCATCGCTTTGTTCAGCGCGCGACGCTGACCGTCGGCCGCAACCGCCGCCAGTTTATCGAGCTTGACAAGGAAAAGGCCCTGATCCCCGTCAATTACGACACGACGCCCCGCCAGCGCATCGGCTACAACGAGGCGCTGCGCAGGACGTTCAGCGACGAGCGCATCGCGTTCACCGAGGAGCAGGTCAAAAAGGAGACCGCGCGCTGCCTTGGCTGCGGCGCGAGCGTGGTCGACCCGAACAAGTGCATCGGCTGCGGCGTGTGCACGACGAAGTGCGCGTTCGACGCGATCCATCTCCACCGCGAGAGGCCCGAGTGCAGCAAGATGTACGCCTGCGAGGACAAGATGAAGGCTATTCTGCCGTACATGATCAAGCGCGAGTTCAAGATCAGGCGCGCGGCGAAAAAGAGCAAGTAATGCACGAGCTGGGCATTGTTTTCCACGTCATCAAGAGCGTGGAACGGATCGGAGAGGAAAACGGCCTTTCGAGCGTCGCGTCCGTGACGCTTGAGCTCGGCGAGGTGAGCGGCGCGATCCCGCACGAGCTTGTGAGCTGCTGGAACTGGGCGGTCAAAAAGACCGCGCTTCTGCCGGAGGCGGAGCTGAAGATCGAGACCATTCCCGCCATGACATACTGCGAGGGCTGCGGCAGAGACTATCCCACCGTGCAGTTTGGCCGCACCTGCCCGCACTGCGGCAGCGAAAAAACGTGGCTCAAGCAGGGCAGCGAGATCAACTTGAAGGAGATCGAGGCAATATGATGGAACCCTATAAGATCATCGAGGTGAAGGAAAGCGTTTTTGCCGACAATGACCGCGAGGCCGCGCGGCTTCGCGCGCAGCTCAAGGAGGAGAAGACGTTCCTGCTGAACCTGATGTCCTCCCCGGGCAGCGGCAAAACGACGACGCTGCTGCGCACGCTCGAGATGCTCAGAGATGAGCTGCGCATCGGCGTGATGGAGGCGGATATCGACTCCGACGTGGACGCAAAGACCATCGCGGGCGCGGGCGTCAAGTCCCTCCAGCTGCACACGGGCGGCATGTGCCACCTTGACGCGGGCATGACGGAGCAGGGGCTCAGGGAGATCGGCACGGAGGAGCTGGATCTTGTGGTGCTTGAGAATGTCGGCAACCTCGTCTGCCCTGCGGAGTTCGACACGGGCGCGGTCAAAAACGCGATGATCCTCTCCGTGCCGGAGGGGCACGACAAGCCGCTCAAGTACCCGCTTATCTTTACCGTGTGCGACGCGCTGATCATCAACAAGATCGATGTGCTGCCGTATTTCGACTTCGACATGGACAAGGTCGTCGAATACGCGCACATGCGCAACCCAAAGCTCAAGATCTTTCCCATCTCCGCCAAGACGGGCGAGGGTGTGGACGCATGGTGCGATTGGCTGCGCGAACAGGTGCGCGAGTGGAACGCATGAAGCAAAACAGAAAAGCGATGTGCCGCAAAGCACATCGCTTTTTTTTCCTATTCCTTGTCCAGTTTGAAAACCGACGGGCAGATCTGCCCGTCCCTGAACTCGAGCACGCCGTAGGTCGGGCGGCGGGGATCGCCGATGGCGCCGGGGTTGAGCAGCATCGGCCGTGACGCCGCGTCCACGAGCGGCACGTGCGTGTGGCCGAAGAGCAGAATGTCGGCGTTCATTTCGAGCGCGCGGTACTGCGCGCGAAGAAGACCCGTTTTTACGCCCATTGTGTGCCCGTGCGCGATGAGGACGCGGTGATCGTCCAGAATGAGCACGCGCTCGAGCGCTTCAAAGCGCCCGAAGTCGCAGTTGCCAGGCACCTGCTCGAGCGGCAGGCGGGGGAAAAGCGCACGCAGCTCCTCCGCGTCGCGCCAGCAGTCGCCGAGGTGGATGACGCCGCACGGCTTCACAAGCTCGACGGCGCGCGCCATGTTGTCGACGCTTCCGTGCGAGTCGGATAAGACGAGGTATTTCATCGCGCTCACAGGAACTTGTCGAGCTCGCGCTCGACCTCGGGCATCTTTTTGATCTGCGGCTTATCGATGCGATAGCCGCCCTTGACGACCATGTCGAGCGCACGCAGCGCGCTCAGATCCTTGAGCGGGTCGTTCGCGCAGACGATGAGGTCGGCCTGCTTGCCTTTTTCGATGCTGCCGGTCAGCTTTTCCACGCCTGCGAGACGGGAATTGAGCAGCGTTGCACTGAAAAGTGCAAATTTCGGCGTTACGCCGCAGTATTTTGAGAAGTAGTGCAGCTCGCGCCACATATCGTAATGCGTGATGTACGGGCAGCCGACATCCGTGCCGAGGCCGACGGGGACGCCGACGGCGAGATTCGCCCGCGCGAGCGCGACGATGCCGTCGAAGACGATCTTCCCGTTTTCCTGCTGCTCGTACGTCGCGTGCGAGATGCTGCGGTCAAAGAGCGCGTAGGGCAGGGCGGGGGAGATGGTCGAGATCTGGAATGCGCGGCGCTCCTTGAACAGCGCGAGCATTTCATCCGTCGGCTGCGCGCCGTGCTCGATGGAGTCGACGCCGTTTTGCAGCGCGACCATCACGCCCTCGGGGCTCTCGACGTGCGCCGCGACGAGCATGCCGAGAGAATGCGCCTTGTCGCACGCGGCCTTGACGAGCGCGGGCTGCATACGCAGCACGCCAGGCTCGCCCACGACCTCGGCATCCAGCACGCCGCCGGTGATCATCAGCTTGATGAGGTCGGGCTTGTCGGCGGCGATCTTCTCAACGAGCGCGGCGGCCTCCTCGGCGCTATGCGCCTCGTAGGTGAGCGAGCCGGCCATGTGTCCGCCGGGGACGGAGACCGCCATGTTCGATGCGAGGATGCGGGGCGCGAGGATCGTGCCCGCCGCAGCGAGATCGCGGATCTTCGTGTCGTAATCGGCGACGCCGCCCACGGTGCGCAGCGTGGTCACGCCGGATAAAAGCTCCGTTTTGGCGTAGCCTTCGCATATGCGCAGGCCGATCTTATTCGTCAGGCCGCAGGAGGTGATGAGCTTTACGAGCTTTTTGGGATCGCTCGCCTTTTTCTTCGGCTTGCCCGAGGCGGGCAGATGGACGTGCATGTTGATAAGACCTGGCAGAACATATTTTCCGCCGAGGTCGACCTTTTCATAGCCCGCGGGAATATGCTGCGCGTCGGCGATCTCCGAGATCCTGTCGCCGTCGATGCAGACAGCCTTGCCCGTCTGCGGCTCCATGTGCTCCGTGCCGTCGAGGATGATGCAGTTCGTCAGCGCGTATTTTTTGTCGTTTCTGTACATATCTGTATCGCCTTTCTGTCAAAACCGTCAGGAGAGGGATTTGGTGCGCTCGACCGCCGCGTCCACCGCGCCGATGCAGGCCGAGCGGAAGCCGCGCGCTTCCAGCGCGGCGACGCCCGCGATGGTGCTGCCGCCGGGGCTGCACACCTCGTCCTTGAGCGCCTCGGGATGCTTGCCGGAGCGCAGCGCCAGCTCCGCGCTGCCGAGCAGCATCTGAGCGGCATACTGGATGGCCTTGGCGCGGGGAAGACCGTTTTTCACGCCGCCGTCGGCGAGCGCTTCGATGAACATATAGGCGTAGGCGGGGCCGCAGCCGGAGACGGCGCTGGCCGCGTCGATAAGGTGCTCGGGCAGCTCGTCGAGCGCGCCGGAGAAGGAGAGCAGCGCCTTGAACGCATCAAGATCCATCGGCGTGACGTTTCCGTTCGCGCAGAAAAGGGTCAGGCCCTGACCGACGGAGCAGGGGGTGTTGGGCATGATGCGGATGATCTTCCTGTCCGCGCCCAGCAGCTCCTCGAGCCGTACAAGGCTCGTGCCCGCGAGCATCGAGACAAAGACGGCCTGCGAGGCGGCGATATCGTCCCTGAGCGGGGCGATCACGCCGGAGAGCATCTGCGGCTTGACGCCGAGGAAGACGAAGCGGCTGCTGTTGAGAATGTCTGCGGGAGTGCCGGCCGCGCAGCCGAGCCGCTGCGCGGCGGCGGCGGAACGCGCGGGCGT
>ERZ857629.3561-NODE-3561-length-12971-cov-3.122871_pt1 | contig 12971 bp, 10 predicted proteins | sample MGYA00519700_ERZ857629 | MGnify/ENA primary metagenome ERZ857629 (study PRJEB31778, sample SAMEA3449351) | human gut metagenome | biome: human gut; feature: human-associated habitat; material: faeces | place: United Kingdom | collected 2010/2012 ... | reverse complement strand
GCTGTATGCCGCTACGATGGCGGTCAGGATATCCGTCACCAGATCCATCTCCTCCGCCACCGCGTACTCATAGGGGCCGTGGAAGGCATAGCCACCGGTGCCCAGATTGGGGCACGGCAGGCCCCGGAAGGACAGCTGGGCGCCGTCTGTTCCGCCGCGGACAGGGTTGGAAACAGGGGTACAGCCCACGCTCCGGATAGCCTTGCGGGCGTTGTCCAGCACCTGGGGATACTGCTGAATGACCTCCGCCATGTTGCGGTACTGCTCCTGCACCGTCAGTTCGGCCGTCCCCGCGCCATATTTGGCATTGATGGCCGCTTCGATCTCCGCCATCCGCTGCTTCCGCTGGGCGAAGCGCCCGGCGTCGTGGTCGCGGATGATATAGTCCAGCGCGGCGGACAGCCCTGCGATGCCGTGGCCGTTGAGGGTCCCCGCCTCCAACCGTGTAGGCAGCTGCTCCGGCTGGGCGGGGTTGTAGGTCTGGACACCGGTGCCCCCCACCTTCCAAGGCCGGAGGGCAACGTTCTCTCCCAGACACAGCCCACCGGTTCCCTGCGGCCCCATCAGGGACTTGTGCCCGGTGAAACAAAGCAGGTCGATCTGCTGGGCCTCCATGTCGATAGGCAGGACTCCCGCCGTTTGGGAGGCGTCCACAAGAAAGATCAGGCCGTGGGCATGGGCGATGGCCCCCACCCGGCCAATATCCACGGCGTTTCCTGTGAGGTTGGAGGCATGGGTGCAGATGATGGCCCGCGTCTCCGGGCGGATCAGCCGCTCGAACTCGCCGGAGTCGATCCGCCCCTGCCGGTCAGCCGGGACGAAGCTGAGAGACACGCTCCGCTCCGCCTCCAGCCGGTACAGAGGACGCAGGACGGAATTGTGCTCCAGATCCGTGGCGATCACATGGTCGCCGGGGTCCAGCAGGCCGCAGATGGCCATGTTCAGGGCCTCCGTGGAGTTGGCGGTGAACACCACATGGTCAGGCCGGGGACAGTTGAAGAATGTTGCCAGCTTTTCCCGGGTGCCGTAGATCATCCGGGAGGCAGAAAGGCTCCCCTCGTGGGTGCCACGGGCACTGTTGCCCAAGGTGGTCATAGCCGACACCACCGCGTCGATCACCGGCTGGGGCTTCTGGCGGGTGGTGGCGGCGTTGTCCAGATAGATCATGGCTTGATGACTTTCCCGGCGGCGGCCAGCGTCTCCGCGATGGCGTACATATTGGTGATGCTGCCCACGGCCAGGGTCTCTTTCAGCTTGTAGAAGTCCAGACAGGTGCCGCAGGTACGGATCTCCACGCCCTGCGCCTCCATGAACTTCAGATCCTCCAAAGAATCGGACCCCGCGCAGGTAAGGTATGCGCCGGAATTGTAGAACAGGATGGTCTTAGGCAGCGTAGGCAGCTGGCTGACGGCGTACAAAAAGCCCTTCATCAGCGCCTTGCCCAACGTCTCCTCCCCATTGCCCATGCAGTTGGAGCCGACGGCCACCACCAGATCCCCACGGGCATCCGAGGCACAGGCGGTCTCCTCCGCAGGCTGTACCGGGGCGGACACCTCCATGGTGACGGAGAACCGCTTCTCCCCGGTCTTTTCCGCCCGGACGGGCAGCTGGCAGCTGGCCGCCAGCTTGCTGAGGTTCTGGACCGCCGCCTCATTGTCCACCAGAATTTCCAGTGTATCAGGGGTTTGCAGCTCTGCCAGAGCCTTCTTCGCCATCACAACGGGAATGGGGCACTGCTTGCCCAGCGCGTCTACAACAACAGACATGGAACACAACTCCCTTTAATTCAGATTTTCAAGTTCAGTGTAGCACGATACTGCGTGATTCGCAAGAAAAAACAACGAGATATGGCAAAACCCCCGCCGAAACCTCGGCGGGGGCGAATTCTGTCAGACGATCTCAAGGGTATGCTCCGTTTGGGCGACCACCGCACCTATGATGGCGCTGTCCGGGTCTCGCTCCCGCAGAGCCGCGAGCAAGGCCCCGGCGTCCTCCATAGGGAGGGCCACCAGCAATCCGCCGGAGGTCTGGGGATCGGAGATCAGGTCCACGCGGGCCTGCTGGACGCTCTCCGCCACGGTCAGGCGGGGCTTCACATAGTCCAGATTCCGGTAGGCTCCGGCGGGGATGATCCCCATTTCCGCGAATTCCAGCGCCCCCGGCAGTAAGGGGAGCCGTCGGCTGTAAAGGCGGATGGTCACGCCGCTGCCTCGGGCCATTTCATCGGCGTGGCCCAGAAGTCCGAAGCCGGTGACGTCCGTACAGGCGTGGATCTCCGGGCATTTGGACACAGCCTCCGCCGCGTGGGCGTTCAGCCGGGCCATGGAGCGAACCAGACGGTCGTACTGCTCCATCTCCAGCAGGTCTGCCTTGGCAGCGGTGGTCAGGACGCCGGTGCCGAGGGGCTTGGTCAAAACCAGCGCATCTCCCGGTCTGGCGCCCACGTTCCGCAGGGCCTTGTCCGGGTGGACATAGCCGGTGACGCACAGGCCGTATTTCGGCTCATCGTCCTGAATGGTGTGGCCCCCGGCGATGACGCAGCCCGCCTCCACAGCCTTCTGGTGGCCGCCCTCTAAAATTTTCCGGATGGTCTCCTGAGAGAGACAGCCGGGGACGCACAGCAGGTTCATCGCCACGGCAGGCCGTCCCCCCATGGCGTACACGTCGCTGAGGGCGTTGGCCGCGGCGATCTGCCCGAACCAGAAGGGGTCATCCACAATAGGGGTAAAGAAATCCACGGTATGAATAGCGGCGATCTCGTCGGTAATGCGGTAAACACAGGCGTCGTCGCTGGTGTCAAAGCCCACTAACAGGTTGGGGTCAACCCGGTTGGGAAGGTCTTTCAGAATGTTCGATAGGACACCCGGCCCTAATTTTGCCGCTCAACCCGCTGATGGGGTCAGCTGCGTCAGACGAGGCTCCTGATCCATGATGCTCCCTCCCTTCCCGATATCTGGCCGTGGGCTTCACGGTCAGGAAAAGTATAGCACAGTTCCCGCCGTTTGGCAATTCGCCCGTGCTGGACTTTTTTGCAATCCTATGGTAACATACTTCAACAAAAACAAATGAGGTTCGCGGGCAGCCGCGAAGGATGGGAGCAGCTATGGGTATTGTGGTGTTGGGCGCCGTTTTCGTGGATATTAAGGGGTATCCCGCCGATGTATATATTCCCGGTGGGCGGAACGCCGGACGGGTGGAGATCGTCCACGGCGGCGTCAGCCGGAATCTGGTGGAGGACATTGCCAACGTGGAGCTGCGGCCCACCTTCGTCAGTCTGGTGGACACCACCGGCACCGGAGCGGACGTGATCCGCAAGCTGCAGGATCACAAGGTCAACACGGACTACATCCGGGCCGTGCCTGACGGTATGGGCACCTGGCTGGCCGTTTTCGACAACGGCGGCGATGTGGTGGCCTCCATTTCCAAGCGGCCGGACCTGCGGCCCATCGTGGATATTTTAGACGATCACGGAGACGAGATCTTCCGCAATGCCGACAGCATCGCCTTGGAGATCGACTGCGACAAGGAGATCGTAAAGGCGGTCTTTTACTACGCGGAAAAATACCGCAAGCCGGTGTTTGCCGCCGTGTCCAATATGAGTATCGCCGTGGAGCGGCGGGACTTTCTGCGCTTCTGCTCCTGCTTCGTGTGCAACCAGCAGGAGGCGGGAATTCTGTTCTCAGAGGACTATGACAGCAAGACCCCGGAGGAGCTGCGGGACATTCTGGCCCATCACGTACAGGCGGCGGAGATCCCCCGGATGGTAGTGACCATGGGGGCCCAAGGAGCGGTCTACGCCATGCAGGACGGTTCCTGCGGCATCTGCCCCGCCAGAAAGGTGGACGTGAAGGACACCACCGGCGCGGGGGACGCCTTCTTTGCCGGGATCACCATGGGCCTGACCTACGGGAAAACCATGGATGAAGCCTGCGAGATCGGCACCCGGCTGTCTGCGTCGGTGATCTGCACGTCGGAAAACGTGTGTCCCCGGTTCCTGCCCAGCGAATTCGGGCTGGAACCCGGCAGAGCCGCCGGAGAGCAGCTGACCTTTGATATATAAAGTTTTCGGAACAAAAGAGGAGAACGCCATGAACATCAGAACAGCGACATTGAACGATCTGGACGCGGTAACTGCCGTGGAGGCTGCCTGCTTCCCGGCGGCGGAGGCCGCCTCAGAAGAGGAATTTGCGGAGCGGCTGCGGTATTACGGCAGCCACTTCTGGCTCATGCTGGACGGCGAAAAGCTCATCGGCTTTGTGGACGGCATGGTGACGGACCAGACCGACCTGACCGATGATCTCTATGAGCAGGCCCACGCTCACAACGAACAGGGCTGCTGGCAGATGATCTTCGGCGTCAACACATTGCCGGAATACCGGTGTCAGGGCGTGGCGGCCGCTTTGCTGGAACGCGCCATCTCCGATGCAAGAACTCAGGGCCGGAAGGGTCTGGTGCTGACCTGTAAGGACAAGCTGGTGCACTACTACGCCAAGTTCGGCTTTGTCAGCGAGGGCGTGTCCGGCTCCACCCACGGCGGCGCGGTGTGGTACCAGATGCGGCTGACCTTCTGAGTCATCGAAAGCAGATGCAAAACCCCGCCGGGAGAAATTCTCCCGGCGGGGTTATTGTTCGGTCAGACTTCTTTTATCGGCGGATAAACTGGATATTCATGTCCACCCGGCCGTTGATCCCGGCCACGGCGCGGCTGCTGGAGAACTGCCAGTAGTCCATGTGATATACCAGCGTGGGGCACAGCTTCTCGGACTTTTCGCTCTTGTACTCAGGATACCAGCTCAGATAGTCCGCCAAAGCGCCCTGATCGTACTTCATGTAGGTCACATACGTACCGCCGTAGACCATGGGGGTATACCCCGCGTCCTTGATCCGCTCGCAGAAGGCCACAGCGCAGGCGGTAGCCATTTCCGGGGATGTGCCGTAGACCCGGTAGGTGGAATCGTGCATCTCCCAGTCATAAGCCACGGGGCCGTTGATGTCCAGCCCGTCCAGCAGGCTGATGACGTAATCCGCCTCCTCGATGGCCTCCTCCACGGTGACAGCCTGGGCGAAGAAGTACACGCCGGTCTCCAGACCCGCCCGCATAGCGCCCCGGATGTTCTGCTCGTAGTATTTGTCGGTGTTCAGGCTGCCGGTGCCGGTGCCCCGGAAGCCCACCCGGACCATGGCGAAGTCGATGTTGTCATCCGCTACGGCGTCCCAGTCGATCTCCCCCTGGAAGGAGGAAACGTCGATGCCGTACCGGGTGCGGAACTCGCCGCCCAGGTATTCCAGCCGACGCTGATTTTCATTTTCTTCACCCGTCCAGATAAAATCCACGTCGGAGAACACGTTCAGCGGACGGTCCCGGTAAATGGGCACGGTCTTGCCGCCGTATTCAAGGGTGCGGTCCAGCGTGGCACCGGGCTTGTAGACCTCGGAGGGCTTGGCAGCCGTGCTCTCCGGCGTGATCTGCGGCGCTTCAAAGCGTACCTCACCGGTGCCGTAATTGCGGATATTGCCCTGGATCACGCAGTCCACCAGGGTCACGTCCTTCGTAACGCCGGGAGCTAAGATCAGATCGCCGCCGATCCGGATGCCCTTCAGCGTTGCGCCGTCCACCGCACTGATGAGCAGGCTGCCGGAAACATCCTTCGTCACAGTGGTGGTCTCCTTCACCAGCGTATCCACCATGTTGCTGAGGATATTGATCAGTTCCGCCCGGGTGATGGGGTCCGTGGGCCGGAAGGTACCGGCGGCGGAATCCGTCAGATACCCGCGAACCTCAAACTCTCCCACATAGGCCATCGCGTACTCCGCGATCTGGTCCGTGTCCGTATAATCCGGTGCGGCGGTCTCCGGTGCGATCCGGAAGGCGCGGCCGATCATAGCCACCGCCTGCTGCCGGGTGATGGTGCTGGAGGGCAGCGCCGCGCCCTGATTGCCCAGATAGATGCCGGAGGCATGGAGCTTCAGGATGGCATCCTCCCAATAGGTCCCGGCGGTATCCGAGAAGGTGTCCGCAGGAGAGGCGTTCTGAAAATGGAGAAAACGGTCCAGAATTCCCGCAAAAGCGCCGCGTGTGATGGATTTATCCGGACGGAACGTACCATCGTCATATCCCTGAATGATCCCATACTCCCCGGACCACTTATTGATGGCGGACTCCGCCCAGTGTCCGTTCGTATCCGCAAATGCGTTGGCCGTCATGACGGTGCAGCCCACCGCCAGAGCCGCCGCTGTCAGCCACTTTCCAAAATGCCGCTTCATAGCTGCTCCTTTCTGTCAAAGCCAGTCGAATCTATGCTGAAAAAACGCCACGGTCCTTATGGGCCGTGGTGTTATGTCGCCCTACGGCACATTATAGCGAAACCGGAGACATGGGTCAATATTCTGTCGGAAATTTCTCCCGGAAAATTATGTAAAGTTTCAGAAAGTGTTCCCCCCTCTCCCCGAAAAAAGCACCCGGCTTCACCTATGCGCTCTTTCCCTCTTGCAATGCGCAAACAGGCATGGTAGCATGGAGTTGATCCCGAAAACCGGCACAGAGACCCAAATTGTCGATCAAACCGCTTTGTGCTTTTGCCGCGGTAGGAACCGAATCAGAAGGGAAACGCTATGGCATTGCTTGTTTTGAACGTTATATGCTGCTATTTTTGCTATTTCGTCGGCACGCAAAAGGGATACAACGGGCCGCTTTGTGCTTTTGCCGGGTTATTTGGCAGTTTTCTTGCGTGTCTGATTCTGCTTCTGATGCCCGATAAAGCCAGTGACACATTTAACAGCGCCGCCTATAACCGGGAAGTATCTGAACTGAGACAACAGGTAAAGGATCTGCAAAAGAGGATCACTGAATTGGAGCACAGTGCGGCGCCGGCAGATCAGCCGAAAGCGGCGGTCCATACTGAGCAAGCAAAGGACGAGCCGATCACTGAGATCAGCAAGCCGGTTCGGTTCCCCACCCGAACATCGGGCACGGTCATTTGTCCTGGCTGCAGGAAGCGGCAACAGGGAAATCGGAACAGCTGCTACGCCTGCGGACTGCCATTCTACTATGAGGATGAGCCAAGGCCGTAACAGTTCCGGTTCGAGATACAATGGAAAAATTCAAAAAACGGCGGAGACCATTTAAAATGGTCCCCGCTGTTTTTTGCATTCTCTAACAATTTCCGTTTGGAACACTGCTGCTCAAAAGGTGAAAAATTGCAAAGCACGAATCATTCCACCGTCACGCTCTTAGCAAGGTTCCGGGGCTTATCAATGTCGCAGCCCTCCCACAAAAGCTGCGCTTTTGCGGGAACCCTATGATTTAACTCAAATCGTCCGGAATGAATCCGTCCGATTTCAAGATTTTGCGCTATGCGCAAAATGCTTGTGCGCCGCACTTGCGGCGAGCCAGCGCGGCTGTATCCGGTTAGGAAACGGGTTTATTCCACCGTCACGCTCTTAGCAAGGTTCCGGGGCTTATCAATGTCGCAGCCGCGCTGGAGAGCCACATAATAGGCAAAGAGCTGCAAGGGCACCACGCCCAAAGAGGGCTGCACCACCGGGTGGGTCTCCGGCACAGCTATGACGCTGTCCGCCGTGTGGGCCATTTTCTCCTTGAAGGGCTCCGTGGCCAGCGCCAGCACCTCGGCTCCACGGGCCTTTACCTCCACCACATTGCTCATGGCCTTGTCAAAGAGCGGCTCGTAGGTGCCCAGGGCCACCACCAGCGTTCCCGGCTCGATGAGGGAAATGGTGCCGTGCTTCAGCTCGCCGGAGGCATACGCCTCGGAATGGATGTAGCTGATCTCCTTCAGCTTCAGGGAGCCTTCCAGCCCCATAGCGTAGTCCAGATTCCGACCGATGAAGAAGATGGAATCGTGGTTGAAGTACCGGGAGGCGAAATACTTCACATCCTCGATGCTTGCCAGCACCCGTTCCAGCTTTTCCGGCAGGGCTTCCAGTTCGTGAAGGATGGTATCGTACTCCGTTTTCTCAATGGTACCCAGCAGATCGCCCAGATACAGGGCGATGAGGTCCATCAGGACCAGCTGAGTGGAGTAAGCCTTCGTGGTAGCCACAGCGATCTCCGGACCGGCCCAGGTATAGAGCACATCGTCCGCCTCCCGGGCGATGGATGAGCCTACCACATTCACCACTGCCAGTGTCCGGCCGCCGCGCCGCTTGGCCTCCCGCAGGGCGGCCATAGTATCCAGCGTCTCACCGGACTGACTGATGAAAATGACCAGAGAATGATCGTCCACCAACGGGTCGCAGTAGCGGAATTCCGAGGCCAGACACACCTCCACCGGGCGGCGGAGCAGGCGCTCCCAGTTGTACTTGCTGACCATGCCCACATGGTAGCTGGACCCGCAGGCCACGATGAAAATACGGCTGACGCCCTGGATGTATTCCTTTGTCAGGCGCAGGTCGTCCAGCACCACCCGGCCCTCCCGGACCCGAGGGGAGACGGTTTTCCGGATGGCCTCCGGCTGCTCGAAGATCTCCTTGAGCATAAAGTGGGGGTAGCCGCCCTTTTCCGCAGCGGAAACGTCCCAGTCGATGTGGCTGTGGGGCTTATCGATGGGGTCCATCTCGTCATTGAAAAGGTTGACGCCCTCCGCCGTCAGCACGGCGATCTCGCCGTCCTCCATGTAAATAACATCGCGGGTATGGCTGATGACGGCAGTCACGTCGGAGGCAATGAAATTCTCGTTTTCACCGCAGCCGATGATAAGGGGGCTGTCCTTCCGGGCGGCGATCAGGGCGTTGGGATAGTCGGCACAGATGATGCCGAAAGCATAGGAGCCTTCGATCCGCCGCAGGACACGGCCCACGGCCTCCAGCATATTATGACACTCGTTATAGTGGAATTCCAGCAGCTGAGCCGCCACCTCGGTGTCCGTTTCAGACTTGAACGTAACGCCGTGACGCAAAAGTTGCTGCTTGATCTCCATATAGTTTTCGATGATGCCGTTATGGACCATGGCGATCCGGCCATCCTCACTGACATGGGGATGGGCGTTGATGTCATTGGGCTCTCCATGGGTAGCCCAGCGGGTATGGCCGATGCCCAGCGTTCCCTCCACATCGGCACCGCCGTGAATCATATCTGACAGCACCTGAAGGCGGCCCTTGGACTTGCGTACCTGAAGGCCCTTGGTCTCAGACCGCACCGCCACACCGGCGGAATCGTACCCCCGGTATTCCATCCGGGCCAGTCCGTCCAGCAAAATCGGGGCCGCCTGCTGGTGGCCCACATAACCAATAATTCCACACATGGGTAAAAAATCCTCCTGAAAATTCATTCAAAAGGACAAACGCGCAGAGATTTGTCTCTTTCTCCGCAGTCAGATTCCTTCTGTTCCGGGGTCGCCCCCGTATTTGTAGAACCTGTCACATGGCTGCGGCCACGGAGGGGCACCCGCCGAAGTTTCGATACTCCCCTCTCCTCGTTATCCCGGAACCCCGCTTCTATGAAGTCATTTTCCGGGCGCATGGCGCTGTTGATGGGCGCTGCCCATAGCCTCCTTTCGTTTCTGCGGCTTTTATGAAAGAACTGGGGCTGCGCAGACCGCCGCCCCAGCTCAGTCAACTCATTTCTTTGCGATGATATGGTCCTTGTCCTTATAGACATGGCTGGCCGGGATGACGCCCCGGACGCAGGACGTGGGGTACACATTGGAATCCGGGCCGATGACGGTGCCGGGGTTCAGGACGCTGTTGCAGCCGACCTCTACCCGGTCGCCCAGCATGGCGCCCACCTTTTTGCGGCCGGTCTCCACCTGCTCCACGCCGTCCTTCACCACCACCAGAAGCTTGTCGCTCTTGACATTGGAGGTGATGGAGCCGGCGCCCATGTGGGACTTATAGCCAAGGATGGAATCCCCCACATAGTTGTAATGAGGCACCTGCACATTGTCAAACAGGATCACGTTTTTCAGCTCCGTGGAGTTGCCCACCACGCAGTCATTGCCCACCAGTGCGCTGCCCCGGATAAAGGCGCACTGACGAACCTCCGTCCGGTGGCCGATGATGCAGGGGCCGTGGAGATAGGCGGTCTTGAACACCGTTGCGTCCTTGGCCACCCAGACATCCTCCAGAACGTTGCCGTCCCAGTCGGTAGGGTGCACATACTCGTCCTCCGGAAGCTGCTTGCCGATCTCCAGAATCAGGTCGGAGATCCCGGCCAGCGCCTCCCACGGATAGGTGAATTGCTTCAGGTAATCTCCCGCCAGAGAATGGCTCAGATCATATAACTCGTTGATAGTCAGCATTACTTCTTCACCTCGATGAGATGTCCGCTCTTTTCCATAGCGGCGATGATGCGGTCCACCTGCTTTTCACATTCCTCGGCGGTACCGGCCTCCGCCATGACCCGGAGCACCGGCTCCGTGCCGCTCTTCCGCAGCAGCACCCGGCCGGAATCGCCCAGCTCGGCGGTGCACTCGTCCACGGCGGCCTGCACGGCGGCGTCTGCCAGCGTCAGGTCCTTATCGTCCACCCGGACGTTTTTCAGCACCTGAGGATACATGGTAACGCCGGCGGCCAGCACGCTCAGGGGCAGTTGGGTGTCGATCATCACCTGCATGAGCATGAGGGCGGTGATGAGACCGTCGCCGGTGTGGGCGTACTTCCGGAAAATGATATGACCGGACTGCTCGCCGCCGATCATGAAGTCATTCTCCTTCATGTTCTCATAAACATAGCGGTCACCCACGGCGGTCTTTTCATAGCGGATGCCCGCCTTGTCCAGCGCCTTGTACAGACCGAAGTTGCTCATAACGGTAGTGACCAGCGTATTGCTGGGAAGCTGGCCACGCTCCTTGAAGTGCTTGGCGCAGATATACATGATCTTATCGCCGTTCAGCACCTGGCCCCGCTCGTCTACGGCAAGGCAGCGGTCCGCGTCGCCGTCAAAGGCGAAGCCCACGTCCAGATGATGCTCCCGGACATAGAGCTGCAAGCCCTCGATGTGGGTGGAGCCGCAGTCCGTGTTGATGTTCACGCCGTCCGGCTGATCGTTGATGACATAGGTCTTGGCCCCCAGCGCGTCAAACACTGCCCGGCCGATCATCCAGGAGCTGCCGTTGGCGCAGTCCAGACCAACCTTGTGCTTTTCAAAGGACCGGGAGGGCAGGCTGGTGAGGTAGCCGATATAGCGGTTGCGGCCGGAGTAGAAATCGATGGTCTTGCCTACCTTTCCCTCGGTGGCCCAGGGGAGGTAAGCGGGATCACCGTCGATGAATGCTTCCAGCTCTGCCTGAAGGGCGTCGTCCATCTTCTCGCCCACGCCGTTCATCAGCTTGATGCCGTTGTCATAAAACGGATTGTGGCTGGCGGAGATCATCACGCCGCAGTCGAAATTCTCCGTACGGGTGATGTAACTGACGCAGGGAGTGGTGGTAACGTGGAGCAGATATGCGTCCGCGCCGGAGGAGGTGATACCCGCCGCCAGAGCGTTTTCAAACATATAGGAGGAACGCCGGGTGTCCTTGCCGATCACGATGCGGGCGGAGTCCTCCGTGTGCTTCCGGCTGTAATACCAGCCCAGAAAACGGCCCACCTGGAAGGCGTGCTCCGCCGTCAGATCAACGCCGGCCTTGCCCCGGAAACCGTCTGTACCAAAATATTTACCCATCAGAACAATAAGCTCCTTTGTCTTTTAATTTGAAATCGTTCCTATCATATTCGTTTTTTACAGTAGATACAAGAGGCAAAATGTAAATTTTCAAGCCGTCTGTCCCCAGCTGGCCGTATAAAATCCCATCAGTTGTCCATACTGGAACAAAAAGGGGGGCGACGGACATGATCACCGCACTGTGCCGCACGGTCATTCTCTATTTTCTCATTATGATCGGCCTGCGGCTGATGGGAAAGCGGCAGATCGGCGAATTGGAGCCCAGCGAGCTGGTGCTGACCATGATGATCTCCGATCTGGCCACGGTGCCCATGCAGGATTTCGGCATCCCGCTGCTGGCCGGGGTCATCCCTATTTTAATTCTCCTGTCCCTGACGCTGCTGATGAGCCAGCTTTCCCTGCTGAATCTGCGGTTCCGGGCGCTGATGTGCGGCACACCGGCCATCCTGATCCGCAACGGCAAACTCCAGCAGGCGGCCATGCGGAAAAACCGCTACACGCTGGACGAGCTGTTGGAGCAGCTCCGGGGGCAGGGGTGCCTCTCCGTGGAGGAGGTGCAGTACGCCGTGCTGGAAAACTCCGGGCAGTTGTCCGTGCTGCCATGGGCCAAGGCCAAACCGCCCACGGCGGAGGACCTGGGCCTGACCCTGGAGGAGGATTCTCTCCCCACCGTTCTCATCAATGATGGCCGGGTTTTGCGGAACAATCTCCGTCTTTGCGGCCGGGATGAGGTGTGGCTTCAAAAAATTCTGAAGCAGGAGCACTGCACCACCAAGGAGGTCTTTCTCCTGACGGTGGATGAAAACGGAAAAACGCTCTGCGTTCCCAAGGAGGCTGACCCATGAAACGGATGCTGCTGCCGCCGATTTTCGTGTTGGCGGCTCTGTTGGCGTTTTCCCTGTGGAATATCCGCCACATGGAAGGAGAAACGGACCGCTGGCGGGAACAGCTGCAAGCGGCGGACCGGCTGGCCCTCTCCGGGGAGTGGGCCGAGGCGCTGGACGCCCTCTGGGAAAGCTACGATGACTGGTCCCACAGCCAGACCTATCTTCACATCGTCTCCCACCATGACGCGGTGGATGACGCGGAGGCCATGTACCGCCGGGCCATCGCCTTCGGGGAAACGGAGGAGCTTTCGGAGTTCCACGCGGAGCTGTCCGACCTCCGGGACCAGCTGCGGCTCATTGCGGAGATGGAAGCGCTGAATATCCGGAATGTGCTGTGAATCGTTTCTTCCTCCAACAAACCTCTGTTGAGAGATAAATCAAGTTTAACTTGCCGCTCTGTTCCTCAATCCGCTGTTTCTTTTTTCAAGCATTCTTGAATGCAGGATACAATCAGCATTACGCTA
>ERZ857629.3557-NODE-3557-length-12983-cov-3.876006_pt1 | contig 12983 bp, 8 predicted proteins | sample MGYA00519700_ERZ857629 | MGnify/ENA primary metagenome ERZ857629 (study PRJEB31778, sample SAMEA3449351) | human gut metagenome | biome: human gut; feature: human-associated habitat; material: faeces | place: United Kingdom | collected 2010/2012 ... | reverse complement strand
CAAAAACGTCCAATGTTTTTTTTAAAACAACGGTATGTTTAAAATCAATCGTTTTATCAATAAATCCGGAAAAACGAAATGTGTATTAAGATAAAACATAAACAGCATTAAAACACTGTTTAAACGGTGTTTTAATGCTGTTACAACACCTCTGAAATTGTTCAAATCAATCGTTTTATCTCTTAAAAATTATTCATTCATGGATTTGATAACGGACTGGTTGGCTGCTTTTACTTTCGCCTCATTGATCTTTATCACCTTTCGGTCGTAAGTCATCAAGCCATTTACCTCGCCTTCCACATCGGTAGTTTGTGTATAAACAGCAGCAGAGAAACCACGTTTCACAAAGCCCTTCAGTTCTTTTGCGTACTTGACATATTCGGCAGTCACCTCATCGCTGTTCTTAAACTGGATATAACCCCAATTACGTTTGTTCCACCACAAATGATTTTCCAAAGGCAAACCGATACCGCCGTATTCGCCTAATACTGTGACACGCTGTGCATCGAACAAGAACATATCCGGTCCAGGATAGTTATGCAAGTCCAAAATGTCTCCGCAAGGACGATGGTTTCCTCCACTGGCTGGATTAACCAAACGGGAAGGATCATAAGCCTTTGTCCATGCTACAACCTTTTCAGTATCAAACTGTCCCCATGCTTCATTGAACGGAACCCAAACAACAATGGAAGGATGAGACACGCCCAAATCCATGATTTCTTTCCATTCCTGGTAATAGTTAGCCACAGATTCCACGCAGCGTTCTTTATCTGTTCCTCCGTTATATTTGTGAGGCTCCCAACGATTACCCATGTCACCGCTCGGCATATCCTGCCAAACCAAGATTCCTTCTTTATCACAATGGTAATACCAACGGGCAGGTTCAACCTTCACGTGTTTACGTATCATATTGAAGCCCCATTCTTTGGTCTTTTTGATATCATAAAGCAAAGCTTCGTCTGTCGGAGCAGTATACAAACCATCCGGCCACCAACCTTGATCCAACGGCCCGTAATGGAAGAGCGGCTTGTTGTTCAAACACATTCGTAGAATGCCATTTTTGTCCTTCTCTACTGAGATTTTACGGAAAGCCGTGTAGGATTTGACTTGGTCGATTACTTTCCCATTTTGGGACAAAGTAATGCTCATGTCATACAAATAAGGATTTTCCGGAGACCACAAAGTCGGATTCTTTACGCCCAAGCGGAGTTCCTGGCCTTGCACGCCTTTAGCCGAAGCAACCACTGCTCCTTTATCCAACAATTTTACCTCAACAATGGATGTAACACAAGGAGTAGAAGCACCTACAGTTACATTCAGAGCATTCGCATCTACGTTAGGAATAGATTTGACCGCAGTGATGTGGTTAGAAGCAACCGGCTCCAACCAAACAGTCTGCCAAATACCCGTTACAGAAGTGTACCAAATACCTTGCGGGTTAGAGGTCTGTTTTCCAATTGGCTGATAACCTTTGTCGCTTGGATCCCAAACACGAACTACCAACTTCTGGGCTCCCGATCCTTTCAAGAACGGAGTAATATTGAACGAGAACGGAGTATAACCGCCTTTATGCGAACCGACCAATACGTCGTTTACAAAGACTTCAGCTTTCCAATCGACGGCACCAAAGTTCAGCATCACATCTTTCCCTTTCCATTTGGCTGGAACGGTAAAAGAGCGTTTATACCACAATTCATTCTTTTCTCCTACCTCTTTTTGCACACCGGACAAAGATGATTCCACGGCAAAAGGAACCAAGATATTCCCATCGAAGGAGGCAGGTTCAACTTCACCGACCGGTTTAATGGCATATTCCCATTCACCATTCAAATTCTGCCACTCCGAGCGTTCCATCAAAGGACGCGGATATTCCGGCAATACAGATTTCGGATTGACTTGTTCTGCCCACTGCGTCTTGATTTTGTCACCGGCAGGCTTCCATTGAGCTTGAGCGCATAAAGCCAAAGCTAATGCACAACATACGAATAAAGTCTTCTTCATGTGTTTCTATTTAAATGTAACAATTATTTATCCTGCGACATAAGTTGTTCCAACACTTTCATATAATATCCTCCTACAACTGAACGAGCCCTGAATCCAACTGATTTGCCATCGGTTGTCTCGTGCCAGTCACTCAATGGAATACGGGTCGTCGTTTCATTTACATATTTATAAAGTGGAACTATCAAAGCATTAAAGTCATTGCTGTTGTCTGCCATGGTAGCCGTCCAAACAATCCAGTCAGACTTTGTATAGGTTTTACGGCTATCCAAAGGAAGTCCATAAGTATTCTGGACCGTCTTATAATACGCCATTTCCGTCTGGGCAATACTTTCATCGAATATTCCTAAATCCAGGACTTTATCCCAAACCAAGTTATATTTCTGGCTCCAAGTGCCGGGTTTGTCAAATGTCAACTTATAATGGTCTCCATCTGCCGCTATCTCTTTCCATTTGGAAGCCATTTCACGGGCAGTTGCCAAATATTTCTCAGCCGTTTCCTTATCTCCTAACATCTCAGCCATTTTGCCATAACCAGCTATACCCAAAATAGCCTTGATAGAAAGATTCGCATTGTGGGCGAAGTGTCCGGCAAAGTCGTCTGTACAAAGTTGGTTCTCCGGATCCAATCCCTCTTTAATCAAGTAATCTGCCCAAGTAGTCAAGACTTTCCAATGCTTCTTGGCATAATCCGCATTCCCCTCGCGCATGGCAATGGCAGTTGTCAATATCAACATATTCCCGCTTTCCTCTACTGGCATATCACCTCCGTAAGTCTGTCCGTTTGCCAACGGATAAGTGCCTAAGTCATGTGCCGCAAACGGTTTTGTCCATTTGCCGCTTTCGCTATATCCAAAGATAAAGTTCAACATGCCTTTCAACAAATCAGGATTGTAAACCAAGAAGAGCGGAGCGGAAGGGTAAGTGACATCCACCGTTCCAATGGAACCGTTGCTAAAGTTCTCTTTGGAGAAGAACAAAAGGTTTCCTTCCTTATCTTCCACCAGTTTATGAGCAGCTATGGCTTGCCGATAAGCCAAGGCACAAAGTTCGGCGTATTGTTGACCGCCTGCATCATAAGCATCTTTCATCAACTTCTTGTCCAAATCACGGCAACGATCCAATGTGGTTACATAATCACTCGCTGCTTGATCCAGTGCCTGATTCATGTCAACCTTGCCATCGTGCTTCCAATAAGCCATGCGGTTATCGCCATAATATTGGATTGCGTAAATATCGTCATAACCAATCATCGCAAAGCCAGAAGCAGAAGAGGAGACTTTCCCTAAATTATCCACATAACCTAATGACTGTTCACTATTGGAAGGAGCCATGATCTTTTCAGTCAAGAAGAAACCTTCTTCCGAAAAAGCCTTCTTCATATCTTTGAAATCCCCGATTCCGATAGAGCTGTTCGGCTGGGTTGCTGAAGCCAAATAGAAATATCCCCAGTCGATACGGACATCATCTCCACGCGTGCCTAAGATCGGCTGGGCGGTTGTTCCTGTCTTAGCATACGTTACACCATTAGAAGTTTGGTCAATCATGGAAGAAACCTCTTGCCCTGGCACATTGGTAGCCCAAGAAGAGGTGGCTTCCAGATAAATCTGCACATCATGTGCGGAGCCATCCAAAGGTTTCACCTGATAAGAGAGATAGTTAATAGGACGAGTCATCTTATCCAAATCGTCTATCAACAAAGGTGCGGTAAACACGACATCCAACTGAACGCCTCCGCATTCAAAAGTATAATAGGTTTGTGTCGGCATTACAACAGCAGACTTCTGTTGTGCAGCTTCCGTAAAGAACGTTGCATCCGGCATTTTCTCCGATAATCCGAAATCCACATACGCTCCGCCTTCCGAATTATGGCAATGAGCCGCAATCACATTCTTCCCCGGTTTCAGCAGAGCTTTTACCTCATCATTCAGTTCAAGCATCACATCATTCTTCCACGTGTGTCCGGTATTGACAATCTCCTTACCGTTTACATAGAGTTCAAACACATCGTCATGGGAATAATTCAAAAAAAGTTCCTTCCCGTTCCAATCATCTGTCACTTCAAAAGAACGGCGCACCCAAATATCCGGTGTCTGCCAAGTAGTGGACAAATGTTGCATTTCAGGCGTACCGAAAGCGGCTTTCCCCTGTTTCCACGAACTATCGTCAAATTGGATTTGCGTCCAATCCCCTTTGGGTTGGGAATAAGTATAAGCTGCTTCCCATTTTTCCAAGGCAGCAGTTGGCAATAGGGATTGAAGCGGTGTTTTTTCTTCACCCATAAAGCGATAACATTTCCCGTCAATCCGAATAACGCCCAACAAAGGGAAGGCCTTTCCTGTCCAATGCCGAACTTGATCTGCATTTAACTGATCACTCATGGACCAACCACTGGTGTAAGGGTCTATCGTAACCAATGGATAAGCGGGTGCTCGTAAAGTATTCTCGTTTACCGGAGTGAAGAACTCCGAATGGGTTAGATTACTCGAACAGGAAGACAATATCCCTACAGCGAAGGATAACATACACAACATTTGTTTCATGATGCTTCTGATATATTAAGCTAAACTAATAATTTATTTATTATTAAGACGCACAAACCATGCTGTTCCCCTATTGAAGCTTCCTTTTTTAATTTTTATTCACGATTTCAGGGGAAGAGATGCTCTTTACTTCTTCAAGAGGAAGTCCTGTTATAACAGCTATTGTCTCCAAAGGAATACCGGCTTGTTTCATGCCTGACGCAATCTTGCGTTTCTCTTCTGCTCTGCCTTTTTCCATACCGACTGCTTCTCCTTCCATAAGACCTTCCTCCCTGCCTTTTCGTTCACCGCTGTTATACAAGGTCTTCTCGATACTGATAGTATCCCAAAACTTATCGTAGGAAGCAAGCTGGGCATCATTATAGGAGCTGGTTTCCAACACGGATATGGCTTTGCCGGTCTCTGCATTGTCCAGAAGTTCCTGCGGAATCTTTTCCGTCCCGTCTTTTATTTCGGTCAAGTAACGCAACCAAAGCACCTGCATTTTCTTCTCGCTCATGCTATGCGGTGTGAACTTAGGAAGTTCGACGAACACCAAATGGAGTCCGTCTATTACTTTCTCTGTATGTTCCTCATGGACCAACTTAAAATAGTGATAATACTCCGGTAGTTGGGGTTCGAATATATCATTGACCAAATTAAGGGAATAAACGGGTTTCAATAAACTATAATCAAAGCCTTTGTCCAACTGCCGCACGTATGCTTTGGCTGAGTTGAAGAGAACTCGCTGAAGGAACTCGGGCGACCAGACCATCTGCATCCCCACAATAAACTGACGTCCTACGGCATCCACGCACCGGACATCCACAATACTGTTCTTTCGCAAAGGATTATCCGGAACCAGTTCGGCTGGAAGATATTCCACTTCTATTACTTCTTCATCGGCACGTAAAGGCAACAGGGCATTCAGCAGGCTGATAACCAAGTCTTCATGCTCGCCAAATACCTTCTTAAAGGTCAAATCTGCTTTAGGGTCTAAATATCTCATAGTCTGGTAAATTTGTTTATATGGCGAAGATAATCATTTCTTTTGGAAAAAGTCGGATTATTTTCCCCTTATTCTTTACTTCATTTTATCTCACCATAAAACTTTTGGTTGCCATATTATAATTAATGAAGTAAATAGTATTCGCTGCTAATACAGGCCGACCTGTATTGTCTTTTAGATAATTACCTTCGCTTGTCTTCTCTTCTCCATCTTGGTTCGTTGCCTCCAACTTGTAAGAGAAATTGCGGAGCCCATCTGCAAAGTCAAAATAAGCAATCTCTCCGCTTTTCAAAGGTTTGGAAGCCTCACCCACCGTTGCGGTAAATGTATAACTTTTAAACCAATCGGAAAATCCATCCGGCAGTGTCAAAGCAATACCGAAATTTTGCATCTTCATTTCTACCGGCTCTAAATTGGTCGTCTTTCCCTCTTCTATTGCAAATTCCTTTTCATATTCGTTATATTTGGGACCTATGTTATTATCTACTTTGTAGATTTTGAGGGTATAATTTCCCTTTTCCAGCTTCACCTTTGCCGGCAAAGTGGTAAGTTTATAGGAGTGATTGTTATAAACAGCACCATTCTGCAAGATATCTATTTTAAACTCGACATCCGGCAAATCAAATGCTTTAGTGTTTACGATATTCACTTTTACATCACTGACCTCAACATTCAGCGATAGATAGCCGGAGTTACCGTCATTCACTGGCAACTCTTCCTGACTGCAAGCTGTTACCAACAGCATCAAGAGGCTCAATATTTGTATGTATATTGTCTGTTTCATCTTATTTATCGTAGATTAGTGAGATGTCGTCGATGGTTAGGATGCTGCCTATATGAGCTTCCTTATAAGGTACATTTTTATCATCTAACCATAAAGAATATGTTTTTTTATACCACTCAAATGGCATTGCAGAACCTTCATTAATTGTTGATTGAAATATAACATATATATATTTGCATTTAGCATATAATTTATCATCATCATAATTTATCGTAAGATTGACCTTTTTATAATCATTTTTTATATCTGATGATTGGATATTTTGCTTTGAAATGACCTGTTTATTTTCATCCCATAATTCTATTGATGCCGCCCATGTGTCACTATTATATGGTATATATTTGTACCAAAATCTTAATCCTGTGGGACGAGTATAAAAACTTTTTCCATTCGTTCTTGTATAATCATAATTTGTTGCAATCATTCCAACATTGCATTTGAAGTCTCCTGTAAACAGAATACCAGCAACTCTATTCCGATTATCAACTTTGTCTTTTGAAACAAGTGTTTTAACTGTATTTCCTGCACCTGATCCGGTATTCCTTAGTTCTGCGGCACGATTACCCGAATGACCACCTGGTACACATGACACAGAAGGGAACGAGTTATATGGCTTAGCAAAAGTTCCCTCACGATAACGGGTTGTAAAATCATTATTTGTGTTCCAAAAAGAGTCGCCTCCTGTATTCCAAGGATAATACGTTACTATTTTAGGAGAATTATTGCTATTATATGATTCATAATACCACTCCTCCATATCCGAATTAGGCAACTGGGTAGGCTCTTCCAAAGTCGCTGTCACGTCCGAAACAGAAGCTACGGCTCCACGATATAAAGCTCGAACTTTATATTCTTTGGTATCAATCTCTTCCGCCTTAGCAGCAAACTGTTGCAAACGACCTTTTTTGTTTTCTCTGGATGCACACTCTTTCCATTCTGAACCATCATAATATTGGTAAACCAAATTAGCTTTAATCTTCTTTATATCAGCTTTGCTTCCATCCGGAAGAGTAATCTCATCAATCGTAAACTCCCTCGACCAACAATTTCGTTCGTCAACGGAAACCATAATTCCCGGATTCTCACACCTCAACGTATAAACCCGGTTTGCTTCTGTATCTTCACTACTCCAGCGATTATTGGATTTTACATCCAATTCCACTGTGTTCTCCGTCGTTTCACCATTATTAGTAATTAATTTATTCACTACTGAAGTAAAGTCTATGACTTGCCCTTTTTCTCCAATTGTAGGCAATTGAATACCTAAAGCCTCAATAGCGGCTTTATCCTCCGCATTGGATAATAGATATTCCTTATCATTCAAAGAAGCGAACTGTTCGTCAGTGAAATAAAACTTCATCTTCAAATCCTGCAATCCTGTCGCAGTATTCAATTTGACCAACGCATCAGACACCGTTTGCGTTTCTACAATCGAAAGAGTGTTGTTCTCAAAAGCTTCAGATGCCTCCAACTTCGGCTTCGGCAACCAGTCCAATGGTATCGTCTTGTTGATATCCACCTTTTCAACTTCGACTTTCGATACTTCCACTTTCAGCCCCGCTTCCGCCTTAGCCATTGTCAATGTAATTTTGCAATGTTTACCGGCTGCAAAGTTGGCAACATCTTTCAATTTATCATTTTCAAGCTTGAATGTATATGGCTTTACCGTTCCATTTACCGTTCCGACAAATGTAAATGTAGGGATTGTTCCAGCACGATAATAGGCACTTTTGCCATTGTCTTTAATCTCTACCGGAGCCACATAAGTATGGTTTTCATCCTCCTCTACGGACACGTCTACCCGGTAATCGGAAAAGTCGGCAGTAAAGTCTTGTCCTTTGGTTTTCTCTCCAAAAACAACAGAAGTCAAGGCGTTCGCCACTTTGCAAGATATACTAACAGAAGTTGTCTTGTCTTTCTCTACTTCTGCAATCGTATCGCCTTTGTAATAAGGATCATTCAACGCCAAGATAGGATTGGTTCCATATTCCGCTGTCAGTCGGAACCTTCCTTCCGGAGTGGAAACCTTCAACCCCTCTTTATAATTCCCCTCGTAATACTTCAGGGAAGGAGTCGCATCGTTCACCACCTTTAACTTGAATTTCTGCTTCAAAGGTTCACCCAACTCGGCTGGGGTAGACTTTGTCGTCACCTCCACATCGTTCGTCAGGGAGATTAGAAGCCCTGTTCCGTTAGTCAATGCGGAATCCTCCTCTTCCTGGCAACCCACCATGGCAAGTGCCAAAATCCATAATCCGATTAAATGAATGTATCTGCTCATATATTATTCGTAAACTAATTCCATTTCGTCTAACCACAAAGTGCTGCCTTCTCCTCCAATAAAGTAATCGCCATACTTGCTGGCAGATGCCACCACGACAATCATCTTCGGTGTGCGGTTGGTCGCACGGTAAGTCAATGGTATCGTGATTTGCTGATAACTCGAAGTTGACTCTCCCTTGATGAACTCGCCATAGGCGATGATATTCTTATCGTTTTTGTCGAACAATTGGCGGGTGGACGGACGCGTCCGGATTTCATACGGTTCGGACTTGTCAGACAAAGCTATATAAACATGGCAAGAGTCTGGACGACCTCTCAATTGTGACAAACTTCCTACATCATCACCGATACGGTTGATGGTAGAAGTCGTGTACTTATAATAAAGCCGCAACGCTGTCGGGAATGAGGTGAACGGACGGCCGAACTTCAAGATGCCGTTTGTTCCGTCCAGGGCAAAATCTCCCGTAAAGATATTGCCAGAGCCCAATTTAATTATAGCATTCTTCGACTCCAACAATGCCGCTTTTCCTTTTACGCTGACATCAGTCGGTGTCGTGATATTACCGATAAATGCAGAAGAACCGCCATTGCCTGTTCCCCAAAAGGCATTTGCACCCTCTGCCCAAGGATTCCACTGTTTCCCTTCTTGATGCCAATCCTCGAAGCTGCCATTCTCCAAAGGAATAGCCCTTACCGTGGAGAAAGATTGGCTCGTGCCATTTGTCCCATCCACATTGACCCGATACTGATAGTCCGTAGCTGGAGTCAACCCCTTCAACATGGCTGAGAAAGTGGTGCCTTTCACGGTTATATCGGATGCGGAAAGCTTCATCCACGTCGCATCGCTCTGCTTTTTATATTCCACTTCCGGTGTTTTCCCGCTTTGGATTGTACCGCTCAATGTTGCTTGCGTACACATCGGGAAGACAGAAGAGGTGCCGGTTGAACCGCCTTCCTTTTGATAAACAAATACGGTCCACTTCGTGGCTGTCTCTTCCCACGCATTGGAAACATAGAAAGTTTGAGTCGATGAATAGTCATGTATCTTGGTCGGATCGGGTTCAACACTTCCATATTTACCGCCCAAATTCATCTCCGTAACAGTGATATTCTTCAAATCTTGGTCTGCGGCAACATAGATAATCACGTTATGGCTGTTGGCATCTATTACCGCATTACCTACCTGTCCCGATATATTGATGTCCCTTTGGATGATTTGCTTGACAGAGACTTTCCAAATATAATCTTGGTAAGTGCGCAACGTGAAGTTCACATCATTGGTAAAGTTCACCCGGGTGTTGGACAAGATAGAGATACTGTCCAACGAAGCAAATCCCTCTTTCGGGAATTTGGCATAATTCACACAAGAAGCTGAATCGGGTAATAACTGGGCTTGCTTGGTAATCTGCAACCGTTTAATCTTCAGTTTGGAGAGATCCACTGAATCATTCACATAAAGCAGGACACTCCTTGCGCTCTTGTTGATTTCAGCCGCTTCAAAAGCTTCCGAATCCGCTCCGCGCTGTCCTTCTACCTCGATGCTCTCAATCTGGGCTTCAATGATAGGATAAGGTATGTCGTTCTCAATGGCACAAGTCGCAAATCCGAACAAGCCGATTCCACCGACCATTGCCATTTTAATCTGTTTCCAAATGTATTTCTTCTTATTCTTCATACTTAATCGTTTTAGAGGTAGAACGTCATACCGATGTTAATGGAAAATAGATTAATCTTGAAGTTTCCGGATGAAAGACGATGGTGTCCCTCTTCGACTTGGTTGGTCTTTTGATCCACCCATTTGAAATCGAAGCCCATTACGCCAACGGATACTTCCACGGCTGACCAATCCGTGATAAATGCGGTCAAGCCCGGAGCAAATCCAATTTGAAGACTGTTGATTTTCTGGAAAGTTCCATCATAAGTATTGCCTGTTCCCGTGGAGTTCTTTCCGGTTCCATAGCCATACGTCAAACGGGCTTCATTAAACAATCCAAAAATCTTGCTTCTGCCGATGGGCATATAAGTGCGAATAAAACCCGATGTTTGATACTTGTGCTCCAAATAGTAGAGGTTGTCCAAACTAATGTTGAAGTCTTCTCCCAAGTTCAGCTCAAAGCTCTTCAAGTCGAGATAGTTCCGGTTGTAAGTGAAACGGAAACCAGCTGCAATGTTGTTGCGGAAGAAATAACCGATATACGGACTGACACTGAAGTCATATCCTTTGCCTTCCACATTCTTCAGCACCAAGAAGTTCAAGTTTCCTTCATCGTGTTCAGAATAGGAAACAGCTCCACCTACCATCCATGTTCCTTTCGGAATAAAGACAGCTTGCTGAATGTCCCGGTCGATACGGTTCATCGCCCGACTCCCTCTTTGCGCATAAGCGCATCCTATTGTCGCTGCACATAGCAGCAAAATCGTTAAAAGCTTTCTTCTCATTTATTATACCAAAAGAACCGGGAAGAGCCATTTAGCCCTCCCGGTTGATTTTATGAATCTTAAATTAAACAACGATATTACTCCCACATCGTTGGCGTATCGCCATACAGCAATTCAAAGTCATCCAAATGCAAGCAACTTCCTTTACCTCCTGTAAAGTAGTCACCATATTTACTTGAACTACATACTATAATCAAATAAGCTGGCTTATCTGTTATGTTTTTATATTTCAAGTTAATGGTAAACTCTTTCCATTCGCCATTGGTATTTACACAATCAGCAGCAGGCAATTCACCGTAAGCAATAATATTCTCGTCGCTTTCAAAGTTAATGAAAGTACTTGGGTTTGTATTATCTACCGTATACTTTTTCTTTGACAATGCAATATAGATAGAGCAGATATCCATATCGCCTTCCTTAACTGTATTGGCAGGCTGTTTCTCTCCAACATTGTCTATTTTCATTGGAGCATATTGATAAAAACCATGCAAAGCTGTCGGACGGGATTTGAAAGGCTGACCAAAATCTATTTTTGCACCTTCAGTACCACCTACCAATTTATTAAATGTACCAGTATACAAACTTGCAGCAGCAAATTTACCTATACCAAATGCTGATGCATATTGAGATTTTAGTTCTGCAGCTTTACCCGAACCAGAATGAACAGGAGAAGAAACACCTTGAGTAGGGTTTACATTAACTATTGCACCTGCTCCAGTTGTTGTCCCAGGATTACTGGAGTCCCAAAAAGAGCCATTTGCATTATAATATGATTCTGATGCAGCATATATTGTCTTACCCTTTTGGTACCAGTCGTCAAAGTTACCATTTATTAATGCAATTGCTGTTTCCGTCGTAAATGTAGCGACCCTACCAATAATAGAAGTCGTTTCATTAGCTGTACCTACCAACTGATATTCGTATGTTGTAGCCGGAGTCAATCCTGTAATCTTATCCGTAATATAGTTCTTGCCATCCGGCTTAGCTGCTACATCCGTCCACGCTTCTTCTCCTTTTTTACGATATTGGAACTTCAAAGCCATATCAACGGTTGTTCCACTGATATCAGCAGCTGTAAAGTAAGCAAAATTGCTCCATGCATTGGCTGACAAACTACAATCTTTCTCCAACTTGCCGATTGTAAAGGTGTATTCATATTTGTTGGTTGTTGGATCTACTTTTACAGTAACATTGCCATTACCAGATTCGGCTAATTTATAGTTGAAAATATAATGGTCACGAGCCTTCGCGTCTCTATCTACACTTAGTTCTTTATTATCCTCTTTACTATATGTCGTACCGGATTTACTGATAAGGGTCACTTCTGCCGTTAATTTACCAACAGGGAAATAGCATGACTTGGTTTCAGTACTTGGGAAGGACATGCTATTAACCGTAGCAGCTACACTTTGAAATGCATCTAATAAATCTTTCTCATAATGAACCGTAACCTTTACATTTGCCAACGTACAAGTCATCTTTACACTTGCTGTTTTGTTTTTGGCTATTGTCACTTCTTGAGAGGCTGCATAATAAGGAGCTTCCCAAGCGGCCTCACTACCATCAAAACCGACAGAAGAAGCTTTAATCGTATAGGTTCCAACCTGCAATTCAATCGGAGTTGTTTTCCAATCTTCCCAATTATCTGTCTCTTTTACGACCACATTTTTGGAATTGACAATCTGGATCCCAATCTGTTTTCCGGTATAACCGTCAACAGGAGCTTTCGTATCTGTAGATATATCTTGTCCTACAGACAAAGTCAAATAGCCTACATTACTTAATTCCTGCTCGTCCGATTGACAGGAAAAGAAAAGAAGCATGAATACACTAAATATAGATAATATTATTTTATTCATCATTTTTTACATTATCATATCGAGTATATCCTTCGCAAATGCAATGATGACACCGCCGAAGAAGGTCAGAAATCCGTTTGCTCTCT
>ERZ857629.3556-NODE-3556-length-12990-cov-6.528643_pt1 | contig 12990 bp, 9 predicted proteins | sample MGYA00519700_ERZ857629 | MGnify/ENA primary metagenome ERZ857629 (study PRJEB31778, sample SAMEA3449351) | human gut metagenome | biome: human gut; feature: human-associated habitat; material: faeces | place: United Kingdom | collected 2010/2012 ... | reverse complement strand
CGCGGAGATTGAAGAAGAAACGCACCGCGTCTATCGGTATCTCTTCGAGCAGGTCGACGAGGGTTATCGCCTTGCCGGTGCGCTTGGACATGCGCACGACTTCGCCGTTTCTCGTCAGGCGCACGAGCTGCATGAGGATTATGTCGAGCTTGTCGCCGTCAAGACCTATCGCGTCGAGTGCGCCCTTCATTCTGGCAACATGGCCGTGGTGGTCTGCACCCCAGACATCTATCGCCCTGTCAAACTTTCTGACGGCAAGCTTGTTGCGGTGATATGCGATATCCGCCGCAAAATAGGTCGGGTTGCCGTTCTGGCGGATAAGAACATCGTCCTTGAGACCGAGCTTGTCGATCTCCTCCTGCGTCTTGCCCTGTGCGAGCAGGCGCTTTGTCTGAACCTCGATGTTCTTGTACCACAGCGCACCGTCAAGCTCATAGGTGAGTCCCTTTTCTTTGAGCAGCTCTATTGTGTCGCGAAGCTCCGTGCCGTTGTGCAGGGTGCTCTCCTTGAACCATGTGTCGTATTCTATTCTGTATTTTGAAAGTATCTCGTGCATCGAGTCGATATTCTTCGGCAGCGCGAAATCGACGAGCGCTTTGCGGCGGACTTCCTCGCTCTCGGAGATATATTTGTCGCCGTAGACATCGGCAAATTCCCTGGCGCGCACGGCTATGTCCTCGCCGTGGTAGCTGTCCTCGGGCAGCTCGGGCGCGTCGGCGCCTTTGTATATCTGCTGATAGCGGATATCGAGCGAGAGGGCGAATTTATCGATCTGATTGCCGGCGTCGTTGATATAGAATTCGCGGCTGACATTGTAGCCCGCAAAGTCCATGACCGCCGCGAGGCAGTCGCCAAGAGCGCCGCCGCGGGCGTTGCCCATGTGCATCGGACCTGTCGGATTGGCGGAGACGAACTCAATATTTACCTTTTCGCCCTTGCCGAAGTCGGAGCGGCCGTAGTCGCTGCCCTTCTTGCGGATATCCATGAGAATCTCCGAATAGAAGCGGTCGGCGAGACGGAAGTTTATGAATCCGGGACCCGCCGCCTCGCAGGATGAGAATGCGGTGCCCTCAAGGTCGATGTTCTCGGTTATGGCAGAGGCTATCAAGGCGGGCGCACGTCTGAACGCTCTCGCCCACGCCATGGCCGCGTTTGTGGAGTAGTCGCCGTTTCTCCTGTCCGCCGGAACCTCGACATTGAAATCCGTGAGCTCGGCCTCGGGCAGCTCACCTGCCGCCATCGCCTTTTTCGCGGCGTCCCTGACAAGCTCGCAGAGCTTATCCTCGACCTGTTTTACAAGCACTGACATAAAATTTATCCATCCTTTCGTGTAACCGCAGTTTCTGCGGGCAAACCGTCATTTTTACTGTCCGCTGACCGTTATCTTCAGCTCGTTCGATGCGGCGAGATCCGCGTTGACATCGATAGTGTAGTTGAGCAGCAGCTCGCCGCCCTCCTCCGTCACGGACGACTCGACTTTCTTGGCGAATATGCCGAGTAGCATATCGCCGAAGGGGGTCGCATAATGGCAGACGTGGCGCCTGCCGCGCTCCATGACCATCTGTGTAGTATATGCACCGTTTCTCGTCATTGTGACGAGTCCGCCGTCCTCGATGAGCAGGGTGGTCACGCAGCCCTCCATCTCGGCGGCAGGCTCTTCATATGAGAGCTCGTAGCCGTTTTCGAGCAGGCGCAGAACGCCCTGCGTGCTCGTCTGCGACGAGTAGCTGTCGTCATGCCCGGAGTGGCTGTCCTCAATGTTTATAAACACCTTTTTTTCCATCGGAAAAGTCCTTTTCTTTCTTGCTCTGAGGCTATGAAAAACCTCGTTCTTTTGATTTTTTATAATACCACAGTTATACGTCTTTCGTCAACCCGTTTTATTTGAAAACGGGCGCATTATTTTTCTGTTAGAGCATTGCAAACGCGCCGATATTATGATATATTATATTAGTATATATAATATATACTCTGTGCAGAGTATTTTTTAAGGAGAACAGTTATGATCGATATCCGTATAGCGATGAACGACATCTACAAGAACCTTGAGCCGACCCTCACGAAGTGCGGCTTCAGAATCACCACTCCCGCAGATATCTCCGATGGTATCCCCGTCTCCGTCACGAGCGGACGCGCCGTTATGGATTTTTCCGGCGACAACAAGGCTCTGCGTATCGAGCACTACGACAACAAAATAGCCCTGCTCTGGGCGCAGAAAGAGGGTGCGAACGAGACGGATTTCGCGAAGATCGCTCACTCTCTGCTCGACGTTGAGACCGCCGACGACAAGGACATCAAGTTTATCTCGGACGAGTATGCCGAGCTTATCGAAGAAAGCTTCGGTAAGAACGGCACAGTCGATAAAAAGAAAGTGAAGCTCCCCACCCCCGTATCGAAAGCTGCGGCAAAGAGCGGCGAGGCGTGCTATGACGCGAACACATTCGCAAACCGCCTGAGCGTTATCTATCCCGAGCTGCGCGACGAATACAGAAAGAATATTGAGACCTACGGCGAGTTTCTGCCCGAGGATTTCTTCAAGAATCATGCCGCTCCCGTGGTTATCAAGGTCATAAAAGAGAACGACCCGCAGAAGATGAGAAAGCTCTTCAATCTCCTCAACGAGATTTATGACGACGGCACGAACGAGATTCAGAGCATCATAGCCGTCACCGTCCTCGGCGAGCTCAACAACGATCAGGATCTGCTCGCAAACTGCGTCGACTACATGAGCGCGGACATGATCTCTCCCGTTGTCCAGGTCAACAAGTATCTCGCGAAGTCCAAGAGCGCGAGAATGAGACTCGAAAATCCGCCGAAGTACAAGCCCAAGAAAGCGAAGAAGAAAAAGAACATGTTCTCCACCCTGACGAATCAGTAATTCGTTTTTATAGTTTTGGAGAAGGAGGATGAAAGCTTTGGATAACAATGAGAACAACGAGATCCTTGAAGAGAACGCCGAGAATCAGGACGAGCTCGTGCTCGACGAAGACATTGAGCTTGACAAGGATATGAACACCAAGGTCACCGAGGAATACGACGCGAGCCAGATTCAGGTTCTTGAGGGACTTGAGGCGGTCCGCAAGCGCCCCGGTATGTACATCGGCTCGACGGGTCCGCGCGGCCTGCACCACCTTGTGTATGAGATAGTCGACAACTCCATAGACGAAGCTCTCGCGGGCTTCTGCACGAATATCGATGTTGAGATACTCCCGGGCAATGTTATCAGCGTCAAGGATAACGGACGCGGTATCCCTGTGGGCATGAACGAAAAGATGGGCATCTCCACCGTGACGGTCGTCCTGACCGTCCTGCACGCCGGCGGTAAGTTCGGCGGCAACGGATACAAAGTCTCCGGCGGTCTGCACGGCGTCGGTTCGTCCGTCGTCAACGCCCTGTCCGAGTGGCTCGAGGTCGAGGTCGCGCAGAACGGCCATGTCTATCAGCAGCGCTTCTCGAACGGCGGTCATCCCGACTATGACCTCAAGGAGATAGGCACCTCGTCGGCGACCGGCACGACTATACGCTTCAAGCCCGATCCCGAGATATTCCGCGAGACCACGGTCTATGATTTCGAGACCCTTGAAAGACACCTGCGCGAGTCCGCGTTCCTCAATGCGGGACTGTGCATAACCCTTGCAGACAGGCGCGACCCCGATAATATCATCGAGCGCACTTATTGCTACGAAGGCGGACTTTCGAGCTTCGTCGAATATCTGACCACAAGCCGCGGTCAGACTCCCCTGCATGAAAAGCCGATCCACTTCTCCGCCATGCACGGCGACAGAAGCGCGGAGATTGCCATGCAGTATACAGACAGCTACAACGAGACAATGCTCTCGTTTGCGAACAACGTCCACACCGTTGACGGCGGTACTCACGAGACCGGCTTCAAGACCGCTCTGACCCGCGTTTTCAACGACTACGGACGCAAATATTCCATTCTCAAAGACGGCGACAAGAAGCTCTCGGGTGACGATGTCCGCGAGGGACTGACTGCCGTTATCAGCGTCAAACTCACCGAGGCTCAGTTCGAGGGACAGACAAAGGGCAAGCTCGGCAACACCGATATAACCCAACTCGTCTCGACAACGGTCTATGAGAAGCTGATGACCTATTTTGAAGAGAATCCCGCAGTCGCAAAGGCGATATTCTCGAAGGCTCTCGACGCTTCGCGCGCGAGAGAGGCTGCGAGAAAGGCGCGCGAGCTGGCTCGCCGCAAGTCCGTGCTCGATTCAAACTCCCTGCCCGGCAAGCTTGCCGACTGCACCGAGCGCGACGCAGAGCGCACAGAGCTCTACATCGTCGAGGGAGATTCCGCAGGCGGCTCCGCAAAAGAGGGACGCGACAGACGCTTCCAGGCGATTCTTCCCCTCTGGGGCAAGATGCTCAACGTCGAAAAGGCGAGACTCGACAGGGTTATCGGCAACGAGAAGCTCATGCCTATTGTCATCGCCCTCGGCACCGGAATCGGCGACGAGTTTGATATAACAAAGCTTCGCTACAACAAGATAGTCATTATGGCGGATGCCGATGTCGACGGCGCGCATATCAGAACGCTGCTGCTGACCTTCTTCTTCCGCTATATGCGCCCGCTTATCGAGCAGGGTCATGTCTATCTCGCTCAGCCCCCGCTGTTCAAAGTCAGCAAGGGCAAGAAGATAAAATACGCTTTCTCCGACGAGGAGCGCGACCAGTTCATGGCGGAGTTCGGCGGCTCGGGCAGCTGCGATATCCAGAGATACAAAGGTCTCGGCGAGATGGATGCCGAGCAGCTCTGGGAGACGACAATGGATCCCGACTTCCGCACGATGCTGCGCGTCAATGTAGAGGACGCGATGCTCGCGGACGAGACCTTCTCCATTCTTATGGGCGACAAGGTCGAGCCGCGCCGCGAGTTCATCGAAACCAATGCAAAATACGTCCAGAACCTGGACATATAACGGAAAGGAGTAGATCTCTGTGAGCTTTGACGAAGCATATAACGAACAAAAAATAATCAATGTCGAGATCAATAGAGAAGTGCGCAAATCCTTTCTGGATTACTCCATGTCGGTCATCACCTCGCGTGCTCTGCCCGATGTGCGTGACGGCTTGAAGCCCGTCCACAGACGCATACTTTACACCATGTACGAAAACGGCCTCTATCCCGACAAGCCGTACCGCAAATGCGCGGACACGGTCGGTTCGGTGCTCGGCCGCTACCATCCTCACGGCGACGCCTCCGTCTATGACGCCATGGTGCGTTTGGCGCAGGACTTCTCCATGAGATATACGCTCGTTGACGGCCACGGCAACTTCGGTTCCGTCGACGGCGACCCGCCCGCCGCCTACCGTTACACCGAGTCAAAGCTCAAGAAGCTCTCTCTCGAAATGCTGACGGATATCGACAAGGACACGGTCGATTTTATCCCGAACTACGATGACCGACTCAAGGAGCCCACGGTGCTCCCGTCGAGATATCCGAATCTGCTTGTAAATGGCTCTGTAGGCATAGCGGTCGGTATGGCGACAAATATCCCTCCGCACAATCTGCGCGAGGTCGTAGCCGCCATGAACTGCCTGATAGATAACCCCGACGCGACTCTCGAGGAGCTTATGACTTATCTGCCAGGCCCCGATTTCCCGACCCGCGGAATAATCATGGGCAGAGCGGGCATACGCGCCGCCTACGGCACAGGCCGCGGCAAAATTATAGTCCGCGCCCGCGCCGAGATAGTCGAGACAAAGGGCGACCGCCACAAGATAGTTGTCACCGAGATACCTTACGGCGTCAACAAGGCGAAGCTCATAGAGAGCATGGCGGATCTCGTCAAGGATAAGCGCATCGAGGGCATATCCGATATCCACGACTATTCCTCGCGCTCCGGTATGCACATCGACATCACCTTGAAGCGCGACGCGAATCCGCAGGTAGTTTTGAATCAGCTCTATACCTACACTCAGCTCCAGTCTACCTTCGGCGTGATTATGCTCGCCCTCGTAAACGGCGAGCCGAAGATACTCACCCTTAAGCAGATTCTTCAGCAGTATATAGACTACCAGTGCGAGATAGTCACCCGCCGCACAAGGTACGATCTGAAAAAAGCTCAGGAGCGCGCCCATATACTCGAGGGCTTGCTCACGGCTCTCGATTTCATCGACGAGGTCATAGCCATTCTGCGCGCGTCAAAGAGCATCCCCGAGGGACGCGAGGCGCTCATGAACCGCTTCGGTCTCGATGAGATTCAGGCGCAGGCGATAGTCCAGATGAGACTCGGCCAGCTGACCGGACTCGAGCGCATAAAGGTCGAGGACGAGATGGCTCAGCTCAAGGCGAAGATAGCCGACTTTATAGATATTCTCTCGAACGAGTCGAGAATACTTACTATAGTCCGCGAGGAGACCGGCGCTATCGCCGAGAAGTTCGGCGACGACCGCCGCACCGTCATTGAAAATGTCAGCGGCGAGGTCGATATCGAGGATCTTATCCCCGAGGAGACCTGCGTGTTCACCATGACGAATCTCGGCTATATCAAGCGTATCCCCGCCGACGCATACACGATCCAGCACCGCGGCGGCAGAGGCGTCAAGGGCATGACAAGGCGCGAGGAGGACGTGGCAAAGACCATGTTCACCTGCTCCACCCACGATTACGTCATGTTCTTCACCACCCGTGGCAGGACTTACCGTCTCAAGGGCTATGAAGTGCCCGAGGGCTCGAGAAACAGCAAGGGCATGAATATAGTCAACCTTCTGCCCCTTGAAGCGGGCGAGAAGGTGTCGGCGATGATAAGAGTGCCCGAATATGACCCCGATGCGTTCCTCTGCATGGTTACGCGCAAGGGTATCATCAAGCGCACGAGCCTCGACGCTTACCGCAACGTCCGCAAGAACGGCGTTATCGCGATAAATCTCGACGATGACGACGAGCTCGCTTGGGTGCGCCTGACCTCCGGCAACGACGACCTGCTCATAGCCACGCGCAAGGGCATGGGCATCCGCTTCAATGAAAACGACGCGAGACCGCTCGGCAGAACGGCGCGCGGCGTCAAGGCGATTGAGCTGCGCGAGGGCGACGAGGTCGTCGGCATGGAAGTGCTCGACGATGCAAAGGCTGTCCTCACAGTCAGTACCACCGGCTACGGCAGACGCAGCGAGCCCTCCGACTACAGACTCCAGTCGAGAGGCGGCAAGGGCACGATAAACTACCGCACCGAGACCTACGGCGACGTTGCCGCAATAGCGGTCGTTGACGAGAGCGAGGATGTCATCTTCATCTCGTCCGACGGCATTATAATCCGCATCCCTGTCTCACAGATAAGCACATTTGCAAGACCCTCCAAGGGTGTCAGAGTCATGCGTGTATCCGAGGGCGAGCAGTTGGTTACCGTCGCCTGCACTCCGAGCGAGGAAGATCAGGAAAAGCCGGAAGAAGCCGCGGCTGAGGAAGTGTCACCTGCCGAAGACAGCGAAAATTCCGAAACAGAGGAATAATCGGTCGGGTTTTTATTAAAATTTTGTAAGAAGTTACAAATAACTCTTGTCATAACCCGGTTTCTCTGATATGATATTAACATGACCAGCGAAGTCAACAACTCGGAAAAGGGGGATACACAATGAACATCGCTCTCATGGCTCACGACTCAAAAAAAGAACTTATGACCCAGTTCTGTATAGCTTATTGCGGTATCCTGAGCCGCCATTCCCTGTGCGCGACCGGCACTACGGGCAAGCTCGTAGCCGAGGCAACGGGACTTGAGATTCAGCGCTTCCTCAGCGGAAGTCAGGGCGGCGACCAGCAGATAGCTTCCAGAATAGCCTGCAACGAGATCGATCTTCTGCTCATGTTCAGAGATCCGCTCACACCCAAGCCGCACGAGCCCAACGAAGCAAATCTTCTCAGACTCTGCGACGTGCACAACATCCCCGTTGCCACCAATATAGCCACCGCCGAGGCTCTTATTCACAGCCTTGCGCGCGGCGACCTTGATTGGCGCGATATAGTCAACCCGAAATAAGCTTTGACCCGCCCCGGCGGTATTTCCCGCCGGGCGGCTTTTTCCGGAGCTTTTTCGCTCATCCCGCCAACGGCGGGATTTAATGTTTTTATGGAAGGAACGAAAACATGGCTCTTTTTACGAAAGCTGTCAAGGGCACTCAGGATGTGCTGCCCGCGGCGAGCTATAAAAACCGCTTTCTTGAAAATACCCTGCTCGATATAGCCTCGCGTTTCGGCTTCAAGGAGATTCGCACTCCCGTGTTCGAGCATACGGAGCTGTTTGCCCGCGGCGTCGGCGACACCACCGATGTCGTGCAGAAGGAGATGTACACTTTTCTCGACAAGGGCGGACGTTCTATAACGCTCCGACCCGAGGGCACTGCGGGCGCTGCGCGCGCATTTTTGGAGCACGGGCTTTTCAACGAGCCCCTGCCGCAGAAGACCTGCTATATAACCTCGTGCTATCGCTACGAGAAGCCGCAGTCCGGCAGATACAGGGAGTTCCACCAGTTCGGCGTTGAGGTCTTCGGCACTCCGGCTCCCGCCGCCGATGCCGAGATAATTTCCCTCGCCGCCGAAATATTCGCTTTCCTCGGAATCGAGGACTTGACGCTCGAGATAAACTCGATCGGCTGCCCGACCTGCCGCGCCGAGTATCACAAGGCGCTCAAGGCATATTTTGAGCAGTATAAAGACGAGCTGTGCGGCACCTGCCTCGACAGGCTCGAGCGCAACCCCATGCGTATTCTCGACTGCAAGAGCCCCGTCTGCTCGAAGATAGCCGAGGGCGCGCCCGTCATGCTCGACTATCTCTGCGACGAGTGCCGCGAGCATTTCAAGAAAGTCAAGAGCTATCTTGACGCGCTGATGATAGACTATGTTGTCAACCCGCACATCGTGCGCGGACTTGATTACTATACAAAGACCGTTTTTGAATTCGTCTCGCACAACGACAAGACCGACGGACTTGTCTGCGGCGGCGGCGGACGCTATGACGGACTCATTGAAGAGCTCGGCGGTCAGCACACCCCGTCGCTCGGCTTCGCAATGGGACTTGAGCGCCTGCTCAGCGTCATCGAGGCTCAGGGCATTGAGCTGCCCGGCGACCAGAAGTGCGATATCTATATCGGCTCTATCGGCGACGCCGCTTCGCTCGTTGCGGCGAAGCTCTGCACGGATCTCCGCTCGGACGGAGTCAGCGCGCAGTTTGACGTTGCGGGACGCTCGGTCAAGGCTCAGATGAAATACGCCGACAAACTGGGCGCACGCTTCACCTGCGTTATCGGCGATGACGATATCGCCAAGGGCGAAGTCCTCGTCAAGAACATGGAAAACGGCGAAAAGACCGCTTTTTCAATCGAAAACTTCAGCGATGAATTCTCGTCGGCTCTCGTTCAGGCTGCGGCAAACGCCTTTGCGGACAGCATCAACGACGGAGATCTCAACGCTGCCGATATATCAAATCTCTTTGGAGGGCTCAGATAATGGAGAGAACTTACATTGCGGACATCAAAAATAATCTCGGCAAACCCGTGCTCGTTCAGGGCTTCGTCGAGAACCTGCGCGACAGCAAGTATATGGCTTTCATCGTGCTTAAGGATATCACCGGAAAAATCCAGATAACCGTCGAGAAGGAGAAGCTGCCGGAGCTCTGCCCCGTGATAGCGACTCTGACTCAGGATTCCGTTATCTCGGTCGTCGGCACCGCCGTCGAGAACGATTTTGTCAAGATGGGCGGAATTGAGATTATCCCCGAGTCGATAACCGCAGAGTCGATAGCCGACGCGCTGCCGATAGTGCGCAAGGAGATCCCTGCGACCAAGAAGCGCCCGGGCGTCGAGCGTTCGAGCATCGACCAGCGCATTGACTACCGCTGGATCGACCTTCGCACCGACGAAAATCAGCTCATGTTCAAGGTTCAGACCGTCATGGTCAACGCCATGCGTCAGTTCCTGATAGACCATAATTTCATCGAGATTCACACCCCGAAGCTCATCGGCGCGGCGAGCGAGAGCGGAGCGGAGGTCTTTGAGGTCAAGTATTTTGACCGCCTCGCTTATCTTGCGCAGAGCCCCCAGTTCTACAAGCAGATGGCAATGGCGAGCGGCTTCGAGCGCATATTTGAAGTCGGCCCCGTTTTCAGAGCTGAAAAATCATACACCAACAAGCACACCACCGAGTTCTCCGGCTTCGACCTTGAGTTTAGCTACATCACCTCTTTCAAAGATGTCATGAAGATGGAGGAGGAGCTGCTGACATATATGCTTAAATCGGTCAAGGAGAAATACGGCGAGGAGATCAAGGAACTGTTCGGCAAGGAGGTTATCGTCCCGACGACCCCGTTCCCGGTCATAAAGCTTGCCGATCTCTATGACGAGCTCGAAAAGGAGTTCGGCTATACCGTGCCCGACAGCGAAAAGGGCGACCTCACGACCGACGCCGAGCGTCTGAGCTACGACTGGGTCATGAAGAAATACGGTCACGAGTTCCTGTTCATCACCGACTACAGCGCAGAGAAGCGCGCGTTCTACCATATGCGCGACGAGAACGGCGTGCCGCAGGGCTATGACCTCATCTGGCGCGGCGTCGAGATAACCACCGGCGCGCAGCGCGAGCACAGATACGATGTGCTCAAGAGCCAGGCGCAGGAGAAGGGTCTCGACAAGGATGTTGAGTTCTATCTCGAGTTCTTCAAATACGGCTGTCCGCCCCATGGCGGCTTCGGTATCGGCATCGACCGCCTCACGATGCTCATGCTCGGACTGCACATCAAGGAAGCAATGTTCCTCTTCAGAGGCCCGAACAGACTCACCCCGTAACAAAACAGAAATCCCGCCGAGTTTTGCCCGGCGGGATAATTTTATGCTTGTGCCAAAAGAAAAGGTAAAAATTTTATGCATTCCGACCGTTCAGACGGATATATAGACGAAAGACAAAGACGGGAAGTGAAATTGATGATAGGCAGGCAGTTGGATCTGTGTATTTGCGAAATCGCCGCGGGAGACAGAGACGCTCTGAGTCGATTATATCTTGACATGAAAGATCCGATCTTTCGGTTTGCGCTGTCGTTGGTTCGCAGCAGGCAGCTCGCGGAGGATGTAGAAGCGGAGACGTTTCTTAATATTATGCAGTCTGCCTGCGGCTACAAGCCCGGCACAAATGCGAGGGCGTGGATTTTCGCCATAGCGCGCAACTGCTGCATGGACTGCATGAAGGAAAACGCAAGGCTTTTGACGGTAGACAGCGAGAGCCTTGATTTGCTGCCCGGTGACACGGAGGATTTTGAGCAGACCGAAAACGCGATGCTTGCGCTGGAAGCCTTGAAAACGCTGAGCGAAACAGAGAGGCAGATAGTATCGCTGTATCTGTATTCCGGCCTGAAGCAGACGGAGATTGCCAAGGTTTTGAACCTCCCCTATTTGTCTGTCCGTTCAAAATACGGCTACGCTCTCACTAAGCTGAGGCGTTATTTCGACCGAAAAGGAGTGCATACGGATGAGGCGTAAATCAACAGAAAAATTCATGAGAGATGCAATGAGTTTTAAAGCCCCGGAGGAGGTCTGGGATAAAATCAAGGATAAGCCGATTCAAAGTGTTCGGGAAAGCAAAGCCAAGGGTCATCCGAAAAAGGTTTGGTATGCCGCGGCGGCGTGCATTGCGGCTTGCACGGTTCTCATATCCGTTTTAGCAGTCGGCAAAAGCCTGGGACTTCCCGCTTCCGATTCGACTTTGAATACCGAAAACGGCACGGAGCGAGGTGGTCAAATCGCGACGGACAGAGCGGGAGAGCCCGAAAAGAAAGTGCCAGGCGAGACTGTTTCGCAGACGGCGGAGAAAACGACAGCGGCCGTTTCCCACGGCGGCAGCGTGGCGGGTGTTTGCATCCCGACATATAAGGTCTGGAATCACAGACTTTACGGGTATGCGGGCGACAACCTCGCGCTGACGGATTCCGATTTAGGTCCGCTGCACCGCGAAAAAATAAACGGCACGGAAATCGCCGTCTATTCGCTGAAAAATATCCCCATGGAACAGAGCATAGGGGACAAGAAAAACGGTATTGTCCTGCGCTATGACTGCATATTGGACGGCATTTTTGAGCTTCGCGGAAAAAAATACGGGATAGTGAGCGAAACGGCTTATATCTGTCCCGTCCCCGAAAAGGGCGAGTATTTAAGCGAAGTCAACGGTGTGAAGTGCTATGAATTTAAAGGAAAAGCAGACGCGATACTCGTTGACCTCGGGAAATATGTATCTCCCTCCGACGGGAGCATATACGAGAGCCTGTATGTTGCGGAGCTTATAGGATAAAAGAGCATAACAAAAAGCGGGCGGCATAATCTCGGTTATGCCGCTCGCTTTAATTTTATATTGTTATTTTATCCCGTTGATGAACGAGAAGATCGCATCTATCCGCGCAATGATATCGCGTATATCATGCGCTATGCGGATAGCGGTGATGATATATGCGGGGGTGAGGTCTGCTTTTGTAATACCCGAATAGCTGCGGGTCACGGTGAAGCCGAAGTCGCGGGTCGCGTCCTTTCCGGTGACGGTCATGCGCCTGTATGCCACGGTTATTTTGTCGTAGCTTTCCGCCGAGGGAACCTTGCCCGTGAACGCTATCTCGGCGCTCTCGCCTGCTTCAAGAACTATCGGATAGGGCAGGGCGAAGTTCAGCGTGCCGTTCTCCGAGGTTATCGAAGAGATCTTTATCTTGTCCTTCTTCGACAGGTTCTTGACCATGACGGAGTTGCAGGAGAAGAGGTGCTTCGAGAGAGTCGGCAGGAACGAGGAGTTCGTGCTCTTGAAGAGAACGACTACATCGCTCGTCGGAGAGAGGCTCTCCATGAACTGGGGATATTCGATGTGCGAATATGCGTCCTTGATGTTGTCGGTGAGCAGGAGATCCATGAGCAGGGAGTAGGTGCGGGGATCCCATTCCGCCTGACCGTGATAGTGGCGGTTGACTACCCATGTGCGCTCGGGCATATAGCCGGTCGAGAGGTCAA
>ERZ857629.3554-NODE-3554-length-12991-cov-2.951994_pt1 | contig 12991 bp, 13 predicted proteins | sample MGYA00519700_ERZ857629 | MGnify/ENA primary metagenome ERZ857629 (study PRJEB31778, sample SAMEA3449351) | human gut metagenome | biome: human gut; feature: human-associated habitat; material: faeces | place: United Kingdom | collected 2010/2012 ... | reverse complement strand
TCAAATCGCATAAGTAACTCCTTTTGGGTTCAGCGGATCTGTCCGCTGCCCTGAATGATATATTTGTAAGTGGTAAGTTCCTCCAGACCCATGGGCCCCCGGGCGTGAAGCTTTTGGGTGGAAATGCCTATCTCGGCGCCGAAGCCGAATTCTCCCCCGTCGGTGAAACGAGTGGAGGCGTTGACATACACCGCCGCCGAATCCACCGCTTTTGTAAACCTTTCGGCATTCTCGGCATTTTCGGTTATAATGCTTTCGCTGTGACCGGTGGAATATTTTCCGATATGGGCAATGGCCTCGTCTATATTTTTAACAACCTTAACCGAAATAATGTAATCGAGAAATTCTTTTGCAAAATCCTTTTCGGTTGCGGGAACAACGCAGTCTCCCAAAATGTCGGCGCATTTTTCACAGCCTCTGATTTCAACATTCTTTTTGTCCAGCAGAGCCTTAACTTTAGGCAAAAATTCCTTTGCCACCGCCTCGTGCACAAGCAGACTTTCGGCCGCATTGCAAACCGATACCCGCTGGGTCTTGGCATTATAAACGATATTTGCCCCCTTTTCGAGATTTGCAAATTCGTCAATATATATGTGGCAGTTGCCCGTTCCGGTTTCTATAACCGGCACCGAGGAATTTTCTACCACCGATTTAATAAGTCCCGCTCCGCCTCTGGGAATAAGCAGGTCGAGAAGGCCGCTCGCCCTCATCATCTGCGTGGCCGAATCTCTGCTTGTGTCGGTAACAAGGTTAATGCAGTCCTCGGGAAATCCCGCGTCGGCAAGGGAGTTTCTCATGGAGTTTGCAATGGCAATATTGGAATTTATGGCTTCCTTCCCGCCGCGAAGCACCACGGCATTTCCCGCTTTAAGGCATATTGCGGCAGCGTCGGCCGTGACATTGGGACGCGCCTCGTATATTATGCCGATGACTCCCATGGGCACCGACACCTTTTTTATTTTAAGGCCGTTGGGACGGTCAAACCGCTCAAGAGTTTTTCCCACAGGGTCTTCTATGTGGGTAATCTCCATCATCCCCTCGGACATTGCGCAAATGCGGTCGTCGTTAAGCATAAGACGGTCGAGAAGCCCGCTTGAAAGGCCGTTTTTCTTTCCGTTTTCAAGATCGACGGCGTTGGCGGCAAGGATACTGTCCTCGTCGTCGATAAGTCCCTTTGCCATATAAAGCAGAGCGGTGTTTTTCATATCATTGCTTGCCGCGGCCAAAAATTTTTCGGCCGATTTTGCACCCTCGCAAAGTTCTTTTATCATAGCTTATTTTACCTCCTTAAGCAACAGACGGTCGAACACGCTTAAAACGGCCTATCAATGCTTAGCCTTAAAAAGTGTGCCGACCTTTTTACCCTCAAAAACCTTATAAATTTCCGAAGGCTCCTTTCCGCACATAACTATGGTATCTATTCCGCGGCTTGTGGCATATTCTGCCGCTTCTATCTTGGTTTTCATTCCGCCTGTACCGCGATTTGTACCTGCGCCGCCGCAAATTTCAAAAATCTCGTCGGTAATGTTATCTACTCTTGAAATAAGTTTGGCGTCTTTGTTTCCTCTCGGATCGCTGTCGTAAAGTCCCATTATATCAGTTAAAATAATGAGAATATCAGCTTCGCAAACTGCCGCCACCATAGCCGACAGACGGTCGTTATCACCGAAAACGATCTCTTCTACCGACACGGTGTCGTTTTCGTTTATAATGGGCACTGCTCCCATTTCAAGCAGACATTCAAGGGTGTTCATTGCGTTTTCGCGGCGCTTTTGGTCGTCGATACAGTCTCTTGTAAGAAGCATCTGCGCCACATTCCAGCCGTATTCGTGAAAAAGCTTGCTGTACATGGCCATAAGGTCGCACTGACCCACGGCAGCGGTGGCCTGCTTTTCCCTTGTGTGCATGGGACGGGAATTAAGACCCAGGCGGTTTTGTCCCACGGCAATGGCAGCCGAGGAAACAAGCACCACCTCTTTTCCGCTGTTTTTAAGATCGGAAATAACCCTCACCAGCTTTTCCATACTGCCGATATTTATTTTTCCGTTTTCATATGTCAGCGAAGATGTTCCCACCTTTATGACAACGCGGTTTTTATCCAATCAGATCACCTTCAAATTGCAGTTTTTCGGTATAATCAATGTTTCTCGCCACTTCCTCCCGAAGAGCCAAAAGCGACGGAAATTTTTTCGTTTCCCTAATATATTCAACAAGACTGATCCTCGGCCGTTTTCCGTAAAGATCACCCGAAAAGCCGATTATGTTGGTCTCGGCGCGAAACTCGGTTCGGTCGATTGTCGGCCGCGGGCCTATGTTGCAAACGCCTTTATAGTTTTTCCCTTCGACATTTACATTAACAGCGTATACCCCGACTTTAGGCAGTATAAACCCTTTTGGAAAAGCCTGATTAACGGTCGGCATATCAAGAGTCCTGCCTATTTTATCTCCCTGCAAAACCGGGAAATCAAAGGAGAAATATCTCGAAAGCATTTTTGCGGCGTCATGCATCTTTCCCTCTTCAACGGCCGCTCTGATACGGGTGGAGGAGATGGGCGCGCCCTCATAATTTTCGGGCGGGGCAACGCAAAGTTCGATGCCCTTTTGCTCACAAAGCTTTTTTAAAAGAGCGGTATCTCCGGCGGCGTTTTTGCCGTATTTAAAATTGAAGCCGCAGGACACGCTTACCGCCCCGAGACCCTTTTTAAGAAAATCCTCAACAAATTCCACAGGCGACAAAAAATAAATGTCCTCAAGATCAATGTCGAGTATACATTTTATGCCGAGGCTTTCCATAAGCTCATCCCGCCGATTCTTTGTGGTAATGGAGGGAGGGCTGTTTTCATCCTTTTTGCGGTTTATAACCAGCGCAACGGGAAAATTCCCCGACAAAACGGCTCCTTCAAGCACCCTTTTGTGGCCGGAATGTATCCCGTCAAAGGTGCCGACCGCCACGGCGGGGCATAAATTTTTATCAAAATCCAAAACACTTTTTAAAATCTGCATTTTAAATCCTTAAAAAATAAATACTTAAAACAAATTAAATCCTTAAAACAAACACTTGATGTTAAGAAGGCCTTTTTCGGCGCACACTTCGCCAAGTCCCACGGTCTTTCCGCCGTCCTTTACGGCAAAGATACCCTTCGGATTTTTGGGGAGTTTCAGTCGGTCGAGACTGAGCTGCCCCCCGTTTGAAAACCGCTTTGCCTGAGCGGGCGATACCCTAACGGCAGGAAAGCTCTCAACCGCCGTTTCAATGGGAAGTATAAGCTGTTCGGCCGTCATTTCTCTGGCCTTTTCAAGAGGAATACACCGCTCAACTCCGTATCCGCAGGCACTGATCCTTCTCAGGGCGCTCATACAGCCGCCAACATTAAGTTCCCTTCCGATGTCGTCGGCAAGGGTGCGGATGTATGTCCCCGCCGAGCAAAAAACCTCCACCGAAAAGGTGTTTTTTTCGGTTTTTTCGATAAAGTCTATGGAATATACGGTCACGGGACGCTTTTCCCGCTCGACCTCTATTCCCTGCCGCGCAAGGTCATAAAGCCTCACGCCGTTTTTGGAAATTGCCGAAAACATTGGCGGGGTCTGCAAAATCTCACCGACAAAACGGGGCAGCACCTCGCGAAACTGCTCTTCGCTGATGTCGCAATCGACTTCGGTCTTTTGCTTTCCCCATACATCGAGTGTGTCGGTGGTAAGGCCGAGCTTTATTTCGGCCGTATATCTTTTGTCCTTAACGGGCATAATGTCGCAAAGCTTGGTAGCCTTGCCCACAAGCAGGGGCAGCACTCCGGTGGCCATAGGATCGAGGGTGCCGGTATGACCTATTTTTCTCTCGTGGAGCGTTCCGCGCATAACCGCCACCGCGTCAAAGGAGGTAAAGCCTTGGGGCTTATCTATCAATACGATTCCGTCGGCCATTAAAAGAACTCCCCTATAACCGAAACAAGGTTTTGCTCGGCCTGTTCAAGGGTGACCCCTTCCATAGCGCATCCGGCCGCACGGCTGTGCCCGCCGCCGCCGAATTTTTGACAGATGAGCGAGGCATCAATAGGCGCATGGGTGCGCACCGATATCTTGAAAAGTCCGTCCCCCTTTTCTCTTACGGTGGCCCCCACAAGTACCCCCTCTACCTTTCTTGGCAGAGAAGTTATGCCTTCAAGATCGTCGTCGGTAACGCCGGTTTCCTCTTTCATCTGCTCGGTAACTTCAATAATAGCCACCTTACCGTCGAAAAAGAATTTCATCTGCTCCATAAGACGGCCTTCGATCTTTATGCGGCCCCTTGTTTTTGTATCGAACATAATACGGTTTATCTCGGCAAAATCAATGCCGTATTCCATCATTTCTGCCGCCATAATGTGGCTTTCGGGCGATGTGTTGGAATATTTAAAGCAGCCGGTATCAGTGGAAATACCGGTGTAAATACAGGCGGCAATGTAGGAATCGATTTTGATATCCATAACCTTTAAAAGTTTTAAAATGTTTTCGCAGTTTGCGGCGGCCGAAGAATCGACAAAAGTGTGCTTTGCAAATTCCCTGTTAAGGCCGTGATGATCCACCGAAAGGTCGATATTTTTGCCCATATCTTCGTATTTTCCAAGCAGCTTTGCATCTGCCACATCCACAGAAACTAAGGTTTCGGCCTCAAATTCCTGAGGCTCATACCCGTCGGTTATAAATGAATAGGATTTCGGAATATCATCCGAGCAAAGCACATTGGCATTTTTGCCGATGCTTCTGAGGGCTTTACAAAGAGCAAAGCCGCTTCCCACCGTGTCTCCATCGGGGCTTGCGTGTAGAAAGATGTTGAAATTATCATGTCCGAGCAAAAAGTTCTTTGCAAAATCAAGATCAATTTTCATTTCCGTCATCTATATCCTTTAAAATTCTCGAAATTTCGGCGCCGTGAGAAATAGAGCCGTCGGCAATGAATTTAAGCTCGGGGGTTTTGCGGATGTGGAGCCGTTCCGAAAGCTCTTTTCTGATATATCCCGCCGCCGATTTAAGTCCTTTAACGGTGTTTTCGGTGGCGTTCTCCGATCCGATGGCGCTGACATAAATCTTTGCATAGGAAAGGTCGCCCGACACATCCACCCTGACTATCGAAACCAGCGGAGCGATCCGCGGATCCTTGAGAGTGCGGAAAATATCCGCAAGCTCTCTTTTAACATCCTCGTTAATTCTGTTTATTCTCTGAGAAGGCAATTATTTCACCTCATTTTTCGCTTGCTTTATCAGTCGCGGTATTCTTCCATAACAAAGGCTTCAAAAATATCTCCCTCTTTGATGTCGGAGAATTTCTCAAGACCTATACCGCACTCATAACCCTGAGTCGCTTCCTTAACATCGTCCTTAAAGCGGCGCAGCGAGTCGATTTTGTCCTCTGCCACGACGATACCGTCGCGCACAACGCGTATCTGGCTGTTTCTTGTGACCTTACCGTCCGAAACATAGCAGCCGGCAATGGTGCCTGCCGAAGAAATTTTATAAACGGCACGCACCTCGATTCTGCCCTGAAGCACCTCGCGGAACTTGGGAGCGAGCATACCCTTCATGGCCGATTCGATTTCCTCGATGCAGTCGTAGATAACGCGGTACATACGCATATCCACGCCGTCGCGCTCGGCACTGACCTGAGCCACGGGATCGGGACGGACGTTAAATCCGACGATTATTGCGTTTGAAGCATTGGCAAGCATAACATCCGATTCGTTAATGGCGCCCACGCCTCCGTGTATGACATTAACCTTGACCTCGTCGTTGGAAAGCTTTTCGAGCGACTGGCGCACCGCCTCAACCGATCCCTGAACGTCGGCCTTGACAATAATGTTAAGCTCCTTAACATCGCCCTCTTTAAGCTGATCAAAGAGGTTTTCAAGGGTGACCGTCTTAAAGGATTTAAACTGTTCCTCTTTGGCGGCGGTCTTTCTCTGTTCAACAAGCTCGCGGGCAAGACGCTCGTCGCTTACGGCATCGAAAACATCTCCCGCCTCGGGAACCTCGTCCATACCGGTTATCTCAACAGGCACCGAAGGTCCTGCAGTCTTAACGCGGTTGCCCTTGTCGTCGGTCATAACTCTTACACGTCCGACGGCGGTACCTGCAACGACGATATCGCCGCTCTTCAAGGTACCGTTTTGTACGAGAAGGGTGGTAACCGGTCCGCGGCCCTTGTCAAGTCTTGCCTCGATGACGGTACCCTTTGCGGGACGGTTGGGGTTGGCTTTAAGCTCGAGCATATCCGAAACCAGCAGAACATTTTCAAGAAGCTTATCGATGTTCATTCCGGTGTGAGCCGATACGGGCACGCAGATAATGTCTCCGCCCCACTCCTCGGGTACAAGTTCATGCTCGGTCAGCTGCTGCATTATCTTATCGGTTGTAACGCCGGGTTTATCCATCTTGTTGATGGCGACAACTATCTGTATCTTTGCGGCGCGGGCATGGTTTATGGCTTCAATGGTCTGAGGCATAATTCCGTCGTCGGCCGCCACAACCAGTATGGCAACGTCGGTAGCCATTGCGCCTCTGGCACGCATGGCGGTAAAGGCAGCGTGACCGGGAGTATCTAAGAAGGTTATATCCCTGTTGCCGTATTTAACGCGGTATGCGCCGATGTGCTGGGTAATTCCGCCGGCCTCGGTGGAGGTAACGTTGGTCTTTCTGATTGCATCGAGAATGGAGGTCTTACCATGGTCAACGTGTCCCATAACAACCACAACAGGGCTTCTGGGTACGAGATCGGCCTCGTTGTCCTCGGTGTCGTCGATTATTCTGTCCTCGATGGTGACAACCACCTCTTTTTCGACGACTGCGCCCATTTCGGTGGCGACAATGGCGGCGGTATCATAGTCGATAACCTCATTTACCGAAGCCATAACGCCCAGCTTCATAAGCTGTTTAATGACCTCGGCGGCCGTCTTTTTCATACGGCTGGCAAGCTCGCTGACCGATATTTCCTCGCCGATAGTGACCTTAATTGGGGTCTTTTTGATGCGTTCAAGCTGAATGCGGCGAAGCTTGTCGGCCTCGGTTTCCACCTTGGTGCGCTGTTTTGCGCGGCGATAATCCTTGGAACGCTGATTTATCTTCTGCTTTCTGCCCGAGGTGTCTCTGTCCGAGCGCTCGGGAGCAAGATTTGTATACTTCTCATTGTATTTGTCAAGTTCAACCTGAGATGTACGGGTATCGATGTGGCGGACGGTGCCGGGACCGCGATTTGGAGTGACGCTTTCGGTATGCGCCCTTTCCTTTTTCTTGGCCTTTTCATAAGCTCTTTCAAACTCCTGCTCGGCCTTGGGGTCAGGCTTGACCTCGGGAACCTTTTCAGCCTTTTTGGGCTGTTTTGCCGAATTGTCGGCCTTCTGAGCCGGCTTTTGTGCAGAGGGCTGTGCAACCTTTTCGGCAGCCTTTGCGGGTGCTTTTTGCTCGGCCTTCTTTTCAGGCTTCTGCTCTGCCTTTTGCTGACCGCTTACCTCTGCCGGTTTTTTGTCGGCAGAGGCGTGTGCTGCAGATGCTGCCGGTGCTACGGGAGCCGCAGGTGTCTCAGGTGCATCAGCCGCCGCTTTCGCCGCATTCTTGGCGGCGTCGGCCTGGGCCTTGGCGGCTCTGAGCATCTCGGCAATTCTCTCCTGCTCGGCCGCTCTCTGAGCCTTTATCTTGGCCTTTTCTTCTTCTCTGGCCTTGCGGGAGGCTTCGCCTGTCTTAAAGTATTCGTCAAAACTCTTAACGCTGTTTTTCTGGGTATAATATTCGAAAACAATGTTAAGCTCCTCGTCGCTTAAAGCGGTCATGGCCTTTTTGCTTTCGCCGGTGTATTTCTGAAGAAGATCGATTATGCTTTTATTGTTTGCCTCGCCGAGATCCTTTGCGACCTCGCTGACGCGGTATTTAATCATCATACTATAAATTTCCTCCTTGGTTTATAAGCTCTGTTGCTCTTTTTGAAAAGCCCTCATCGCAGGTGGCAACCACCCCTGCCGACATTCCGATTGCCGACGACAACGTAAATTTATCGGCATCTATACGTATAATGTCTATCGGCTTTTCCTTTGCCGAAAATCTCAGTTCCTTTTCGGTACGGGCGGCGGTGTCGCTTGCAACAAGCACAAGCTTTGCCTTTCCGTTTTTTATAGCCTCGTCGCAGGCTTCAAATCCGATTTTAAGATTGCCGCTCCGCCTTGCAATACCTAAAAGTCCGAGAAGCTTATCATTCATTTTTTGAAATGACCTCCTCGCAGGCAGAATATACTTCATCGGGAATTTGCACCGAAAGTGAGCGTTCAAACCGTCTTGCCTTTATCGCTTTTTTAAGACACTCGGAATTTTTGCAGACATAAGCGCCTCTTCCGTTTTTCTTAAAGCTTTGGTCAAGCTCAGTCCTTCCGTCGGGCGTTTTGACCAATCTTATAAGCTCGGCCTTGGTTTTCATTTCTCCGCAAGCAATACATTTTCTGAGCGGAACCGTTTTTTTATCTGACAATTTTGTCGCTCCTTTCGAGCATTGGAAGTTAAACCGTTAAACTGAAATTTTTTGAAAACCCGCTAAGATCGTTTAAGGCTTTTCACAGACCGTCACAGGCTTATAGAAGCCTTAATCCTCGCCGTAGAATCCGCTTTCGGGACGAATGTCTATCTTCCATCCGGTAAGCTTGGCTGCAAGACGGGCGTTCTGTCCCTTATTTCCGATGGCCAGCGACAGCTGAGCGTCGGGTACCGATACATGACAGGACTTTGCGCCCTCCGGATCGACTTCAACCGAAACGACCTTGGCGGGAGAAAGAGCCTCGCTTATAAAGGACACAGGATCGTCGGAATATTTAACAATATCGATTTTTTCGCCGCAAAGCTCATCGACTATTTTGGCCACTCTTGTGCCCTTAGGACCGATGCAGGCGCCGATAGGATCGACATTCTCGTCCTTCGACCAAACTGCAATCTTGGTGCGGGAACCTGCCTCGCGGGAAATTGATTTAACCTCTATGGTGCCGTCGTAAATCTCGGGAACCTCGGTTTCAAACAGGCGTTTGACAAGTCCCGAATGGGTTCTGGAAATCATAATTTTCGGGCCCTTTTCACTGTCTCTTACATCCACAACAAAGATCTTAAGGTGCTGTCCCTCGGTAAGTACCTCGCCGGGTATCTGCTCGGCTCTGGGGAGAATTGCCTCGTTGTCGCCGATAGTGACGGTGGCGTTGCCGGTAATGGGATCAACCGTCTGAACAACGGCAGTGACCAGCTCCTGATTTTTGCTCTGGAATTCCTGAAGTGTCTGTCCTCTTTCGGCGTCGCGTATACCCTGACGGATGACGTGCTTGGCGGTCTGAGCGGCTATACGGCCGAAGTTGTGTGTGTCGAGGGGGATTTCGACCGGCTCGCCCACGGCAGCCGATTTGGAAATTTTAAGGGCATCCTCAAGAAGAATTTCGGTATCGGGGTCTTCCACCTCGTCAACAACGGTTTTTTTAACAAATACGTCGAAGATTTTCTTTTCACAGTCGATGTTGCAGAAAACGACATCCTTGGAGCCGTAGTCTTTTTTGGCCGAAACAACAATTGCGCCGGCTATTTTTTCGGCGATGTATTCCCTGCTTATGCCCTTTTCCTTTTCCATTGTTTCAAGCGCTTCAAAGAAAGCGTTTAAGTTGTCCTCCCGTGCTTTCTGTTCCTTTGTCTTTCTTGCCATTTTCCAAAAACATCCTTTCAAAGTTATTGTTTTATTGATTGTTCGTAAATCACATTTGTTGGTCGCTGAATTAAGTTGTTTTCGCTGTTAAATCAACATGTGGATCGACCGATTTATCGTCTTTTCTGCCATCAGCCGATTTCACGCTTTTAAAAGCCTTTAAAAATCGTAATCGTCAAGCTTGACCGATGCAATGTCGGCTTTTGAGAAGGTCACGGAATTTTCCCCGTCGCTGAGTACAAGATTCTCGCCGTCAAATCTTTCAAGCTTTCCGAAAAATTCTTTTTTTCCTTCAAAGGGCTTGTATGTTTTAACAACAATATCCCGTCCGGCCATTTTTTCAAAGTGTTCCGGCTCTTCAAGCTCGCGGCCCAGTCCCGGTGAACACACCTCCAAAAAATAAGACCGATCGATAAAATCCGCCTCATCGAGAGGACCGTCCACCGCCTTTGAAAATGCCTCGCAATCGTCGATGGTCACTCCGTCCTGTTTGTCGATGAAAAAGCGGAGATACCACTCGGCTCCCTCTTTTAAGAATTTGACGCTCCATATTTCAAGAGAAAGCTCTTTTGCAAAGGGCGCGGCAAGCTCTTTTGCCTGTGCGGCAATAGTTTTTGAAGACAATACATAAACCCCCTGATAAAATCAAAAGAGCGGGTTTCCCCACTCCTTTGTCAATAGTTTATATTTACCGTAATTACTATACCATATTATACGCAAAAAATCAAGTGCTTAAACGCCGAATATTATAACGAATTACACCTCTTTAAAGGGTGCCTTTTTGGTCATAATTACCTTTATTTCCGCCATATTGCAGATTCAGCGGCAATTTAAGCGCCGTGCAGGCATATCTTCGGCCGAAAATCCTCTCAACCGCCGCAAATCCATCAAAGCGTCAACATCAGCGATAATAGGAAGCCGAGGATGACAAGACCGCAGCCCCAAGGAACACAAAAATAACATAAAGCGAGAAAACAAGACCTATGATCGAGCAAACAAATCCCGCAACCGCCACGCCTCGGCCCGGTTCGCCGTTTTGGTAGCCTTTCATAGACTTTACACCGAGTACAAGTCCTATTATCGACAGTATAAAACCTATTCCGGTGGCGGAAAAAACAATGCTGAGTATTCCAAGCACAAGGCTTGCAGTGGCATTTCCCTTGTTAGGATTCTGCGGCACCGCATAAGGATAGCCGTAATATCCGTTTTGTCTGTAATAGGGAGGGACATTTCCGTTGCTGTAATACGGGGGAACGCTGCCATTATATTGGGGAGCGTTGCCATAGAGCGGCATATTGTTTTGCTGCGGATTTCCATATTGCGGCCGATCAAAAGGCTGATCGTATATCTGCCGGCCGCCGTAAGGTTGGCTGTTCATCGGCTGTTCGTTAGTCGGCTGCCCATCGTAGGATTGACCGCTAACATACTGTCGTTCAAAGGGATGGCCGCCGAAATCCTGATCACCGAGTGTCTGCTCGCTATAATTCCGCGGATCATACGGCTGCCCTCCGGCCACCGGTCGGTCACCGGGGCAATCGCAAGGCTGATCATACGGCCGATCATTTGGCCGGTCAAAAGACTGATTGTTATCGGATGCACCGTTCCCGGTGTGCTGCGTACCATAATCGTCCAAAACGGCCGCAGCGACGTTATTTCCGACAGCAGGAGGCTCAGAATTACCCTGACGTACAGCAAAATCGTCGTAGGTATTTTGCACAGCCGAAGCGTCGTGTGTGTCTCCGCTTACTTTCTCGTTTTCGTCTAAAGATCCGCCAACGGCATTTCCGCACATTCTGCAAAAATTTTCCCCGTCTTCGCACTGTTTACCACAGTTTTTGCAGTATTTCATACTCTTCCCCCATTTATTGTTTTTTAAAAGAATATCTTCCTCATAACTACAATATAATATTAAACAGAATCTTTTTCAAGTAATATATTTCACTTTTTGCGTTTTGTTGTAAAAAAATTTTAAAATATTTATTTATGTTTCTTTGCTTTGAAACAATTAAAAAAAGGCTACATTTTCTGCAATCCGCATAAACACTGCGTTGCAGCGTTCATACCAAAATTTTCGCAGCACAAATTTTTTTAAAAAAACCTTATTTAATGCTAATATTTCACATAAAATATTAAATAAAATCCATTAAAAGTATTGACAAACGCCGATTCCTTGGCTATAATAAACAAAAAGACCTCGAAAGGAAGAAAAAATGCAATGAAAAAGTTAGTATCCATATTATTGTGCGTGGCAATGCTTTGTGCAGTTTGCGTTACTGCCTTTGCCGAAGGAGAGCCTACCACCTCCGCAGCCGTAGCAGTCGGTGCTGTTGAAGGCGGAAAAGGCGAAAAGGTAACACTTCCCGTTTCCATTACCGGCAACTCGGGAATTGCTTCCCTCACCGCAACCATCACTTATGATGCAGCTGCCCTTTCGGTTACCGATAAGGACGTTGTTCCCGCCGGGATTCTCGCCGGTGCAGTTGACACCGCAGATTCCTCTACAACCATGTATCAGGTAAATACCGCCGAAGCCGGAAAGATTTATATAAGCTTCATCAAGACCGAAAACATCACCGGCGACGGTGTTCTCTTCAACATCGGTTTCACCATTAAGACCGACGCTGCTGTTGGCGATTCCGCTGTTTCCATTGCCGTTGAAGAAATGGCAAATGCCGATGCAGCCATCTACACCGGATACACCGTAGCTGCAGGTAACGTTAAAATCGGCGAAGCAACCTTCATTTACGGTGACGTTGATGCAAACGGAACTGTTGAAGCCACCGATGCTCTGTGGGCACTTCAGGCTTATGTCGGATCAAGACAGCTTGTCGACAATGCTTTCAAAGCTGCCGATGTTAACCTCGACAACACGGTTGACACCTCCGATGCTCTTGCAATTCTCCAGTTTGCAGTCAAACTCCGCACCGAGCTTCCCATTAAGAAATAATTAAATTGAACCTTTAACCGGCGTTCTTAAAAGGAACGCCGGTTTTTTTATAGCTTTATATTGCAAAGAAGTTGTTTAAATGGTATAATGAGAGAAAAGGGATTTTGTAATTCCAAAGCTGATATTAAGAAGTGAAGATATGGAAAAGTTTAATTTTTTTGCAATGCTCTTTCGGATGAAATATATCAACCGATGGGCGCTTATGCGGTCGAGCCGCGAAGAAAGCATTACCGAGCATAGTCTTGAAACGGCGATCATTGCCCATTGTCTCGCGGTCATCAGAAACAAGCGTTTCGGCGGGAATGTCAACCCCGAGCGGGTGGCGGTTATGGGAATTTTCCACGATGCAAGCGAGA
>ERZ857629.3553-NODE-3553-length-12991-cov-7.734539_pt1 | contig 12991 bp, 16 predicted proteins | sample MGYA00519700_ERZ857629 | MGnify/ENA primary metagenome ERZ857629 (study PRJEB31778, sample SAMEA3449351) | human gut metagenome | biome: human gut; feature: human-associated habitat; material: faeces | place: United Kingdom | collected 2010/2012 ... | reverse complement strand
TAATGAATCAGGACTGTTTTTTGTCCTCGGCGTCGCCGTTTAAAAGGGAATAAGTTGGATGTATTTGACAACGAGAGGTGTCGGAAGGCGGTCGTACGGATATGGACGATCAAGAAGCATTGGTGCGGCTGCCGGGATTCGAACCCGGGTCAAAGGCTTGGGAAGCCATCGTCATAACCACTGGACTACAGCCGCTTGCTACATCCATAAACATCTCACATATTTTAGATTAAGGTTCGAGGGACCACTTTTCTTTTATATCCCCTCTACTTTCAAGGGGACACAGGGACCCGTGGTCTAGTGGTTATGACGTCGCCCTTACAAGGCGGAGGTCGCCGGTTCGAGCCCGGCCGGGTCCACCATCCTTATTACGTTACGATTATCCTCTGGTACATGTTCCCGGGTCCATGGATGATGCGGCGGTATCGCTTCTGAGGAAGGTCTCGGAGAGGAAGCCCCTTACAGAGGACGAATGTGTATATCTGCTCGGATTCCCGGAAGATTCGCCCGAGGCGGATATGACCGTATGTTTCGCAGACAGACTGAGTCGTATCGCCAACGACAACACGGGGGAGATAGGTGCACAGATCGGGATAATAACGGGCCCGTGCATCGCCGACTGCGGGTTCTGCAAATATGCGGTCGGTACGACGGATGCGGACGATTTCGTCATGTCGGACGGTACCCTGCGCGATTATATCGGACGGATAACGGAACACGGGGATGTGACCGTCATATCCCTGATGACGATACATCCGTTCGATTTCGAGGACCTTCTCGGCGCAGTCAGGGTAGCCAGGGAGGAGGCTCCCGAGGACGTCGTCATAGCGGTCAATACAGGGGACCTCACCCGCCAACAGTGCATATCCCTGCGCAACGCGGGGGTCGGGAGGGCATACCACGCCATCAGACTGGGGGAGGGGGATGTGACCCGGCTCAATCCGTTCGACCGTCTGGAGACCGTCAGGAACCTGATGTCTGCAAGTATAGAGGTGGTCACCTGTACCGAGCCCGTCGGTCCGGAGGACTCTGCGAGGGAAATCGTCCGGAGTTACCTGGGTTCCGAGAAGGAGGGATTCATCCACGGATCGGTGGCGAAACGTGTGCCCGTGCCGGGGACGAGGATGGGCGGGTGCGGGGAGGTCTCGGACAGGCGTCTGATGCATATCGCATCCGTATTGCTCCTGTCCACCGCCTGGAAGGCGGATGTATCCGCCCCCGTCGGATATTACGGCGGGTTCTACGGAGGTTTCGGCAAGGTCTATGCGGAATATGCCGGGAATCCCCGGGATCCGAAGGACTATTCCGAAAAAAGTGAAGGGAAGACCGTCGGATGGGCGAGGAGAAAGCTCTTCGAGGACGGGTATTCGAAGATCCGGAAGGCGGACGGCAGCACCGTACCGCTCGACCGGGACTATCTTCGGATGACCGGTTCCCTGTAAGGGTTCAGTCCTTCCCGGCAGGTCCGCATCCGTCCGGGCCGCAGGTCATTCCCGGCTGCAGTTCCTCCGTCTCCTCTTCGGAGTACGCCTTCATCAGCACCTTCTTCATCTGGGATGTTTCCACCGCTCCCGGTATCCCGTACTTCTTGTTGATGACGAAGAACGGGACCGCGCTTATGCCGAGGTAATACGCCTCCTGTTCGTCCCTCCGGACCTCCTTGGAATACATGTCCCCGTCCAGAAGGTCTTCGGATTCCTTCCTGTCCAGCCCCATCTCCTCCGCGATGGAGAGAAGGGTCTCGCGGTCGGCGAGGATCCTGTTCTCGGTGAAATACGCCTTGTACATCCTTTCCACGAAAGCATCTCCGAGCTCCCTCCCTTTGGACTGTGCCAGCTTGGTGAGTCTGAGGGCATCGAAGGTGTTGGACCCGCGGGCGGTGGCGTAGTTGAACTCCAGTCCTTCCTCCTTTCCCATGGCACATATCCTGTCCACCTGTGCCTGTGCCTGCTCCATGGTCATGCCGTAGTGGTGGGAGAATCCTTCGACGATGTTGCGCTTAGGTACCTTGGGGGCATCTTGGTTGAGTTCGAACGCCTTGAAATCCAAGCGGCACTCGTCCGAGATGTCCAGTTCCCTGAGGGCCTTCTTCATCCTCGTTTCGGCTATGTAGCAGAAAGGACAGGCGAAATCCGACCAATATTCTATTATCATGCAGGAGTCTCCGTAACGACGGACCATACCCCTGTCACTTGATAAAACCGCTCATGCCTTCTCGTCACCGAGGATGTCTCTGTGGCCCATGTCCGGTTTCGCATCCTTCCCTATGTCGGAGCGGATGCCTTTGCCCGATATCGGCGGTATGTTGTTCAGGGTATCCATTACGGTGGAGAAGGGAATACCCAGTTTGAGCGAGATCGGCAGGGGTTCCATCCCGTCGTCGTGCATGGAGACGATGATCGCCTGCTCCTCGGTTATTCCGCGGAGTTCTGCGATTATGGATATGCGGTCGGACGGGGCCTCGTCATCTGAAAGCATGGACATGGCCAGTTTGGAAAGTTTTTCGGACAGGGAATCCTCCTGATAGTTCCTCAGGACGTATTCCATGGACAGTTTGTTGTTCCTGCACCAGCTGGAGAAGTTGATCGACCCCACCAGGTCCCCTTCGGCATACAGGTACGTCATGCCGCGTCCGTTGTCCACATATACGAGGGTCAGACCTTCTCCGTCGGTCCATATGCGTATGATGTCGCTGACCCCCGCCTCCTTCGGCCGGAAATCGTCGAACTGTGTCTTGGGGCGGGAATCCACGTAGCGGTCGCATACCGGGCACAGCCCTATGCGGCTGTTGGAACGGAGGGTGCGGGTAAGGCCGCATTTCGGACAAGTGTATGTCACCTTCTCGGAGTTCCACATGGAGGAGTGGCATATGGGGCAGTATTTGGGGGACTCGCTCCCTCTCTGGACCCATTCTGCGCCACAACGGAGACATTTGTCCTTGATTGCTTCCTTGTTCCATCTGGTGGATTTGCAAGAGGGGCATCTGAGTGGTTCTTTGGACCGGGGGGCCCACTCGTATCCGCAGCGGCAGCACTTGTTCATCATTCCGTTCGCCTGGTAAGTCCAATTATTTAATTGGATGTATCTTCCAATATAGCATGTCGCCTTAGATATTAAAACATTCTTCAAGTCAATGATGTTTTCCCGCCGGTCTTTACACATCATTGCGAAGACATGGTTGATAAAATCTTCTTAGGCCCACCTGTTTTACCGTAAGCAGTTGTCATAGGTGGGCGGTCGGGCATGGCCCGACCATGTTAGACGGACAGAGGGTATCCTCGGCTGCCGACATCATCCCCAGACGACGTTGTCCTTTCCTGCGCCGACCTCGAAATGATACTTCACTATGCCGAGGTTCACAGGGGCGCATATCCCTTTGCTAGTGGCGTATACCTTCCTGTCCCGGTATTCGAACATGAAGTTCTGTTTCATAAGCGCGGTAGGTGCCAGAAGAGCGCATTCCACTCCTTTTGCGAACCACTCCGGTACGCCGGTCCCGCATTTGGAGACCTCGTCCGGCCTCTTGATCGGATGCGACTCCCCCTGAGTGGTCCCGTATCCGAGGGCTATGGCGCATACCAGGGCCTCTCCCGGACCGAAACCGGCCATGTACGGACCGAGTTGTTCTTTATATGTTCTGCAAGGGTTTTTTGCACCCCTCCTTTATGGGCCGGGTTCATTCAGGCACCTCCTTTATGGACCTGCTGAGATAGGTGCGACAGCTTCTTTTCTGCGTAGGATGGTGGTTTTAGGGACATGGAGTTCCGCCGCGATATCGTTCCAGGATTTGCCGATGGAACGTAGGGCTGCCAAGGTCTCAACAGAGATGTCGTCTCTTTTTTTCCTGCCGAGACGGACTCCCTTAGCTCTCTTGGCTTCGATGCCTTCCTTGGTCCTCTGGATGATGATCTCTCTTTCCCACTCCGCGATTGCACCGATGAGTTGCATCTGCATTTTGCCCATTGGTGTCGATGGATCGATTTCACCCTGATCAAGGCAGATCAACCTAACGCCATAGGTCAGGAGATCTACCATGGTAATGTTGAGTTGAACGAGAGATCTCATCACTCTGTCAAGCTTAGTTACGAGGATTGCGTCAAACTTCTTTTCAGAAGCATCTGCCATGAGATCTTTCCATCCAGGACGGTTGGCGTCTTTAGAACTTGCCTCATCTGTGTACTCGCGGTAGATCTCGTACCCTCTGTTGGTTGCTGTTTCTCTAAGTCTAGGGAGTTGGTTTGTTTCGTCTTGTTTCCTGGTAGAGACTCTAGCATAAATCGCGACTTTCATCGAAATCACTCTCTCCCATTCAATGCAATTTTAGTCCGAGTATACGAAAGGAATTGTTTTGAAAGTACTCCGATACAGGTCCGTAAACGTGGGAAATATGGTCCTAATTTCATAATGTACCAGACATAGTATAGGTACAAGATAATTGACCGATTAAAATCGTCTCAAATCGTTGTAAGAGTTCAATTATATTCTCTTCATATTTTCTAAAAGAATACTCCCGAGTATACAGTCGTATAGTGGGCGATTGCAATCATCTTTCGTTATTTATAAAATATATCGCAAAGTCAAAAATCGCGATTATTGTTATGGTTATTAGGGAGGTATATGAATGGAATATGCACCATGCAACCATTGTTGCAATAATTTGCAATATATTCGCTATCAGCAAATTCTCATAAGTAGCCAATGTTGATTTTATGAAAAATCCAATAGCTAGTACAAGTAGCAATAACCCATATTGAGTCCCTAGATCAAATGCCATTGGGATAAATGCTGTAAGTATCGCACTTACTACGAAACTTGTGCACTCAGCTTTTATCGCAGAAGAAAGAGATTCAAAAAATGATTGGATCCCTTCGCAAATAGTTTCGATTATTTGAATAAACATTTGAATGAATCACTCCCATCAACATTGTGGTTCATTACAAACTGATAATTTGCGTACATATTCGTGTTTTTCATCCCACTCATCAATATATGATACTTTTAGAGTGACAACATTGCGAACATCATTCATGCAAAGGATAGCTATGTGGTTACGAACAATTTCCTCGGGGAATAAATCAAAAGTTATCCCGCTAAGGAAGTCATAGCACTCTTCATATCCATACTCTAACTCTGTTATATTTTCAATCATTATGTTTATTGATCTTGCAGCACTTTTTCCAGAGTTTAATATTTCCAAATCCAACCATGAATCATTGGGCGATAGCTTAAAACTGATAACGGGTTGGATGCTATCAATATACCGTTTTTGACCATCTTTAACGGAATATAATGCTACAATCACAGATAATGCTGTGATAACTACCATAAGTATATTGATCAGATCAATAGTCATCGAATCCCTATCCAGATTATTGAGTTTCCAAGATCTTTTCAAATACCAATAATTCGGATGATTTTATCACTAATCCAAGATCATTGGGTATTTTTGCAATAGTGGTCTGTGCAGTTTCAATAGTGACTGGGATAAGTTCTGCAGTGTATGTTGCATAGGCGATTCCGAGGAGCATTAGTCTTTGTCCTATTGTTATGCCTGAACTTGTGGAATATGATCCTTGATTGAACAAAATTACAGGAGATCCACTTGAACCGGGGAATACTGGACAATCGACAACGAACTCTTTTCTACCTAAATAATCACGTTTTGGGTGCGTAGCAGTAATTCCCTTCCTAACCAAGGGCTTGTGGTTAAATGTATCTTCTAACCCCGTAGGGTAGCCAATGATGTAAATGTCTTCGACAGAAGCTAGTTCATTTAATTTTTCTTCAGAAGGAATTAAACTAACATCAAATGCCCTATAATATGCACTATTTCCTGTTTTTTCAATATTGTGTAAAAATGGAGCGATTGGTAAACATGCCAGGTCCAACCCTGCGGGGTGAAGGTACCATTCACTAGTTTTGCCTCTGCGAGTTATAACTTTTTGATCGATGGGTCCGCCTGCAGAGTCTGTCAAACATAGATCGAATGTATAGTCTTCACCTGTGGAGATTACATGTTTGTTTGTAATCAAAACTGGTATACACGAATCTTGTTTTGAACACAAATTCAATAGAAAACCTGTGCCAGATCCATTATTACAATTAACTTTAGTGGTGGTATAGGTTAAAAGTTCTGAAGTATCGTTATTCAATAGTATCAACTCTCATTTCCCTCAGGATAATACTGTTCGACATACTCATAGGTCTTCTTCAGAACGTCTTCGTCCTTGATTTTGTACTTAGTACGCACGATTTTCAGGATTTCCTACGGATTTCCCTGACCTCTTTCTTGAAGAGAACCCCCTGCGGCAGAACGACACCCATTCTTCCGGTCTTTGGTTCCATGGAGGCGATCATGTGTTCTACCCATGCGAAATCCGCATTAGTCTTCGGAGGGAGACCATAGTGGTTCCTTCCGTAGAGATCATGTTCCCACATCTCCAGTCCCCAGTTATCAAGTGAGAACGGAGGATTTGCCACGACACAATCAAAGGTACGGAGCTGATCCTGAACCAGGAATCTGGGATTACGTAGTGTATCTCCTTTTTCGATATGGAAATCATCGCAGCCGTGGAGGAAAAGATTCATTCTTGCGATAGATGCAGTCGAGAGGTTCTTTTCCTGACCGTAAAGATGCCCCAGAGTAAGACGAGAGTCATTGATGTGTCTCATAGACTCGATGAGCATACCTCCGGTTCCACATGCAGGATCATAGATTGTTTCTCCGGCCTTGGGGTCCAGGAGTCTGATGATGAGGTTGACAACTGCCCTCGGTGTGTAGAACTCTCCTGCAGAATCCTTGGTTATGTCGGCGAACCTTTTGATCAGGAATTCATAAGCCTGACCCATGATGTCGGCAGAAGCATTGTCATTGTCGAGATTGATGACGGAAAAGTGCTCGACAAGGTTCTTCAGTCTTTGATCTGAAAGTTTCTCTTTGTTGGTCCAGGAAGCTTCGTCGAAATCACTGAAGATTCCGGTAAGGGTGTTGGGGTTGGCAGTCTCGATCTTCAACATGGCGGTATTGATGGCCTGGCCAACATTCTCGGTACATTCTCTGATGTCTTTCCAATGACAACCTTTGGGGATTATGAAACGGCGGTTGTCATCCATTTCAGCATATTCGACATCTCCCTCGGATTCATCCAATGCAATCCTGGTTTCCTGGTCGTATACGTCTGATATACGCTTGAGGAACATTATCGGAAAGAGATAGATTTTGTATTCGTCAGCAGCAACAGGTCCGCGAAGGATATTGCATGCCTCGTAAAGGTGGTTGTAGAGAACTGTACCTTTGTCACCGTTATTGGTGACTTCCGTCTTCTTGGTTCTTGCCATGTGGTTCACCGAGAACAGGTCCGTAATGGGGGACCGTAATGGTGAACATTAATGTATACACCTTATAAGAACGGTAGCAGGTTATTTTTGGATTTGTGCCAGTTTGTTTTGAATCAGACGATTATTCATCCTGGCTTTTTGTTTTGGAGAAGAGTATCTGTCTGCGTTCCAGTGCTTGTTTGTAAGCTTCGATATATGCTTCATCAAGGTTTTTCTTGATCTCAATCTCCGCCTCTTTACGGTTTTTGATCTGTCTGTAATAATATTCCAGAGCATAGCGGATAACATCCGTGTAGGGTAAACCGCGGTCTAATGCAAATGTGGAGATCTTTGTGATTAAGCCTGCTGGGAAAGTAATCAGTGTTTTAGTTTTCGGCCCTACATTTTCCTTACATTCAAAATCAATTGTTTCAAACAATATCGGGATTTTGCTCTTCTCAGGACCCAATACGAGTTCCATCGTTGTGTTTAGAACTTCTATATTCAATTGGATGTATTCCAATTCGATTAGATATCTGCATGCAGCAATGGTGAAGTCAGAAAAATTGATGAACTCCTTGTCCGGTCCAACATATTCCATAATCTTGTCCTTTAGTGCTGGCGAACATGTTATGCCTTTTCTGTAAGGATTTGTGGAGTTTTCATTTCAGATATGGTGGACCCAGCCGGATTTGAACCGGCGACCTCCGCCGTGTGAAGGCGACGTCATAACCCCTAGACCATGAGTCCGCAGTTGCCGATTATTCTTTCTGTATTTAACGGTTAAGTATATCCGTCCGCCGATACGCCTTTCGACCTGCGATGTTCCCTGATCTTCCCCCAGATCTTGACATCCATGATGACGATGGACAGGATCACCAGGAACATTCCGACGATCCTCGGGGCAGAGAGTTCCTCACCGAACACGGCCGCTCCTACTATGGCTGCGGTGACGAGTTCCATCACCGATATGAGGGAGGCCTTGGTGACCTCCAGTCTCTTGACGCCCCATGTCGTGCAATAGAACGGGAGCAGCGAAAGGACGAATCCCAGGACAAGTATGTACAGGAGCATCTCCGCATTTGCGAAGGACCTGAGGACCATGGCATCATCCGCCAGAGGCAGACTGAACAGGGTCGCGAACAGGAAGATGTAGAACATCGTCGTCATGGGCGCATACTGCCTGTCCGCCCCCATCTTGCATCCGAGGGTGAACATTCCGAAGAAAAGTCCCGACATGCATGCGCAAGCTATCCCGACGAAGTTCAGATCGTCATGTTTCCCGGTCACGATCCCGGTGACCAGTATGCATCCGATGAACGCCACGATGACCGTCATCATCTTCTGTATCGTTATGCGTTCTTTGAAAAGGAACAGGGAGAAGACCATGACGTAGTAAGGCGCGGTCATCTGCAGGAGTGTCGAAAGGGACAGGTCGATAAGCATCTGGGACTTGAACAGGGTGACGTCCGACATGAGCTTGAACGCTCCGAACAGGGCGAACAACAGCACGTCCCTCGGTCTTGCCCTCAGCAGCGACCTGTCGACCACGAGTATTATGACAAAGAGTGCGACGGCGGTCACCAGGTGCCTCACCACGGTGATGTCCATGGCGGAGAATCCGTTGTCCCCCAGAAAGCGGACCGGTATGCCCAGAAATCCGAACGATGCGGCCCCTATGGCGACGACGAGTGCGGCCCCGGAATTCAAGTTCGGTGTTTTGACAATCGACACACTCCGTAAATATTCCTCGACGGTCCAGCGGTGATGCGGTTTTAAAATTTGCTGTCATGTCCCAGATCCCCGTCGATGGATCCGATGTAAACGCTTATCAGTACAACCGCAGATAACCTCTGCATTATGCCGTCCGATTTCGATAATGCGAAGTTCGAGGCCGCCTTGCAGATGGCCCTCGATAAGGAGAAACACGATTATCCAGCGGTTATCGGGGGGATGTATGTCGCCTCCGGTACGGACATGCCCCTCGTGAGCCCGGTGGACGACACCATCATCTTCGGTACCCTCCAGGAACCCGAGGAAGGTACCACCGCCGTCGCGGCCGAGAAGGCGGACGAGGCGTTCGCAACCTGGTCCAAGACCTCTCCTGCCGAAAGGGCCTCGGTGATATCCAAGGTGGCCGAGGACGTCCGTACGAAGAGGTATCAGCTGGCGGCCGAGCTTCTTCTCGGTACTGGTATGGTCAGGAAGGAGGCCGTTGCCGAGGTCGACAGGCTCATCGAGGTCTTGGACAAGGCAGCCGCCGATGCGGAGACGGTCAAAGGAAGGCCTACCGGCGTATGGGCGGTCATCGCCCTCAACAGTTCCCCGTTGGCCTCCGCCGTGGGATATGCGGCCGCCGCCATCGCCGCCGGGAACACGGTCGTCATAAGTCCCAGCGGAAGCTGTCCGACCCCCGTGTATACCCTCTATCGCATGTTCGAGAAGGCCGGTCTTCCCGGAGGTGTCATGAACATCGTGTCCGACCGTTTGGACAGGTATGTGACCGCCCTGTCGGATGACCAGAACGTCTCCGGTGTAGTCGCGTCCGGATGCGGTAAGGCCATGGACGAGCTGATGTTCGTTCCGGTGGACGAGGGCCTCGGATTCGTCAACGAGGTGAAGGGGATGACCCCTATAATCGTGGCCAACCCCTCCGACATGAAGAAAGCTGCGGCCAACGTCCTCGAATCGGCATTCTCCTACTGCGGGCAGCATCTGTACTCCACATCCAAGGTCATAGTACTGGCCGAGGACGAGAGGGACTTCACGAAGGCCTTGGTCGAGAGGGCCAAAGACTTTTCCGTAGACGATCCCGGAGAGGAATCCGCCGCATGCGGACCTCTGATGTCCGATGAGACGGAGAAGAGATTCCTCAAGTTCATCAAGGAAGAGGAGAACTTCCTCCTGTTCGGAGGCAAGAGGGTCAGGAAGGAATACACTTCCAACGGGTTGTACTATACTCCCGCCATATTCACCGGATTGGATGCGGAGGATGACAACCTGTACGTCGACCAGGGTCTTCCGGCACTCTGCATAAGGGTGGTGGCCACCGTGGATGATGCGATCGCCGACCTCATGGAGACCGACTGCGGACTTGCGGTCGGAGTGATGTCCAGGGATGCGTCCACCATCAACAGGGTCAAGGCGGAGGCCGGTGACATGCAGGTGTTCGTGAACAGAAGCAGCCTGTCCCTCGTCCCTGCTGTCAAGGCGACGGCCGACAACTTCGTGGAGTGATCCTCAGAAACCCTTCAAAGCGGTCCTCTTCGCATATCTTTTAGCAGAAGCGGAGAGGGCCGAGCCCTCGGTCTTGCTGTAAGGCCTTATTTTCCGATACTCCGGATCCGTCGCAAGGCGCGGGTCGAACTGGGATATGGTCAGGTACGTCTTCTCCCCGACGGATCTGGCTATGTTCTCTATCTCCGGTCCGTCCACGATCCCCGGGACGGCATAGACGAAGAACTCCCTGTCGACATCCAGGCCGTTGACAATCTCCATGGACCTTTTCATGAGGGCCGGGTCGCCAAACCCTCCGGTGGCCTTCTGGAAATTAGGAGAACCCGGATATGCTGGCACATATAGGCGGACCATGTCGAACATCATGGCTCCGGCGAGGTCGTCCAAAACATCGGGACGCATTCCTTGGGTCTCCAGCATTATGGGGCGTTTGGTTCTTCTGAGCTCCTTGAGGAATCCGTACAGGCCTTCGTGCGCCAGAGGTTCTCCTCCGCCGAGGACTATGCCGTCGAGGGTCTGGCCTCTTTCCCGTATATATGACAGTATCTCGTCCGGATCTATGCAGGGTCCTTCCCGGTCATAGATGTCGGAACCTCCGAGGTAGGGATACCTCACATCGTATCCCCTGAACTCTATGCGGCAGCAGTCCCGGCCTTTCCAGTCCGCCAGGGTGGTCTTGACGAAACGACCTATCATGTCAGAGGCGCTCTACTCCCTTGAGTTCGTATACTCCGTTCAGTTTGGAGAAGTATTCGGGGAGTTTCTTTCCGATCTCTTCCACGGTCATCTTGCTGGCCTTCCTGTCCGCGACTACCTCGATGTCCATGGTCTGGTAGGATATCATGACCTTGGTGAAGACGGAGATGAGGTTGATGCCTGCCTCTGCGAGCATCTTGAGGGCCGTATCGATGGAACCCATGCAGTCTGGCACACTCATGTTGATCTTGATGAGGTCCGTGTCCGGCTTGAAGAAGACGACCGATACGAGCCACGATCCGGGGTCGAGGGTGATCATGACCTCCTGTCCGTCGACATCGTTCAGGATGTCGCCGTATTCCTTGGACAGGTCGAAACATCCGTTCTCGTATGTCACGGGGGCTCCGTGCCTGAGTTCGGTCTTCAATGAGCCAGTGTCATTCTTCTCGCGGAAGATCCTCCCGATGTTGGCGGGCTTGATGCTGACATACTTGATCTTGTCCACGGAGGGGTCCCCTGCGTCCTTGAGCTGTTCGAACCTCTCCTTGATGAGCTCCCCCTCTCCTGCGAAGTTGAGGTCCGCGAGAATGTTCCAGATGATCGTGGTGTCGGAGATCCCGGTAAGGGAGACGGAGTTGAGGATCCTGATCTCCTGGTCGGTCAGGAACTTTGCCGACTGGACGGTGGACCCCGGCACATCCTCGGCCCAGACGGTCACCTGTGCCAGTGTGCGGAAGTTCTCCTGCGGGTACATCGAGAGTATGAGCTCGTACCGCTTGGGTCCGTTCTCAGGATACTTGAACAGGGTGCTGTAGATGCATCCCCCGTCCACGAGCCCCATGGTGTCGGACAGCCAGTTGTCGATCTTGATCTTATTTCCCTCGATTTTGGTGAACTCCCAGCTCTTCAAGGTATGTCAGCTCCTTTTATTGTGCGTGTAATTAAGAGGTTTCTATAATTCATTTGCGGGTCGGGTACTTGGGGGATCCCAGGGGATTGGTCCACAGAGGGTCCTCATGACTGATGTCCCGTATATCGGCCTCCAGGTTGGGTATGCTCCATGCAGCATCCTTGGACCTCAGTATCTCCGATATCTTGTCAGTGGCTATGGCGCCCCTGTCGGGGAAGTTCGTTCCTTCCAAGGCCTCGGAGATCAGCTTCTCGGCGGCCCTGAGGTGCGATGCGGCCTTCCTCAGCTTCCTTATGCGGATCTCCTCCTCCGGAACTTCGTGCGGAGGCGTTCTGACGAATATGTATCTCCCTGGGGAGCAGGCCTTCTGTCCTGCGGTGAACGGGCATACGGTGCAGTTCCTTTTGACCTCCGTCACGTCTCCTTCCAGGGTCATGTTCATTATAGGGGACATGGCGTTGCCGCAGACCGGGCAGATGTCGGGAAGCTTCTTCTTGACCGCCTCCCTGTATTCTATCTCCACCTTGGCCGCACCGGAGGATACCGCCACCTTCCTTATGCGCTCGCCGCTGATGCGGTATTCCGGATCCTCGGAGGACAGTTCCTTCTGCACAAGGTCGGAAAGCTCCCTCTGGCTCTCTATGCGTTGATTACGCAGCATGGCCCTGCTGACCGCCTTGCAAACGGTATCCTGGTCGGGGATCTTGAATTTCACGCGGACGGGATTGGCATCTGGATATTAACGCTTTGTAGGGTCTCCGTCCGTCGGGGCGGGAAACTGTGTTCGGTAATTCACCTTGATCCCTGACATCTCATGCGGATGCCTTTGTA
>ERZ857629.3552-NODE-3552-length-12996-cov-3.010509_pt1 | contig 12996 bp, 10 predicted proteins | sample MGYA00519700_ERZ857629 | MGnify/ENA primary metagenome ERZ857629 (study PRJEB31778, sample SAMEA3449351) | human gut metagenome | biome: human gut; feature: human-associated habitat; material: faeces | place: United Kingdom | collected 2010/2012 ... | reverse complement strand
CAAAGAAATGTCCTGCCGTTAACAAAAACTGCTCTGTGTTTGTAAGGCCGAAAAGCTCAAGTATTTTTTTGATCATGGGCAGCGAAAAGGCAAGGTGCAATCCCGACAGGAGCAGCGGTACAAAAAACACCGTTAAAAGCTGAGAATTGATGCTGGATTTAATTTCTTTGTCGGTCATTCCCACCTTTGCCATTATTTCAAAACGGCCGCTGTCTTCGTATCCTTCGGATATTTGCTTATAGTATATTATAAGCACGGCCGCCAAGGCAAAGACGATACTGAGCAGAATTCCAAGATAAAACAGTCCGCCGAACGTACCGTAAAAATCCCCTTCGTTTTGTGCGCGGGAGGAAACATCGGTATAGGAATAATTCCTGTTGCTGTCTGAAACATACTCTTCAAGATATCCTTTCAGCTCGATCTGTGCATTGCTGCTCAAATCGGTGTCAAATCCGTATCGGCAGCAATAGCTGAACAGGGCGTTTTCCTCCGACACAGACATATACTCGGTAAAATCGTCGAAATTTTTCACAACCACGATAATGCATCCGCTTGAACCCGCCCGCTCGGGAAAGAACCTTCGGTTTGTTCTTGATGAATCGGCAACCTTAAAGGCGGGGCCGCCGTTAAAGCTTATTTCGCTTTGTTTATAATCACATTCAATGGTGCGAACGGCGCAGACTCCGTCGGAAACATCAACGCTTTCCCCCGTAATGCGGCCGTAATAATCCTCGGGAACAATTAAAAATTCTCTGAGGGAACCAAGATCGGAAAAGAAGCCCTCCGTACTGCGGCTGCAATATGCCGTGCTGTCGGTTATGGAGCCTGCGGCGTAAAGATAGCGTATTTCCCTTGTGTTAATAAGTGCCGAGCCACGCTTTTGAGTCTCTTCGGCGACTTTATTTTTAAGAGCTTCAAAGCTCTCGTCGGCCTTTTCAATCCCGCCTTGAGAGTTACAGCGCACATTTATCTGGCGGGGATAATTTACCCTTATGGAGTCCTCGGCTCCGAAAAACATACTGGCCGTTGTGGCCACCGTCACAAGCACCATGGTCGAAAGCACGCAGATAGAAGCAAGCCCCGCCCCGTTGCGCTTCATTCTGTAAGCCATGGAAGAAAGGGCTACAAAATGATTTTTCTTATAATAATATTTCTTGTTTTTCTTGAGCACCCGACAAAGAGCCACCGAACCCGATATCATCAGCAGATATGTGGCGATAATGACCGCCACCACCGCCGCAAAGAACCACACCATTGCGCTGACCGGATCCTCTATGGTAACGGCAATATAATATGCCCAGCCCAAAGCTAAAAATCCGATTATTCCGAGGAAAATGTTGCCCTTGGGAGGCTTTTCACCGGTGCTTTCTCCTTTAAGAAGGGCAACTGTATCGGAAAATCTCATTTGCCTTGCCGAATTTAAAAAGACAAGCACAAATATTGCGGTAAAGGTCACGGCGGTTTTCAAAATTGCCGAGGGCTCGAGGGAAAAGGAAAAATCGGTCTGACCCGACGCAATGTTTACAAGTCCAAGCTCGGCAAACTTGGAAAAGGCAATGCCCAACACAAGACCGAAAAAGAGCGAAAAGACCGTTACAAGCAGATTTTCGAAAAAACAAACGGCCACAAGCTGTCTTTTGCCCATCCCGAGCACCCCGTAAAGGCCGTATTCCTTTTTTCGGCGGCGAATGAGGAAGGAGTTTGTGTAAAAAAGAAATATGCAGGAGAATATGGCCATAACACTGCAGCCGAAGCCCAGGGTACTATGAATAGCCTCTCCGCCCTTAAGGGTTAGTATGCGCTCGTTTGCGGTCAAAAAGAAAATGATATAGCTCATCATAACCATTCCGGCGCCGGCACCGATGTAGGGCAAAAAGAGCTTGCGGTTTTTTCTTATGCCGTCAAAGGCAAGTTTAAAATAGATCCCATTTTTCATGCTCTGTCACCGCCCGTTGAAAGCAGTGTAAGGGTGTCGGATATTTTCTGATAAAATTCGTTTTTAGAATTATCTCCCCGATAGAGCTGATGAAACACCCTTCCGTCCTTTATGAAAAGTACCCTTCCTGCGGTGCTTGCCGCATTGACCGAATGGGTGACCATAAGAATGGTTTGCCCCTGACCGTTAATGTCCGAAAACAGTCGGAGCAGCTCATCGCCAGATTTTGAATCAAGAGCGCCGGTAGGCTCATCGGCCAGTATGATCTTGGGATCGGTAATGACGGCGCGGGCGATGGCTACGCGCTGTTTCTGTCCGCCCGAAAGCTCGTAAGGGTATTTTTTCATAAGATCGGAAATGCCCAGTCTTTCGACAACGGGTCTTAGCTTTCGGCTCATATCACGATATCCTTCTCCCCTAAGCACAAGGGGCAGCAAAATGTTGTCCTCGGCGGTGAAGGTATCAAGCAGATTGAATTCCTGAAAAACAAATCCGAGATTGTCCCGCCGAAAGGCCGCCATATACTGTTCCCTAACCTTTGAAAGCTCCATTGTGTCAAGCACCACCCGTCCGCTCGTGGGACGGTCTAAGGCGGCAATGATGTTGAGAAGGGTGGTTTTACCCGATCCCGACTCACCCATTATGGCAACAAACTCTCCCTTTTCGACGGTAAAATCAATGCCCTTGAGAGCTTCCACCTTTGTTGCGCCGAAACGGGTGGAATAGGTTTTTGTCAGTCCGCTTACCTCTAAAAAGCTCATATACTTTACCTCCCTTAAAGGCTCGAAGAATCAGGTCGGCGGCCTTGGCTTTTTCCCGGCTGCGCGTTAACCTGTGCCTCTCGCTTTTCTGCTCTCATTTTAGCAAAAACGGGAAAGATAAAACAATCGAATTGTCTTACATTTCCCGATTAAATTCTTACACTTTTGTAAGTTCTCTGTTTTTCAGTCTCGCCGATTTGCCGCCTCGTCAACCGCCTGACAGTCGCGGTTCTTTATCGTCTCTTTAAGGTCAAGCTCAAAAACCGAGCCCTCCCCCACCTTTGAGCTCGCCTTTATTCCTATGTTGAGATTTTTGCATATTCTTTTGCAGAGATAAAGCCCTATTCCGCTGGAGCGGCGGTCGTTTCGACCGGTCATACCTGTGTATCCCCGCTCAAAAATCCTCGGCAGATCCTCTTTTGCAATACCTATTCCGCTGTCCTCAATGCAAAGGGCGCTGCCCTTCGTATATATTTTCACCCCGCCATCGTTAGTGTATTTAATGGCGTTTGAAATAAGCTGTTCAAGCACAAAGCAAAACCACTTCTCATCGGTGACAATGCTCGTTTTAACGGGGCTGTAATCAAGAGACAGGCGTTTGTTTATAAATTCTCCGGAAAAGCTCTTTACCGCTTTTTTTATTAAAAAGTCGGCGTCATGCTCCTTTAAAACATAGTCGGTGTTTTCAAAATCAAGGCGCAGATAGGTCATGACCATTTCGGCGTATTGCTCTATTCTGAAAAGGTCGGAATTAAGCCTTCGCGAAAGAGGCGTGTCCTCACCCTCAAGAGCCAGCTTCATAGAGGCAATGGGGGTTTTTATCTGGTGAGCCCAAAGGGTATAATACTCTACGGTGTCGCGGAGCTTTCGCTTGTTATCGCAAAGCATTTCGGCCGTCTGCTGCTTTAGGGAGGAAATGATCTTTTGATAATCCTCGTCGTCTATGTCGCTCGGTGCAGGGAGACTGTCTATCTCGGACGCCGCCATACCCGCCGCCCTTTCAAGAAAAACGTGCCTTTGCCATTGCTTTGCAAATCCCGCCGCCAAAAGTCCCAAGCCGCAAAGAGTGCAAACAAAGGCAGGATAAAGAACTGCCTTTACAGGTATGTGGTAAAGCAAAAGTGCGGCAATAAATATACCTACAAAGACAAAAAACGCCGCTAAGGACCATATCTTCGATTTCAAATATCTGAAAAACAGTTTCATAAAAACTCCTGCCCTGTTTTTATTCTGCCGCAACGGATATATCATTCTTTTGCGGTTTTTGCAAATCCTCACACATTATATGCATACTGTGCGTATCATTCCACAATATATCCTTGACCGAACTTTGTGGTTATAAACTTGTCTAAACCTGCGGACGAAAGCTTTTTCCTCAGCCGGTTGACATTAACGGTCAGGGTGTTTTCGTCCACAAACTGATCCGTTTCCCAAAGCTGTTCCATAAGCTTTTCCCGACTGACCGTTTTGCCCCGATTTTCCATAAGGCAAAGAAGTATGCGGTACTCGTTTTTGCTGAGCGGTATCTTTTGACCCTTAAAGCTTAAGCTGCCGTCGTCTTTGTTCAGCACCGCTCCTCCGTGTTCGATAAGGGCGGTGCCTTCGGAAAAGTCGTATGTCCTGCGAAGAAGGGCCTGCACCTTAGCCATAAGCACCCTTGCGTCAAAGGGCTTTGTGACAAAATCGTCGGCTCCCATATTGACCGCCATAACGATGTTCATATTGTCTCCTGCCGAAGAGATAAAAATTATCGGCACCTTTGAAAGCGCCCTTATTTCCCTGCACCAGTGAAAGCCGTCAAAAAAAGGCAGGCCGATGTCGAGCAGTACAATGTGGGGAGAAAATTCGGCAAACCGCGCGGTAACATTTGCAAAGTCCCTGCACACTTCAACCTCAAGTCCCCAGGACATTCCAAGCTTTTTAACAGCCTCGGCAATGCCGTCGTCATCCTCGACCAAAAACAGCTTATACATACTTTCCTCCAAAAAAATCCTGCAAGACTATATGGATTCTTGCGTTTCCTGTGTTTTTTCGTCTTTTTTCGGTTTTTCTTTTCCGACACGCTTTTCATCTAACCGTTTCTATACTATCACAAAGCTTAAAAAAAGGCAAGCGGCCTTGGAAAGACAAATCGGCCGTAAGAAATGAACACCCCCGCAGGCCGACAGCGGTTCTTATAAAAGCCACCAACACATATGCCATGGCAAAAAAATCCGCCGTCCTTTCGGAAATTTCCCGAAAGGACGGCGGACAATGTAATACAAGCTTCTTCTTTGCCGTTTTTCTGCCGTACCTTGTGCTGTCGGCTGTTTATTTGTTAAGTCCGCTGACCGAAGTTTCCTTTTGAATGACATCGTGAGCGCCGCCCTCGACAATGCTGGTGGACGATACGAGGGTAAGCTTGGCCTTTTGCTGAAGCTCGGGAATGGTCAGCGCACCGCAGTTGCACATTGTGGACTTGACCTTTCTCAGCGAAAGGCCCACATTGTCCTTAAGACTTCCTGCGTAAGGCACATAGGAATCGACGCCCTCCTCAAAGGAAAGCTTTTTATCTCCGCCGAGGTCGTATCTCTGCCAGTTTCTCGCGCGGTTGGAGCCTTCTCCCCAATATTCCTTATAATAATTCCCGTTGATGGCTATTCTGTTCGTGGGACTTTCGTCAAAGCGGGCAAAATATCTGCCAAGCATCAGGAAGTCGGCGCCCATGGCAAGGGCAAGAGTCATATGGTGATCGTGAACGATTCCACCGTCCGAGCAAACGGGAATGTATATACCCGTTTCCTTGAAATATTCGTCTCTTGCCTCACAAACATCGATAAGGGCGGTAGCCTGTCCGCGTCCGATTCCCTTGGTCTCTCTGGTTATGCATATGGAGCCGCCGCCGATGCCCACCTTGATGAAATCGGCACCTGCCTTTGCAAGGAACAAAAATCCTTCCTTGTCAACAACATTTCCGGCGCCCACCTTTACACCGTCGCCGTAGCGCTCTCTTATCCAGTCGATGGTTTTAGACTGCCACTCGGAAAAGCCTTCGGAGGAATCTATGCAAAGCACATCCACTCCCGCTTCCACAAGGGCGGGAACACGATCGGCATAATCGCGGGTATTGATTCCCGCGCCGACAATGTATCTCTTGTGCTCGTCCAAAAGCTCGTTGGGATTGTCCTTATGGGCATCGTAATCCTTGCGGAAAACAAAATATTTAAGGGAACCGTCGATGTCAACAATGGGCAGGGAATTGAGCTTATTGTCCCATATGATGTCGTTAGCTTCTTTAAGCGTGGTGTCGGCGCTTCCCACCACAAGCTTATCAAGAGGGGTCATAAAGGTCGATACCTTTTCGTCGCCCTTCATTCGGCTGACGCGGTAATCGCGGGAGGTAACGATACCAAGGAGCTTTCCGTTTGCCGTTCCGTCGCTTGTTACGGCGATGGTTGAATGGCCGTTTTTTTCCTTAAGCTCGATTATGTCGTTTAAGGTTGCATCAGGGGTAATATTGCTGTCGCTTACCACAAATCCCGCCTTAAAGTTCTTTGCGCTTTTTACCATGGCTGCTTCGGATTCTATCGACTGAGAACCGAAAATGAAAGACACGCCGCCCTCCTTGGCGAGAGCCACAGCCAGCTTTTCTCCCGAAACCGACTGCATTATGGCCGATGTCAGAGGAATGTTCATGGAAATAGCCGGCTGTTCCCCTTTTTTGAATTTGACAAGAGGGGTCTTTAGCGACACATTGTCGGGGATGCACTCGGACGAAGAATATCCGGGTACGAGAAGATACTCGTTGAAGGTGTGTGAAACATCCTTGAAATAATAAGCCATAATTTTTTACCTCCGTTTTATAGGATGCGGCGCCTGCCGTCCTTTGTTTTCAGATCGCAGCGGCCGGTGTACGACGAGCACAAAAGGAAGGCCGTATTTCTTCCCGAGCAATTCATTTGGCCGCTGTTTGAACGGTCTTTCGGCCGTTCTTATATACCGCAAACCCGACGGATCAGCAAATGTGAGCCGACGGGTTTAATTTATCATCAGAATAATCCTGTTATTTTTCCGCTGTCGTCAATGTCGATGCGCTCGGCCGCCGGTTTTTTGGGAAGTCCCGGCATGGTCATTATATTTCCGGTGAGCACGACAATGAATCCCGCTCCGGCCGAGACTTTAACATTTCTGACCGTTATGCTGAAACCCTCGGGCGCACCAAGCTTTGAAGCGTCGTCGGAAAAGCTGTACTGGGTTTTGGCGATACAGACCGGGCAGTTTGAGAATCCCAGTTTTTCGAGATTATTGATCTGCTTTTTCGCCCCGTCGGTAAATACAACACCGTCGCCGCCGTATATTTTCTTTGCCACCGCCTCGATTTTTTCGGCAATCGAAAGGTCATCCTCATATGCAAAGGAAAAATTACCCTTTTGCTGTTCGCAAAGACTTATGACCTCTTTTGCAAGAGCCTCTCCGCCCTTTCCGCCTTCTGCCCAAACGGTGGACAAAACGGTGTTGACCGAAAGAGAACGGCATTTGTCGATTATAAAGTCTATTTCCCTGTCGGTGTCGGTAGGAAAGCGGTTTACGGCCACAACACAGGGCAGCTTATAAACCGTCGTAATATTTTTGATATGGCGCAGGAGGTTGGGAATACCTTTTTCAAGGGCCGTCAGATTCTCATTTGCCAGTTGGTCTTTTTTAAGACCGCCATGCATTTTCAATGCCCTGACTGTAGCCACAATTACGACCGCATCGGGTTTAAGTCCCGCCATACGGCACTTTATGTCGAAAAATTTTTCGGCACCGAGATCTGCGCCGAAGCCCGCCTCGGTGATGGTATAATCGCTTAAAGCAAGGGATAGCTTTGTGGCAGTAACCGAATTGCAGCCGTGGGCGATATTGGCAAAAGGACCTCCGTGCACGAAAGCAGGTGTGCCTTCAAGGGTCTGGACGAGATTGGGCTTTAATGCATCCTTTAAAAGGGCAGCCATAGCACCTTGAGCATTAAGCTGGCCTGCTGTGACCGGTCTGTCGTCGAAGGTGTATCCCACTATTATTTTTGAAAGCCGTTCTTTAAGCTCGCTTATAGAGCTTGAAAGGCAAAGCACGGCCATAATTTCGCTTGCAACGGTTATGTCAAATCCGTCTTCTCTCGGAACGCCGTTGACCTTTCCGCCAAGTCCGTCGACAATGTTTCTGAGCTGGCGGTCGTTCATATCAACGCAGCGCTTCCAGGTTATCTTTCGGGTGTCGATACCAAGGTCGTTTCCCTGATGTATGTGATTATCGAGCATGGCGGCAAGAAGATTGTTTGCGGCGCCTATGGCGTGGAAATCTCCGGTGAAATGAAGATTTATGTCCTCCATGGGAACGACCTGAGCGTATCCGCCGCCGGCCGCGCCGCCCTTGATTCCGAAAACCGGGCCGAGAGACGGCTCGCGCAGAGCCACCGATACATTTTTACCCAGTCGTTTCATTCCGTCGGCAAGGCCTATGGTGGTGGTGGTTTTTCCCTCTCCCGCAGGTGTGGGACTTATGGCGGTAACGAGCACAAGCTTTCCGTTCGGCTTTTTTATACTATCGAAAACCGAAAGGTCGATTTTGGCCTTATATTTGCCGTATTGTTCGACATACTTTTCCTCGATTCCCGCAGCCTTTGCTATCTCCCCGACAGGGCGCATTTCACAACTGTTTGCTATTTCTATGTCGCTTAGCATATCTTAACACACCTCGTCCCGATTTTTTGTTATCGGTATTGTACAATACAAAACCCTTTTTGTAAAGAAAAATTATTTGCGGCAATTATTCGTATATGGGGAATCCTTTGCAAAGGGCGTTTACCTGCTTCAATACCTGCTCCTTATTGCCCTCAAAGTCGGTGATAATGTCGCTTATAAGTTCGGCTATCTTAACCATTTCGGCCTCTTTAAATCCTCTCGAGGTAACGGCGGGAGTGCCTATTCTGACCCCGCTTGTGACAAAAGGACTTAAGGTCTCGTTGGGAATGGTGTTTTTGTTGACGGTTATATGCACCTCATCCAGCATTTTCTCAAGATCCTTGCCGGTTATGCCGTTTTTGGTAAGATCGAGAAGCATAAGGTGATTGTCGGTTCCGCCCGATACTATCCTTACACCGCGCTTTTTAAACTCGTCGCTAAGCACGGCCGCATTTTTGACTATCTGTTTCTGATATTCGGCAAACTCGACGGTAAGGGCCTCCCCGAGGGCCACCGCCTTTGCGGCGATTATGTGCATAAGGGGGCCTCCCTGCACGCCGGGGAAAACCGCCTTATCTATGGCCTTGGCATACTCCTCTTTGCAGAGTATCATACCCCCTCTTGGACCGCGAAGGGTCTTGTGGGTAGTGGTTGTCACCACATCGGCAAAGGGCACGGGAGAGGGATGGAGTCCTGCCGCCACAAGTCCCGCAATATGGGCGATGTCGACCATCATATATGCTCCGACCTTGTCGCAGATCTCCCTGATGCGGGCAAAATCTATAATTCTCGAATAGGCGCTGGCACCTGACACTATCATTTTCGGATGGCACTCTAAAGCTATGCGCTCCATTTCGTCGTAATCGATGGTTTCGGTCACCGGATCGACCCCATAGGGCACCACATTAAAATATTTTCCCGAAATATTTACCGGCGAGCCGTGGGAAAGATGTCCGCCCTGAGAAAGATTCATACCCATAATGGTGTCTCCCGGGGAAAGCAGGGCAAAAAATACAGCCAGGTTGGCATTTGCTCCGCTGTGGGGCTGAACATTGGCATGGTCGGCACCGAAAAGCTTTTTGGCACGGTCTCTTGCTATGTTTTCCACAATGTCGACATACTGACAACCGCCGTAATATCTTTTACCGGGGTATCCTTCGGCATATTTGTTGGTCAGCACTCCGCCGGCCGCCAAAAGCACAGCCTTAGAAACTATATTTTCCGAAGCGATAAGCTCTATATTTTCCTGCTGGCGTTTAAACTCGCTGTCGCAGGCAAAAAAGACCTCACTGTCGTAATCCTTCAATTCCTCAAAAAAATTCATTGCAATCACCTTGAAAATTAAGATTTTTTATAAGTTGTTGTTTTATCACGAAAAAAAGAGCGCGACTCAAACTGTATTCCCGTTTTGAATTTTTGTAAAAAATTCTTTTTTCGGCCATCGGGTGTTCTCTCAGCCGTCGAAACATTTGTTTTCGCTCACGGCGCGAGGTTATTATACCATAAAAACCCTCGGCGGTCAACAACTGCCACGGCTATTTTGTTTGACTTAAATAAGCTTTAAGAGTTTGTTATTTGCTGAAATACCTTTGCGAAAACAACGCTCCCGTTTTTTGATAAAATCAAGAAAAACATTTTACCGAATCGTTCCGTTTACTAATCCGACGAACCGTATTTTGCGTCGCAGTAAATGCAGCGATAAATCTTTTTTTGCTCGTCGGTCAGGCGGAAGACTCTGTCCAGTCCCTGCTCGGTGGAGGTTATGCAGCGGGGATTTTTGCACCTGATAACATTTTTCAGAAGTCTTGGTGCCTTGACCGAAAACTTGTCCACCCGCTTACCGTCCTTTATGATGTTGACGGTTGCATCGGGATCGACATATCCGATAACATCCAGATCGATCTTAATATCGGCATCGATCTTGATAATGTCCTTTTTGGAAAGCTTGGAGCTTTGAGCGTTTTTGATTATGGCGACCGATGCGTCGAGATCGGAAAGTCCCAAAAGCTCGTAAAGCTTCATACCGTTTCCTGCCGAAATGTGGTCGATAACTATTCCGTTTTTTATGCTGTCTATGTTCATCTTTCCACCCCCAAAAGTTTCATTATAAGCGCCATTCTGACAAAACGTCCGTTGTGGGCCTGTTTGAAATAGCAGGCTCTTTTGTCGCCGTCGACTGCGGTAGAAATCTCGTTGACCCTGGGCAGAGGATGAAGTATGCACATATCGCCCTTTGCATATTTAAGCTTCTGCTCGGTGAGAATGTAGCTGTCCCGCAGCCGCAGATAATCCTCCTCATTAAAGAACCGTTCCTTTTGCACACGGGTCATATAAAGAATGTCAAGGTCGCCCATAACATCCTCAAGGGAGGTGCACTGGACATATTCTATGCCCTTGTCCTTGATGTATTCCTGCTTGACAAATCCGGGCAGTTTAAGCTCGGGTGGGGAAATAAGCACAAACTTTATGCCCTTGTATCTCGACATTGCCTCGATAAGCGAATGAACCGTTCGGCCGAATTTAAGGTCGCCGCAAAATCCGATTGTGAGATTATCAAATCCGCCCTTTTGCTCGTTTATGGTCATAAGATCGGTGAGGGTTTGGGTGGGGTGATAGTGGCCTCCGTCGCCGGCGTTTATGATGGGCACAAGGGAATGCTTTGCCGCAACAATGGGAGCGCCCTCTTTCGGATGGCGCATGGCGATAATGTCGGCATAACCGCTGACCACCGATATGGTATCGGCAACGCTTTCTCCCTTTGTGGCCGAGCTTGAAGATGCGTCGGCAAAGCCCAAGGTATTTCCGCCTAAAGACAGCATGGCCGATTCAAAGCTGAGCCTTGTCCTGGTGGAGGGTTCAAAAAAGAGGGTGGCCAAAATTTTATGTTTACAGACCTCGTTATATTTCGAAGGATCTTTCTTTATGTCGGCCGCCTGTTTTATAAGGGCATCTATTTCCTCGGTGGACAAATCAAGAATGTTAATTATATTTCTCATTTTTCTGCCCAGCTTTCATCCGAAGGATTGTCTCTGAATTTTATAAGCCGTTTGACATCGTCGGCGGCGATATATCCTTCCTCGGCCGCGACCTGAGCAATAGCGTCAAAATTCGACAGGCTGTAATTAACAACATTTTCGGCCGCAAGGCGTTCAAGGCCTTTTTTCATTCCGTATGTGAATATGCTTACAACGCCCAGCACATCTGCTCCTGCCTCTTTCAGCACCTTGACCACCTCGATAACACTTCCGCCGGTGGAAATAAGGTCCTCAACAACAACCACCTTCTGACCCTTTTCAAGACGGCCCTCAATTTGATTTTTCCGGCCGTGATCCTTGTTTCCCGAACGCACATACCCCATCGGAAGTCCCATAAGGTGAGCGGTTATGGCGGCGTGGGCGATTCCTGCGGTGGAGGTGCCCATGAGTACCTCTGCATCGGGAAAATGCCGTTCTATAAGACCTTTAAGCCCCTGCTCAACGTGGTTTCTGACCTCGGGCGCCGTAAGGGTCAGGCGGTTGTCACAATAGACGGGACTTTTAATTCCGCTCGCCCAGGTAAACGGCTCGTTTGGACGGAAAAAAACCGCCTTAATGGAAAGAAGATCCTTTGCGATCAGCTTTTGCGTATCATTCATCTTATGTATCCTCCTAATCGACAAAATCGTTTATACATTTCTCGTATGCCGCGACCGGGTCGTCTGCGGCGGTTATGGGACGGCCGACAACGATATAATCGGATCCGATTTCTTTAGCCTGCGCAGGGGTCATAACCCGCTTTTGGTCGCCCATATCCCCGTCTGCAAAACGCACGCCGGGGGTGACGGTCAAAAAGCCTTTGCCGCAGGCGTCGTGCACCTTTTGCGCCTCCAGCGGCGAGCAAACCACTCCGTCAAGCCCTGCATCTGCGGCGGTCTTTGCATAGTGCATAACCACCCTGTCAATAGGCTCTTTTATGAGCAGATCTCTCTCCATCGTCTGCTGGTCGGTGGAGGTAAGTTGGGTAACGGCGATAAGTATGGGACGGCTTCCGTCGTCCCGGGTGAGTCCTTCAAGGGCCGCTTCCATCATGGGAGCGGCACCGGCAGCGTGCAGGTTGCACATATCAACATCAAGTTTAGAAAGCACCCGCATGGCCTTTTTGACCGTGTTCGGTATGTCGTGCAGCTTTAAATCGAGAAATATCTTATGGCCTCTCGCCTTTATCTGTCTGACGATTTCCGGTCCCTCGGCGTAAAAAAGCTCCATTCCGATTTTGACAAACGGCTTTTTACCTTCAAATTTGTCGAGAAATTCAAAGGTTTCTTTTGCCGACGAAAAATCGCAGGCAACAATTACATCCTTACCCAATGTTGACACCTCCGGTTATGTCGCTGAGTCTCGCTATATTATATTTTTCCATTACCCCGGGCAGGTCTTTTATAATATCCCTGCAGGCGTAAGGATTGACAAGGTTTTGCGCGCCGACGCCCACCGCAGTAGCCCCCGCAAGCATCATTTCTATGACATCCTCGGCGCTTGACACTCCGCCGATACCTATAACAGGGATTTTGACTGCCTTTGTGCCTGCTGAAGTGTGACAACTTTGCTGCTGTTCATGGTTT
>ERZ857629.3548-NODE-3548-length-12997-cov-8.860300_pt1 | contig 12997 bp, 9 predicted proteins | sample MGYA00519700_ERZ857629 | MGnify/ENA primary metagenome ERZ857629 (study PRJEB31778, sample SAMEA3449351) | human gut metagenome | biome: human gut; feature: human-associated habitat; material: faeces | place: United Kingdom | collected 2010/2012 ... | reverse complement strand
CGCTTTTGCTTATTGTTTATTATGTGTTTACCTTTCGGCATTACTTAACCTCCTCAAAATTAGCCACTACTGATTATCAGCGACTTGCAGAGGTTTTGGTACAAATAAGGAACGCCATAAGCATCCTTAATGTTATCAATCAACAAATATCGAGAAGCATCCGTGTGATGCTCTTCCTATTCTTTCTTGTCCTTTTCTATATATTCCTTTCTTTTGCTGGTGCAATGGTACAACTATTTCTGCAAACTTCATGAACATCCGGTTAAAACCTATAGTTTGAGTTTTGGGAGCGGTTTAATTATTTGTTTCTATTTTCTTCATTAAACTCTCTGTGCTTTATCCAATCTTCTATGGCAATAAGAAATCAATGATAAGATTTCCAAAGCATCTTGTTCACTCACGGGCCACTCAATTTTAGGTTGATGTGCCTCGGGATTTCTAAACATATTACACAAGCCTTCAAGAATTGCCTCAAATCCTTTCTGCTCATCTTGCTCCTGTTTGGATTGGTAAGGATTAATGACCAATACAGGATGATTGAACACATATTGTACCAGCGGCACCCCATCTGTATTAACCAATGATAATTGACGTATCCTTGTAAAAAGTCCTTTACACGCCTCAAACACCGCATGAAAGTAATTCTTATCTACCAATTCTGCTTGGCAATATTTGAAAATCTCATGGTGAGCGTTTCTAATTTGAAGATTAGCCAAAAGGTCATTTGCTCGCAGTTGGGCCTCACTTATGGTTGTTGTAGCGGAAACTTCCCGAAAACGTCCATTTGGTTGTAATTCATATCCAACATATGATAAGGATTCATTTACAGCCTTTCTTTTTGTCTCAAAAGCATCTTGATCTGTATAACGGGCAGGATTCAAAACGGTTTGGACGAATCTCAAGATTTTGTTTGATTGCCTTTCATGATTTTGAACTGATGCTAATGCACTATATAGGCGCTTCCATTTTGTTATATTGGGAGCGACATCTTTGATGTTGCATTGTTCAAGAAAATAAGCAATTTCTGAACCTTTAAGTCCGTCAGATGTATCTCCTATAATCTTTGATATACGTTCTAGCACGCCTTGATTTAAACAACGTCTTGGCTCCATACCTATAATCTACTTTGTTAATAGTTATTGAACAAACTGACTTCGTCAATGTCTATAACAGGGGTATAATTGTCCCTTAACCATTCGGTACAAATTTTATTTTGTGGGAATGCATTTTTATAGGCATCATCTACCCAATCATTATTCCATAATTCAACTCCATTTTCGTTGCTCACAATTTTACATATATCTTCTGTATATGGGATAGGATGAGGTAAATTATAGGCAATACGCTGTATCCATATTTGTATCTCTCCTATATTGGGGAATCTCAGAAACTTCGTGTAAATATCATTGACTATCTGTTCTCTTTCGTCTGTTGTCGGTATTTTATTGATTAGTTTGCTGATGATAACAAGAACAATCTTGTATGCTTTCGGGCTTGATAGTGCCATATCCGTGAAAATTGATATTAGCACATGGATGTTGCCACAAACAGCAGATTTCTTATCTAATCTATCTGCAAATGTTGTTAAAAGCTTTATCAGAGTACCACTGTTGGGGTACTTCTTTGAAAACTGATGAATAAAAAAGGCCTCTTGCTGAAGGTTCGACAAAGTAGAATAAATCCTTTTTCTATATTTCCTGTAAATTGGTCCTTCTGAGATATACGCCCTCTTGTCAGCCTTTATTGATTCGCTTATTATTTCTTCAGTAAAATGCGTCTTTTTAGCATTCAACTGAAAATTAAGTTCAGATAGTACTTCTTGAAGGAAAAAGGCAATACGCTCAATATCTTCTTTCGAATTGCAGAATACACGATAGTCATCCCTGTATCTTATGATATGATAGTCGGATATGTTTTTGGCAATTAATTTCTCACTAAGAGTCTTGTCTGCATAGGCAAGTACCATCTCTGCAATAAAATCAGACAACACACTTCCTTGAGGAATACCATTAGTTTGACCATATTGCATACCTTGTATATAGTGGTCAATCATATTGCCTAACAGTCCATGTTTGTCACGCTTTTCTTTTGCCTTTTCTTTCCCCATTAAAACCCATGCGATAGTATGAGTATATATAGCACCATAGCAATTTTTTATATCAGTAACAAACATATATCTATATGATAATGCTAACTCTAGACTTCTTTGTTCAACATTCTCCCACCAAGAACTTACAGATGCTGACAAATGTGATTTATCTGTATCTCCTTTGACTTTGGGAATACTAACAATTTCTATGTTTGGCACACTAAGCGCAGCAAATCTATCTTTTATTTCCTTCCAGCTGCCTTTGTTCGTCATTGCTTTGACAAGTAAATAATACAGGTATGGATTAATCAGTTGAATTGGCCTATACGAGTATTTCGCATCTTTTTTGACCAAGATCTTATGATTTACATTCTCGTAATCAGAAGGCATCTTTTTAGGAACTTTCAGAATATCATTCAATTCTTTATTTCCAATAGTGCTTTGCACATAATCAATCACGGGCTTGAAATCAATATATACAGGGAACTGCATATTACAATAGTTCTGTGATTCCAAGAAATACCGCCTTGCCTTTATATGTGATAGTTCTAGAACTGTTTGCATTGTCTTCATATATGTTATTTAGTCAAATTTTAACCACAGATTTATAGCTGGGAATCCACAATCCGAACCCATTTATCACTATTTACCTCCTTATCTATCAGTTTACGCAATCTTTCCAAGTCCGCTTCCACACCCTCCTTCGATACCAGCGAGTCTTTGGGCAGCACAGAGTAGTTCTTGGCAATGTTTTCTTTCTTACCGCTGAACCATTCGCAGAATGCAGTTTGGAGGAAAGAGTCTCCATCGAGATAGTCTTTCCCGTTATACCTTATTATATTGGTGACGAACTGCTTCAACTCGGCATTGCGCAGTTTCTTATTCAATGGAATGCCCAAATCCTTGTTGGCAGATACCTGGCCTGTCTCAATAAACAGTTTGACAATGTCACATACTTTTTCTACATCTTCTACAGAGGTGCCAGCCAATGAGAACACCAACATCGTATATTCTTCTGTTTTAGCCAGTCGCTTCTTTCGTTTATCTTCCTGGCATCGCTTGATTTCTGCTTCAAGGTTGAGCAGATGCTCTCGTCTTTCCAGCACATCCGATACATTTGCAGACAGAATATTGATTTCACGCATCCGTTTCTCGTTTTCGAGCATTAGGTTCCGTTTAATCTCTGCAACCTGTTGGTCAACCAATGTCTGTACAACCGAGGGAATTCGCTCTTGAAGAACTGCCAAAATAGTATTTGTATCAGTTTGTGGAATTTGTTTAACCGCTTCCATGATAGCCTCAAATTTGGCATCAGGAAAGGAACCCTCCTGCGAATTGGCACGAAACTTTTTCATCTCATCGTCCAAAGAGACTAACATCCCAGTCTTCTCATCTATCTTTGTCTGATAGAAGGATGTGTAGTACAAGACAACAATCTTATAGAGAACAACCACAGCCGCTGCACCATAGAAATACGGAATATAAGAAGACCAGTCAAACTGGGCTTTGTCGAGATTAGCAAAAGCAACAATGAAGGCCATTGCCAGGACAGCAGCTATTGTCAATGCTGCAATAACCCAGACTACCTTCTCTATTATTTTGAAAAGCTTTACCATAACTTATACGCTATACAAGAATGATTATAAATCCAGACTGTTCTCTTTGAGTAAGAAGTCGAAAAGACCGATTGTGAGTATTCCCTCCTCGTTTCGACGAGGCATAATGTGGTCTTTCACAATGATCACCTTCTTGAAAGAATCATTGATGTTTGTAAATGGGCGAGATTCCTGTATCTCTTTCTCCCTGTCTGGGATGGACAAGGCTGACTGCACATAATATTTCTTACTGCCGAGGCTGGCAATAAAGTCCACTTCAAGTTGGATACGAACCCACTTGCCATTCTTGTCCTGCTTCTTAATCTCCACCATTCCAACGTCTACGCTATAGCCGCGTGTGATCAGTTCGTTGTAAATGATGTTCTCCATGATGTGCGTTTCCTCTTGTTGGCGCATATCTAAGATGGCATTTCTCAGACCTATATCAGAGAAATAGTATTTGGATAGCGTGTTGATGTATTTCTTACCTTTTATATCGTAACGTATAGCTCTGTTCAGCAGGAATGATTCGGACAGGAAGGTGAGGTAATTAGAAATGGTCTGACTGCCAATACTCACATTCTTAACGCTCTTGAAAGTATTCGATAATTTTGTAGGATTGCATGGAGCACCTATAGAAGATGCCAAAATAAGCACCAACTCACGCAGTTCATTGTCATTCTTGATTTTATGCCTCTCAATAATGTCTGCGAGATATACAGTTTCAAACAAGTCCTTCAGATAGTTTATCTTTTTTTCTTCGGTCTCAAAAGATTGGATGAGCGGCAGACCACCATAGGTGTAATATTCACGCCATGCATCTAATTTGTCACCGCCTTTGGCAGAATAAAACTCTGCGAATGAGAGTGGATTTATATGGATGGTCTCTCCTCGACCACGAAACTCCGTTGGAATATCTGATGACAGGAAGTGAGAGTTGCTGCCTGTTACGTAAGTGTCGGCATTATCAATATGCCGGAAACTATTCAGTACATCAACAAATTCATCCATCAACTGAACTTCGTCTATAATGATGTAGTATAGCTCCTTGTCCTTGATTTTGTCATGAACATAATGGAGCATCGTGTCTGGATTTCTCAGTTCTTTGTTCATGCGGTCTTCAAGGTCAATGCGGATGATGTGGTCATCAGCCACCCCATTATCTAATAAATAGTGATAGAACAAGACGTTCAGCAGATACGACTTGCCACATCTGCGGATTCCTGTTACCACTTTGATAAAGCCATTCTGACGGCTTTCTATCAACTGCTTTAGATACCTGTCTCTTTTTATCTCTATCATTTGTATTATATTTTTGCCAGTATTGGCAACTTTTTACAGTGCAAAGGTAATGATTTAAATCCTATTGCACAAGTTTTGCATTAAAAATCTGCCAATTATGGCGATTTTTTAATAAAACAGCGCAAATTTTGGCTTGCGATCACATATGTAAGATTAAGCTATAAGTCAAAAGAATTGAGTTACAGCTCAATTTTGCCATGCACCTAATCCTTTATAACCCATATACCTTCTTTTTCGACCACCTTCACGAGAAAGAATACTCATCTTCTTTATTTAAGCCAAATCACCTTCTATTGTTCTATCTGTCATTTTAACCTTTTCCGACATCTTTTCCGACATTGCATTTGCAAAAAGTGCTGAATTCTCAGCAATAAAAATCCAATATAATCCTCTGACGTTCTGACATTTCTTTTACGACATCTTTTCCGAAGTCTTTTCCGAAATGGTCTTTGCGGATAAGAATGGATTAGCAATAATCAATTCAAGGATAATTCTCTGACGTTCTGATATTTCTTTTACGCCACCTTTTACGCCATCTTTTGGGTCATTGGACTTTGTGAGTAGCAAGATAATTTACTGTTGTTCAGCCATTTCCTTTAGTACTTCTTATAGGTCATCTTTTATGTCACCTTTTATGTCGCCTTTTACGACATCTTTTACGACATCTTTTGGATTATTTGTCTTTTTAAGGTGTCTTACTCATATTGGTAAAATCTGAGCTATAAGTCTAAAAACATGAATTATAGCCCAACATATTACTCGTATTGACAAGTAATCCCTCTCTCTCATCAAATAACTGCCAATGTTGATGTTTTATCTTGCGCTTTTCTCTTATATATGTTCAATCTTAATGTAAAATCAACCGTTTTATATTGAAAAAGGTTAAATCTTTCTTTTATCTCGTTATTTTCTTGTAAATTTGCCATCAATAATTGAACAATTTATGGCAAATAATGAAAAAACCGGGACATTAAATCGCATTCGAGTTGTCCTTGCAGAACAAGAAAAGACCAATCGTTGGCTGGCAGAGCAGCTGGGCAAGACCGAGCATACCATTTCTCGGTGGTGTCACAACAAGTCCCAGCCTTCGGTGGCACAGTTGTATGGGATTGCTAACGTCCTGAATGTGGACGTCCGTACTTTGATGAATTCTAATTTGTAGTTAAATATGGCTATAACATATAAATTCTCAGGACATGAGTCGTTTCCCTGCAAGTCGCTTTGGCTTAAGAAGGGCTATGACTTTGTTGCCAATAAGAACAACTTCAATAGTCCTGATGCTGTCATAACCCTTGGCGTAGGCAAAAACATGGTTTCGTCAATCCGTTTTTGGCTCAGGGCTTTTGGTATAACAGATAATGACGTTTTAACAGAGCTTGGCAATTACCTTTTTGATGAAAGTAGGGGCAAGGACAAATATCTTGAAGACATAGCAACACTATGGTTGCTTCACTTCAACTTGGTATTCTCTGAAGAGGCAACATTATATCAAATGTTCTTTTGTGGCGTACAGAAAGAACGTACTAACTTTGAACGTGAGCAGGTTCTAACCTATGTGAAACTGAGGATGGTGGAAGCTGGCAAGATGACTTTGTTCAATGCCAATACTGTGAAGAAAGACATTGGCGTGCTGCTTCAGAATTACTGTCTTCCTCGCAAGCCACAATCCAATGAGGATTTCTCTTCGCTTCTGATTGACCTTGATCTGATTCGTCAGAATTCGGAAGGGAAAGGCTACTACTTTAACGTTGATGGCAAGCGTAAGGTCACGAAAGAAATCTTCCTTTATGGCTTACTGAAACTAAAAGCCCAGGAAGGTGATAACACAATTGCCTTCGATACCATTCAGGAGAATGTTGGTCTCGTGTTCTGTATGCAGGACTTTGAGACAATAGAGATGTTGAAGGAGTTGTCAAGCGAATATAGCCAGTACTTCACTTATAGCGATGTTGCTGGCATCAAACAGATTCAGTTCACAAAGGATTTGGACGCATATCAAGTATTAGACAATTATTATGGCAAAGACATTTAGTTTATCAGCAAATATTGAAAACGGCTTTGCCGAAGGAATGCAATACCTGGTAACGCCAAATGCTCAGAATGCTATTCACAACATTGTGAACGATTTCTGTTCTGGCATCCATTCTTTTACGATTATTGGTTCATACGGAACTGGTAAGTCAAGTTTCCTGTTAGCTTTAGAATCGGATTTGCAAAAGACAGGAAAGCAGAAATACCTCCTGGATGCCCGGAATCTCTCAGATGCCAAGTCATTTGAGATTATGAACATTGTTGGTGACTATGCCGAGATGTCAACCCTGCTGAGCAAAGCCCTGAATGTGGAAGGCAATAAAACCAGCATCCTTGATAGCCTCAAGAACTACTATACCCAATGCCAGAAGAAAGGAAAGTTCCTGCTAATCGTGGTGGATGAGTTTGGCAAGGTTCTTGAACATGCAGCCAAGAACAATCCTGAGAAGGAACTGTATTTCTTGCAGAAATTGTCAGAGCTGGTAAATGTGCCTGCTCGAAAGATGATGCTGCTGACCACGCTCCATCAGAACTTTGGTGCATACGCCAAAGGCTTGACGGAAGCCCAGGCAAACGAATGGACTAAGGTGAAAGGACGCTTCAAGGAAATTACCTTTGTGGAGCCTGTTGAGCAGCTGCTTTATTTGGCATCAGCACAATTGTAAAAGGAAAGAACAATATCTGACGCAGAGAATGCCACGTTCCTTTTTGAGCTGGCGAAAGAAACAAGATATGTATCCAAGGATTTCCCTTTGGGAACTGCAGTTTTGCTATATCCGTTAGACCTTTTCTCTGCTTATACCATCACAACCGCTATTCAGCGATACGGTCAGAATGAGCGGTCGCTCTTTACTTTCTTGGCGGCGAAAGGCACTAATTCCATTTCCGAGTTCGAGCCTACAGAACATCAAACATACAATCTGCAAAAGGTTTACGACTACATTCTCTACAACTTCTATTCCTACCTTAAAGATGCCAATGCCGACTCTATGAGTTGGAGCACCATCCAGGTTTCCATAGAGCGTGTTGAAGGCCAGGATTGGGCTAACGAAGAGGAGATGCTGCAAGCTGTAAAACTCGTAAAAGCCATTGGACTGCTGAATCTTTTCGGTACAGCCGGCTTCAAACTGACAGAACGGAACCTTACGGACTATGCCCGTGAGGCGATGACCATAGACAATGCCAAAGAGATTATTCAAAAACTGTCTGCAAAGAAGATCATACGCTTTGCAGCCTACAAAGAGCGCTTGATGCTTTTCGAGGGAACTGACGTTGACCTTGAAGCAGAAATACGCGAAGCTGGCATGATGGTTTCGCGTCCTGTCAACTTTGTTGATGAGTTGAATGTGTTCTTCAATCGCAGGATTTCTCCCGTCAAAGCCCATTTCTATCAGAAAGGCACTCCACGTTTCTTTGACTACATGATTCGTGAAGAGCCTATCGATATTGTACCAACTGGTGATACGGACGGCTACATAGAACTGATATTCTCTACCCACAAGAAAGCTTTGGAAGATATTAAGAAGTTCAGCTCTGAGACAGATCATGCCCTGATATTTGCCTACTTCACCAACACGGAGGACATCATCGACCACCTCTACAACATCAAGAAGTACATGTACCTGTTGGAGCGTGTGCTCGACAAGAACGACAGGGTGGCTGTGACAGAAATCCAGAAGTTGAAGGAGTATGAGGAAACTTTGCTAAACAAGGCAATCAGCGACAACCTCTTTTCTTACAGGAACAGGGTGGTCTGGGTATTTGCAGGTAAAGAGCAAAAAGTACAATCGCATCGAGATTTCAACCAGTTGCTATCAAGAGTGTGCAATGAGGTATATTGCAAGACACCTGTGATGAACAATGAATTGTTCAACAAGCACAAACTCAGTGGAACGATAACAGCTGCTCGAAAGAGTTACCTCACCTATCTGACAGAGCACTACTCTGAGAACGGCATGGGTTTCCCCGAGGACAAGTTCCCTCCAGAGAAAACCATCTATTCCTCTCTGTTGTTGAATACTGGTCTGCATCAGAATGGAGATTTCGCAGATGTACCAACCAACAAGGGTTTTATGCCGTTGTGGGATGCTTGTGAAGAATTCCTGAAGAGTTCGGAAAATAAGGCAAGAAAGATTTCAGAGCTGATAAAAATACTATCTGCCCACCCCTATAAGATTAAGCAAGGATTCTTGGAGTTTTGGATTCCTACATATCTCTTCATCAAGCGTCAGGACTTTGCGCTCTATGACGCTTCGAAAGGTGCATTCATGCCTAACGTGAATATGGAGTTCTTCGACTTGCTCCAGAAGCACCCTAGCGATTTCGAAATCAAGAAGTTTGCTGTTGATGGCGTGAAGTTGGGCTTCTTCAACCAGTATCGACGTTTCATCAACCTTGGCGATCAATTCACCATTACTAATACCAGTTTTATCGAGACCATCAAGCCCTTCCTCAGTTTCTATGTCAGGCTGGATGAATACACCAAGCATACCCGCAAGTTTGATCACGAGTCAACGATGAGATTTCGCGACGTGCTGGCGAAAGCAAAAGACCCAGAGAAAGCTTTCTTCGAAGACTTGCCAGAGGCTCTTGGCTTCACACAAGAAAAGCTAAAACAGGAAGAGTTTATCAACGAGTATGGCAGAATCATCCAGCGAGCCATCAAGGAATTGCGCTCATGCTATACCCAACTGATAGACCGCATCGAGGCTCGTTTGGTGGAAGAGTTTGGCTTGCAGAGTTATGACTATTCTGAATATATCGTTGAAGTGCGCAAACGGCTGGCCCATGTGAAGGCCTATCTTTTGACAGACAAACAGCGTGAGTTCTATCATCATGTAATGACCGAATATGACAATCGAACACAATGGTATCAGTCCATCTGCTACACCATACTGGAGCAACGACTTGATGCATTAAGAGACGAGCAGGAAGATAAGTTGGCTGACGATCTGGTGTATCTGTTCCGGGAGTGTGAGAAGTATTCAGACATCTCGCAGAAGATTGGTGATTCGGAGAAGAATGAAGCCTACTCTTTCGATATGGTAACCAATAGGGGAACCAGCGTAAGAACTCAGACATACGTTCTGCCAGAAAAGGACAAGTCAAAGGCAGATGACCTTGAAAAGAAAATCAGCAAACTGCTGTCGGGTGACAACAATATCGACGTTTGCGCTCTGCTGTCGATACTTAACAAGAAAATGAGTAAATGATAAAAGTAAGACATATATTAGGCATATCAGGCGGAAAGGATAGCGCAGCACTCGCCATTTATCTGAAGCAAACATACCCGTCGTTGAAGATTGAGTACTACAATTCAGATACTGGTTGTGAACTGGCTGAAACGGAAACGCTAATCAATCGTTTGGAGGCCTATTTGGGTAAGATAGAACGACTCAGGGCTGCAGAGGGCAGCCCTGAGCCGACACCTTTTCATCACTTCCTGAAAGCGATGGGAGGATTCTTGCCATCACCACAGGCTCGCTGGTGTACCAAGAAGATGAAGCTTGACAAGTTCGAGGAATATGTGGGCGACGACTATGCCGTATCATATGTTGGCATACGTGGCGATGAGGACAGAGATGGTTATATATCTTCGAAGCCTAATATTCAGGCAATATTCCCATTCCGCAAGAATATCTGGAGTATAGATGTCATCAACAAGTTCCTTCACAATGAGAACTTGGATCAGATAGTGGAAATCTACGAGCAGCTATGTCCAGAAGGGGTTCTTCGCGACGAGATCCTGGAAACGGTTAGAAAGCCTATAACCAAGCAGTTCTACTACTCGAAGAAGATGAATGCGCTGCTGGACTACGACATCAAGCTTTTTAATCATGCTGTGTTCGAGTTCCTGAAAACAACAGACTATCCAGTGGGTAAACTCGATGATTTCCCTCTGCTTGATAATACTGAAGTATTGGTGAAGGACGATATCTTCCGTCTGCTAAGAGAAAGCGGTGTTGGAGTACCAGCCTACTATGAGGAGATTCCTTTCGAGGTTGATGGCGAGATAGGTACCTATTGCCGCAGTCGTTCTGGTTGCTACTTCTGTTTCTTCCAGCAGAAAATAGAATGGATTTGGCTCTATGAGCAGCATCCCGACCTCTTTAAGAAAGCTATGGAGTTTGAGAAAGACGGTTATACGTGGAATCAGAATGAGAGTCTTGCAGATCTTATCAAACCAGAGCGTATCCGCCAAATTAAACTTGACATCATCCGCCGTCAAAAAGATAGTAAGGCTAACAACAAGGGGACAACCCTTGCTGAAATCCTTGGCGATGACATTATGTGTACGAACTGTTTCATCTAAATAATAGGGTATGCTTAAAGCAAATGTACTTTGGCCAGGAAGCCGACGTTTCAAGTCACGCACAGAGTGGGAACCTATTGGTTTCTTCTCAGAGGCATTGTGCAATGCTACGCAATTTGATATTAAATTAGGTTTCTTCTCGTCCTCAGCTATTAATGTTCTATCAGATGGCTTTGCTACATTTCTCTATAATGGTGGACGAATGCGCATGGTAATTAATGACATTCTTTCTATAAATGATAGGAACGCTATTTTGGTAGGAGAAGAAGATGTCATGATACCTTTCTTTGATTTGCAGAATATCGAAGAGGTAAAGCAAATACTATCCGAACGCGACAAACATTTCTTCGAATGTCTTGCATGGCTAATTAGGAATGAACGATTAGATATAAAGATTGTGGTTCCAAAAGAAGGTGAAGGGATTGCCCATTCGAAGTGTGGATTGTTCTCTGACGGACTGAACAGGGTCGCCTTTGATGGTTCTTGTAACTTCTCGCGTACTGCCTTAATTGATAATTTAGAGAGCCTTACTGCTTTCTGCGATTGGGATGGGCAAGGGGATGTGTACAAAATTAATGATATAGCTGAAGATTTTGAAAGGACATTTTCTGGTAATGATAATTCTGTCATTTATTTGAAAGCCGATGATGTAAAATCTGGAATCTGTGCTAATTTCAAGCATAAGGAGATTGAAGAGTTGATTCGTGACGAACAGAATCTTATTTCTAAACGGCTCAATAGTAACTTTCCCCAAAATATTCAAGATGTTTTAAATAAAGCAAAAAGGAAGGTGGAAAGCATCATCCGAAAGTTAGAGGGACAAACCATTGACATTTCAAATGAAAGGGAGCCAAGATTTCCTTTCGATGAGCCTCGAGACTATCAGAAACAAGCATATGAAAACTGGAAAGTAAAACAAAAGGGGCTTTTCGCAATGGCCACAGGAACAGGTAAGACCCTTACCTCGCTGAATTGTCTGCTCAACATCTGGAAGAAATTCCATTTTTACAAAGCAATTATTCTCGTCCCTACGATAACACTGGTTGACCAATGGGAAGATGAATGTAAAAGGTTTCATTTTAATCATATTACTAAGGTCAGTTCTAAAAACCCCAAGTGGAAAACGGAACTTGACAGTATAAAAACAAAAGAGAGTATCAAGATAGACGGAGAAGAGTCATCGTTTATTATTATAGCGACATACGCTTCCTTTGCACGAGAAAACATCTTCCGTGAGTTAGTTGACTTTAACAGGAACACTACCCGACAGATGCTACTTATTGCTGATGAAGCACACAACATGGGGGCAGGAAGGATATTAGATAGGTTAGACGGGGTTAAGTTCGCTCGTCGCATAGGACTTTCTGCAACACCAGAACGTCAGTTTGATGACAGTGGTAATAAAGCCATTATGGAATTCTTTGGCTGTGAGAACGGATACACATTTGAGTTTAACATGAAAGAAGCTATTGATAAAGGATACCTTTGCCGATACAAGTATTTTCCACATATAGTACATCTAAATGATGCAGAAATGGCTGAATATATGCGTATCTCATTGCAGTTGGCTAAGTTCTTTAACCAGGAAAATGAATCATTCCCCAAAGGAGATGATATTTTGCTGCTTTCAATGGAATCTATACCAATGGCAGACCTGGTGACAGCATT
>ERZ857629.3544-NODE-3544-length-13007-cov-8.865117_pt1 | contig 13007 bp, 8 predicted proteins | sample MGYA00519700_ERZ857629 | MGnify/ENA primary metagenome ERZ857629 (study PRJEB31778, sample SAMEA3449351) | human gut metagenome | biome: human gut; feature: human-associated habitat; material: faeces | place: United Kingdom | collected 2010/2012 ... | reverse complement strand
AGCTAAGGGGCTTACCCTCAGAAAAATCATCCGCAATGCCGTTACAACAGCACTGCGGATGGATATCTCGTTGCTCGCTAACTTTTAGCGGACAGCAATAACTTATTATATGTTTTCAAGCAAATATTCAAATGTTTTGAGACGTGGCTGGCTGATGATGATTTTGCTCATCGGAAGTTTATCGGCCGCTCTTGCTCAGGACAGCGCCGGTTTGAGAGTAATCGGTAATGTCACGGATGAAAAGGGCGAACCTCTTGTCGCAGCTACTGTCTATGCCAAAAACAACAAATCCGTAAATGCCATCACGGATCTTGACGGCAATTATTCCATCGTTGTTCCCGACAAATGGACGGTGCTCGTTTTCGATTTTATCGGCTATGTAACAAAGGAGGAAACTGTCGGCGAACGCAAGGTAATCAATGTCGAACTTGTGGAGGACATCGGGCAGCTAGATGATGCTGTCGTTGTCGCCTACGGTACGCAGAAGAAGGAATCTGTCGTCGCGTCAATCACTTCGATTGAACCGTCTGCCCTCAAGGTTTCGACATCGCGTTCATTGACCAACAACCTTGCGGGAAACGTTGCCGGTGTGCTTGCCATACAGCGCTCCGGAGAGCCTGGCTATGACAATTCTACTTTCTGGATTCGCGGTATTTCCACTTTTCAGGGAGTTGGCGGAGACCCGCTCGTGCTTGTCGATGGAATCGAGAGAAGCCTCGATACGATTGATGCGGAAGAAATAGCATCGTTCTCCGTCCTCAAGGATGCGGCAGCGAGTGCCGTGTATGGAGTTCGCGGTGCAAACGGAGTCATCCTCATCAACACCAAGCGCGGTGAGGCCGGAAAGCCGAAAGTTACAATCAAGGCCGAGTTCGCCGGCACACAGCCTGTCAAGCTCCCGTCATATATCGGTGCGGCCGACTATATGCAGCTTCTTGATGACGTCCTTGTGGACACCGGCTCGCTCCCGATGTACACGGACCAGATTGCCAAGACAAGGGCTGGCTATGACCCGGACATCTATCCTGACGTGAACTGGATTCAGGCAATCTCCAAGAACTGGGCGGACAATCAGCGCGTCACAGCCGAAATCAGCGGCGGTAACGAGAGGGTTATCTACTCTATGGTCTGCGCATTCTACAATGAAGACGGAATCCTTACGCACGACAAGTCAAAGGAATGGGACCCGTCGATAAAGCTTCAGCGCTACAATGTCAGAAGCAACGTTGACATAAAGCTGACCAACACTACCAAACTCCGCATCAACATCGGAGGTTACATGCAGGAGCGCAACTCCACTCCTGAGAGCGTGAGCGAAATCTTCAACCGTGCATTCAGGGCGGTTCCTTTCAAGTTCCCGGTTCAATACTCTACAGGCGAAATTGCCGGAACGGAGGAGTCGAATGTCTGGGCTATGGCCACACAGCGCGGATACAGCAGGACGACTGCCAGCAAGATTGAGACGCTCGTGACTCTTGAACAGGATCTCAAGTTCCTCACGGAAGGTCTCAAGGTCAGGGCGTCATTCTCCTTTGACCGCTATTCAACCGGAACCGTGAGTCGCACGATGAATCCTACCATCTACAACCCCGCATCCGGACGTAACGAGGACGGCTCTCTCATTCTCACGGTGAAATCAAATGGCAGCAATACGCTCGGTCATTCGTCTTCTGGAACTTTCGGAAACAAGAGCGTCTATCTTGAGGCCGCTGCCACATACGACAGGACATTCAATCGCAAGCATGCCGTTTCCGGTCTTCTCCTCTTTAACAGGCGAAACTATGACAACGGAGGAAAGCTTCCGTACAGAAACCAGGGTCTTGCAGGAAGGGCATCATACACCTATGCCAACAGATATGTTGCCGAGTTCAACTTCGGCTACAACGGTTCGGAGAACTTCGCTCCGGGCAAGAGATACGGTTTCTTCCCTTCAGGAGCTCTCGGATGGGTCATTTCAGAGGAGCCGTTCATGGCAGGTGCAAAGCACGTCCTTTCAAAGTTGAAGCTGCGTGCGTCATACGGACAGACCGGTAACGCTTCCCTTGACGGACGTCGTTTCGCCTACCTTTCAACCATAACGGACGACTGGAACACACTCGGCGAGTACAGGTGGGGCTATGAGTCCAATTACAACAAGAACGGTATGGCAGAGGGTGACTTCGCCGTTCCGAACCTTACTTGGGAGAAGGTGAACAAGGCTGACGTCGGCTTTGAAATCGGCCTTTTGGACGGGGTCGCAGACTTCCAGGTGGACTTCTTCGATGAGCGCAGAAACAACATCTTCATGGAGAGGACTTCCATTCCGATGACCTCCGGATTTATCAAGTCTCCTTGGCAGAACTTCGGACGTGTGAAGAACCAGGGTGTTGACCTTTCCCTTAACATCAGAAAGCAGTTCGGACGTGATTTCTTCATTAGCGCGATGGGAACCTTTACATACGCGCACAATACAATTCTCGAAATGGACGAGCCGGCTGCAGTGGTTGGAACCAACAGGGCAGCGACCGGACATCCGGTGGGGCAGCTTTTCGGATACATCGACGAGGGGCTCTACACCTACGATGATTTCGTGGATGTCGAGAATGGAATACTCCGTCCTGACCTTCCGACCGTCACGCTTGTGTCAAAGGTTCGCCCTGGCGATATAAAGTATAAGGACGTAAATAGGGACGGCAAGATTGATGTCTATGACAAATCACCTATCGGCGGCACAAAGAACCCGGAGATGGTGTATGGTTTCGGATTCACGTTCTCTTGGAAGGACCTCGACATCTCGGCTCTCTTTCAAGGAGTTGGCAAGACTTGGAACATCCTTTCCGGAAACATCATTCCTGCATCCAACAAGGGTACTACCTACAACATTTTCACGAACTATACAGACCGTTGGACGGAAGATAATCCGAGTCAGAACGTATTCTATCCGCGTCTTGACTATGGTGTGAACGCGAACAACAGTCAGGCGTCCACATGGTGGCTCAAGGATATGAGTTTCCTCAGACTCAAGAACATCGAAATCGGATATTCGCTTCCGAAGAAGTTTGCCGAGAGGTCTTTCATTTCCAGCGCGAGAGTCTACCTGCGCGGAACCAATCTGCTTACTTTCTCGAAGTTCAAGCTTTGGGATCCGGAACTCGCCTCTAACACTGGCGCGGCCTATCCGGTTATGAAATCAATTTCAGCTGGTCTCGAATTCAAATTCTAAAATCATTTCGTGATGAAAAATCTTAAATTATCATATTTGATTGCAGGTCTCATCGCCGTTTTCTCGGCTGTCTCCTGTGACTACCTTGACAAACAGCCTGATGACCAGTTGGATCTCGAAACTGCATTCGAGAACAGGACCAACCTTGAGCGCTGGCTTGCCTACATCTACAATGGCATACCGACATTCTACCACTATGACGGAGCCATTGCCATTGCCGATGACCTCACGCCTCCTGTCGGCTGGGAGTCGCAGGGCTTCAAGGCTATTCTCTATCAGAACGGTAACTTTACCCCGGCACAGGGTGGCATCATCAGCTATTGGAAGGAATTCTCAAAGAGGATTCGTTCTGCCTACATCTTCATCGAGAATGCCCACCCGCTTTTTGATGTCTCAGCCAAGGAGATAGAGTGGATGAAGGCCGAGTGCCGTTTCTTCATCGCGTACTATCATGCAATGCTTGTGACGACCTACGGCGCGGTGCCGATGATTACTGGCCCAGCTCAGGGAACCAATGCTTCAGACATGCAGCTCAAGCAAGCTCCTTTTTATGAGGTTGTTGACTGGGTGGCTCAAGAACTGAAGGAGACTTCCGAGATTCTTCCGGCTTCATATGAGGAGGCAAACAAGTATGGTCGTGCCACATCCGTGATGTGCCTTGCCGTCCGTGCCCGTCTGCTCACCTTTGCCGCCAGCCCGCTTGTGAACGGCAATCCTGACCTTGCCGGTATGGTCAACTGTGACGGAACACCGCTTTTCTCGAAGGAGTTTGATCCTGAGAGGTGGAGAACGGCAGCCGATGCCAACATGGAAGTCATCGAGGCTGCCAAGGAAAACGGTTATGAACTTTATGTCGAGAGACTTGACAATGGCAGCGTTGACCCGTACATGTCCTATATGAACGCGGTTCTCATGCGTTGGGATCAGGGAAATCATGAAGTCATATTCCCGAAGACATACGACAGCGGCGCATATTTCGACAGGCAGTGCAACCCTCGAAGCATGGGTGGCGCGGGTGCCATCGGCGTGACTCAAAACCTTGTGGACGCCTTCTTTATGAGTAACGGTCTTGTTCCTATCACCGGATACGGCGCGAACGGACAGCCAATCATCAACCCGGCATCCGGTTACACCGAGACTGGCTATTCAACCGCAGACTACAAGGATGACACGAAATACTTCTATGCCGAGCAGGGTGCTGTCGAGGGACAGAAGACAAATCACGTGATAACGACCAAAGGCACCTACAACATGTACTGCAACCGTGAGCCGAGATTCTACATCTCAGTTCTCTACAACGAGCAGTATCATTGGGGCAAGGACAAGCACAAGTCCTCCAACAAATACACCGACTTCTTCTCCGGCGGACAGGACGGAGGACCGAGCCACGATGCTCCTACAGCGGGCTACCTCGTGAGGAAGATGGTGGATCCGTCAGCCATTCCGAGCGACGGCTCCGGAAAGTTCAAGACACGCCACGGCGCAATCTACCGCCTCGCGGAGGCCTATCTTTCATACGCCGAGTGCTTGAATGAATACAGCATCGCGAAGGGAACGTATGATGCAAACAAGAACGAGATTCTTTCCTATGTGAATAAAATCAGGGAGCGTGCAGGCATCCCTCAGTATGGCACTGGTGTCGATTCTGACGGTGTCGAGATGATTGTTCCGCCAACCGACGGCGAGACTCTACGCGACCTCATTCACAGAGAAAGGCGTGTCGAACTCAACTGCGAGGCCGGCAACCGTTTCGATGACCTCCGCCGCTGGAAAGAGGCTGCAACAGTTCTTAACGGGCCTTTCTACGGAATGGATTCGCGTGCGACGAAGTCCAATAGGGACGATTACTACAAGAGAACTCAGTACCAGACCCGTCGCTTCATCAGCTACTGGTGGCCGATTCCTCAGGAAGACATTGACAAGAACGTAAATCTCCGTCAGTTCCCTGAATGGTAGGCACTAACGATAAAAAGAGTATTCGATATGAAAAACAGACATATATTATTCGCGGTAGCCGGTCTCATTTCGTTGGCTGCCTGTGACAAGGGCGGATTTCAGGGCCCGGACAGAAGTATGTACGATGTTGTCGAGACCATGACACTCGAAGCCTCAGCACAGGATGTTGTCCTTGATGCGGAGGAGGTGGATAAAGTTGCCTTGACGTTCACGTGGACTCCGGCAAGAGAAATGCCTGACGACTATCTGGTGACATACGTTACCTTCCTCGATGTTGAAGGAAATGACTTCAGCAATGCTGTTCGTCAGGTAGTTGACGACGGAGTGTTCACCAAGGAATACACGACTCAGGAACTGCAGAATCTTCTCGTGGAGAGGTGGAACAAGAACTATTCGCGTGCGGTGAACATGCAGTTCAAGGTCATTGCAAAATGGGAAGGCGGAGAAAAATATGTGATGCCGGAGGTAAGGACCATTGATTTCAGCGTCCGTCCTTTCCGCCCGCTCACCTTTGATGCTGACCGTATATTCCTTTCCGGCGATGCGATGACCGGCACGACACGAAAGCCTATGGGCAAGACCCCGGAAAGCGACTACATCTATGCCGAGGAAGTCTACCTCCGCGCAGGGGAAATGACCATTCCTATCGAGTATCAGGGAATGACTTCCTATATCTGCCCTGCGGATGGAAGCGTTGAAGTTCCGGATAATGATCAGGTTGACTCAAAGCCGGCCGGCACGCAGTACAATGCCGTTGTCAAGGAGCTTAAGGCCGATGCAACTCTTCCTGCATGGAAGATTCCTGTCGAGGGCTACTGGAGGGTTATAATCGATATCGAGAACAAGACCGTCAAGTTCTTCTCTCCGAAGAACAGACTTGAACCGCTGACTGTCGAGTTTGCTTATGAGGGAAGGAATCCTGCATCATGGATTCTGACAAAGACCCTGCTGGCCGGCAACTACTATCTCAATTCGATGACAGGCTGGGACAGCTGGAAAGGCAAGGCATTCCCGTTTGTGGTGTCGAAGGTTGACCCTATGATTCTCATCTGGTCAGGTGCGTCGTTCAACATGACGGATGCGCTCTGCGTCAAGGTCGCTCAGGGACCTGCCGAGGTTGACAATATCAGGGCAGGAGAAGGAACAGGCGGAGAAGATCCTGTCAAGAACGGGGCCGGAATGAAGTTTATTTCAAAGGTTCTGGCATTTGTGCCGGCATCTGAACCGGGTGTGGCTGCAACAGCCGACATGGAACTCAAGATGGGCGAATGGATGAACACGGTTCCTGTTGTCAGCAACAGAAAGTGGAAGCCGGCTTCCACAGTGAAGATCAGCCGAATCACTATTGACGCAAGAAACAATAAGATTCGTTTTGACTGATATGAATATCTCCATTAAAGAAACACTTCTTGTCTTGGCGATTGCCGCTGTTTCTGCCTGCGCTTGCGCGAAGGGGGAAAAGCCTTTCGGAAATGGTGGGAATGGCGGCGAGATTGCCGGCAACACAACTGTCAAGATAAGCCCTGACAGGAAGACTGTTCTGAAGAATCCGCTCAATGGTTGGGTCATGTATGTTTCCGGTACGGCGGACCCGTCCTATTTCGACACGAAAATCTATGTCTCGGAACTTGGAAAGGAAGTCTATGTAAGGGATTACGCCTCTGCTTGTTACATCAGGACAGGCTGGAAGAACCTCAATCCTGCGAAGGGCAAGTATGCCTGGGATGACCAGACGAGCAAGATCTATAAATTGGTCAAACGGGCGGAAGAACTTGAACTTCCAATAGCGTTCCGTGTCGTGGTGGACGGCAGAGATCAGAGGGAGAATACACCGCAGTTTGTCTTTGACGGCGGGGCTGAATATTGGCTGTCTGACAGCAAGTATCCTGACCGCAAGACTCCGCTTGCCGTGGATCCGATTTGGAGAAAGCACTACGAGACATTCGTGAAGGCATTCGCGGAACGTTTCAACGACCCGAAGAAAACAGCGTTCATAGATGCTTACGGGCTTGGAAAATGGGGCGAAGGCCATAATGTCTGCTACGAGCAGAACAATGCCGTGTCGGACAAGACATCGGAGTACAAGGCCGGGACGATGCAGTGGATAACGAAGCTGTATGCGGACAACTTCACCAAGGTTCCGCTCGTCATCAACTACCATCGCCAGATTGGGCATCCTGTCAGCGAAGGCAAGAACCCTCAGCCGGACAGCGAGAGAGTGCTCCAGATTGCACTTGACAACGGATACTGTCTGCGTTCCGATGCAATCGGGATGAACAATCAGGACTGGGGCTACAACGACTGGGAGAAAGCCTACGCGAAGAAATGGGCCTACAAGGTGCCCATACTCATGGAAGGCGGCTACATCGTCTCCAGCCATTCGTACTGGAACGACCCTGCAGGCTACCGCAAGGGGCATCCGGAAGATGTCCGTGCAGGCGAATTCAACTCATCTATGGAGGCGAAGGTCAACACAATGGATTTCCGTGTGGGAGACGAGACGAAGTCCTGGTTCGAGAATGCCTTTGAGTATGTGGAACGTTTTGTCGCGGAGGGTGGTTACAGGCTCTATCCGACTTCTGTCTCCTTCCCTTCACAGGTAAAGTTCGGCGACAGGGTGACCGTCGGTCACAGCTGGGCTAACCTCGGATGGGGATATTGTCCCGTCAATCTTCCACAGTGGAACTATAAGTACAAGGCTGCCGTTGCTCTCCTTGACAGCAAAAACAAACCGGTCAAGGTTTTTGTGGAAGCCGATGCTGATTTGTCAAAATGGCTTAAAGGAGAGATTTCTTCCTATAAGACCGAGGTCGAGATCAAGGGCGTTGCGGTCGGAGCATACACTTGGGCAGTAGGTATCGTCGACACGACTCAGGACAATGCCATAGGCATACGCCCGGCAGCGACAGCCAAGAGCGTGACGGAAGACGGATGGGTGCGTGCCGGTGCGGTGACCGTGTCCGCAAGATAGTTTGAACATAAATAATTACAAATCGTTTTGAATAGGATATTTGGCAAAATAAAGAAAGTATTGTTCGCACAGGCTGTGCTTGCAGTCACTACGGTGTTTGCACCCGGCACTGCCTGTGCCAAGATTGACCCGTATGCGGGTCTCTCAATGGAATTGTCCGAAGTTCCGGCGTCTCTTTCAGTCGGAGAAACTGCTGAGATTACAGCCACATTGGTCGGAGACAAGTCTTCGGATGTTTCGGCTACATACAAGTGGAAATCTCTTAATCCTACCGTCCTTTCGCTCAAGGAAGACGGCAACAGGGCTGTGCTGAAGGCCGAAAAGGGCGGCAAGGCAACTGTACTGGTCTATATAGCCGAATGTGAGAGCGTCAAGGCAAAGGCTATCGTGGAGGTCAAGGAAGAAGGCGACGGCATTCTCCGAATCCTTGCAATAGGCAACAGTTTTTCTCAGGATGCCGTTGAACAGTATCTATATGAACTTTTTGCCGCTTCCGGCAAAAAAGTCATCATCGGCAACCTCTACATCGGAGGATGCAGCCTTGAGAGACACTACAACAATATCAACAATGATGCGGCCGCATACGAATACCGCAAGATTGTGGATGGTCAGAAGACGAACTCTAAAGGGGTGAAGATTTCGACTGTTCTTGCCGAGGAACCATGGGACTACATCAGCCTTCAGCAGGCAAGTGGTTTCTCCGGCAAGTATGAGACATGCTCTCCGTATCTCCCGGAGATTCTGAACTACGTCCGTGCCCGTTCAAAGTATGATGTGAAACTCATCTGGCACTCGACCTGGGCCTATGCGGCGAATTCGACGCATTCTGATTTCCCGAAGTATAACAGCAATCAGATGACCATGTTCAACGCCATCGTTGACGTGGCGCAGAAGGTTATGGACAACAGTTCATATTCCTTTGACCTGCTTGTTCCTTCCGGCACCGCGATTCAGAATGGACGGACATCTTCTCTTGGAGACACCTTCAACCGCGACGGCTACCATCTTGAAGTTACTTACGGAAGATACACGGCTGCATGTACATGGTTTGAAGCCATTTCCGGGAAGAATGTGGAGGAAACCTCATACGTGCCGTCTTCTATGAATGAGATTAAGGCGAAAATCGCCCGCTCGGCAGCGCACAATGCGGTTTGCAAACCTTACGAAGTGACGGATATGTCCAAATAACACATCTTAAATGACTAAAAAGAAAACACCCAAACATTTTTTTGCCGTTCTCTTTTCCGCTATGTCTCTATCAGTTTCAGGGGCTTTCGCTCAGGAACTTTATCTTGACAACACATCTCCTGCGGACATCCGTTTGAGGCAGAACGTGCAGATAGGCGCTGACGAATATCGGACAATCGCAATCGAACCTGACAGAACATCGGTCATAAGAAATCCGCTCACCGGATGGGTGATGTATCTCGGACGGGGGTGGAGCAAGGATTTTGGAATAGAAGTCGGCTATGACAACTGGCCGGCGGGTTCGGACGGGCAGATGAAAGTCCGCGTGTCGGACTACTGCGGCACCGCCTACATCCGCACCAGCTGGTCTTCGATGGAGCCGGAAGAGGGAAAATATTTCTGGAACGACCCGGATTCCCGTCTTAATGGGCTGCTGGACGAAGTTCGCCACCGTGGAATGAGACTCGCGTTCCGCATTGTCGTTGACGGGCGCGACCAGGGGCAGAACACTCCGCAGTATGTGATTGACGCCGGAGCAAAATGCTTCACAAGCAAGGTCGGCAGCCGGGAAGTCTACACACCCTACCCGGACGACAAGGTGTTTCAGGAAAAATATGAAAAGTTCCTCACTGCATTTGCACAGAGGTTCAACTCTTCAGATGAGATTGATTTCATCGATGCCTACGGACTTGGAAAATGGGGCGAGGCCCATTCGATGAGATATATGGATGAAGCGAACAAGATTCCTGTATATGAATGGATTACAGACCTTCATGCACGCCTGTTCACGAACATTCCGCTTGTTATGAACTATCATCGGGTGCTCGCCGCACAGACCATCGACGGATGGGAGGACGCGCCGAATCCGGACACGGAGAAGCTTCTTGCTTCTGCGATTTCGAAGGGCTACAGCCTCCGTCACGACGCGTTCGGGATGACAGGCTACTATATGGACTGGGAAAAGGAATATGCCGCAAGGTGGCGCTACCGTCTGCCGATTATCTTCGAGGGTGGCTGGATTACCGGGGCGCATCACCGCTATTGGAAGGATCCTAGCGGGAAGTACCGCGAGGGACATCCGGAAGACGTGCGAAGGGGAGAGATGGAGATTGCGGAGGAGACCCATGTGAATATGATGGATTTCCGCGTGGGCAACGAGACGGAAAGCTGGTTCCAGAACTATGATCTCGTTCAGAGGTTTGTCAGCGAGGGAGGTTATAGGCTCTATCCTTCGTCGGTGACCGTCCCTACAACCGCAGAATCGGGAGAAACCGTTTGTCTCTCACACGTTTGGGAAAACCTCGGATGGGGCTACTGTCCGAACAACATCCGTCAGTGGCACTACCGCTACAAGCCGGCATTCGTGCTTCTCGACTCTGAAGGGAAAGTCGTCCGGACATTCGTTGACCGGCAGTCAGAGCCGTCCGAGTGGATTAAGGGGAAACCTGGGTCGCACAGCTTCAGCGCCGACCTGAAGGGAATCGCTCCGGGTGAGTACACCTGGGCAATCGGAATTGCTGATACGATGCGCGGCAACAAAAAGGGACTTAATATCGCCGTCGACAGGGAGCATCTCACTCCCGAAGGGTGGTTTAAACTTGAGAAAGTTACAATAAGGTAAAACTATACAAATTTAATATCCAACATTTTAATACATGAAAGTATCTATGACACAGGAAATTTCAAATCGGAGGGGGGGGGGAATATACAAGTCCGTCCCTTCAGCTCATGGAAGTGAGCGCGGAGTCAGGCTTCGCGGCGAGTGAAGAAAAAACAGGAATATACGCAAGCCCATATCTTGACGGCGAGGAATTTTAAAGGAGGAAGGACCATGAAACGTTTAGCAATATCATTTCTTGCGGCGACCGCACTCGCAGGCTGCGCTAAGCTCAATTCCGAGACAGTTGAAAGCACACCGTCAGAAGAGCAGGCACCATTTGTCCTTTATGTGAGCACTGCGTCAGAGGCACAGCAGCCTTCCGCGACTAAGACGTCGTTTAATGAGAAAACATACGAGGTAACTTGGTCTGACAATGACGCCCTCGCCGTGACAATCGGCGGCAAGTTGTATAAGTTCACAAAGGTTAAGGGGCAGGAGAATGCGTTCAGTTGCTCGGATTTCAAACCTGAGGATGGCGTGGAGTATGAATATGACATACTCTATCCCTATTCTGACAACGGGCAGTTCGCGACGTCGGGATATGCCAAGACTCCTATGCACGGAACAGCAAAGGCTGTCGGCAGCGCCTCTCCGAATGTCAGGCTCGAACAGCTTACTTGTGTCATCAAGGTGACAGTCAAGAATGAAAATGCTGTAGGAACAGCAAAGCTTACTACACTTCATATTGAAAGGACTGACAAAGGAATACTTGGCGGACAGCATACTGTCAAAGGAGGACCGGTGGAAGGTAAGACAGATATCTTTACCGAACTTAAAAACCAGGACAAAAAAGTTGCCGCCGGGAAATCTATGGACATATGCCTTCAGTGCGCTCCGTTCACTGCAAAGGCCGGGACAGGTCTTCTTTTCAAATATACGGTGGATGGGAAGGATTACACGGAAACCAAAACTTTCTCCAAGGATGTGGTGTTCGCCGCCGGTAAGGTCAACAGGACTTCAGTTTCATTCGGTGAAACGCAATATGTCATCGAGGGAACAGCTGTGCCTGATGGGGCGAAGTTGATGTCAAAGACTCCGGAGAGTGATTGTGTCTATGCCGAGGAGGTTTATCTTCGTAAAGGGGAAATGGCTATACCTGTCAAATACAAGGGAGTGACATCATACATCTGCCCGACTGACGGAAGTGTCGAGGTCCCTGATAATGACCAGGTTGACTCGAAGCCGGCTGGAACGCTCTATAATGCCGTAGTCAAGAAATCGGCAGAGGGCTCTGAACTTCCTGTATGGAACATTCCTGTCGAGGGCTACTGGAGGGTTATAATCGACACCGAGAACAACACCGTCAAGTTCTTCTCGCCGAAGAATAGGCTTGAACCGTTGACTGTCGAGTTTGCCTACGAGAACAAAAAGCCTGCAAAATGGATTATGACTAAGACTTTGCTAGCCGGCAACTACTATGTCTATCCAGGGGACGGCGGCTGGAAAGGCAAGCCATACCCGTTCGCCGTTTCGAAGGTTGACCCTATGATTCTTATTTGGCAGGGGGCTTCATTTGATTTGAAAGATCAGGTCAGCATCAAAGTCGCTCAGAGCAAAAAGGATCTTGATTCAATAACGAAAGGAAGCGGATCTGGTAATGATCCGGATTCAGATAGCATGGTTAATTTTGTTTCAAGGGTGGCTGCATTTGTCCCGGCTTCTGCACCTGGAGTTGCCTCATCTGTTGATATGGAATTCAAGACGGGAGAATGGATGAATACAGCTCTGGTTGTCAGCAACAAGAAATGGAAGCTGTCATCCACAGTCAAAATCAGCAAAATCACCATTGACGCGAGAAACAATAAGATCCGTTTCGACTGATTAGTATAATTCTATAGGTTATAATGAATTTCTCTATTAAAGACACAATTCTTCTTTTGGCTCTCACCTCGCTGTTCCTTGCTGCAGTTTCCTGCGGCAAGGAACAGCCGGGAGGTGGTGAACCTGAAGTTGCGGGCGTGACCGTCAACTTCGCTCCGGACAGGAACACCGTGTTCCCTAACCCTCTGTGCGGATGGGTGCTCTATGCG
>ERZ857629.3542-NODE-3542-length-13008-cov-5.322474_pt1 | contig 13008 bp, 10 predicted proteins | sample MGYA00519700_ERZ857629 | MGnify/ENA primary metagenome ERZ857629 (study PRJEB31778, sample SAMEA3449351) | human gut metagenome | biome: human gut; feature: human-associated habitat; material: faeces | place: United Kingdom | collected 2010/2012 ... | reverse complement strand
TAACGCAAAAAACCACATCAGCCAAGCCCTTTCGGGATGGTCGATGTGGTTTTTTCTTGGGCGTATTTTGCAACAGGCCCCACGTCTGTCATATAAAAAAGCCTATTGCAAAATGAAAAAAGGTCTGTTATAATTGACCCATCAAATAAGGATTGGAGTTGAAAGGATGCGTCACGCTTCTTGCTGATCGTTTGGGCAATCAACGCAAAGCGGTGAAAGAGCCGCGTGTGGTTGTTGTGCCCTGATGCAGGAAGGTGTGCGCCGTTTTCAGCTGACATGGAGTCTCTGCGCCTGTGGGGCGGGGGCATGTGCTGGTCGCGGGATGCTTTCCTGCGGCCATTTTTCATTTTTGGAGGGCATGCCATGTCATTGATTCAAGTACAAAATCTGACCTTTGCCTATGAGGGCAGCTACGAAAACATTTTTGAAAACGTCAGCTTTCAGCTGGATACAAACTGGAAGCTGGGCTTTACCGGCAGGAATGGCCGGGGAAAAACGACCTTTATGAATCTGCTCCGGGGAAAGCTCGAGTACCAGGGGAGCATCAGCGCGCCGGTGGATTTTTCCTATTTCCCGTACTCGGTGCCGGACGGCTGCGCCACCGCGCTGGAGGCGGCGGAGGCAATGGATCCATCCTTTGAATACTGGAAGGTCGCCCGGGAGATGGGGAAGCTCCAGCTGGATGACGAGGTGCTTTACCGCCCCTATGAGACGCTGAGCAACGGAGAGCGGACCAAGCTCCAGCTGGCGGTGCTGTTCAGCAAAGAAAACAATTTCCTGCTGATCGACGAGCCGACGAACCATCTGGATATCCGGGGACGGGAGCTGGTGAGTCAGTACCTGAATTCTAAGCGGGGCTTTATCCTGATATCCCACGACAGAGCGTTCCTGGATGGCTGCGTGGATCATATCCTGGCGATCAATAAAACCAATATCCAGGTGTGCCGGGGGAATTTTTCCACATGGATGGAGAATAAGCAGCGGCAGGATGCCTTTGAGCAGACGGAGAACGAAAAGCTGAAGATGGAGATATCCCGCCTGGAACAGACGGCCAGAGAAAAGGCGCAATGGTCCGATGTGGCCGAGCAGCGCAAAATCGGCATTGATCGCATGAAAGTGGATAACGTCAAGGGCTACCGCCCGCTGCAAGGGGCCAAGGCGGCCAAAACCATGGCCCGCTCCAAGGCAATCCAGCAGCGGCAGGCCGCCGCCATAGAAGAGAAGCAGTCACTGCTGAAAAACATCGAGCGAAGCGACACCCTGAAAATTTACCAGACCCAATTTCACTCCGACCGGCTGGTGGAATTGAAAGATGTAAGGATCGCCTACGGCGGGAAGCCGGTATGCGGGCCGGTCTGCTTCACCATCCGCCGGGGTGACCGGCTGGCACTGCGGGGCGCCAACGGCTCCGGCAAAAGCAGCATTTTGAAGCTGATCTGCGGACAGCCGATCCCCTACACCGGCGAAATGTGGCGGGGGACGGGACTGCGGATCTCCTATGTAAGCCAGGATACCTCCGGCCTGCGCGGAAGCTTTTCGGATTTCCTTGCGGGCGGCGAAGCAGACGAAAGCCTGATGCTGGCCATCCTGGCCAAGCTGGATGTTTCACGGAGCCAGGTGGACAAGGACTTGTCCGCCCTGAGTGCCGGACAGAAAAAGAAGCTGCTTCTGGCTCGGTCTATCTGTGAACCGGCACACCTGCACGTCTGGGATGAACCGATGAATTATATCGATGTGATCTCCCGGATGCAGCTGGAGGAGCTGCTCACCACATTCCAGCCGACGATCCTCTTCGTGGAGCACGACAAGGCGTTCTGCCAGAACGTCGCCACGGGGATGATTGAGCTGTAATTGCTCAAAGCGTGAATATTTCACTTGCGCCGCACCTGTTGGAAGCCTATAATAGAAGCATCGGAATCCGATATGCCGCATGGCTGGAATGTTCAGTATGCAGAAAAAATCAGGAGGAGACAGATATGATAGGAGCCTATTTTCTTGGAGATCAGAGGATCGAGACCCGCCTGCTTGCCCTGCCGGAGCCGGGGGAGGGGCAGGTCCTGGTAAAGGTTTCGGCCTGCGGCGTCTGCGGGACGGACGTTCATATTTTCCACGGCGGAAAAGGCTCCGCAGAGGTAGAGCTGCCGGTGATCCTGGGCCATGAATTCTCGGGTCGAATCGTAAAAATCGGCGATGGTGTTACCGGCCTGGAAATTGGCCAGCTGGTCACCATAGATCCCAATATCTACTGCGGCAGATGCCGCCCCTGCCGCCGGGGCCAGAAGCAAATGTGCCATCATATGCGGGCGGTAGGCGTGAATATGGACGGCGGCTTTGCGGATGCCTGCCTGGTGCCCTATGCCCAATGTGTGCCCGTTGCCCAGGACGTCGACCCGGAGTTGGCCGCCCTTGCCGAGCCGCTTGCCTGCTGCCTCCATGGCATTGACCGCGCGGGCATCCGCCCCGGTGAGAACGTGCTGGTGATCGGCGGCGGCACCATTGGTCAGATCATGCTCCAGCTTGCGCGTCTGGCAGGCGCGGCGAAGGTGGTGCTCAGTGAGCCGGTGGGGAAGCGCCGGGCGCTTGCTGTGCAGCTGGGTGCGGAGGCAGCCATTGATCCCATCCATGAGGGTATGCCCACGCGGCTTTCTGAGCTGCTGGGCGCAGAGGGGGCGGACGTGGTGATCGAGTGCGTGGGCAATCCACGCACCTCTGCTCAGGCCATTGACGCAGCGGCGCGCTGCGGGCGGGTGCTGCTGTTTGGCGTGCCTGCCCCGGAGGCAGTGCTGCAAACCGGCCTGTATCCCATTTATCAGAAGGAACTGACCATAATGGGTTCCTTCGTCAATCCCGATACCCATAGCCGCGCCGTCACCCTGCTGGCCTCCGGCCAGCTGAAGCTGAAGGAGCTGATCACCCATCGCTTCCCGGCCTCCCAACTGGAGCAGGCGATCAGGATGCAGACCAGCACCGATTCGATCAAGGTCCTGGTAATACCAGAAGCGGCCGAATAAGCGCAGCGCCGATGATCCTCCATGAACGTGGGGGATCATCGGCGCTGTTGTGCTGCATCAAATCAGGATGCCCTCGCAGTGGTCGATCTCATGCTGGATGATCTCTGCCGTCCAGCCGGTGAAGGTTTTGAGGCGGAGCTGGAATTTTTCGTTCTGCCACTGCACCTTGATGGTTTGGTAGCGCATGGCTTTTCTCGTGCCGGTGAGGCAGAGGCAGCCCTCCTCGGCTTCGTAGGGGCCGGATCGGCGAATAATGACGGGATTGAGCATGAGCGCATACGTTCCGCCGTTGTCAAAGGCGATGATGCGTTTGCGGCATCCGATCATGTTGGCCGCCATGCCAACGCACCCGGCGGCGTGGGCAGCCAGGGTATCCAGCAGGTCATGAGCGATATCAAGATCGTCAGGTGTGGCTGCATCGGCCCTTTGGGTCAGAAATGCTTCGTCCTTGCAGATTTCACGGACCAAAATCAGTCCCTCCGTTCCATTGGTATTCAGGCAGATCTGTATCACGGCGCAGAGCATATCGCTCTCTCTGTTTACAAAAAGTTTAAAAAATGCCGTGTCAAATCTATTGACCGATTGCGGCAATCGGTAGTTATTATTAGTAATGTCAGCCAAATTATAGCACATCGCAGGCATCCATGCAAGGGGAGTGCCGAACAAGAAAAAGGAGGAATTCACCATGGCAATTTTGATCGCGTATTATTCCCGGGCCGGGGAGAACTATTTTGGTGGTGCGTACCGCCGTATTCCAGTGGGTAATACGGAAAAGGCGGCGCAAATGCTGGCCAGCCTGACCGGCGGCGAGCTGTTCAAAATTGAGCAGGCCAGGCCCTATTCAGAGAATTATCAGGCATGCATTGCCGAGGCCAAGGCGGACTTGCAGAAGAAGGCCCGCCCGGAGGTGCTGCATATGCCGGAAAATCTGGATGCCTATGATGAGGTCTATCTGGGCTATCCCAATTATTGGGGCACCATGCCCATGGCGGCCTATACCTTCCTGGAGGCCTACGACTTTACCGGCAAGACCATCCATCCCTTCTGTACCCATGAGGGAAGCGGCCTTGCGGGTACAGTCCGGGATATTCAGGGAGCTGCCAGGGGCGCTGTGGTCGCAAAGGGACTTGCCATCCACGGAAGCCAGGTGGACGGCGCAAAACCGGCAATTGAAAAATGGGCCCGGGAGAATCAAGCGTGATTCCCGCCTCCCAGGCAGCTGCCTGGGAGGTTCTCCTTTTTGCAAAGTTATGCGGATAACCTTTGACTTTTCCACAGTACATAGATAAAATATAGGAGAGAATTGTCGCATTACTGGGGGAAGAGAAATGGAAGAGCACCGTGTACGGATCTGCGACATTGCGGAGGAGCTTGGTTTGAGCACAGCCACCGTTTCCAATGTGATCCACGGAAAAACAGGCAAGGTCTCCGACGAGACCGTTCAGCGGGTGATGGCGCTGCTGGAGCAGCGGCAGTACATCCCCAACATGGCGGGGGTCCTGCTGGCTCGGAACAGCTCCGGGATCATAGGCGTCTTTGTCAATGACCATGAGAAGTATGAGGGGCACACCCTGGATGACTTCTTTATCGCCTCCTCTTTGAATGATCTCTCCACGGAGATTGAAAACAGCGGACAGTTTATGATGGTGAAGAAGGCCAAATGCGCCGGGGAGATCATCCAGTTCGCCTCCATGTGGAATATGGAGGGAATCGTGGTGATCGGCTTCTGCCAGCAGGACTATATGCAGCTGCGCAGCCATATGCGCATTCCCTTTGTGGTCTACGATGGGGTATGCAAAACGACACAGCGGATCGTGAATATTTCCATTGACAATTTTGACGGCGGATATCAGATGGGATGCCACTTCCGCGCCCTGGGCCACGGAAGCGCCCTGTGTATCGCGGATAATGAGGTGGGCATTGACCGGGAGCGAATGGAGGGCTTCTGCCGCGGCTTCGCGCCCGGAAGGGCAGAGCGGTTGCTGGTCCCTATGCACAGGGAGGCGCGTTGGCTCTTTTACGGGCATTGCCTGGACCGGCTCCGGGAGATGTCGGCGGTTTTTGCGGTGTCGGATTACTACGCAATTGACCTGATCTGTTTTTTGCGGGAGCAAGGAGCCTCAGTGCCGGAGGACATTTCCGTCGCGGGCTTTGACGATACCCCTATGTGTGAAATGGTGCATCCTGCCCTGACCACAGTAAGGCAGGATGGAGCACAGCGGGCGAAGATCGCTATGGAAAAGCTGCGGCAGCTGCGGAAGGGCGGTCAGGTCAGCCCGGAGATCACGCTGCCGGTTTCTCTGGTGATCCGAGGCAGTACAGGCGTGCATCATGTCGATCTGCACAAAAAAGGAAACACGTTTTTGTAATTGGTTACGCGGTTAACCTTTGAAAAATTGCCTCCCGGCAGCTACAATGGTAGCAAATGAACCGGGAGGCAATAATAATGCGCAAGGATGAATTTTTAAAAGCCGTATGCAGTCTGGCCATTCCTGTGGCTCTGCAATCCATGCTGCAATCATCCTTCAGTATGGTCGATCAGATCATGATCGGCCAGCTGGGGGAGATCAGCGTCGCAGGCGTAGGCTTGGCGGGGAAATTTGCGTCCATCTATTCCGTGGTAATCTCAGCCATCGGTGCGGTGACGGGGATCATGATCTCTCAGTATCTCGGGCAGAAGAACAACGCAGAAGTCCGGCGGAGCTTTTTTGTCAATTTCCTGCTTGGCGCGCTGATGGCTGTGGCATTTGCCGCAGTCTGCGCTCTGTTCCCCAGCCGGATCATGGGCATTTATACGTCGGACGAGCGAACCCGGCAGGCTGCGGCGGAGTACCTGGCGCTGATGGCCGGAACCTTTTTGCCCATGGCCGGGGCGACCCTGCTTTCCACAGCCTTTCGCTGCGCGGAAAAACCCCAGCTGCCTCTGTATGCCAGCATTCTGTCCGCAATTCTTAACACCGGGCTGAATTACATTTTGATTTTTGGAAGGCTAGGGGCTGCTGCCATGGGGGCAAAGGGCGCGGCTGTCGCAACGGTTGTTTCCCAGTGCGCCAATTTCCTGGTGATGCTTCTGATGGCCCGGAAAGCGCTGCCTGTGTTGAGGGCAGGGGAGCGGTGGAAACGGGCCGCAGGGCGGCTGAATTGGCGTCAGTATTGGACCATGCTGCTGCCAATGTTGGTCTGTGAGGTAGCCTGGAGCCTGGGGGAGAATGTCTACGCTGCGATCTACGGCCATATGGGCACAGACGCCAGCGCCGCCATGACGCTGATCAATCCGATCCAGGGCCTGGTGATCGGGGCGCTGTGCGGCCTGTCCCAGGCGGCAAGCGTGATCGTCGGCAAGCGGCTGGGCAGCGAGGATTACAAGGATGCCTATCGGGCATCCAAAAAGCTGATCGTTTACGGTGCCGTTGGCTCCGTTGCCCTCTCAGCCGTGGTGCTTTTGACCAGCGGCCTTTATGTGAGGATCTATCGGGTGGCTCCCGATGTAAAGATATTGACCCGGCAGATCTTGGCCGCCTATGCGATCATTGCTCCGTTCAAGGTCCTGAACATGATCCTGGGTGGCGGGATCCTCCGCAGCGGCGGCCGGACGAAGTACGTTATGTTCATCGACACCGTCGGCACCTGGTTCTTTGGTGTCCCCCTGGGTCTGGTGAGCGCCTTTGTCCTAAAGCTGCCCGTTCCCTGGGTGTATTTTATCCTTTCACTGGAGGAATGCGTTCGTTTCAGTGTGTCCCTCGTTGTTTTTCGCAAGAAAAAGTGGATGAACAGACTGAAAGCCGGCTGCTGAGACATTTTATTGCTTTCTGGCCGCGGCTTCCCGCTGGCGGCAGATATCCGCCCAGCTGGGGAGCTGGCTCAGCCTTTCGGCAAAATCCTTCAGCGCGCCGGGAACATCAATGTTCTGGGGGCACATCTGGGTACATTGTCCACAGCCAATGCAGGCGGTGGGCTTTTGCTCATCCGGCAGGAACTCAAATCGCATGGCAACATTGACAGCCGGAGAGAATCGGAGCTCGTTATAGGCGCTGATGAGCCCCGGAATGTCCAGCCCTGCAGGGCAGCCGTCGCAGCAGTAGCGACAGCCGGTACAGGGGATGGAATCCTTCATTCCCTCCGCAATGTCCAGCAGCAGTGCATGTTCCTCCTCGGAAAGGGGCTTTTCATCAGTGAAAGTCCTTACATTGTCCTCCATCTGTGCCATATTGGACATGCCGCTCAGAACCATCTTCACATTGGGAAGCCCCTGAAGGAAACGAAAGCCCCAGGACGCCGTGGAATCATCGGGCCGGCATGCTTTCAGTTTTGCCTCTTCCCGGTCCGACAGCTTGGCCAACCTGCCGCCCCGTACCGGCTCCATGACCCAGACGGGGATGCCGCGCGCGGTCAGCAGGTCATATTTCCCCTTGGCATCCTGCAATGTCCAGTCCAGATAATTGAGCTGGATCTGGCAGAATTCCATATCGTCGCCGCAGGTATCCAGAAATTCCTTCAGGCTCCTGACCCCGGCATGGCTGGAAAAGCCCAGATGCCTGATGCGTCCCAGCCGCTTCTGCTCCTTGAAATAATCGATGATTCCCCAGCGGGGATCCAGATAGGTCTCCATGGATTTTTCATAGACATTGTGCAGAAGATAGAAGTCGAAATAGTCTACACCACATTTTTGAAGCTGCTCCTCGAAAATTTCAGCCGGATGATATCCGCCGCTGAGGATCTGGTGCCCGGGATATTTGGTGGCAAGATAGAAGCTCTCCCGGGGATAGCTTTTCAGCACACGGCCAATGACCCGCTCGGACTGCCCGCCATGATAAGGATAGGCGGTATCAAAATAATTCACCCCATGGCCAATGGCATAGGCGACCATTTCCGTCACCTGCGCCTCATCAATGCTCCCGTCCGCCTTGACCGGCAGCCGCATGGTCCCGAAACCCAGCCGGGAAAGCTGCTTGCCCTGAAATTCATTGGTAATCATGCGTTACCCTCCTCCTTGTGTTGTCGTGTACAATTATAACAATCGATAGTAGCCATCGGTCAATAGGCGGAATCAATAAAATAGAAACCGAGTATTCGTATAAAATAACGAAGGTCCCTGAAAAACTGTTATGCGCCGTATTTCATGACGAGGGAGCGGACGGCAGAGACTCAACAGTATTTGCGAGAGCCTTTTTGGAAAACCTTATTTTCGTACCCGCTGCTGGTATTCCTCAATTGTCACAAAATGACCATCTACGTCGCGGATATGGCGGAGATTCAAACGATAATTTGGAAAGAAAAAACGGACAGTTTCTAAAAAATCCGGAAAACGGTTTGCATCGGCAAACGGATTTTCCGATACATAAAAGACTCGATATCGATTGTTCTGTTCTTTGTCCTCGCGAACGACTTGCATGGAATAACCAGCATCGTCTATGTAAGACTGGAACAGTGCCGTGAGATTTTGCAGCATAGTCTCTGCAGCCGTTTCCTGCGCCTTCCTCATATGCCGGAGTTGCCTGCTGGCTCGTTTCTGCGCTTGCTTGCGGTCGCGTTCTCTCCAATAGTCCGCCTCTTCATATTTTTCAAAATACCGACAGTTTTTCCTGAGGCAGTCGTGTTGCGTCATAAGCCGCTTCGTCAGCTTTCCGGGATGCAGCAGATTATGGCAGCAGCCAACAATGCGCGATTGCGGCAGAATCACACACTGATTTCCAAGCAGTCGTACTTTTACTGCCTCTGGCTTCTTGACCTTCACCTTTGTATTTTCTTTCGGCGGACGGTCAATGATCGGCTGTAATTCGGGGTGACACAGTTTGCAGGGATGGCGATTTCGGGAAGCGGTCCGATAGTATACACTGCCAAGGAGTTCCTTCACGCGCAGAAGCTGCTTGCAAGTTCTGCAGTGAAATATTTCGGAACTTGGGGTGTACAGATAGTTATATTTCGATGTGGCAATGATCTTTGCGTTCCGTTCCTGTCTGGAAATTGATTTTTTCGTGGGGGCACGTTTCGGCATTTTTGACTGTGCAAGTTTAAGCGACCGAAATAACATCTGCATGACAGTGACATCGTTACTGGACCGATGCTCCGGCGAAGGAATTGAAAGACCGCACCCTTCTGCAACCTTATAATGGGAGTAGGCTGCAATGCCGTGTGCTCTTATAGCGGCGTAGACCCTTTGATTCATACAGTATACCGTTGTAGAAAACGTTCCGAAAAGATAGCGGTGGTATAACGCCTCTAGTGTGTTTTTCGTTTCAACATGCCAGCAGCAAATCACATCGTCCGATTGAAGCCAGTGAAAGAAGCGCTGTACGCAGTTTTCCTCCGAATCTGACGAACGGAATTCGGCGGGTGCGTATCCGCTGAAAGCCAGATGCTCCCATGGTGCAGTTTCGGGGTCATGCGGACAGACCAGCGCGTCAAACGCACAGAGCGTATTCCAGTTTTCGTCAACGCGTGCGGCATACACCTGTGTTAAGCTTCAATAATCCTCACGATTTTCAATCCACTCCATATCTAACAGAACAAACATTGTAATCCGCCCTTTCTCTGCTCCGGTATGATTATCATAGCATAGTTGCTGCCCAATAAAACGTACATTTTAAGATAATGCGGAAGAGAAAACAAGATATTCGCCCCAAGGTGAAACGAGTGGAAAAATCAAATGTATACTTATTCGGAAAGATTTATCGGATGGCTTGAATTCAGTGCCCTATTTCCCAATCTTGTGCCATTATAATCAATGAATCGAACATTTTACATAAGAAACGCACCGAAATCATACGATTTCGGTGCGTTTCTTGGTCCGAGTGACAGGATTCGAACCTGCGGCATCCTGCTCCCAAAGGGGCTCGAACCTGGTGTTACATGTGCATGAAACCCATTTGAACCTTTCCGCTCCGGAAAACTTGCTCTCCGGCGCTCTTTTCTCCGCTGCCTCCACGTCCTCCAAAGGCGGTTGTGGTCAAACATGTGGTCGTATGGAAACGCTCCCGTGGAATGCGGCAGATTCGCCGCTCCCCGGGAGCGTTTGGATTGTAGCTCTCTTCCACCGGAAAGTCAAGTCACTTGAGAGTCTTTCTGCACACAGTTTCTGCGTCGCAGTAGACAAAGAAATACGGCGTGCGGGCTTGACCTCTGCTTGGGTTCTTTTTTGCCAAAGAGACAATTATAGTCGGCAAAACGAAAAATGATGAAATCGCAGGATTATTGCTGAAAACAGTTGAGAAATCAGGAAAGATGTGGTATAATATAAAATCATATCTATTGCGGGGGTGAAGCCAATGGCCGCAAGTTATAAAAAGCTCTTCAAACTGCTGATCGACCGGGAAATGAAAAAGAAGGAATTGGCAGAAGCGGCGGGCGTAAGCATAGCCACCATCACGAAAATGGGCAAAGACGGCGCCGTCGTTTCCAGTGAAGTGCTGGTCAAGATCTGCACCGCACTGGGTTGCACGATGGACGACATCGTCGAAATCGTCCCGGATCACCAAGTTTGACAACGGGGCAGCAAAAAGCAGAAAGGACATGAGGCCATGTCAACAAGCTATTTCTTATATACCGAAGCCTATATCGACGATAAATGGGTTTGCATCAATCCCGGCTTTGATAAGGAAGGGGAACGGCGCCTTGCGATGACGTATGAGAGCGGTTCAAGGAGCTATTTCGGCCAGACCGCAGACAAGATCGAGGAAATCGGCGGGAGGCTGCGATTTGAAGGTCTGTCGGCTGAATTGCAAGGGCGCTATGAGCGTTGCCGGAACGATAAGTTCGTAAGAATCCTGTCCGCCGAGGTCGACGCCATGCGAGGCTGTTTACCGTCCGGACAAGCCCACGAGTATCATGGGATCGTGCTAAAAGACGCAGTGTTTGCCTATGAATCCGGCGATATTGAGGATCTCTATGAATCGATCACGCCGGATGAATATGCAAAGTTGGACGATGTGGGCAAACAGCTCTATCAGTACTACGAGTGGGACGATCCCATGGGCTGGTTCGTCCATTTCAAAGAGATCTTGGAGCACGTGCATTGGCAGATCCACGATTGGCAGAACGTTTACGGAGACGGGACAATCAATAAATGCCGCGTGGTTGCGCTGGTGTTCTGATTGATAGAACAAGTATTATGTAGCCGGGGTTGAGATTCCGAGGTAGCTCTTAATAATATAGAGAATAATTACTAAGGAGATCAGTATGATATCTTTTGTTATTACAATTGCAGACTTGTTTACAATGGACTCTGGGTTTGGACAGGAAATAAACTTTAAGCAGAATAAGCATCGCCTCGTTATTCCTGTATATCAGAGAGAGTATAAGTGGGAAAATGAAAGGATTGCCACCTTGCTGTCAGATATTTCTCAGAACAGCAAGTTTATTGGCAATACCATTCTGGACGAGTCGGATGAAAGATATGAAATCGTTGATGGGCAACAGCGTATTACAACTTGTTTTTTAACTCTTGTTGCACTCTATAATCATTATCAGGGGCATCAATTAGAACAAGAAACAATACAGCGGAAATTGATTCCTTTTGGGAGAATACTGCTTGAAAACGATTCTATTGGAGACTATGTAGAACTACAAGACGGCAAATATGTATTAACCATTTCAGCGGATTCTGATATATACGGGCAAGCGGAGGACTTTGAACGGGCATATCAGCTTATTGAGGATTACATTAATGCATTAGGACCTAATACTCGAATTAGCGATTTTAAACAGAAACTGCTAGATAGCAGAATGCTAGTCTTAATCAACGATCAACACGACAGATCACATCCAGTTGAACAGTTGTTTCTGGATATCAATGAAAAGGCTCAACTTTTAAAGGTCGAGGATATTTTTAAGGGCCACTGTTTTGAAAAATTTGAAGCTCCTCTTTATCCTGCGCTTAGGAATAAATGGGCAAATCTAAAACGAAATGCAAGCCTTTTCAAAAAATACGGATTTGAAGACACAAGCGAGTACATATACACTTATCTTTTAGAAACAGACAGTTCTTCTCTACCCAAGAATCTAACGATATCAGGCAAACACTATATTGAAGAAAAAACTATGGACGAAACAAATGTGTTGCTTACCGATATGATAGGATTTGGAGAAAAGGTTAATCAGTTTTATAAGGACTTGAGACTGACAGACTACCGTTTTGTAAATCTATGCAGACACAGTTACGAGTATCGCAACACCAATGACCATCTGGGACTAAAACAAATGAGTTTGGCAGTTCTTGAACTGAAAGGTGCAATCTATCAAAAGTTGCCATTGATGTATTTTGTACAGTTTATCCTTAACAGCGAAAGCCTACCTGAAATTATTCGTCATGATGAATTCAGAAGGATCATAACCAATTTGTATGTGTATACATATTTGTTTGTTCTTAGTGGAGAAAAAAAGTCTAAAGCGGGTATTGATCATAGTGTAAGAGACGCGTTAAACTCGGAAAGCCCGATTTCTAATGCATTAACCGCAGCAAAGAATCTGCGAAACAGTTATTTAGAACGGTTTTCAGTTCAAGACGTATATTCATTTGAAAAGCTCAGTTTTATATGTTCAACCGTGGACAATTATGACGCTAATGCGAACTGGCTTTCACTAATTTATTCGAATGATAACAATCATAATCTTGAGCATTTCATTATCCCTGATAACAGGCGTAAAGTTGTCAAGTGGAAAACAGGGAATGAAGAATATGATATTTCTCTTCCCGCTACGCTTGTGAAACAGTATAAAAAGCATGTTGTTAACCAACTCGTCATGAATGAAGATCTTAATGGATTATTAGAGCACTACGACGTTGTATATAAGATCGATACAATAAAAACATGGTATTCCGACCGACATTTACCTGTGCCAAGGCATATTCAGTCCACTATTAATGCAATTGAAGAAATGCCCGAATATATTGTTCTTAAAGACGCGAAAGAGCAACATGAAGATGAGGCATCTGTAAACATGAACTGCACCCCATTTGTTAGACAGTATGATATACTATATGATATACTATCTAACAAGT
>ERZ857629.3534-NODE-3534-length-13028-cov-3.164727_pt1 | contig 13028 bp, 9 predicted proteins | sample MGYA00519700_ERZ857629 | MGnify/ENA primary metagenome ERZ857629 (study PRJEB31778, sample SAMEA3449351) | human gut metagenome | biome: human gut; feature: human-associated habitat; material: faeces | place: United Kingdom | collected 2010/2012 ... | reverse complement strand
CCTAACCAAAGAGAAAGCAGAAGCACATCTTAAAGCCGGTGCCAAGAGGGTTGTAATGTCTGCCCCTTCAAAAGATGATACACCTATGTTCGTATGCGGTGTTAACCACACTACCTACAAAGGTCAAACTATAGTTTCAAACGCTTCTTGTACTACAAACTGCTTAGCTCCGTTAGCTAAGGTTATTAATGACAAGTTTGGTATTGCAGATGGTTTGATGACAACAGTTCATGCAACAACAGCTACACAGAAAACCGTAGACGGCCCTTCAATGAAAGACTGGAGAGGCGGCCGTGCAGCAGCAGGCAACATTATTCCTTCAAGCACAGGTGCAGCTAAGGCTGTTGGAAAAGTTATCCCTGAGTTGCTTGGCAAACTTACAGGTATGTCTTTCCGTGTTCCTACATTGGATGTTTCTGTTGTTGACCTTACAGTTAACTTAAAGACTCCTGCTACATACGATGAGATTTGTGCAGAGGTTAAACGTGCTTCAGAGAATGAGTTGAAGGGTATTCTTGGCTATACAGAGGATGCTGTTGTTTCTTCTGATTTCCTTAGTGATTCAAGAACATCTATCTTTGATGCAAAAGCAGGTATTCAGTTGACTCCTACATTTGTTAAATTGGTTTCATGGTATGACAACGAGTGGGGTTATTCAAACAAGGTTCTTGATTTGATTAAACACATGTCTACTGTTAAGTAATATTGTTGATTTATTGTTTACCTAAAAGTAAAGGACAGTCATAATCGGCTGTCCTTTTATTGTAATTATCTTAGTCTTACCTCGTTTCTTTCACTTTTTTTTGATTTTTTTATAGTTAGATATTACTTGTTCTGTCAGAGCCATAGTGTCGCAGTTAAGCACCTCGGCGATGTCTCATTTGATTTCCAACTTTGATGTCGTCTTACGACTCACACGTGAGTACAGCTGTCTGAAAACCGAGTAGATGATACCTCGCCAATTGATGTTGCCATCGTTCAGGAAACGATAGAACATATCCTTGTGGCAGACAAACATCTGGCTCAGTGATGAGGTGGAATAATTGGCTGCATTCTTTACTGAAAAGAAAGGAAAGAGCAGCAGAAGCTGCAACACCTGAAGACAGGTGAATTTGCAGTTCTGATTCTTAACGGAACCAATGACTTTACTCTGTATCCTTATCTTGTTCATTATAGTTGATATGCCGTTTACTGCCTTACCGACGTCACTATTTGCAAAGAACCCTTGGAGTTCACCGATTTTTATTTACCTTCTTCCTTTTTTTTATACATTTGCCAAAATTTATCGTGAAGAAAATGGGAATAAAGAAAAAAATATCTTTGGGCTTTGTGGTGATTGGTGTTATATTGTTGTTGTCCAGTGTTATAGCGATATACGAGTTTGTAAGCATGAGAAGGTCTGTTTACAGCATTATGACAGACAATATTTCCGGCATAAACTCTTCGCGTATTCTGCTTGAGGTAGCGGATGAGTACAACTTTACCCTTGTCAAAAGCATGGGAGTTGATACTGTTCCTGCTATTCCGGATGTTAAGAAGGATGTAAGGTTTCCGCAATATCTTGCTCAGGTGAAGGCAAAGTTTACAACAGACTCCGAGAGGCAGATGGCAGATTCTGTGTTGCTTGCGTACACGGCGTATATTCATGTTATAAAGGATGCCGCATATATTTGGCAAGGGGATTATATGGCCAGGCGCGGTTGGTACTTTAACAATCTGTACCCCAAATATATGACTCTTAGAGATTATATAGGTAAACTCACATTCATTACACAGAAAGCATTGTCCGATAACTCTGAATATCTTACAGACAGTTTTTACAGGAGTATAATGCCGGGGGTTGTTGCCGTGTCAACCGGAATGATACTTATATTTTTGTTCAATTACTTTATAAATCTGTATTTTATATCTCCATTGATTAAAATATCAAAGGGAATTAAAGATTTTCTGCTTTATAGGAAAACTTATAACTATACAGACATTGGGGATGATGATCTTAGGGAACTGAGCCAGAATGTAAAGGATCTTATAGAGGCAAACAGAGAGCTTTCAAAGTCTAAACAGGAGAGTAGGGAATGAATCTAAGTGTCATAGCAAGAAATATTGGTATTGCATTGGTATTTAATGCGATATTTATGTTCTTTGGGGTAATCACATCTGTGATTTATGATTTTGATTCCTCTTTCTCGCCTCTGCTGCTGAGTTGTGTTATAACTGCGACTGTTGGATTTTTTCCGCTGATCTTTGTAAATAACAAGCAGGATATAAACCTTAAGGAGGGATTTACAATTGTTGTACTGGCATGGGTGTTGTCTTGCCTGTTCGGGATGTTGCCATACGTGCTTTGGGGTGGGGAGTTCTCCCTTATAAATGCCTGGTTTGAAAGTGTATCCGGGTTTACAACCACAGGTTCTACCATACTTAATGATATTGAGGCACTTCCTCACGGACTTCTTTTCTGGCGTTCTTCAACGCATTTTATAGGCGGTTTGGGAGTAGTGGTATTTATGCTTTTGATACTGCCAAGTGCCAGTACCTTTAGAATGCGGCTCAGCAAGATGGAGATTTCTGCCCTGTCAAAGGAGAACTATCAGTTTAAAACAAAACGAACGGTAAAGGTTATAGGATTTGTTTATATTGGAATGTGTGTAGCGGAGATAGTATCTCTGATGATTGCCGGAATGGATTTTTTTGATGCTCTCAACCACTCCTTTTCTACTGTTTCAACAGGAGGGTTCAGCACTAAGAACAACTCTATTGCGGCATTTGATTCTGTTGCAATAGAGATTGTAATTACAGTTTTCATGCTGCTTGGCGGACTGCATTTTGGTCTGCTCTACTCAAGTGTTGCAACATGCTCCTTTAAGATATTCAAATCGCCTATCATAAGGTATTATCTTGTGACTGTATTTGTCTCCATAGTGATGGTATGCATAAACATTAAAGCTAATGGATACGCAGACGGTTGGTTAGATGCAATAAGACATGGTTCTTTTCAAGTAATTTCAATAGCCTCCACCACAGGTTTTGCAACAACAGATACATCTGTGTGGCCGCATGCCTCTATACTTGTACTAATCTTTATGTCTCTGCAATGTGCATGCTCCGGATCTACAACCGGTGGTATAAAGGCAGACAGAATATATATATGGTGGCAGTCTGTAAAAAGGGAGGTGCAGAGAAAGCTCCATCCTCAAGCTGTTTTACCTGTAAAGGTTGGTTCTACCATAGTTGAGCCATATATGGTTGCGGATGTGAATCTCTATATTGTATTGTACCTCTTTATAATATTAGTGGTAAGCATACTTCTGTCTATGATGGGAGTTGATTTTATAGATTCGTTTACAGGTTCTGTTGCAAGTATGGGTAATGTAGGCCCCGGATTTGGATCAATAGGATCATTGGGAAATTTCTCTGAAATACCTGTAATGGGGCGTCTGCTTCTCACATTTGAAATGTTGCTTGGCCGTCTGGAAATATATTCTTTGATCATAATATTCATGATAGCGAAATGGCGTTAAGCGAGTTTTATTATAAGCGACTGTTGGAGATGTTTAAATTTGAGCCTACAAATGGACAAAAGGAGCTATTTGAGGCTCTATCCGGTTTTATGGATGATGGAAATATCTCCAAACTGCTATTGGTAACAGGCTTTGCCGGTACCGGAAAAACATCTGCTCTCAATGCCTTTATAAGCCTGCTCAAGCAGTACAGAATGCGTTACGTGCTTTTAGCGCCAACCGGAAGGGCAGCTAAGGTATTGGCAAACTATACTGGTGCACAAGCCCAAACAATACACAAACAGATATACAGACAAAAATCATTGGATGAAGCCGGAGGCAGTTTCTCCCTTGATTACAACAAATTTACCAACACTGTTTTCATTGTGGATGAAGCATCGCTTATAGCCCCCGGGGATGCAATGGGTACATCTATTTTCGGGAGTGGCAATCTGTTGGATGATCTTATAAATTATGTTACCGGCAACACCGGCAATAGACTCATTCTTCTTGGCGATCCGGCACAGTTGCCGCCAATAGGCTATGATCATTCACCTGCTTTGGAGGAATCTTATGTAGCCTCTTATATGCCTCTTTACAAGCACATTCATTTAACAGAGGTTGTTAGGCAGGCACAGCAGAGCGGTATCCTTTATAATGCAACGTTAATTAGAGGGCTGATAGAGGGTAACGATACGGTGTCAGACTGGCATTTCCAAACAGATGAATTTTCAGATATAGAAAAGATTAGCGGAGGGGAGCTTATAGAGGCGCTATCAGACGCCATAGACAAATACGGAACAGAGGAGGTTGTTGTACTATGCAGATCTAATAAAAGAGCAAACAGATATAATGCAGGTATAAGAGAGAGAATACTTTACAAGGATGAGACGCTCTGCCGCGACGACAGGCTTATGGTGGTAAAGAACTGCTATAAGTTTGCCGATGCACTTAAAGATGACATAGATTTTATAGCAAACGGGGATGTTGCAGTGTTGCAGTGTGTGTGGGAGCATGAGGAGAGATACGGGCTGCACTTTGCAAGTGCAGAGCTTGCTTTTCCGGATTATAACAACATAGAGATAAGATGCAAGATTGTATTGGATACACTCTCATCTGAATCACCGTCATTAAACAGTGAGCAGCAGAAAATCCTCTTTACAGGTGTATACGAAGATTATTCATCTATATCTAAAAAAAAGGAACGTCTTAAAGCTGTGAGAGAGGATCCATATTATAATGCTCTGCAGGTAAAATATGCAATGGCCATAACAGGGCACAAGTCGCAAGGCGGTCAATGGAAATGTGTCTTTATAGACAACAACTTATGGTCCGATAACATCTCCTTGGATGACCTTAAATGGCTTTATACTGCTTTGACCCGAGGCATAGAGAAGGTATATCTTGTTAACTTTAAATCTGTCTAAACACTATAAACTTAATTAAGTCCAATGCCAACGCTTATTTATTGTGTTTTTAAATGCAATCTAAAAATGTTAACTTTGTATGTTTAGTAAGCGTAAAAAAATAAGTTGGTAAAGATTTAACAGTATTTTTGAGAAAAGAAATATAGACCGAAAAGACAATTAAAGATTACCAAGTTATTTTTTTAAGATTACTTAGAATTGTAATTAAATAAAATGAATAATGAGACATAACAGGCTTATTTTAATCACATTGGCTCTTCTGTTGGCAGGCAGCTACACAGCGACAGCGCAGAATACCGCAGACAAGAAAAATTTTACACAAGAACAGTTGGTTTATGGCATTCCAAAAGATGTTATAAAGCCAATGCCAATCGTTATCAGATGGGAAGACAGGGATAATTACATAGTTATGCTTCCCGACAGAAAATCTTTTGAAAAGGTTGATGTGAAGACAGGAAAACGGGTTGCCGTTTCGGCAGATGAGGCAATGCCTCAAAAGTTTGAAAACGAAACCAACCCTTTAATGGATAATAGTGAACTTGTAAATGTAACACTCTCTCCGGATGGAACTAAAGCTGCATACACAAAGGCAGACAACAACCTTTACAGCTACGATTTCGCAACATCAAAAGAGACCAAGCTAACCACAGACGGTACAAATGTGCTTATGAACGGATATGCTTCATGGGTATATTTTGAGGAGATTTTAGGCCGTCCATCAAAGTATAAAGCATTCTGGTGGTCACCTGACAGCAAACTTATAGCATATTATAAATTTGATGACAGCAAAGTGCCTATGTTTCCAATATATAACTCAAAAGGAAAACATGGTACCCTTACCGAAACACATTATCCAAAGGCAGGCGATCCTAATCCCGAGGTTAAGATTGGTTTTGTGAACGCCAATGGCGGCGAAACCGTTTGGGCAGATTTCAATGAGAAAGATGACCAATATTTTGGCATACCGTTCTGGAATGCAGACGGTAACAGGTTTATTGTTCCATGGATGCCAAGAGACCAGAATAACCTTAAACTTTATGCTGTTAATCCTTTAGACGGAAGCAAATCCTTTATCTATAACGAGGAGCAGAAGACTTGGATAGATTGGCCGGAGGATATGCAGTTCACCGCAGATGGTTTCTATATGATAAGAGACTTTGATCTTTGGGAGCAGATCTATTTCCAATCATTTGACGGCAAGAGGTTGGAGAAGATAACAGATGGCAACAATTGGGGTATAAACTTCATTAAAGTAGACCAAAAAGAGGGTACAATCTATTTTACTGCAAGGAGAGAGGCTTCTGACAGAGTGGATTTTTACAGAGTAAATCTTAAAACCAAACAGATCCGGAGGCTCACAACAGGAGAGTATAATTATCAGGCTGTTAATTTGTCTCCCGACAACAAGCATTTTACAGCTGTAAGGTCTAACTCCCATACCCCTAACCAGCTTGTTCTGTTTACTGTCGGGAAGAAAAACAGTACAGAAAATATTTTATTTGACAGCAAAGGGGAGCAGTTTGACAATTATAAGGTTGCCATTCCTCAGATGAAATATATAATGGTAGACGGCTACAGGCTTCCTGCACAGATTGTATATCCTGTTGATATGGATTCTACCAAGAGGTACCCTGTTATAATAAGTATGTATGGTGGCCCTAACCACGGAACGGTTATGGATACATGGGTGTCGCTTGCACGTAACCAATGGTGGGCTAACGAAGGTGTTATTCAGATTAACATAGACCACAGGGCCAGCGGACATGCGGGCAAAAAGGGACTTAACGAGATTCACAGGAACCTTTTAAGAACCGAACTTCATGATTATATAGAGTGGGTTAAGTGGCTCAGGAGCAAACCTTACGTTAACCCGGATAAGGTTGCAATCACCGGTTTCTCTTACGGTGGAAGTATGACAATGATAGCCGTAACGGAGGGTAGCGAGTACTTTAAGTATGGAATTGCCGGTGGTGGTGTTTATGATTACGGTTTGTATGACACTCACTACACAGAGCGATATATGGATACCCCTCAGCAGAACCCAAATGGTTACGCTTATACCAATACCGCATCAAAGATTGCAGGATATAAGGGAGACAGAGGCAATTATGTGCTTATAACTCACGGCACAAGCGATGATAATGTTCACATGCAGAATACCATGCAGCTTATAGATGCTCTGCAGAATGCCGGCAAGCAGTTTGATCTTATGCTTTATCCCGGTGAGTATCACGGCTACCGTGGTCCTAAGAGCAGGTTCTCAACAGTAAGTGACTACAACTTCTGGTATAGGCATCTTCTTGAGAGGGAGACTCCTGAGATATTGATTAAAGCTTACGGTGCAAGGTAACAGATGTTTTTTATTACAGGCTCCTGATTGCTTTTATTGCATTTTGGAGCCTGTTTCATTTTTGCGTATCATCTTTTCAATATTAACAATCTCCATTGTGAGTCTGATAGCCGTTCACTACCGTTCTCCCTCACAATGAAAATCTTTGATATATCAACTTGGACGAATTAAGTAATCTTAAAAAAATAACTTGTTAATCTTTAATTGTCTTTTCGGTCTATATTTCTTTTCTCATCAGTCATGTGCCACCGGCACACTCCATCTTCAAAAAGACATCTATCCTCAAAAATACTGCTAAATCTTTACCAACTTATTTTTAATGCTTACTTATTTCAAAGATTTTCATGTTCGGTTACATATTCTATAATTTTTATTTTTTAGTGGTATATTTTTTCCGCTTTCTATGTATTAAATCCACTGAACTTTAAAATCTCGCATGATATTTAAATAATTTAGTGATAATCTTCTAATGATTGATGCGTTTACTAATCCTGTATCCGATATACAGGATACTCGCTGCCAGGTTTGAACCATCTGTTTTAGGAAAGCAGTACAGGCCTGCCATATGAGTATTCGAGCATTGAGCAAACAATAAGTTCTGTTGTATTGAATGATTTAACTTAGTGGATAAATAATTTGTAAAAGTAATTTAGAAATTCGATATAAAGTAAAATCGCAATATGTTGTGATTTTTTGTATGGCGAGACTGATTTTGAGGACAGATTGTTATCAAATCTCAGTATATTGGGATTTGTTATGATAGGATTTTATTGCTTATCCTTTTGCTGATGGTACAAGAATGAGAATAGTAAAGGGCTTGTTTTCTTGACGTTTGAAGTGATTATTATGGATTGCTCTCAGTTTTCCATCTTATAGTATATGGTAAATCTATGTGATTTTTCGTGGAAATCTATTGTTTTTGGCACATTTCCACGACTTATCAATATTTTTTTGTATATTTGATGTAGTTTGATTAGGATTCTTTGATTATCAAACCATTAAGAAGAACTTGCATGAGAATGGGCAATGGATAAGAAATTGCAAACTTGTTTTATTACACTATATTCCTCATGCTTTTCAAACAACTCTTTTCTAAGTGCAAAGATACGTTTTTTCTCCAATTATAAGAATCCGTACCCTAAAAACTATCTATGCGATAAAGAAAATGACATAACAGATTCGTAGCCGAGTTCACCAAACCACAGGCAAAGGTAACTCGTGTTCTTTTCGTCCAAGCAAGGTCAAGCCCTGCGGGTGTCGTGGAAAAATCATCCTCGCCCCGTGGGGCTTTCTGTATTTTTCCACACAACCTTGCCTGACGAGAACACGACCTTTTAGAGGCTGTAGTTTGGGAACTCCGGCCCCGAATAGCCGGACTAACAAGAAATATATAATGTTATGTCAAAAGCAAAAGGGTACACACTTGAAACACTCCTACCTCTGAATGTTTCATACGACAGTGATCACGGATTGACGCAGGAAGATGTCGATATGGTCAATTCTCTTGTAGAGGTAATAGAAAGCACTCGCTCAAAGCATACTCCAAAGATTGGAAGAAAATCACTTTGCGTAAGCGTAAAGAGGGTAATCTGTACGACTCGATGCAGATTGCATTCCGTGATGTCGGCATCCTTGCTGATGATGCAGTCGTGCTCAACCGACAGAATAGGGAACTTACTTTCGAGGGTAGCTGCTTTCATTACATTTCTCATGACTTTCTGTTTTTGAGGTTAGGAATAATCAATCGCAAGAATCGCTTGCGGTTGATGATGTAGCGGAGATGGTTACGTACAGCCTGCATCTTCATCAAGCCCCACTCGCCATACTAGGCATTCAGGTGGAAGGTCGCCCAGACAAGTACCGAAGCGGAGATGACTCCCAGTGCGATACATATCCATTGGTTCACGCCACCAATAAGACCGACTACGGCTCCCACTGCGTAAATCAACTTGGTACCCGGATCGAAATACGATGTTACCATGTTGGTAGCCTCGGTGATACCTGCGATACCGTTACCCTGTGCAAATGCACTCACTGTTGCAAGCATAAATGCTGCTGTGAATAATACTTTTTTCTTTATACGTCGAAATGTTTTTTAGTTATACAAAAAGTGATTTCGACTGCGAATATATAGCATTTAATCCATTGATTTTCAAATCGGTCTATACACGTCATAACATGTCATCAGATGTCATAGTTGGGGTCTTTTGAAGGGTGGATTTTGGGGTGAGAAGAGGGACAAGAAGGCTTGTTTGAAGGATGAAATTTCAACCTTATATTGTCTGGTTAAGCGGGCGAAAACTTCCAAAATCACAAGTTTTTGCCCGCTTAAAGAGCAAAAAGTATAGGTGTAATGAAATAAACAATGGATTCTTTTGTCACTTCGCAATATTTTCATACCTTTGTGGTCGGAAAAATCTGCAATTATTCCGACTTAAAATAGGCTAAAAATAGTATGCAAAAGACTGTGGAACATAAAGTTAGAGCAAAGATAACCTACGCAAGATATGGCGAGGTGTTTTTTGTGTCTACATTCCATCAATTTGATGTGGAATATGTAACCAAACTTCTTGCTCAATTTGAGAAAGAGGGGTTGATTACAAGAATAGCCAAAGGCGTATATGTTAAGGCTAAAAAAACACGATTTGGTGTGGTATACCCTTCTGCTTTTGAACTTGTAACGGAGATTGCCAAGAGAGATAAAGCTAAAATATTTCCAACAGGTGATACAGCCGCCAATAGACTTGGTTTTTCCACACAAGTACCAATGAATGCATCGTTCCTCACATCAGGTTCTTCAAGAAAATTGAAATTAGGAAATAGAACCGTGACTTTAACACATGGCTCTCCTAAGAAATTCGCTTATAAAGGAAAACTTATGCCTGAATTAGTGCAAGCTCTTCGTAGCATTGGAGAGGATAATATAACAGAGAGCGTGGAAAAAAGAGTTGCTCAACTATTATCTGCAACACTTGAAACAGAAACAATTGAACACGATCTGTTATTGGCACCGGTGTGGGTAAGACAGATTATTAAAAGAAACCTCAAAGCGAATACTGACAATGAGTAAATGGATAGACTTTACGATAGATGAACGCAAGGCCATGATACAGGGCGTTGTGGAGGCAAAGAATATTGATGAAGCCGCAGCGGAGAAGGATTGGTGGGTAACAGCCATATTGTACGCCTTGTTCCACACAAAGGCTTCCGAGTATCTACTTTTCAAAGGCGGTACAAGTTTGAGTAAAGGTTGGGATATTATAGACCGTTTCAGTGAGGATATTGATTTGGCTCTTGGTCGTGACTTCTTCTTAAATGAAATGAATTTGTCGTGTGCCAGCTGCACCAGCAACACCCAAATCCACAAGTACAGAGAAAAAGCTCAAGATTATCTTTTCGGTGAATTTAAAGATGACTTAAAAGAACAGCTGGCGAAATTAGGTTTGGATGTGATTGTACTTGCAGAGAATGAAGTTGTTGAAGAAAATGGTGAACTAAAGAAAGTGGATCACGACAAAGATCCATCTGTGATTTTTGTTCAATACCCATCACTCTACAATAGCGATGCTCCCTATGCAATACCGACTGTGAAGATTGAAACCAGTGTCCTTTCTATGTCTGAACCATACGAAATGAAACGCATATCTTCATTGGTTGAACAGGTCTATAAGGATGAAGATATTGATTCTGATATTGTTCAGACCATCAAGACCGTGAGTCCTGCAAGGACATTCTTAGAGAAGACATTTTTGCTTTGTGAGGAATACCAAAAGAAAGAGCCAAGAACATATCGCATGTCTCGCCATTTCTATGATTTGGAAAAGCTATCACATACCGATTATATGGATAAGGCATTAAATGACTCTAATCTTTATTATGACATTGTGGAGCATAGAAAGAAATTCTATCATGTCGGATATGTTGATTATGATAAGGAACTGCCAGCATCCATTATGATTGTTCCAAGTGAAGAACTTGTCCTGAAATATGAGGTGGATTATAATGATATGCGTTCTAGCTTTATCTATGGAGAGGCTTTGGAATTTGCAGATTTGCTTAAATTCCTCGAAACATTGCAGGAGCGATTCCGAAAAGTTCCTCCAAGAGCAACAGCAGAGTAATTATAGCTTAAACAACATAGCAAGGCAAGAATCATAATGCACGAGGCATTACGATACTTGGGCAACAGCTTTCCGTTTGGTTCTACATCACGATACTTAAATAGTATATGTAAGGGAACTTCAAGGAGCTGAACCTCATACTCGACCTTAGTCTTTTTACGGGAGGTCAGTATCCAGAGTGTGCCGTTTTCATCCGTAACCAAATCTTCTTTGGTCAACATACACATATCACCATAAGATATTCCGGTGTAGCAAGAGAAGAGGAACAGGTAACGAATGATATAGAGTCTTGCATTATGCAAGGGTGTTGTCATCATCAGTTCCAATTCCTCTGCCGTGAGATATTTCTGTTTGCGCGGTGGGCGTTCAGGTTCATATCCCCAGAATGGATTGAATGTGAGAATACCGTCTGCTACGGCTTCATTGATAATGGTTCTAAAAGAGGTCGTAAGATGGACTATCGTACCAAGAGCTAAATGGCAGTCGGTTCGTAAGTGAAGATCATATTTCTCAATAAACGAACGATCCAATGCCGTAAAGGTAATATCGGTCAGTTTGTACTTCTCATTGAGGAATTTCTCTACATGCATATAGGCATACTTGTAAGCACGAAGAGAACCTGCGACATGGTTCACACCTACACGCTTCTCGAAGTTCTTGATGAAGGTGCGGAAATAACTCATCAAGGTCTGCTGCCCCGAAGCCATACCCAAAAGCAGGCACTTGACATCTTCGGCACTTACTCCTTCTCGTATTGCCGATTGTTCTTGATAGATATGTAGAGCCGAGGCTCTATCTCGTCTAACTGACGATTGATTTCGCGTGCTGCGACACTCTTACCCGTAGCGCTACCTGAGTGCCACATCGTATGTGGTACCGACAATTTCACACTGAATGCGCCTCGGAGTACTTGCCAACATTCAACCTTGCCATTACGGGGCAGTTCCCTTTGGCATCTGCTTCGCTCTTTTTGAGGTAGAACGACACCTTTACATCTGCCTGATTCATAACTCATTTCTTTGGTTGCAAAAATAAATTTTACAGAGTTAATGAATGGCATGTAGAACATAGCGGAACAAGGCAACAAGTACTTGACAACTAATCTCATTCCCGTATTTTTCTTCCAACGAAAAAAAATGATTGCCTTTGTCAGTGCAATGATAGAAAAAACAAGCGTTCTTTGTGGCTGTTGTAGGGTATGTGCAAGAGATTAAAGATGCTGTTTCTACCAACTTTCCCTTCCATAAAAAGGCAACGGATAGGTAGCATTTCTTTCTCTAATACCCACCATATACGGCTCCTTCTGCCGAAATTAACAATATGGTGAGGTAACACAAAAATGGTATATGTACCAACCACTTATCAAATTTCACCCTCATCCTGCCATTATTACGCAAGTTCTTTGTATCTTCGTCAAACCAATTGATACAGTAAAATTAAATCGCTAACGCTAACGCCAAAGCTAAACAGAGGTGATGTAGATCTTTTTGCGGTTGTTGGCATCTGTGAAGGCAAAGATGTGTAGCTCGTTGCTCTCTTTAACGCATAGGAGCTTCTTGAGTTGGTTGGAATCTATGGGAAGGTTTCGGGCTGTAACAGAAGCAGCGGGGTATTTTTTTGCTATCTCTTT
>ERZ857629.3532-NODE-3532-length-13030-cov-2.339961_pt1 | contig 13030 bp, 10 predicted proteins | sample MGYA00519700_ERZ857629 | MGnify/ENA primary metagenome ERZ857629 (study PRJEB31778, sample SAMEA3449351) | human gut metagenome | biome: human gut; feature: human-associated habitat; material: faeces | place: United Kingdom | collected 2010/2012 ... | reverse complement strand
TGCCGCACTTATACATAGTCAAACGTGATTTCATCTCGGGATGACAAATAAAAAAACTGTCGCAAGTTACAAAATCTTAAAGTTGCGACAGCCCCTTGTTTTTTGCTGTTTACGTTTGCCATATTAAACTTTTTCGGCAAGAACATAATTAACGCACTCAAACGCTTTAAAGTCCGTGCCCTTTTCGCCTATTATGCGCGACTGAATATCGTCGGGCGTGAGATTTTCCACCACTTTAAAGCCGCAGTCGGTAAGCAACTCGGTTATTTTTAAAACCGAATAACCCTGCTTAAAACCTGAATTACTTTTAACGATTTCATCTTTCTCCTTTCGCAGTAATAATCGTGTAACTGCTCCTGTTTAATGTTATTTCTTCACCGCCGAGCGAAATATACAAATTTTTACCCGCAAACCTGCCTTTTGCGTTTCTATCGCAAATCAATCTTTTGCAATATTCCACCGCATCGACACCATCGCCAAGTTTAAGATTGCGTTTAATTCGCGCAACTCCGCCCTCGGTCGTGTGAATTTTTTCGAGATTTAAAAACAATATCTTCGCTTCGCCGTATTCTTGCGCCGAAACGCCGCCGATTTTTAAGCCGACGTTACTTTCGGCATTTACCTCGCCGCCAAGCCAAAGCCGCTCATATTTTTCAAGAAACGCAACCTGCTTTGGGGTGTGAAAATAATGCTCGCCGCCCGCCATTTCGATAGCCACCGCATTTGAATCGTGCGCAAACTTTTGTATGCTTTGCTCGCCGACAACATAGTCGGGCGACGAATATACAATCAGCGTATCTTTCGCAAGTCCGCCGACTTTATGATTTTTCGCATAAACGTAATAGTCCCACGAAATGATCTGATTGCCGAAAACTATATTTTTTTCTTTTTCAAGGCGGTTAAGATTGGCTTTCGCAGCCGCAAGCATTCCGTTTATTATACCGACCATATCGGTCAGCGGCGAAACGAACAGACATTTTTCTATTTTTTCGCCCGCGAGTGCAAGCAAAGAAAAATATGTGCCGACGCTTTCGGTTCGCAAATACACTTTTCGGTTTTTCGCAGCATAGTCGTAAACATTTTTGATCTCAGGCACTGTTTCCCACGGCACAAGTTTTGTTCCATCCGTGCGACCGTCATGCTCTGCTAAATCAAAAGCAATCACGCAAAAGCCTTGCAAAACGGCAAGCCTTGCGAAACGCTCGGCTTCTTCTTTATTGCCGCACAGCCCGTGAACGTACAGCACCGCCTTTTTGCTGTTTTTATCGCCGTACAATACGCACGGCGTTTTACCTATATTAAAATACTCGGTTTGTAAATCAGTCAGTCGCATTTTTTGCCTTAATAAAACTTAACTCTTTAATGCGTTATACCGAAAATTGCTTTGCTCTGATTTTGAGTTTTTCTATAACGCGTGTTTTATAACGCATGTTATATACTCTCTTTTTATGGCTTTGTCAAGCAAAATATGCAAAAATTAAAATTTTTGCACAAAAAAAGCCAAATATCGATACACGATATCCGGCTTTAATATATTTTTTTTATTAACTTTACACCGATATATTTTTTAATTTTTACTCGTTTTCGCCGTCGCCCGTTTGCTCGTCATCGCCAATGTCATCGTTTGCGGTCATTGCATATGCGGCAACGATTTCGTCGAGCCGAGAGTAAACGCCATCCTTGCCGAAACCCGAATCGTTGGACACGGCAAGCACGTTGCCCACGCCCAAAGTAAGCAAATCGGCAATTTTTTTCACCGCGGGTTTAACACGGGTTTTGGAAAGTTTATCTGTTTTAGTGCAAATCACGGTAAAGGGAATTATATAATGATTAAGATAATTTATAAACATTATATCGTCCTCGTTGGGTTCGCGACGGATATCAAGCAGCAAAAACGCATGCGAAACTTGTTCTTTATAGGCAAAAAAATCCTCGATCGTGCGCGCCCATTTGAGCTTTTCGCCCTTTGACACCTGCGCAAAACCATACCCCGGCAGATCGGCAAGCGCAAACTCGCCCATGTCAAAATAGTTGACAAGGCGCGTGCGCCCCGGATCTTTGGAAGTTCTTGCAAGTTTTTTCCTGTTGGAAATCATGTTGATAAACGAACTTTTGCCTACGTTACTTCTTCCGCAAACGGCAATCAGCGGTTTATCGAATTGCATAAAACCGCTCTTATCTGCCGCGGACTTTAAAAATTTTGCGTCGTTTATTATCATGTTTACCTCTTTATATGCATCGATATATTTGCGCATATGTGCGAATAATCGACCTATAGACCGACTTTTGTATTATTTTGTTTCAAACCCGACTATGGCGCGGACAAAAACCTCTTCGGCATCCGAAACGGGAACAAATTCGATAAGTTTGCGATATTTTTCGGGTATTTCCTCAAGGTCTTTCAAATTGCTCTTAGGAATTATAACCGTTCTTATTCCGAGCCGATATGCCGCAAGAGCCTTTTCTTTAAGCCCGCCGATGGGCAGCACTTTGCCGCGCAAAGTAATTTCGCCCGTCATGGCTACGTTCTTATTGACCGCCTTACCCGAAAACGCCGAAAACAACGCAGTCGCCATCGTTATACCCGCACTCGGTCCGTCCTTGGGCGTTGCCCCTTCGGGAACGTGAATATGAATGTTTCTCGAACCGAAAAGTTCTTCGTTTATGCCGAATTTTTCGGCGTTGGCGTGCAAATAGCTGATTGCCGCACGCGCACTTTCTTTCATTACGTCGCCGAGTTTGCCCGTAAGCAAAATCTCGCCTTTGCCGGGCGTAAGCGCAACCTCAATGGTGAGCGTTGTTCCGCCGACGGCGGTCCAGGCAAGCCCCGTAGCCGAGCCGACCTCGCAGCCCAAATCGGTATCGTCGGGCAAATATTTTCTTATGCCGAGGTATTTCGGCAGGTTTATTTCGGTAATTTTGTACTTGCCTTTTTCGCCGTTTTTGGCAACGTCGCAAGCGATTTTACGGCAAATCGTACCGATTTCGCGTTCGAGATTTCTCACGCCCGCTTCACGCGTATACCCGTCTATAACACCGTTAACGGCACTTTCGCTGAAAGTAACGTCAATTTTTTCAAGCCCGTTTTCCTTCTTTTGCTTGCCGATAAGATAGCGTTTTGCGATCTCGGCTTTTTCCTCGCGCGTGTAGCCGCTGAGTTCTATGACTTCCATACGGTCAAGCAACGGGCCGGGAATTGTTTCGAGCGTGTTCGCCGTTGTTATAAACAGCACGTCGGACAAATCGAACGGCACTTCGAGATAGCGATCGCGGAAAGTTGCGTTTTGCTCGGGATCGAGCACCTCGAGCAATGCGCTTGCGGGATCGCCGCGCAAGTCGGACGAAATTTTATCGATTTCGTCGAGCAGAAAAACGGGATTGCAAGTGCCGGCATCCTTAATTCCGTAAATAATTCTGCCGGGAATAGCCCCTATATAAGTCTTTCTGTGTCCGCGAATTTCGGCTTCGTCCTTTACTCCGCCGAGGCTCATACGCACGAATTTCCTGCCGAGCGCACGCGCGACCGAGCTTGCGACCGAGGTCTTACCTACCCCCGGAGGACCTACAAGGCAAAGAATCGAACCGCCGATTTTGCCCGTTAATTTCATAACCGACAAGTATTCCAAAATACGGGTTTTGACTTTCTCAAGCCCGTAATGGTCGGCATTGAGGACCTTTTCAGCTTGATTTATATCGGTACAATCGGGCGATTTTACCCCGAACGGAAGATCCAGAATCCAATCGAGATATGTACGCAATACCGAATAATCGGGCAAAGACGTACTCATTTTAGACATTCTCGACAGTTCTTTGAGTGCTTTTTCTTCAACTTCGGCAGGCATATGCTTATCGAGAATTTTTTGACGAAGCTCGTCCTTTTCGTTCTCGTCGTCGCCGAGTTCCTGATGAATAGCTTTCAACTGTTCGCGAAGATAGTATTCTTTTTGCCCTTTTTCAACGCTTTCGCGCACGCGGTCGTTAATCCTGCGTTCGGCTTTTTTGATTTCCTCGCCAGCAATCAGTATGCCGATAAAAAGTTCGGCACGTTTGATAACCGAGGTCGTTTGCAAAACACGCTGCTTTTCTTCCTCTTCGGCGTCAAGGCAAAACATCGCGATATTGATATATTTATCGATGTCCTTAACCTGCGAGAGTTTTTCCTTTTTAACCGAATCGGCTTCGCCCGCATCGATTGCAGCGCGCAATTTGGATTTTACAAGCTGAAAAGCCGCTTTAACCTCGTTTGCGTCGCCGTATACCGCAGGTACTTTACGCACTTCGACGGTAAAACGATCGTCGGTGTTCAAATATTCTATGATTTCCGCACGATAAAGACCTTCGATATGCACGCTGACGGCATTTTCAAAATGGAAACTGCGTTTTATGCGACAAACTACGCCTACGTTATAAATTTGCTCGGGCGTGGGATCGTCCACATCCTTATCGATTTGCGACGCAATAAACACGAGATTTTCGGTATTTGCAGCATCGCTGAGCGATAAAAGCGACTTTGAACGCCCTGCATCGAACGCCGAAGTAACGTCGGGGAACATGACAAGCCCCTTAAGCGCAACCATCGGAAGCGAAACAGTTTTTTCGGGCACAACGGCGAGATTTTCGTTTTCGCTGCCCGCTATTTTAATATTTTCTGCCATTTCTAAACTCTCCGTAAATTATAATCGATTAGCCCGAATTTGAAATGTAGCGCACGCATCGCACATGCATGTGACATATATTATTCATCGGTGTCTTGTAATTATAAAGTGCGTGCAAAAAAAAGTCAACTGTTTATCGGCATATTTATCGGCAATAAGTTTTATCGTCCTCGGCGAAAAAACTCTTGCGTTTCGGCGATAAAAATGTTAAAATCGTGTTATGAAAAATTGGCTTAAAAACAAAACGATAGTAATAACGGGCGCAAGCTCGGGCTTTGGTAAACTGCTTGCTGAAAAGGCGGTTAAACGCTACTACTGCACCGTTATAGGAATCGGCAGAAACAAAGAAAAACTCGAAAGAGTAAAAAACGAATTAGGCGACAAATTTATTTATTTCGCTTTCGACGTCGGAGTTGAAAAAGATTGGATCGATTTTGCGCAAAAACTTGCGATAATCGACCTATACCCAGACATTTTGATAAATAACGCAGGTGTTTTACCGCCGTTTTGCAGGTTTGAAAGTATAGACGAAAACGTCGCCGAGCAGGTATTTAAAACCAACTTTTTCGCATCGGTTTATTCGGTTCGCCATATCTTGCCGATATAAAAAGGCACTCGACCGCGCCCGCGGTCATAAATGTTTCGAGTTCGGCAATTCTTGCGCAGGTTGTGGGCACGTCAATTTATTCGTCGTCTAAAAGCGCGCTTGCAAGTTTTACGAAAATTCTTGCATTAGAGAATAAAAATGTATACGTTGCACTAGTTTGCCCCGGTTTTTCGGATACGGCAATCTTCCGATCTCAAAAGCAAACGGACGAAAAATCCGCAAAACTGATTAAAAAAGTATGCTCGGATCCCGATAAAATCACCGATAAACTGCTCAAAAAACTGATTAAACGCAAAAAATATATAATTCTCGGTGCAGACGCCAAAGCCATGCATTTTTTCGGAAAACTATTCCCGTCGTTTACCGACAAAGCCATCGCCTCGGTTTTGAAGAAAAGCAAGCTCCCGATCTTCGACGATGTATTTACCGAGTAAAAATATATCTAAACGTTAAAAAAACTGCCCCTTACGGCAGTTTTTTTACATCAGAACACTTTCAAAACGAGTACGAAAAAAGGCGGAGTTTATTAAAAAAGCCCGCCTATAGGTCGATTATTAAATGTTTTGACAACAATGAAATCACAAAAGTATGTAAGGTTTTTGCGAAGAATCGAGCACTTTTTGCACCATGCCGTTCTTTTTAACGTAGCCTATTACAACCTGCCGCCGTTTACGACGCGCATGTTTCTTTCAAACGCGCGGTCGAAATCGACTTTGGTAATCGTTTCGTCGTCTATATCGGAAACGATAAGCAGCCTGCCTTCGTTAACTGCTTTTTGGTACTCTTCGGGGCATTTTTTGAACATACAACGCGCCAACAATATAATCGCGCTCGCCTTGCCCGATAAAATTTTATCGAGCAAAATTCTTTCGCCCGTGCTTTGAAAGCCCGATAAAACGGTAATTTTGGGGTTTTGCGTTATTTTATCGCCCCATTCGGCTATTTTTCCGTTAATTTTTGCGTCGTCGGAATCGGAAGATAAAAATGCCGTAAGCGGTCTTTTAAGCAATTCCTTATTGCCGAGATAATTCATAACGCACGCCCCCTCTTTTGTACATTCAAAATTCGACAAAAATAATCGATTAAAACGATTATTTAAGATATTTTTTAAGATCTTCTACTCTATCGAGTTTTTCCCATGGGAATTCATCTCTGCCGAAATGACCGTAAGCCGCAGTCTGACGGTAAATAGGTCTTCTCAAGCCCAATGTGTTAATAATCGAATACGGTCTTAAATCGAACTCTTTATCGATAATTTCGCAAATTTTCTCGTCGGAAAGCGCGCCCGTGCCGTTGGTATCAACGAACAGCGAAACAGGTCTCGCAACGCCGATTGCGTAAGCAACTTCGATATGACATTCTTTGGCAAGCCCCGCCGCAACAATGTTTTTAGCGATATAACGCATCATGTACGACGCGCTTCTGTCTACCTTTGTGGGATCTTTGCCGCTGAACGAACCGCCGCCATGTGCACAGCTTCCGCCGTAAGTATCGACGATGATTTTTCTGCCCGTAAGCCCGCTGTCGCCATGCGGACCGCCGATCTCGAACCGACCTGTCGGGTTAATGTAATACTTGGTATTCTCGTCGGTAAGACCGCCCTCTAAAATAGGATCGATAACGTATTTTTTAACGTCGGCGCGCAACTGCTCGGTGGTAACCGCCTCGGAATGTTGGGTAGAAACTACAACCGTGTCCACTCTGACAGGCTTTCTACCGTCGTATTCAACGGTAATCTGCGTTTTTCCGTCGGGGCGAAGGTAAGTAAGTATACCCTGTTTTCTTACGTCGGCAAGGCGTTTTGCCATTTTATGCGCCAACGAGATGGGCAACGGCATATATTCGGGCGTTTCGTCGGTAGCGTAACCGAACATAAGTCCCTGATCGCCTGCGCCGAGAGTATCGGCAATTTCGCCGCTTTCGCGGTGTTCGACCGAGTTATCGACGCCGAGCGCGATATCCGGGCTTTGGTCTTTAATCGACGTTAAAATTGCGCAAGTATCGCAGTCGAACCCGTATTTTGCGCGATCGTAACCGATTTCGCGAATGGTCTGGCGTGCGATTTTATCGATATCGATATAACATTTCGTACTGATTTCGCCCGTAATAAAAACCATACCGGTTGTGGCGATACATTCGCAGGCAACGCGTGCGTTTTCGTCTTTGGCTAAAATAGCGTCGAGAACGGAATCCGCAATCTGATCGCAAATCTTATCGGGATGACCTTCGGTGACGCTTTCACTTGTAAAAAACTTTCTCATAATATAGTCCTCAGCCACACATGTTGTGGCAACGTATTTATTTGTGGTCGTCAGTGTTAATTATATATGTAAACGATTTATTTGTCAAATGATTTGTTTTGTTTGTCAAACCTTAATAAAAGTGTTACAATGTTCAAAACACAACGTTGACAAAGTGCGCATATGAATATAAAAAAATGTGATTTATGCCCTAAAATGTGCAATATAGACCGCACGGCATTCCGCGGCGGGTGCGGCGAAACTTCTACCGTTCGTATTGCAAAATATTATCTTCACCCTTACGAAGAACCGCCTATAAGCGGCACGAACGGCAGCGGCGCGGTTTTCTTTTGCGGGTGCAGTTTAAAATGCAGGTTTTGCCAGAACTACGATTTATCGCGTTCCAACCGCGGCAAAGCCATTACGCCCTTTGAACTTGCCGACATTTTCCGCGAGCTTGAGAATGCGGGCGCGCATAACATAAACCTTGTTACGCCCACGCACTTTCTTTCCGAAATTAAAGAGGCGATTAAAATTCGCCGCCCCAACATTCCTATAGTGTACAACACGCACGGCTACGAGCGCGAAGAGTGCCTTAAAGAAGCCGACGAGTTTGTGGACGTGTATCTGCCCGACCTTAAGTATTTTTCGCAAAAAGCGGCGCAGCGGTACACGGGCATTTCGGACTATTTCGAGGTCGCATCGAACGCCGTACTGCATATGATGAACGCAAAAAAGACTGTTTTGGGAAACGGACTGATGACGAGCGGCGTGTGCGTAAGGCACTTGATTTTGCCCATGAATTTAGCCGAAACGTGCAATATAATCGAATGGTTCAGCCAAAACCGCAAAAACGGAGCGTATTTTTCGCTTATGGCGCAGTATACCCCTTTCGGCGATATCGAAAACTACCCCGAACTCAAACGCCCGATTACCGCGCGCGAATATAACATTGCTTGCGACAAACTGCTTTCCTGCGGGTTTGACGAATGTTTTATTCAGGAACGGTCTTCTTCAAGCAAAAAATTCATACCCGACTGGGATTTTTAATCGCGGTTGACGCTCGGGCAAAAAAGTCAGACGTCTTCGCGCGGGTATAAAAAAGCGTGCTTAACCGCCTTTTTTGCAAACTTTTTGCATTGTTTGGGTGACAGTGCGGCAATCTCTTCGGCTAAACTTATTTTTTGAGATTTATCGATTTTTGTATTGCGTTTTTTATTCATAACAATATTTTTGACAAGCGCAATACTTCTTATTCAATCGGCAAAAAATGCGGCATAAAAGCCGTATTGCGGAGGACAAAATGGTAGTTATAGGAAACGACTGGGACGAGAAGTTAAGTTCGCTTTTTTCAAGCGAGTTGTACGCAAACATTAGGGAATTTTTAAAAAAGGAATACTCCACGCATGTGGTGTATCCCTCTATGTACGATATTTTCAATGCGTTCAAATACACGCCCTATAACAAGGTAAAAGCGGTCATTCTAGGACAAGATCCTTATCACGGCGAAGGGCAGGCTCACGGGCTGTGTTTTTCGGTAAAAGACGGTGTTGCACTGCCGCCCTCGCTTGTGAATATTTATAAAGAAATGCAAAGCGACCTTGGTATTGCACCCGCAAAAAGCGGTTGCCTTACCAAGTGGGCGGAAAACGGCGTAATGCTGCTTAACACTACGCTGACCGTGCGCGCGGGGCAAGCAAATTCGCACAGCGGTTGCGGGTGGCAACAGTTCACCGACGAAGTTATCAAAATTCTATCCGCACGCGAAAAACCTATGGTGTTTATACTTTGGGGTGGCAACGCTCGCAGCAAGAAAAAACTTATCGACACAAACCGTCACCTCGTCCTTGAATGTGCGCACCCTAGCCCGCTGTCCGCGTACAACGGCTTTTTCGGGTGTAAACATTTTTCCAAAACCAATGATTTCCTCGTTGCTCACGGCGAAACGCCCATCGATTGGCACGTTGAGTAAAGCGGCTTGAGGAAAAGTAATAAAATAAGAGTTTTATTGTTTATATGCGGTGTATATCAAATACAAGGCTTCCCTTTCGGGGCAATTTCCACGCAAAACGGGGAAAATGTTTGATTGCGATTAGGTGCGGCACTTCGTGCCTGGATCCTTCGTAAGCCGAGTATGTAAGTCCGTCTCAGGATGACGGAAAGAGAAGTTGTCGCGGCTTTTAATTGAGGTGAGATTAAATAGTTGCGTTTTTGCCCTCTATCGGCTTTTACTCACTATGTGTTCGTAAAACCAACTTTTCCCGCTTTTGGAAAACTCGTAGTTTGATTGCGCAAGACTGTAATATTTTTTTGCGGCTTAGATACAAGTATAACAAGGCTCGCAAGGGCAAAAGGACGAGATAGACCTATATGGTCATCGAGGTCTTTTACCCGAAGCAGTAACGCTGCTATACGAAGTATATAAGCCGCAAAAATAGTCCACCGGACTTTGCGATTTGCTCAATATACTTTTCCATGTCAGGCGCCCCCGTAAGCAAACAAAAGCACTCCCGCAACATAAGGCTTCCAAAAAGTATCGAAGAACTTTTTGGAAAAAGGAAAAGCAGGCTGTAAAGCATACAAGATAACTTTAGTTAGCTTGTTTGCCAAAAAGCCTGGCTTTGACGCTCTCCCCCATCAAATCCCTTTATGTTTTCTGTACAAAACAAAACGGGAAGCACTTATTGTGCTACCCGTTTTGTTGGTGCGGATAAAGGGATTTGCTCCGCATTGGCACCGCTTCGCGTTGCTATGCTATCACGCCGGGGCAGTAAACGGTGGGTATCCACCGTTTAGCCGCAACTTTTCCGTTCCCATTAACTTTTCAGTTGCGGCAACCTGCCCGTTCAAATCCCTTTTTAGTTTAACATGACACCAAAAGAAAAAGCCCCAAAGGGCTTTCTTCTTTTGGTGCGGATAAAGGGATTTGAACCCCCACGTCGAAGACACCGGCTCCTAAGGCCGGCGCGTCTGCCAGTTCCGCCATATCCGCATTGCAAGCGATTGTAAAAATCAATCGCTTATTTTTTATTATATCGTTCTTTTATTAAAATGTCAAACGTTTTGCAAAACAATTACCGCGCGGTTTTTTCTCGCACAGTAACCGCTTAAAAACCGCAGAATATATCGATAATCGACCTATAGGGCAACTTTATTGCAAAAACCCATGCCAGACGGCGCACGACCAAAAACTAATTATTCTTCGGTTTCGTTATCGGATGCGGGTTCGGTCATAGTAAACGGATCGAGGACTTTATCCAAAGTTTCTTTGGAGAGCAAGCCCTTTTCCAGAACCAGATCTTTAATTCTGACGTTGCGTTTTAAAGCCTCTTTGGCAAGATCCGCGGATACTTTATACCCGAGATACGGGCACAGTGCGGTAACCGTACCGACGCTTTCGTCCAAAAGTTCTTCGCAATGCTTTTTGTTGGAAACAATGCCCTTTACGCAATTTTCGGTAAGCGTTTTAATCGCGTTTTTCATGCAAACGAGCGATTCAAACAGTTTATAGAAGATAACGGGTTCAAACGCGTTGAGTTCGAGCTGACCTGCCTCGGCTGCAAGAGTGATTGTGGTATCGTTGCCGAAAACGGCGAACGCGACCTGCGAAACAACCTCGGGAATAACGGGGTTGACCTTGCCCGGCATAATGGACGAGCCGTTCTGCTTTGCGGGAAGAATAATTTCTTCAAAACCCGTCTTAGGCCCGCTTGACATAAGGCGCAAATCGTTGCACATTTTGGAAAGCGAAACCGCCATAGTTTTAAGCGCACCCGAAACAAAGACAAAGCCGTCCAGGTTTTGTGTGGAATCTATAAGGTTTTTTGCCTGAATAAGATCGTAGCCGGTAATCTCGCAAAGCGTGGGAACAATCTTTTTAAGATATGTCTTATTGACGTTCACAGCCGTGCCGATAGCCGTGCCGCCGAGGTTGACAGAATACATTTCGTCAACCGCCCGTGTTATGAGATTAAGACAACGGCGAATACCCGACGAATAGGCGGCGAACTCCTGACCGAGCCTTATGGGAACGGCGTCCTCGAGTTGCGTTCTGCCCATTTTGATAACGTCGTCGAACTCGACGGCTTTCTGATCGAGCGCGGCGATAAGATCTTCGGTCGCCGATTTAAGTTCAAGATATAAATCTATAACGGTGAGTTTGCCCGCCGTAGGAATTACGTCGTTTGTGGACTGCGAACGATTAACGTGGTCGTTGGGGTGGCAGATATACTCGCCCTTTTTACCGCCGAGAAGTTCGGTGGCGCGGTTAGCGATGACCTCGTTCACGTTCATGTTAGCGGTAGTCCCCGCTCCGCCCTGAATGGAATCGGTAATAAAATAAGCGTCGAGCTTGCCCGCCAACGCTTCGTCGCACGCGGTAACGATCGCGTCGCGCGTTTTGTTATCGATAAGCCCCGCTTTGGCGTTGGTTATCGCCGCAGCTTTCTTGATTTTTACGATATTTTTAACGAACCCGATATTCATCGGCAAGCCGGTAATATGAAAATTCTGATATCCCCTGTACGTTTGCACCCCGTAATACGCGTCCGCGGGTATCTCGAGCGTACCGATAGAATCGCTTTCGCTTCTTTTGTTGCACATAAACCCTCTCTCAGCCGAAACGCCGTCCGACTATATTTTTATTATTTCTCATATTATTTTAGTTCCGCTTATCTATTAAGTCAATCGTTTTAAAATAATAATATTAAATGTATAAAAAATACTATATTACGCAATATTTACTCAGAATAGATTTATTATTTTAAGAAAAAGTATTGATTTTCTTTATTTTTTAATGTAAAATATATTCGACTGAAAAGCCGTAAAGTGAGGTAAACATGAACAAAAACGTAGACGAATTAGACCTTAACATTTTAAAAATTTTGCTTGGCGACGCACGCGCGCCTTACAAGACGATTGCCGAAAAACTTTCGGTATCCGTTCCCACCGTTACCACGCGCATAAAAAACCTTACCGAAAAGGGAATTATCAAGGGATATTATACCGAAATCGACCGTGCCGCGCTGGGCGGCGGCATAAAAGCGTATATCGACATGGAAGTTCCGCCCGCGGCAAAAGAAGAACTTTACGCCTTTTTACGCTCATCCGCCCCCGTGGAAGAGTGTCACAGGGTTACAGGCGAATACTCGCTTTTAATCAAAGTTTTCTTTAAAGATACCGCCGATATGGACAAATTCTTAAACGAATTGCAACGTTACGGGCGCACGCAAACTCAAATCGTTTTCTCCTCGGTAATAGAACACCGCGGCGTTATTTCCTGACAAATCCGCCCGACGTTTCAGTTTTACCGCAGCGCGATTTCAGGCAAATTGTGAATTTTTTAATGCAAAAAGTCGGTCTATATGTCGATTATCCGATGTTTTGCACTTTTTTACAGGCGGCAATTTTTTACGTCCGGAAATGCCATAAAATGCAAAACGGCTTTAAAACGGTTGTAAAAAACGATTTGACATGATATAATTCGTTTAAGTTAAAAAATACTTGACGCGCATGCGAGCGCATGCGTA
>ERZ857629.3529-NODE-3529-length-13033-cov-3.927724_pt1 | contig 13033 bp, 8 predicted proteins | sample MGYA00519700_ERZ857629 | MGnify/ENA primary metagenome ERZ857629 (study PRJEB31778, sample SAMEA3449351) | human gut metagenome | biome: human gut; feature: human-associated habitat; material: faeces | place: United Kingdom | collected 2010/2012 ... | reverse complement strand
CGCGACCGGGTTGTCCGCAGGCAACCTGTCACGGCGAACGCCGTGACTGAGAGGGTCATTCTGAGCCAGTGACATCAGTCACTGGCTCAGAATGACACCGTGCCGGTGGGTGCCTTACGCCGCTAAATTTCAATTTATTTTCCCCCAAATCCATTCAAATCGGACGCACCGGAGGATCCTTTTGTGTGTCCGGTTTTTCTTTTGGTTGCCTTTTTGAAAGAACAGATGTATAATGACCCGGAGAATAGAAAAACAGGGTGATGAATTTGAAAAAAATTCTCCATTACATGCGTGGTTATGGGAAAGAATGCTTCCTCGGCCCGCTGTTCAAGCTGTTGGAAGCGACCTTTGAACTGTTTATCCCACTGGTCGTTGCGGGAATTGTGGACAAGGGTATCGGCGGCGGAGACCGAAGCTACATTGTAAAAATGTGTCTTGTCCTGATCGCATTGGGTGTTGTTGGACTGATCTGTGCTGTGACGGCCCAGTATTTTGCTGCCCGCGCGGCGGTGGGCTTCAGTACCCGCCTTCGCCACGCACTTATGGAGCGGATTCTGGGGCTGAGCTACAGCCAGTTGGATACGCTCGGCGGCTCTACCATGGTCACCCGGATGACCTCCGATGTAAACCAGCTGCAGAGCGGCGTGAACCTTGCTCTCCGGCTGCTGCTCCGTTCGCCTTTTGTTGTGTTCGGCGCCATGATCATGGCGTTTACCATTGATACACAGGCGGCGCTGGTGTTCGTGGGCGTCATTCCGGTGCTGTGCCTTGTGGTGTTCGGCATCATGCTCATTACCATGCCCATGTACAAAAAGGTGCAGGCCGGTCTGGATCAGGTGACCTCTGCCACCCGCCAGAACCTGACCGGTGTCCGGGTTCTGCGTGCCTTCTGCAAGGAGGATGCGGAGGTGGAGAGTTTCTCCCAAAAGACCGGAGAACTGATGAACCGCCAGATGCGGGCGGGCGGCGTTTCCGCTCTCATGAACCCCGTTACCTACGTGATCATTAACCTTGCGGTAATCCTGCTGGTGCAGGTCGGTGCCGTCAAGGTGGACGGCGGCGTTCTGACCCAGGGACTGGTGATTGCCCTGTATAATTACATGTCCCAGATTCTGGTGGAACTGATCAAGATGGCGGATCTGATCATCAACATGACCAAGGCTGCCGCCTGCGGAAGCCGGATCGCCCGGGTGCTGGAGCTGGAAAATGACCAGCAGAGCGGCCCCCGCTCAGCCGACGATTTCCGGGGCGGCGTGGAGTTCCGGGATGTGACCGCAAAATACGCCGGGGCGGGAGAACCCTCGCTGGAGCACATTTCCTTTGCGGTGCAGCCCGGGCAGACCGTTGGCGTCATTGGCGGAACCGGTTCCGGCAAAACGACGCTGGTGAATCTGATCCCCCGGTTCTACGATGCTGCGGGCGGCGAGGTCCTGCTGGACGGCGTGAATGCGGCAGACTACGATCTGGATTCCCTCCGGAAGCATATTGCCGTGGTACCCCAGAAAGCGGAGCTTTTTAAGGGCACCATTCGTCAGAACCTGCTCTGGGGCAACCCCGATGCTACGGAAGAGGACCTGTGGCAGGCACTGAAAACCGCGCAGGCGGACGGCGTTGTCCGGGATAAGCCCGGCATGCTGGATGCGCCTGTGGAGCAGGGCGGTGTGAATTTTTCCGGTGGTCAGCGGCAGCGCCTGACCATTGCCAGGGCGCTGGTGCGGAAGCCGGGGGTGCTGATTCTGGACGACAGCGCTTCCGCTCTGGACTATGCTACGGATGCCAATCTGCGGATCGCCATCCGGAATCAGGAAAACGCGCCTACGACCTTTATCGTTTCACAGCGAGCGGCTTCCGTCCGGTATGCCGATGAGATTCTTGTGCTGGATGACGGCCTGCTGGTGGGGGCCGGTAAGCACGAGGAGCTTCTGAAAACCTGCCCGGTTTATCAGGAGGTTTACTATTCCCAGTTCCCGAAGGAGACGGTCAGCGATGAAACAGCAGAATGAGGTTCTCAAGAAGATTCTGCGGGCAGTGAAGCGGTACTGGCCTGCTCTGATCGGTTCCGTGTGTCTTGCCGCTCTGTCCGTTGTCATGACACTGTATATACCAATCCTTGTGGGAAATGCCATTGACTGCATCGTGGATGCCGGACGGGTGGATTTTGCCGCCATGTGGGTTTTCCTTCGGCGGGTAGCTGTCTGTGCCGCCGTGGCCGGTGTCAGCCAGTGGCTGATGCGGCACATCAATAATAAAATCACCTTTCAGGTCACCCGGGATATTCGGAACGAGGCGTTCGCGCACATTCAGGTGCTGCCGCTGAGCTATCTGGATGCCCATCCGCAGGGAGATCTGGTCAGCCGGGTCATTTCCGATGTGGACACCTTTGCCGACGGTCTGCTGATGGGCTTTACCCAACTGTTCACCGGTATTATGACGATTCTTGGAACGCTCCTGTTCATGCTGCGGATCCATCCGGGCATTGCCCTCGTGGTGGTGCTGGTGACTCCGCTGTCTCTGGTGGTGGCAAGCTTCATTGCCCGCAGAACCTATGCCATGTTCGATCTGCAGACCCGTACCCGGGGTGAGCAGACCGGACTGATCGATGAGACCATCGGCGGCCTGAAGGTCGTAAAAGCCTTCGGACACGAGGGCCAGAGTATGGAGCAGTTCGACGGGGTGAATGCCAGACTGGAGAAAAGCTCCCTGCAGGCAGTTTTCTTCTCGTCCCTGACCAATCCCTGCACCCGGTTTGTGAACTCCGTTGTGTATGCGGGCGTGGCCCTCACCGGTGCGCTGGCAGCAATTTCCGGCGGAATCTCCGTGGGCAGTCTGTCCACTTTCCTGAATTATGCAAATCAGTACACCAAGCCCTTCAACGAAATTTCCGGTGTGGTGACGGAATTGCAAAATGCCATTGCCTGTGCGGGACGGGTATTTGACCTGATCGAGGCCCCTGCCCGCACACCGGATCCGGAGCACCCCCAAAAGCCCGAGCACGTAGAAGGCGCACTGGAAATTCGCGACCTGAAGTTCTCCTATGTGAAGGACAGACCTCTTATTGAGGACTTTAACCTCTCTGTAAAGCCGGGACAGCGGGTTGCCATTGTAGGCCCGACGGGCTGTGGCAAAACGACCTTTATCAATCTACTGATGCGGTTTTATGACCCGGACGGCGGTGAGATCCTGCTTGACGGGGTCAACACCCGGGATATGTGCCGGAAGGATCTGCGCCGCAGCGTGGGGATGGTGCTTCAGGATACCTGGCTGAAGGCAGGGACGATCCGGGAGAATATTGCCATGGGGCGTCCGGACGCATCGCTGGAGGAAATTGTGGCCGCCAGCAAACAGGCTCATGCCCACAGCTTCATCAAGCGTCTGCCGGATGGCTATGATACGGTGATTGGTGAGTCCGGAGGTTCCCTGTCTCAGGGACAGAAGCAGCTGCTGTGTATTGCCCGTGTTATGCTCTGCCTGCCGCCCATGCTGTTTCTGGACGAAGCGACCTCTTCCATTGATACCCGGACGGAGATTCGCATCCAGAAAGCCTTTGATGCCATGATGCAGGGCAGAACAACCTTTATTGTGGCGCACCGTCTGGCAACCATCCGGGAAGCGGACATGATTCTCGTTATGCGGGACGGCCACATCGTGGAAAAGGGCAGGCACGCTGAGCTCCTGCAGAAAGGCGGATTTTACGCCGACCTGTACAACAGCCAGTTTGCCCATTGAGGCGATAAATTGGAATTTAGCGGTGCAGCGCATCGGGCAGCGCAGTCATTCCAAGGGCAGTCCCCGATTACCGGTCATTCCGCGCCAGTCCGCTTTCCCGGCGTGGGAATCCCCCTGTTGAATGGGACAGTGGAATGATGGCTGCCCATGCTTTGCTCGTAAACAGGTGGGATTTTTGGTGCAGGTCGGTACGCAGTACCTTTCATCCGGGGGATTCTCACGCCAGTGACATCGGTCACTGGCTCAGAATGACACCGTGTCGAGAGAGATTCCCACGGCAGTGTGCACACTGCCATGGAACGACTGCGCTGTTCAAAGTGCACGCTCCAATGCCACGCTCAATTTCAATTTTTAAACAAAAAGCGTCGGTTGAGAGATTTTCCAACCGACGCCCTTTGCTTATTCCATTGCTTTGGTTTCTTCGAGAAAACGCTTGATCTCTTCCAGCCGCTCGGAACCGACTCTGCGGCCGATCTGGTACACCCGTTCCAGTTCCTCCGGTTCCCGGCAGATCGAGGGAATGTTCAGTGCTTCCGGTGGGCGCAGAACCAGACAATTACCGAAGCGTTCCTGCTTGGCAACATATTGAAGTTCTGTGTTGTACATTCTGGGACGGATGTCCATGGCATGAAGCAGCTGGGGATAGTCCCGGAGAACGACGCCCAGCGTTTTGCGATGGGCATAGGGCTTTTTGACAAAACCCAGAGGCTGGGTCAGAATGACTACGTTTCTGCGATACCCCATACTCTCCAGAAACCGCAGGGGAATAGAGTCTGCGGTACCGCCGTCGGACAACCGCAGCCCGCCGCAGGTTACGATCCGGGAAACCCCCGGCATGGAGGCGGAAGCCCGCATCCATTGCACATCTTCACCCTCCGCGGTGGGGCACAGGTGATAGACCGGTTTCCCGGTATCCACATCCGTTGCAACCACGTAGAACTCCATGGGGTTCTTTTTATAGACTTCAAAGTCAAAAGGATCCAGCTGCTGCGGAATCACTTCCAAATTAAACTGGGTGTTGTACAGATCGCCGGTGTGCAGCAGGGAACTGATTCCGGCATAGCGTTTGTCCTGACAGTATGTTTTATTGTAGCGAACGACCCGCCCGGGCTGGTGGGATTTCAGATTGATTCCGAAAACAGCTCCTGCCGATACGCCTACCGCACCGTCAAATGTGACTCCGTTTTCCATAAAAATATCCAAAATTCCGGCGGTGAACAGTCCCCGCATGGCGCCGCCTTCCATAACAAGTCCGGTTTTCATGGTTCCCCCTTCTCCGCTCCAAAAGTTTCATTGACTTTCCCGGAAGCGTACATTAAAATTAAAAAAGAAATTGATTCAGCATCTTTTGGCAGAGCCCGTCATGGGCAGGATACTTTTATTATATCCGGAAAATTAAAATTTGGCAACAGAAAAAGGGGATGGCATTTTGAAAAAAGTGATTCGCCGGGTACTGGCGGTGCTGCCGGCCGCTGCAATTCAGGCTGTCTGGTTTTATCTGACGCTTAGTCTGCTTGCACCTTATTCCGCCGGGCTCAGCGTTGTGCTGACCGTTTTTGCGGTGATACTGGAAATGTACATCCTTACCAGCCGGGAAGAGGGCACCTATCGGACACTGTGGCTGATGATCATTCTGTCCATGCCGGTTGCGGGGGCGGTGCTGTATCTGTGTCTCGGCAACAAGCGGAGCGGGAAACCGATCCGTAAGCGTCTGGAGCAGGCGCATGTGAAGGCAGAGCCTGCCGAAGCGCTGGGCGGCATGGAGGAACGGAATCCCCGTCTGGCGCAGACTTTCCGTTGGGTGGAGCGGCAGAGCGGCTTTGCGGCAATGCCCTGTCAGGGCGTTACATATTACGCATTGGGAGATACCATGTTTCCGGATATGCTGGATGCCCTGGAAAAGGCGGAAAAATTTATTTACGCGGAATACTTCATTCTGGAGGACGGCCAGATGTGGGACCCCATGGTGGAGATCATGGCACGGAAAGCGGCAGAGGGCGTGGATGTGCGCGTCATGTATGATGATGTGGGCAGCATTGCAACCTATTCCGTTCGCAATGTGGTAAAGCTGCGCAGTCTAGGAATTCACTGTATTACCTTTAACCCCATCCTGTACCTGAAGGGAACCGTCAACTATCGGGATCACCGGAAAATGCTGATTGTGGACGGAAAAACCGCATTCAGCGGCGGAATCAATCTGGCGGATGAATATATCAACCGGAAAGAGCGGTTCGGCCACTGGAAGGATATCGGTTTTCGCCTGACGGGTGCTCCGGTGGAGAACTATACCAGAATGTTTACAGAGTTCTGGAACGCTTTCTCCCGTGAGAATCCCATCAGGCAAAGCGCGGCAGAACCGGAACCCTGCACGGAGGCAAATCCGGAGGGGATCGTCCTTTCCTATTATGATTCTCCCATGTATCGGGAGCCCGTCAGCAATACCCTTTATGTGGAGCTTCTTTCGCAGGCGGTGCACAGGGCATGGTTTTATACTCCCTACCTGATGCTGGGTGAGCAGCTGCTGGATGCTTTTGCGCTGGCTGCGGAACGGGGCGTAGACGTTCGGATCATCATGCCCGGGATCCCGGATAAAAAGCTGGTCTACCGCATGTCCCGAAGCTATTACCGCCCGCTTTTGGAGGCCGGGGTAAAAATATACGAATATACGCCGGGCTTTGTCCATGCAAAGGGCTGCGTCATTGATGAAAATGTGGGAACCATTGGCACGGTAAATCTGGACTACCGGAGCCTGTTCCTCCACTTTGAGAACAATGCGCTGTTTTACGAATGCCCGGTCTTGAAGGATTTGGCGGAAGATTTTGAACAGACCCAAAGCAAGTGCGCCCAGGTGCAGCCCCAGAGCCGCACAGGCTTTGCAAGACGTATGATAGACGGCGTTCTCCGCCTGTTTGCGCCGCTGTGCTGAAGCATTTCACGCGGAAATCGCAGGTGGAAACGGATCGGAAAATGGAATGACCCATTACAAGGACATGAAAACGGAAGGCCGTGAGCTTCACGACCTTCCGTTTTCGTATCCTTGCTTCATTTCGTGCAGGGACGCTATATCCAATCCGGTTCCAGTTCCGGCTTCATGGGGCAGTTGTGGAAAATTTCCCGGGTAATGGCACGGTACTCCACAAGATCAGTCGTTTTGCGAAGCCGCTTTCCCGGCTTTTCGGTATTTTCAAACCGGCACAGCAGATAGCGCCAGTGCTCTTTCAGCCGGAACATGGCATTCCGGGAGCCGCCGAAGCTGCGCAGATATTCTTCCAGCAGAGCATCGAAGAAATTTTCAAGCTGCCCGGTTGTGGTGCCGCCGGGGGTCAGCATTCCGGGGTCGCCAATCAGCCCGCGTCCAATCATGACGGGGATATCCCGGAATATTGCCTGCGTCCGGGTGCAGATCCCGCCGCTGCGGCACACCGGATTGGAGCTGGAAGCAAGACAGTAGGAAAACCAGTCCTCCCGCAAGGGCTGGTCATAAAAATTCTTCCGGACCCGAGGGTGCAGGATCAGAAGTTCCAGCGGATACCGGTTGAAAATGTCCAGAAGTCTGGGAAATTCTTCCGGGTCTGTCAGACCAAGCCGGGTCTTAACAGAAATCGGGATAGGGGAGCGGGCACAGACCGTATCAAGGAAACTGTCCAGCCGGGCAGGGTCTGCCAGCATTCCACTTCCTTTCCCTTTGGAAACCACCGTACCGGAGGGACAGCCCAGATTCAGGTTGATTTGCCGGTATCCCCGGTCGGCACATACCTGGGCTGCCCAGAGAAAGTCCTCCGGCTCCTTCGTAAGTACCTGCGGAACCGCAAAAAAGTCCTCCGAGGCGGCCTCGGGAAGTTCCCGCGCCTCCCGGGGCGTCAGGCTCCGGTGCTGCGTCGGAGAGAAAAAGGGCATAAAGTATCCGTCCACACCCGGAAAAAATGCATGGTGCAGATGTCGGTAAACCGAATCCGTAAGCCCCTCCATGGGTGCCGCGTAGCAGGACATATGGAATCCCTCCAATCCATAAATTCAGCCCGACCGGATTCCGGCCGGGCTGATTGCGAAAAAGCCTCGCAGAGTTTGCCGCCCGCAGGCGGCAAAGAGATTAAGATCATTTTCTGGTGGGGCGTGTATCTGACAGAAATGAAAGCAGAGATCAAATTTCCATGATAACAGGCAGGATCATGGGATTACGTTTGGTGGTTTTGAACAGGTAGCCGCTGATATCGTTCTTGATTGCGGACTTGATGGCAGCCCAGTCCCGCACCCGCTTGCGCTGGCAGCGATCGATGGCTTCCAGTGCAACCTGCCGAAGCTCGGTCATCAGATCTTCGGATTCCTTTACGTAAATAAAGCCCCGGGTGATGATGTCAGGCCCGGAAATCACGGAACCGTCCTGACTGGACAGATTGACGCACACAACGATCATGCCGTCCTGTGCCAGATGCTTCCGGTCCCGGAGTACCACACTGCCTACATCGCCGACGCCGGTACCATCCACAAAGACCTTTCCTGCGGTGACAGGGGTACCGACTTTGCAGGTTTTTCCGGACAGCTCAAAAACGGTTCCGATTTCCCCAATGTGAATGTTCCGGGGATTCATTCCCATGGACTGCGCCAGTTTGCTGTGCAGCTGCAAATGCCGCTGCTCACCGTGAACGGGAATAAAGAATTTGGGCTTTACAAGAGCATGAATGATTTTCAGCTCTTCCTGACAGGCATGTCCGGAAACATGGAGCCCTTCACTCTTTTCGTAGACTACCTCGGCGCCCTTCCGGTACAGCTCGTTGATGATCCGGGAAACAGCCTTCTCGTTGCCGGGAATGGCAGAAGCGGAAATGATGATCCGATCCCCGGAGGTGATCTCCACCTGCTTGTGGGTAGAAAATGCCATCCGGTACAGGGCAGACATGTTTTCGCCCTGAGAACCGGTGGACACAATAACCAGCTTGTTCTTGGGGATGCTCTTGATGGCGGTAATATCCACCAGTGTACCGGGCTTGACCTTCAGGTACCCCAGCTCCTGAGCAACCTTCAGCATGTTCTCCATGCTTCTGCCGGAGACGGCGACCTTCCGGCCATACCGCTGCGCGGTGGCAAGTACCGCCTGAATCCGGTGCATATTGGAGGCAAAGGTCGTGACAATGATCCGCTGATCGCAGTTTTTAAACTGGCGGTCAAGGCTTTCGGCAACTACGTTTTCACTGGGGGTGTAGCCCTGCCGCTCCACGTTGGTGGAGTCCATGAGCAGTGCCAGAACGCCGTCGTTGCCCAACTGCCCGAACCTGGCAAGATCCGTCATACCGTCTACGGCAGTAGGGTCGATCTTGAAGTCGCCGGTCATGATCACCGTGCCGACCGGAGTCCGGATGGCAAAGCTTACCGCGTCGGCAATGGAGTGGTTGACGTGGATGAATTCCACACTGAAGCAGCCTGCCTTAACCACATCGCCGGGCTTGTGGGTGACGAGCTTGACCGTGTTGTCCAGATGATGCTCTTCAAGCTTCAGCTTGATCAAACCGTTGGTCATGGCGGTGCCGTGAATGGGGCAGTTTATCTGCTTCATGCAGTAGGGGATGGAGCCAATATGGTCCTCGTGTCCGTGGGTGATGAACATGCCCCGCAGCTTCTTCTGATTTGCGACCAGATAGGAAAAGTCCGGGATCACCAGATCTACGCCGTACATATCCTCGTCGGGAAAACCCACACCGCAGTCGACAACGATCATGTCCTTGCCGTACTCCAGAACGGTGATGTTCTTGCCGATTTCATCCAGTCCGCCAAGAGGAATAATTTTCAGTTTTTCAGCCAATGTGCTGTATGCTCCTTTCAAAAATGAGATGGGAATACTCCCGGAATGGTTCGTATCCTGTGCGTCAAAGCGCAAAATACCCGGCAGAAACAAACCCCCATCCCGACCCTGTCTCGTCGTTCCCTGAGTTTTGCGTGTCTGCCTGCTTATGAAACCGCAATTGCGGTAGATTGCCAATGCCGGGTCTGCCCACCCGCGCTTGTCAGAACAAGTATAACACGGTTTTGGTGAAAAGTATACAATTATTTTTTGAGAATTTTTACAGGACTGCCAAAGAAAATCTTGAAGGTTCCATACCAAAACAAAAACTATCCATTTCGCCTGATTCCATGGGAGTGAAAGCTGAGAATTTTGCGGAACGGGAATCGGAACCGCCGCGCGGGGATTTGCCCGGTGTCTGCCCGCATTTTTTACATGGCCGAGTCAAATCCCGGAAATACCAGTTGCACCTTTTCCATAAGTTTGCTATAATACGGGTTAAGAATGGCTACGATGGCAAAAAAGCCTTTTTCGGCGGCAGGCCCGCCGGGAGACGGAAGGGAAGGAACAGGCGTATGGATCAAAAGCTTGGCAAGCTGCTCAGACCCAACCGGGGAATTTATTTTCTGATCCTTGGTGTGTTCTGCGCGGCAGCGCTTGTTTGCAGACAGTATCTGCTTGCGGGAATTGAGGCCGGAGTGACGCTGGCTGTTTTCCTGATCTATACACTGAACAGGAACTACCGGAACCGGCAGATTCAGCATTTTCTGCAATCCGTTCCGGAAACGCTGGAGGGCATTTCCAAAGGGGACAGTCCATTCCCGGCTGTGCTAGTCAGCCTCGGAGACGGGCGGATCCTCTGGATGAACCACCGCTTTTCGGAAATTACCGGACTATCGGACTCTCTGATGGAGCCGGAGCTGGAGGAGGTCATTCCGGAGCTGTCCACCGATTGGCTGGCATCCGGTAAAAACGAAAGCCCGCAGGATATTGCGGTGGGAAACCGTCGGTATCGCGTCTACGGCGTTCCCGTGCACACGGGAGAAAGCAAAGGACTTATGATGGGCGTGCTTTATTTGTGCGACCTGACGGAGCTGTACCAGATCCGGGATGAATATATCCGTTCCCGCCCGGTGGTCAGTATCATTCTGATTGATAATTATGAGGAACTGACGAAAAACCTGACGGAAAGTGCCATTTCTACTCTGAACGCTCGGCTGAACGATGCCATTACCCAGTGGACGGAAAATTACCACGGCCTTCTGCGAAGAATGGAGCGAAACCGGTTCCTGTTCGTTTTTGAGAAACGGGATCTGGATCGGGCGGTAGAGAACAAATTTTCCCTGCTGGAATCGGTGCATGAGATTTTAAGTCCCTCCGGGCTGCCGGCCTCCGTGTCCATCGGTGTGGGTGTTGACGGCGCGACTTTCGAGGAAAGCTATGACTTTGCGTCCTTGAGCATCGAAATGGCGCTGAGCCGCGGCGGCGATCAGGCTGTCATTAAAAACCGGTTCAATTTCAGTTTCTTCGGCGGACGGAACAAGGAGGCGGATTACCGCAGCAAGGTGCGCTCCCGGGTCACTGCCAATTCCCTTATGGAGTTGATCGGACAGAGCAGCCATGTCTTTGTGATGGGACATAAAAACGCTGATCTGGATGCAGTGGGCGCGGCAATGGGCATTGCGTGCCTGTGCCGGAAGAAGGGGAAAAAGGTCAATATCGTACTGGATCTGGAAGCCAATGCCGCGGGGCGGCTGCTGGATGAGATTCGCGCAGTGCCGGAATATCGGGACATTTTCATCTCCGGACAGGATGCATTGCTGGAAAGCGATAACCGAAGCACGCTTGTGGTTGTGGATACCAACCGCCCGGATCAGGTGGAATGCAAGCCCCTGCTGGAGGCGATTTCCAAAATCTGTGTGGTGGATCATCACCGCCGGGCCGCAGACTATATCAGCCCCGTGGTAGTGAATCTGCACGAGCCCTACGCCTCTTCCGCTTCCGAGCTGGTGACGGAGCTGGTCATGTATGCGGTAGACAGCAAGGACGTGCTTCCCATTGAGGCCAAGAGCCTGCTGGCAGGCATTTGCCTGGATACCAAGTTCTTCAATGTCCGTACGGGAGAGCGTACCTTCGAAGCGGCGGCAGCGCTGCGGAGAATGGGCGCGGATCCCACGGAAGTGAAGATGCTGCTGCAGACCGATTTCCAGGATACCATGGCAAAGTATCAGATCATTCGTTCCGCAAGGCTCTACCGGCAGGAGCTTGCGATCGCGGCGCTGAATACCGCCACGACCCGGATCCTTGCGGCGCAGGCAGCGGACGAACTGCTGAATATTTCCGGCATTACCGGCTCCTTCGTTCTGTATCCGGATGAAGATCAGGTGATTATTTCTGCAAGAAGCATTGGCAGCGCCAATGTGCAGATGATTCTGGAACCTCTGGGCGGCGGCGGAAACACTGCCACGGCCGGCGCACAGATGAAGGGCGTCACCACCAAGGAAGCGCTGGATATGCTGGTGGCATCCATTGACAAATTCTATGAAAGTTGAGGAAAGAAGATATGAAAGTCATTTTGCTGCAGGACATTCGCGGAAAGGGAAAGAAGGGGCAGATGCTGGAGGTTTCCGATGGCTATGCCCGGAACTACATGCTGCCCCGGAAGCTGGCGGTGGAGGCGACTCCCGATGCCGTTAACACCATGCGGATGAATGATAAGGCAACCCAGGAGCGGATCGCCCGGGAAAAGGCGGAGGCTATGGAAATCTCCAGGAAGCTTCGGGGCATGACCCTCACCGTCACTGCCAAGGGCGGCGGCGCGGGTCGGCTGTTCGGCTCCGTGACCAATCAGGAAATTGCCGAAGCGCTGGAAAAGAACGGGATCAAACTGGACAAGCGGAAGATTGCCATTGCCGACCCTATCAAGAGTGTAGGGACCTACACCGTGACCTGCAAGCTGGGTTATGAGATTTCCGCCCCTCTGACGGTGAAGATCGAAGAGGTATAAGCGCATTTTGTAGAGAAAGGGAGGGAAAGCCATGGACGAAGAACTGCTTTCCCGGCAGCAGCCTCAGTCGCTGGAGGCAGAGCAGGCTGTCCTTGGTTCCATCCTCATTGACAGCCGGTGTCTGACGGACATCGTGGGCGTGGTCAACCCGGAGGATTTTTATCTTCAGCAGAACCGGGAGATTTTTGAAGCGATTTATTCCATGTTCAATTTCTCCCAGACCATTGACCCGGTCACGGTGCTGGACAAGCTGAAGGAGCTGGGCTACTACCACGACAATTCCCGGGACTACATCCTCCAATTGATGGAGATCACCCCCACCGCTGCCAATGTGGCGCGCTACGCGGCCATCGTTCAGGAAAAATCCATGCTTCGGGGACTGAATCAGGCCGCGACGGACATTCAGCAGATGGTGTCGGAAGAGGTGGGTACGCCCGCCGAGATGCTGGAATCTGCGGAAAAGAAAATCTACGCCCTGCGCAAGGGCGAGCGGGGCGACAGCCTGGAGCATATCGGTACGACCC
>ERZ857629.3527-NODE-3527-length-13034-cov-11.994067_pt1 | contig 13034 bp, 10 predicted proteins | sample MGYA00519700_ERZ857629 | MGnify/ENA primary metagenome ERZ857629 (study PRJEB31778, sample SAMEA3449351) | human gut metagenome | biome: human gut; feature: human-associated habitat; material: faeces | place: United Kingdom | collected 2010/2012 ... | reverse complement strand
CTCCGCATGGTCTAAGCCATACGGAGGATTAACTGTTTTACGGACACCCGTCTATCGGTCGGGGGCTTTGTTTACCTTTTCATCGCGGCCTGCTCTCTACCGCTTACGCCTGCGGCTGATGCACAACGCCCACGAACAGCGGCAGGCCGTCCACGCCCGTGATGGCGAATACAAAGGGACGGTCGAGCACAAAGTCAACTTCCTCCTCCGGCGGCGCGCCCGCGCCGCCCATCATCATGACCGTATAGGCCGCGGCGGTAACGCCCTCCTCATCAATGGCAACGCGCGCGGCGTGCTTTGCCTGAGAGAGATAGGCCTCCGTATCGTCGGTCATGGGAGAAAAGTCCGAAACCGCCGGATCAAACACATCGGCGATGCCCATCTTTTTCAGGCTATCCGTCAGATCCAAGTCCGAAGCGATATCAAACTTCGGCACGGAGAGGTTGACGATGAGGTATTTGCTCTCCGCGCTCTCCCCGCCGCTGAGCAGGAAATCGAGCGTCGCCTCGTCGGCGAGCAGCTCCTCCGGCGTTACGCCCTCATCGGGCAGCAGGAACCACATCGCGCCGCTGTTTTCCAGACGCTTTGCCACAGCGGAAAAGCGGTCGCTCCAATAATAGGTATTCGTCCCGCCCTGATGCATGAAGTCGCAGGTCATGTCGCCGGAGCGTGCATGGAAGGTATCGGGGCTGGTGCGCTCCTCGGAAAACTCCCCGTCCCACTTTGCGCGGAAATAGATGGTCGTGGCAAGCGCAAGGATCGTCTCCTTGTCCATCGTCAGGCCGGAGGCCTGCTCCTCCAGAAGCCCGCCGGTCTGCTGATTGATCCACTCCTGAAGCGCCCGATCAAAGGCGGCCGAGCCCATCTCGCCGCGGAAGGACGAGGCATAATAATACTGCGCCAGCGCGTCCATCGTCTCCTGCTTGAAGTCGATCTTGTCGTTGAGCCACAGCGAGCTGGCAAGAATGCTCGTCACCGCGCCATCGTCACAGTAATTGGCGTTCCACACGGCGGCCGCCTCGGCGCGGAGCGCGTCCAGATCGCTGCTGCCGAGCAGCGCAAGGAGCTGCGCGCGGCTCTCGCCGTCCGTGATCTCCGCCAGCATGGCAAGGGCCATGTAGATATTGATGGGCGAACAGGCCTTGTTCTCTCCGGTCCCGTCAGTAAGCAGCTGCGGGATGAGCGCGCGGAGATAGCCGTCCAGTGCGTCCGTATACCCCTCGCTCTGATCCAGCTGCTTTCTGCGGTCTGTCTGCCATGCGTCAAAGACCTCGGAAAAGCCCTCGCTGTCAAAGTCCCCATCGAGCTTGATAAACTTACTCTCGTCCGGATACTGCGCCATCTGCGGATACTGCGCGGCCGCCAGCTGGTATTTGCCGGTATTCGCCGATCCCTGCTGCGTGCAGGCGGTCAGGGAAAATACGCTGAGCGCGGCAAGCAGAAGGGCTAAAGCTCGTTTCATCGTTCGATCCTCCGTCAAAAATTTGGGAAAGCCGCTGCTTTCTAATGATATAGACGCGCTTTATCGCAAAAAGTTCCGCAATTGGGAAAAAACTTCGTTCACCGCGTGCCGTCCGTCAGCGGCAGCAGCGCCGCGCGCCATGCCTCCAGCAGCCGCTCGCGCGTCCAGCCCGCGTTCGCAGGCGATGTGGACGGCAGCCTGACCGCCTCGCGCCCCGTCCGCGCGCGGCAGTATCTGTTGTAGCAGGCATACGACGTGCCGCCGTTGCAGAGGATGGCGCGGATGTCCGCCGCATCCAGAATGCGCGAAAGGTCGTTCGGCACGACATTCGTGATGCTCGCGTCGGACGAGCCGGCGATCTCACACGCGCCGACGGCGTCCCACAGCGCGATGCCGTGGCGCAGCACAAGCGCTTTCTTTTCTTCAACGGTCTGCGGCGCAGGCTCTCCAAAAACCGCCGCCAGCGTCGGCCAGAAGCGGTTTTGCGGATGCGCGTAGAAAAACGCCGCCTCCCGCGACTTCACCGACGGGAACGAGCCGAGTATCAGCACGCGCGAGCGCGCGTCGTAAAGCGGCGGGATGTTGTGCAGCTGTTTTGTTTTTTCCATACCTGCCTCCTGCGTTTTTTTCATCATAGCATATCGCTGCAAAATCTTCCAGCCATGTTCTTGGATAAATTGGCGGCTTTTCCAAAGACTAAGCGCAGTTCAGCAAACGATAAAAGGAGTTTTGATATATGAAAGCAACCGGAATTGTCAGGCGGATCGACGACCTCGGGCGCGTCGTGATCCCGAAGGAGATCCGCCGCACCATGCGCATCCGCGAGGGCGACCCATCACAGATGACATTGGCACGGTGGCAGCGTTTCAGCTTCGCCATGCTGGACTTAGCCCGCCGTTCGGGGTGGTAACTACATCAGAAAAGGCCGCACGGTCGAACCGTGCGGCCTTTTAATTTGCGTAAATGCGCAAAATCCCCGAAAGTGAATATTGACTTGCTTTCGGGAGTACAATATAATGAGGTCAAGAAAACTGCGTAATTACGCAAAATTCCCGAGTGAGGTATGGGTATGATTGAACGGAAAAAATATCTGGAACGGCTCATCGCAAGAAAAGAAAACGGTTTAGTGAAGGTCATCACCGGCATCCGGCGGTGTGGAAAGTCCTATCTGCTGTTCAATATCTACAAGAGCTATTTGAACTCCATCGGTGTGGAGGACGAGCAGATCATCTGCCTTGCGCTGGACGATGACGAAAACATCCAGTACCGCAATCCGTTGGAGTTGGGCAAATACATTCGCAGCATGACCACAGATGAGAGCAAGACCTATTATGTGTTCCTCGACGAGATCCAGAAGGTCGTAACCATTCAGAACCCCTACATTCAGGGTGCGGAGGATAAAATTGGCTTTGTGGACGTGGTCCTCGGCCTGATGAAACACGATAATATTGACGTGTATGTGACGGGCAGCAACTCGAAAATGCTGTCCTCGGATATTTTGACCGAATTTCGCGGGCGCGGCGATGAGATCCGGGTCAATCCCCTGTCTTTTGAGGAGTTTTACCACGCCTACGAGGGCGACAAGCGGGACGCTTGGCAGGAGTATTATACTTACGGCGGCCTGCCCCTCGTGATGATGAAAAAGAGCCACGAGGAAAAGGCAAAGTACCTGCAATCCCTGTTTGATAAGATTTATCTTGGCGACATCATCGAACGGAACAAGATCTTGCACGATAAGTCCGTTTTAGATGATATTCTGAACATCATTTCCTCCTCGGTCGGCTCCCTGACCAACGCGGGTAAAATTGCCAAGACCTTCCGCAGCGAGCGGCAGGTCAACATCAGCGATGAAACTGTCAGCCGGTATCTGGAGTTTTTCGTGGATGCCTTTATGATCTACAAGGCAGACCGCTATGATGTGAAGGGCAGAAAATATATCGGCTCGCCGCTGAAGTATTATTTCAGCGATGTAGGCTTGCGAAATGCCAGACTGAATTTCCGCCAGCAGGAAGAAAATCATATCATGGAAAACATCATCTATAATGAACTTCTGTGTCGTGAGTTCAATGTGGATGTGGGCGTAGTGGAGTACTGCTACAAGGATGAGCAGAAAAAGAGCAAGCGCACGCAGTTGGAGATCGACTTTGTGGCAAACAAGGGGAGCCGCCGGTATTATATCCAATCTGCCTTGACCGTAGCGGACGAGGAAAAGCGGGCGCAGGAAGTAAACTCCCTCAACCGCGTGGGGGACTCCTTTAAGAAGATCGTGGTGGTGAAGGATAATATCATCCCATGGCACGATGAGAACGGGATCCTGTATGTGGGCATCGAGAAATTCCTGCTGAACGAAACAGCGATGGAACTGTGAGAGGGTAGCGAGGTGTTACTATGTTCTACAAAATGATCGAAGCCAAGCGCAATGAGTGGTTGGCTTCGGAGACTTGCACAGTCAAGGCGGTCATTGACTACATCGTAAAAACCGGGCAAATGCGCGATGCGCAGGTTGAGGCAATCAAAACCTATCTGTTTTTGAAAATCTCGTGTGGCTGCAAGCCTTTAGCAGAGCTGTTCCGCGAGGGTGCGTTCAATACGCTGGATCTGGATGATTCGGAGGTATCGCACAGCACCCGTGAATACCTCAAAGTAAACAAAGCTGCTGCGGCACTGTTTGAATACGCCTGCCTCACCAACGATGCAGGAGAGCAGGTCTCTCCCAAGCTGGAACAGCAAATCCGCAAAGAACCGGAAAGCATTGATTGCCATGCGTTCTTCCACAAAGCCTTTTATGATTTATCTTACACCGACTACCTGTTCAGTCTCCCCATGGGCGCAGGCAAGACCTATCTGATGGCGGCTTTTATCTATCTGGACTTATACTTTGCGCGGAATGAGCCGAAAAATTCTGCTTTCGCACATAACTTTATTATCTTTGCGCCCTCCGGTCTGAAGTCCTCTGTTGTCCCCAGTCTGAAAACCATTCAAAACTTTGATCCTACATGGGTCATTCCCGAACCGGCCGCTTCGGAACTCAAGCGCATGATCTCCTTTGAGGTACTGGATCAGAGCAAAACGGCAAAGAAGTCCAACAAGACGAAAAATCCGAATGTGCAGAAAATCGCAAACCATCAGCCGCTGTCGGAGTTGTTCGGTCTGGTTGCCGTCACCAACGCGGAAAAAGTCATTCTCGACCGTATTCAGGAAAGTCAAGGTCAAATCAACCTATTTGAGGAAAGTGATGACGAAAAAGATCGTCAGGCGAATGAGCTGCGCAACCTGATCGGCAAACTCCCCGCTTTGTCTATTTTCATTGACGAGGTGCACCACGCTGTCAGCGATGAAATCAAACTGCGTGCTGTTGTCACACGTTGGGCGGAAAATGATACGGTCAATTCAGCCATCGGCTTTTCCGGCACGCCGTATCTGGAAAAAGCAGAGAAGATCACCGTGGTGGACAATCTGTCAGTCGCCACAGCGGAGATCACAAATATCGTGTATTACTACCCGCTCATTAACGGTGTTGGAAATTTTCTCAAGCGTCCGGTGGTGAAGATCGCGGAGTTTGCGGACAGCAGCCGTATCATTGAAGCCGGTGTGCGTGAATTTTTTGAAACCTACAAGGATACCGTCTATGCCAATGGCACAGTCGCAAAGCTGGGCATCTACTGCGGAACCATCGAAAAGCTGGAAGAACTTGTTTACCCGCTTGTCGCAAAAATCGCCGCGGAATGCGGCTTTGGCAGCGACACCATTCTCAAGTTCCACAAGGGCAATAAGCAGTACCCCCAGCCTGCCGACAGCCAGATGCAGTTTGATTCACTGGATAAAGCAATTTCTAAAATCCGCGTTGTTTTGCTGGTTCAAATCGGCAAGGAGGGCTGGGACTGCCGCAGCCTGACTGGGATCATCCTCTCGCAGGAGGGCGACTGCCCGAAGAATATGGTGCTGCAAACCTCCTGTCGATGCCTTCGTCAGGTGGATAAGAACGCGCCGGAAACGGCACTCATCTACCTCAATGACAGCAACGCGGACAAGCTCAATGCTCAACTCCAACAGCAGCACCGCATTTCTCTGAAAGAATTCACCGAGGCCAGCCACGGTAAAACTGAAATCAAGCGGTATGACCGCACCGCTTATTTGAAGTTGCCCAAAATTGATTTCTACCAGTTCAAAGTCAATTACGAAACCCAGACCGAGGAACCTGCCGCTCCGGAATCAAAGATCCCTGTTGCCGCAGACGAAGCGAAGGTGTCTGGTGACATTATCAAGACCACCGACTTGACTATGGAGACTCAGGACATCAAGGTGGATGATACTGAGCGCGGCACAGAACAGGCGACCTTTGCCACGTGGCTGCTTCGTATTGTCAAGGGCAGCTTTGGTTCACTGACCATGCAGGAATTAAGCCGCTACAGCGATTTGCTGCGGGAGGTCTATTTGACCGTGACCTACGAGCGCGACGGCGTTCGTTACTACAGTTCCCGCTACGACCATGCTATGGTGGAAGCAAATATCCGAAAGGCGTTCTGCGAAAAGCGCACCTTCCACACAAAGGAAGAGCTGATTCCCGAGGAAGCCAGCCTGCTGAATATCGCAAATTTCACTCCTACAGTCCACACAGAGAAACCGGACGATTACTACCCCGCACAGGACTTGGTAGAACGCATCATTCTGGATGATAAAGGTAAGTTGAAAGTCAGCGCAAAAGAGCAGGCCATGATGGAGTTGGCAGAGGAAACCGGAAATACCGCCATTTTGGAGATGCTTCGCAAGCAAAATTCGTCCCATCCGCAAAAAGACCGCACCTTCCACTATCTGCCCTATCACACAGACAGCGGCTTTGAGCAGACTTTCCTCAAAGAAGTCCTGACTTTCGATGAGGTTGAGCGGCTTGGCTTGGAGGTCTACTACAACGGCGACCGTGCCATGACGGAGTTCAAGATCAAGTGCTATCAGCGCCTGAACGTTGGCTGGCGATATATTGGAATGTACACGCCGGACTTCCTCGTTCTCCAGCGCAAGGATAGTAAAATTCACAAGGTCATTATCGTGGAAACCAAGGGCGGTATTTATGCCAATGACCCTGCGTTCAAGGATAAGCGGACTTTTATGGAAATGGAGTTCTCCCGCTATAACAATCAGGCGTTCGGCTACGCGCGGTTTGAGTATCTCTATCTGGAGGATACTCTGGCAGATGCGGAACGTATCAGACAAACACATGAGAAAATCTGCGGATTTTTTGAGGAGAGATAAGTAATGGATTGGCTTGATTATCGACAGGCACTTGGGTTATCGTTTAATGACGACCAAAAAAAGAATCTATTTATAAAACGTATAGAAGTCTTTATGCGATCCGGAAAACGATATTCCTTTACCGAACGAGACGAAATTGCTTTTGCGTACATGATAGGTGAAGATTATCTTCCTTCTGACCAAAAATCGATTAATTTTTGTTTAGACGAAGAACTGGTCGGACTTCAAAAAGTATGGCCATATCTCAAAAAACATACTGATAACTTTCTCGATTTTTTGGCAACGCTTGTTGCATTCATCAATACATACAAAGGGAAAAATTCGGATAAAATTGCCGTTTTTTCTGCCATAAAAGGCGCACTCAATGACTGCCATATAGATTTTGAAATCGTAAAAGATAGTGATGGTGATTTCATTTTCCCCAAAGGCGCAAAAGAATTGGACGATGCGCTTGTTTCTGAGCCGTTAGAGTGGTTAGCTGATTATCCTGAATCGCGCAAGGCATTTGTAAAAGCTCTAAAAGAGTATTCAGAAACAACTTCGGATAACGCCAGCGATATTGCAGACAAATTTCGCAAAACCTTGGAAAACTTTTTCCAAGAGTATTTTGGAGGCAACAAGTCACTCGAAAACTACAAAAATGCATATGGGACATATTTGAAAAGCCAAGGAGTTCCTAAAGAAGTAAGTGGAAATTTTGAAACAGTGCTTCAAGCATATACAAGCTTTATGAACAACTACGCAAAGCATCGAGATGCCACAAGCAACAGACTTCTGGAATACCTTATGTATCAAACAGGCAACATCATTCGTCTCCTGATCACATTAAAACAAGGGGAGGACAAACAATGAATATCAGACCTACAGTAGATTTTGATGACAAATATCTGAATGCAAAGTGTAAAGTGATTGAATGTATTAAAGCGCTGAATCAACTAACTCCGGAACAAAATCAGCAACTGGCTCGAGAATGTTTTGCCTCCATGGGGATGACAATGTCACTTGAACAGTTCATACACCACATGGAGAATGGAGGACAAGGATAATGCCCATTAAATACATTCCCTTCATTCCCGAACCCGTGGAGGGGCAGGCTGTTTTGGGAAATTTCAACCGTATTCTGCGCTACAAGGGCGCGGACGAGCTGTCCATGACGCTCCAGCGGGGAATGCCCCTGTACGAGATGGAGAAGCAGGAGACCGTGGGCGAGAACACCGATGGCAACATGGTCATTCGCGGCGAATGCGTGTCTGCCTGCGCCTATTTGAAAGAGCAGGGCATTCAGGTTGACTTGGTCTACATCGACCCGCCCTTTGCCAGCGGCGCGGACTACGCCAAAAAGGTCTATATCCGCCGCAATCCCAAGGTTGCCGAGGCCATCGCGCAGGCGGAGCGGGAACTGGATGTGGACGAGCTGAAAGCCTTTGAGGAAAAGATGTACGGCGATGTCTGGGATAAGGAAAAGTACCTGAGCTGGATGTACGAAAACCTCATGGCGATCAAGGGTGTCATGAGCGAAACGGCATCGATCTATGTGCATCTGGATTATCATATAGGCGCTTATGTAAAAATCTTAATGGATGAAGTGTTCGGAGAAGCGAATTGTGTAAATGAAATTGTCTGGAGACGAAAAGGTGGTACAGCACTTGGTTCTATGAATACGCTATCTGTTGCATATGATACAATTTATTGGTATTCAAAGTCAGAAGAATATCTAATTAATTCTGTATTTACGGAGGCTTCTCAAGAATATGTTGATCAGCAGTTCAGATATGCAGATGCAGATGGCCGTCGCTATATGATTACAGTTATGCGTAGTCCAAATCCACGGCCAAATTTGATGTACGAGTATAAAGGTTATAAAACTCCTCCAAATGGGTGGGCCATCACAAAAGAAAAGATGGAAGAACTTGATTCTCGTGGTTATTTACATTTCCCTGATTCAAAAAATAAGCAGATCTACAAGAAAATCTATCTGGATGAATACCAAGGGCAAGCCATAAATAATCTTTGGACGGATATATCTACATTAAAAGGGTCGAATAACGAGATAGTAGATTACGCTACTCAGAAGCCAGAAGAATTACTAAAGCGTATTCTTGGCCTCGCGTCTAACAAGGGTATGCTCGTTGCTGACTTCTTCGGTGGCAGCGGCGTAACTGCCGCCGTTGCCAACAAGCTGGGGCGGCGCTTTATCCACTGCGACATCGGGCTCAACTCCATCCAGACCGCCCGCGACCGCCTCGTTACTGATGGCGCGGAATTTGATGTACTGGAGATCAAGGACGGCGTACAGCTTTACCGCAACCCCGTTCAGACGATGGATAAGATCAAGTCCCTCATTCCCGGTCTAAAAAACGAGGACGATTTGGACTCTTTCTGGGAGGGGGCCATCTCTGACAGCAAGCTGGGCATGATTCCTGTCTATGTGCCGAACCTGATGGACAGCAGCTCCAAGCTGCTGGATGTGGTGCTGATGAACCGCATTCTCCATCAGGCCATCCCCGACTTGGATAGTAGTGTGAAAAAGGTCATCGTGTATTACATCGACATCACCGACGAGGATGAAATTCGCCGCTTTATCGCCGCGGACGACAGTACCACCGTGGAGATTGAGTTGCGCGACCTGAAAACGGTGCTGGACGATGTAGTCATTGGGGACGAGGTATCGTTCCATTGCACAGAAGTCCATGATGACCTCTTCGGCGGCTGGCAGGTGGTGATCGACAGCTTTGTCAGCGACCGCGTGCTGCAAAAGATCACGGAGTTCAACAACAAAGCCCGCATGAACGCCTCGCCCAAGAAGCCCTTCAAGCCCATTGAAATCAGCGAGGAGGGGCTGGAACTGATCGAGTATCTGAGCCTTGACTGCACCGCCGCTGACGGCGCATGGCACTCCGACAGCGAGATCAAGATCGACAAGCTGGGTTATGTCATCCGCAACGGCGAGAAAACCAAGGAGTTCTGGGACGGAGCTATCCGCAGCGAAAAGAAACCGCTTAGATTGAAGATTCGTAACATCTGCGGAGATGAAACCATGTGGGAGATTTGATAACAGGCATATAAGAGGTGGCAAAGATATGGAAGAGAAGCCTAATACTTCTGTTATAGAAATGTACTCAATCAACAAACTGACAGATGCTGTTTTAAGGACAGGCGTCATCGAACCCGACATTCATGAAAACGATAAAACACCCTCGTGGGATGGGGAAATGAGACTATATCACTCAAGTGAATTTAATAAATCCAATTTAGCGGGGCGGATTCCTGTCCAAGTCAAGGGCACTTGGGTTGAACGCTTTCAAAAAAACAAGGCAACATTTCAAGCTGAGGTCAGTGATTTACGTAATTATCTAAATGATGGTGGTGTTATCTTTTTCCTTATCCAAAGCAAGAATTATGATGATTACAAAATTTATTATACTTCGCTTTTGCCATTTGACCTCAGACGCATATTGGATTCGGCTGGTTCGCAGAAAACCAAGCAGATAAAATTGGATTTATTCCCGCACAGATATAAAGATGGCATAATACGAGTTTGCTATGATTTTTTGACAAATAAGCGGAAGCAAGCCAGTTTACTTCCCGATGTTTGCTCTGTTCAGGATTTGAAAAAAACATCATTAGAAATCGATAAATTGCAGTTCTCTGTGCCAAGTATCGGCTTAAAAAACAGAGATGACCTTTTTGAAGAATTATTGAGCCATCCCCAATACATCTATGCGAAACCGAAAAATATTGACCTTGCTTTTGCTGTAGATAAGATATATCCTCAAAAAATTATAACAAGACAAAAGAACGAAATAGTTGTGAATGGAGAAGTTTTGTATGACCACATAGATGTCATTCGAGCGCCAAATAAGAAACGGCATTTTGAACTTGGTAGCGATATTACAATCACCGCAAATAATCATCATTTTAATGTGAACTATAAATTCCAAGGAACGCTACAAGAACAAATCCGAGAAATGAAACTCATATCAGCAATGATGCAAAAACAACCCATTTACATCGGTAAGGTTCTAATGCCTGTCTTTTCTTCTCTCGATTTTCATGGACATACGCTGGACGAGGTTTCGAATCGTTTGTCCGCTCTCCTGCGCGCAGATGCCACATTGAAGAAACTCCATGTCCAAAAAGATTTATCATTGGGAAGTCTAACAGATAAAGAAACAAGCAATCTCAATTACCTCGTAGATGGTATATTGGATGGTTCTACAGTTCCTTTGAAGTGTTCGGAGCAACCCGCTGTTGGGAAAATTTCAATAGGGAATATATCACTTCTGCTTGTGCTGAAAAAGGCGGATAATGAAACAGGCTGCTTCATTCGTAACTTCTTTGAAATTGACGATCTGGTTTTAGCGGGAAAAGATGATTCACCTGAACATGGAACAAGAGTAAGCCCTTACGTTCTCGTGACGGCCGAACAGCTTGAAACAATAGATAATGCAGACCTATCAGAAATTGTTCCATCAATACAAAAACAGCCGTATTCCGCTGTATATGGGGAACATATTATCTTGCTTATTCTGGAACTTTTGAAATTATATGACAGGAGAAAAGATACTACCATCTTAGATGTAGTAATTCAGTTGCTTGACTTTTTGAGTGAAAAGGATTCTTCGCAAGTGGATCTATATCAAATTAATCGTTTGCAGACAGAGAAGCGTCGTCGGAAATTGAATCCAGAAGAAATCCAGTACCTTTCATCCATGAAAACCAAGGGAATCCCTGCGCAATATCAGTTAGCTGCCAATATTCTTTTGGAGAGTTTTTATGAGGCTCATTTAATTTATGACCGGCTCTGCCCAGAAGAAAAAGAGGTATTTGCATCATATCCTATTATGAATCTTTGGAAAAGTAAGGACTGAGGGAGTAAAACTCCCTCAGTCCTTACTTTTTATACTTCTCCCTTAAGCTCCCATGCCCGCCGCGGGCGATATTCTCCTGTTTCTCCGGCGTCCAAACCTTCCATTCCGCATTCTCCTCTCTCAAGTCCAGATGCATGAAGCCTCGGTAGTTGATAGCTGGATCAAAGTCCAGATTCCCCTTGATATGCCAACGCCATGCTGTGCTGTCCGGCTCCGGCAGAGACACCTGCTCGACCTCATAGGTTTCCAGTTCTCCAAAGGAATCGATTTCCCGTAGGAAATCCGATGCGGAGATTTTTCCTTTGAGATACCTCCCTCTGACCTTGACCGCTGCCCTGATCCATTCCTGATAGCGAGCGTCGCTCACAGGCTTCAGCCGATCCCGCTGGTCTGGCGGAGCGTCCTCATAACGGTTCCGCCGTTCTTCCATCCTATGTCGCAGAGCATTGTATATCCGCAGTGCCTCATCCAATGCCGCACCATCCTTGCCCTTGAGTTTTGGCCCCAGCGCCTTGCAGGACAGTCCGTCGATCACACGGTCGCAGTAGTGCGTTTCCGCAGAGGTTTTCGGAATGAAATACTGCCAGCAGCACTCACACCGTGCGATACGCTTTTTCTTCTGGCGGAAATAAAGCTGCAATTCCAACAGGTACAGCTCAAAGTTGTTTTCAACCGTATACCGCAACCGGTGTCCGAACGGCATCGGCCTGCACGGAAAGCATTGGTGCATCAACGCAGGGTATGCCTCCTCCAACGCTCCATACCGCTTCCACTGCGCGGCACGCTCATAATCGGCAAACCCGATCTCCAGAAGATTTCGAATACGCAGCTGTGCCCTGCACGGCTCGTCCAGTGCCCGAAGAACTGCGGCACCTTTCTCGGACGGAAAAATCGGCGAACCATTGTCCTGCATTGCCATTGCGTCCTGAAGATGTTCAGCGGCATAAAAAGCGGAGATGGTATCGATCTTCATGATCCAATCAGGCAAGTCGCCGATCTGCTTTTCAAAATCCTCATAGTCCGAATAGGGAACATCCATGCGTTCCAAAAACAGAGGATGCTCCGTCCAGAGCCGCTGAATCACGGCATGGTATTCCGCAAAATCCAGAGAAGTAAACCGAACCAGTTCCTCCGCTGGCGTTCGACCCCTGAGTTCTTCTACACACCCATCCTTGCCAACCAATAAAATATCGATGTTCTCTCCGGTATCTGTTTCCAAAAAGATGCCGGAGATATTCTTTTCGGGAGCGGTCAACTTGGGGTCACGCAGTCCGAGCTGTAGTTGCAAGTCTTGGAAAAATCTCGAAAACCACTCTTCCATGTAAAAACCATCTCCCTTCCTTTACAGTATCAGTATACCACATTGACAAACCGGAAAGGAGAAATTTTTATGAACCGACTGCAAACCATTGACGCGGACACGCTGCAAAGCACCGCTTACGAACCGGTCT
>ERZ857629.3524-NODE-3524-length-13041-cov-3.061913_pt1 | contig 13041 bp, 8 predicted proteins | sample MGYA00519700_ERZ857629 | MGnify/ENA primary metagenome ERZ857629 (study PRJEB31778, sample SAMEA3449351) | human gut metagenome | biome: human gut; feature: human-associated habitat; material: faeces | place: United Kingdom | collected 2010/2012 ... | reverse complement strand
CCGATCCGGTGGATCGGGCGCCTGATCGGATGGCTGGATCGAAAGCTGCTTGGAGAGACAGACGGCGCGGTGCGAAATGAAGCCGCCGAGAAGAAAAAGGGAAGGTGGCTTGTGGCGTTCGTGCTTCTTCCGGTACTCTTTTTTTCGGCAGCAGTCCTGTTTGCGGCGTACCGGATCCATCCGGCGGCGGGGGTTGTTACAGAGAGTGTCATGACTTACCAGATGCTTGCCACAAAATGCTTGAAGATGGAGAGCATGAAAGTGTACAAGCAGCTTTCGGAGCATGATCTGTGCGGGGCGAGAAAGGCAGTCTCCATGATCGTCGGAAGAGATACGGAATGTTTGGATGAGGAGGGCGTGGCGAAGGCGGCGATCGAGACCGTGGCTGAGAATGCCTCCGACGGAGTGATCGCGCCGATGCTCTATCTGGCGCTGTTTGGACCGGTGGGAGGTTTTTTTTATAAGGCGGTCAACACCATGGATTCGATGGTGGGATATAAAAATGACAGGTATCACGCATTTGGCACGGCGGCGGCAATGCTGGACGATGTTGTCAATTTCATTCCGGCGCGCATCAGCGCCATGCTCATGATCTTATCCTGCTGTTTCCTTGGAAACGAATTTGACCAGAAGAATGCGATGAAGATTTTTAAGCGGGACCGGTATCAGCATGCCAGCCCGAACTCCGCACAGACCGAGGCGGCATGTGCGGGAGCGCTCGGCATAAGACTGGCAGGAGATGCCAGCTATTTTGGAAGAATCGTCAAAAAACCGTACATCGGTGATCCGCTAAGAGCAGTGGAGACAGAGGATATCAGACGTGCCAACCGCCTGCTGTACGGGATGGCATTTTTCGGATGGGGAATTTGTATGGCTGTCTGGTTGTGCGTGACAGCCATTGTGTGGTAGCATAGAGACAGAACAGGAGGAAGAACCGGGATGGTGCAGCAGAACATACATGGAGGAGACATATACCGCAATCAGGTATCGCTTGATTTTTCGGTCAACATCAATCCGTTCGGGATGCCGCAGCGGGTGCGTGAGGCGCTTGAGGCGGCAGTGGCATGGTGTGAGCGGTATCCGGATATCCGGTCGGAGGCATTGCGGGATGCCATCGCCGGGGCAAAAGGGATTGCGCCTGCGGATATTGTGTGCGGAAACGGTGCGTCAGAACTGTTTCCTGCCATTTTAAGAGCGGTTCATGCGAAAAAGGTGCTGCTTCCTGTACCGTCATTTTACGGATACGAGTATGCGGCAAAGTCTGTGGGAGCAGAGATCTGCTGCCACGAACTGCTTGAGACGGACGGCTACGCGGTGACGGAGCGCTTTCTTACTGCCATCGGGGAGGGTGTGAATGCCGTTTTTCTGGCAGTCCCGAATAATCCGGTGGGTACGGTGGTGGAGCCGGAACTGTTGGAGAAGATTGCAGAGCGCTGTCAGAAGTACGGTGTGACCCTGATTCTGGACGAATGTTTTGTGATGTTTACCGGAGCGGAAGAACGCTATTCCTTCTTAAAAAAGTATCGGAATTATCCGGGAGTTGTGATCGTGCGGGCATTTACGAAGCTCTATGCCATGCCGGGAGTGCGGCTCGGCTATCTCGTCTGCAGCGATGCTGCTCTTACGGAAGCGATAAGAGCCGATCTGCCGGAGTGGAATCTGTCGGTGTTTGCGCAGCAGGCGGGATGTGTGGCCTGCGGGCAGCGCGCGTATGTGGAGCACTCGGTGGCATTTGTCTGCAGGGAGCGTGCCTGGCTTACGGAGCAGCTGTCGGAAATTGGCATCACTGTGTTTGCGTCAAACGCCAATTTCCTGATGATAAAGGACGGGCGTCCGCTGGCAAAAGAGCTCTTAAAGAAGGGGATTCTGATCCGCGACTGCAGCAACTACCGGGGACTTTCCGCGGGATACTACCGGATTGCGGTCAGACGGCGCGAGGAGAATGAACGCCTGCTTGCGGCGCTGGCGCAGGTGACGGGAGGCAGCGTGGCGGAAACAGGGAAAGATTCTAAAAAGCAGGCTGCAGTGCCTGACGGGATCGAGTATGTGATGCCGCAGGAGATAGAGAAACGCAGCTTTTCCATTATTGAAGAAGAATTGCGGATTCGGGGGATTACGCTGCCTGAGGAGGAAGCGATGGTCACGAAGCGTGTGATCCACACGAGCGCCGATTTTTCCTACGCGCAGACGATGACCTACTCTGCAGGAGCGGTGGAGACGGCAAAGAGGCTCATCGCAGAGGGGGCGGACATTGTGACGGACACCAACATGGCGCTCTCAGGCATCAACAAGCGCGTGCTCGCACGCTGCGGCGGACTGGTACACTGCTTTATGGCGGACGAGGATGTGGCAAGAGAGGCGAAGGAGCGGGGCGTTACCCGTGCAACCGTGAGCATGGAACGTGCGGCAAAGATCGAAAAACCGGTAATCTTTGCGATCGGAAATGCGCCGACGGCCTTGATCCAGCTATACGGGATGATAGAGGAGGGCTACCGGCCGGCGTTCATCATCGGTGTTCCGGTCGGCTTTGTCAATGTGGAGGCGGCGAAGGAACTGATTTTACAGACAAAGATACCGCATATTGTGAACCGTGGAAGAAAAGGCGGAAGTAATGTCGCGGCTGCCATCTGCAACGCGATTCTCTACGAGCTTGGGAGGTGAGCCCATGCGCTATGGATTTACGACGGGAAGCTGCGCCGCAGCGGCGGCAAAGGCGGCGGCTTATATGCTTCTTACCGGTAGAGAAAAGAACGAGATTACCATCACCACGCCAAAGGGCATCCTCTACCATGCGAAAGTTGAGGAGATCAGCTGCGCGGAGTATTCTGTGCGCTGTGCCGTCAGAAAAGACGGCGGGGACGATCCGGATATCACGACGGGAACCCTGATTTTTGCGGAAGTATCCGTGCAGGAAGAAGTAAGAGAACAGGGGGAACCGCGGATTCTCATTGCGGGCGGCGCGGGGGTCGGAACGGTCACAAGACCGGGGTTAGACCAGCCCGTCGGGAGTGCGGCGATCAACCACGTGCCGCGGGAGATGATTACCCGCGAAGTGGAAGAGGTGTGTGCGCTTACCGATTATGCGGGGAGTCTTCTGGTGGAGATTTCGGTGCAGGGTGGAGAGAATCTTGCCCAAAAGACGTTCAACCCGAGACTCGGTATTGTGGGCGGCATCTCGATCCTTGGAACGACAGGTATTGTGGAGCCCATGAGCAGTCAGGCGCTTCTTGATACGATCTATGTGGAACTTAAGCAGAAGCGCGAAGAGGGATACCGGTTCGTGGCAATCTCTCCGGGAAATTACGGGCTGGAGTATATGAAGCGTGCCTACGGGTTCGACCTGGACCGAAGCGTCAAGTGCAGCAATTTTATCGGGAAGACGATGGATATGGCGGTGGAGCTCGGATTTGAGGCGGTGCTTCTGACAGGACACATCGGAAAGCTGGTAAAGCTCTCCGGCGGAATTATGGACACACATTCCAGGGAGGCGGACGCGCGCATGGAGCTTCTGATGGCGGCGGCATACCGCGCCGGGTGTGCGCCCGATACGCTGGGGAAGATCTTAGACTGTCTTGTGACGGAGGAGGCGCTCGCCTACATTGCGCAGGACGGATGTCTTTCCGCGACGATGGAACTTTTAATGAAAAAGATTCTTTTTTATTTAAAGAAGCGGGTGAAAGAGGAACTGCGTGTGGAATGTATTCTCTATGCGAACGGGTACGGCGAGCTGGCGAGAAGCGACGGTGCGGTAGAACTTCTGGAACGAATCCGCGGGGAAGAAGAACATTTGCAGTAACGCAGTTTAAGGAGGAAACGGTATGGTATATTTTGTCGGGGCGGGTCCGGGAGCAAAGGATTTAATCACGGTCCGCGGAATGAGACTGCTGGAGCAGGCGGATGTCATTATCTATGCGGGATCGCTCGTGAATCCGGAGCTTCTTTCTTATGCCGGAAGCGGGGCAAAGATCTATGACAGTGCAAAAATGACACTGGAGGAAGTGCTTGCAGTCATCCGGGAAGCGGAGGATAAAGGGCTTGCCACCGTGCGCCTTCACACCGGGGAGCCGAGTCTCTACGGCGCGGTGCGTGAACAGATGGATATACTTGCGGCGGAGGGCATTCCCTATGAGAGCTGTCCCGGCGTCAGCGCATGTTTTGGCGCGGCGGCGGCTCTGAATCTGGAGTATACGCTGCCGGGGATCTCCCAGAGCCTGATTATCACGCGGATGGCAGGAAGAACGGCAGTGCCCGAGCGGGAGAGCATTGAGAGTTTTGCAGCACATCAGGCGTCCATGGCAGTCTACCTAAGTGCAGGAATGATAAAAGAACTGTCGGAAAGACTGATGGATGGAGGGTATGCGCCGGATACGCCGGCTGCGGTCGTCTATAAGGCGACCTGGCCGGACGAGGAGGCATACGTGTGCACGGTGGAGACGCTTGCTGCGGTGGCGGCGGAGCATCAGATTACGAAGACGGCGCTGATTCTGGTGGGAGATGTGCTGGCAGCGCCGGAGTATGAGCGTTCAAAGCTGTATGATCCCGGATTTACCACGGGATACCGGAAGGCGAAGAAGGGACAGGGAGAGACAGATTGAAGAAGACGGATATAGCTGTCATCAGTTTTACTTACAGGGGGGCAGAACTGGCAGAACATATTCAAAAAGTGATGGATGCTGCATGGTCCTGCAAATTATATACAAAATGCAGCAACGCCCGGGCAGAGGGGATAGGGATTTCCGTGGATCAGCCACTTGCCGAATGGACAGGAAAACAGTTTGCGGCGGGAAATGCGCTCCTGTTTATCGGGGCATGCGGGATTGCGGTTAGGAGTATCGCACCGCATGTAAAAGATAAGCTTTCCGATGTTCCGGTGCTCGTGGCGGATGAGGCGGGGCAGTTTGTGATCCCGCTTCTTGCAGGTCATTACGGAGGAGCCAACCGGCTTGCCGGGGAACTTTCAAGAGCCCTCGGTGCGACTGCCGTGCTCACCACGGCGACGGATGTGAACGGGCTTTTTGCGGTGGATGTGTTTGCAGCGTCAAACCGTCTTGCCGTTGCTGGTCATGACGGAATCGCCCGGGTGTCCGCCGGGCTTCTGCGCGACGGGTATCTTACCATGTCCGTCGCCGGAGAATGTGAAGGAGAGATTCCGCCGGAGGTAAGACTGGTACCGTATCCGCCAAAGGAGCCGGTGGATGTGCTGGTCGCGCCGCAGTGCGAAGCCGGGGAACGATGCAGCTTATGGCTGATTCCGTCCTGCCTGCTGCTTGGCGTCGGGTGCAGAAGGGGCAAAAGCGAAGAGGAACTGGAAGCGTTTGTGCGGGAGACTCTGGAAAAAGAGAAGCTTTCCAGCATGGCGGTGGCGGGAATCGCGTCGGTCGATGTAAAGGCGGATGAGGTAGGAATTCTGGCACTGGCAGAGCAGTTAGCGGTTCCTTTTCTCACTTATCCGGCCGGGCGCCTGCAGTGTGTGGACGGTACATTCACGTCATCCGGCTTTGTGGCGCAACAGGTCGGCGTGGATAATGTGTGTGAGCGCGCGGCGGTCTGCGCGGCGGGGGAAGGCGGCAGACTTCTGGTGCAAAAGACGGCATGTGAGGGCAAGACGCTTGCCATAGCAGAGAAAAAATGGAGTGTGAAGTTTTGATGAAACATGAAATCTATATTGTCGGAATGGGACCGGGCAGAGAGGAAGATATGACACAGGAAGCGCTCACCGTGCTGGATTCCTGTGACGTAATTGTGGGATATACGGTGTATCTGAATCTTCTCGGGGAACGATTTTTGGGGAAAACGTTTTTGTCGACTCCGATGCGCCAGGAAGTGGAGCGATGCAGGATGTGCTATGAGGAGGCCAAGAAGGGAAAGCGCGTAGCGCTGATCTGCAGCGGGGACGCAGGAATCTACGGGATGGCGTCACTCATGTATGAGATGAGCGCAGAATATCCGTCCTGTGAACTTACGGTGGTACCGGGGATTACCGCGGCAAGCAGTGGTGCGGCAGTGCTCGGCGCGCCGTTAAACCATGACTTCTGCGTGATCAGCTTAAGCGATCTTCTGACTCCGTGGGAGCAGATTAAAGCGCGGCTTCGGGCAGCTGTTCTGGGGGATTTCGCGATAGCGCTCTACAATCCGTCGAGCAGGAAGCGCGCAGATTATCTGCAGCGCGCCTGTGATATTCTGCTGGATGCCGGGGCGAAGGGAACGCGTGCCTGCGGCTATGTGGAAAACATCGGAAGAGACGGGGAGACGGCACACACCTGCACCCTGCAGGAACTTCGTGAGATTCAGGTGAATATGTTTACCACGGTATTTATCGGCAACTCACAGTCGGTCATTATGGGAGATAAGCTTGTCACAAAGCGCGGCTATCAGATCGGGGCAGGCGCCAGGGCGCGTGCGAAGGAGCGCGGATAAGAGGTCTGGAAATGGAGAGAATATGGCAGAAATATTGATTTTTTCCGGGACAACGGAGGGAAGAGAATTGGCGGAGGCACTCTGTGCCAGACAGATTGACTGTATGGCGAGTGTGGCGACCGAGTACGGCAGGGAAGTGATGCGTCAGCAGGAGCATCTTGTGATCCGGGAAGGGCGGATGGGCGAACCGGAGATGGAAGAACTCATGCGAACCGGTACATTTCTTGCAGTGGTGGACGCCACGCATCCCTACGCGGTGGAGGTGACGGAGCACATCAAAGAGAGCGCAAAAAAGACCAATCTTCCCTATTTAAGGCTCGGCCGGAGCACGGCAGCGGAGCGTGAGATCGCAGAGCACGAGTGGATGATACATACGGTGGCGGACACGCAGGAATGTGTAGAACTGCTGTCTAAGCTGCCGGGGAACATTCTTCTTACGACGGGCAGCAAGGAACTGCACGCATATGCCGCCCGGGAGGAGATCCGTGAGAGACTTTTTGTGCGTGTGCTTCCGGGGGTGGAGAGCATCGAAATCTGCCACAGGGAACAGATTCCGGGGAAGCAGATCATTGCCATGCAGGGACCTTTTGGAACGGAGCTCAACGAGGCGCTGATCCGGCAGTATGACATCGGCGTGCTGGTGACCAAGGAGAGCGGACAGGCGGGCGGATTTCCGGAGAAGATCCGCGCGGCAGAGCACACGAAAATCCCGGTGGTCATGATTCAGAATCCGGAGCAGGCGGGCGGGATGAGCATGGAAAAAGTCCTGTCCGAAATCGAAACACTCTGCGGGAAAAAGAGCGGGACGAAGCATCAGCCGCTGCAGATTTCTCTCGTGGGAATCGGAGTGGGGAACACAAAGTTGTTCACCGGCGAGGCAGGGGAGGCGATTGCGCAGGCGGAGGTGGTCTGCGGAGCGAAGCGGCTGCTTGCCGCGGCTGATCCTCTGATCGCACCGGATGCAGAAAAACGGGAGGCGTATCTTCCGGCAGATCTTCTTCCGTATATTTATTCCTGCAGGGAAAGAAAAATCGGGCGAATCGCCATTTTATTTTCCGGTGATACCGGATTTTACAGCGGCGCAGAGGCGGTGTATAAGGCATTGCAGGAAGAAGTGCGCCTTGGAAAATTACAGGCCGGGATCACCATCTGTCCCGGAATCTCCTCGCTCTCCTATCTGGCGGCGCGCGCAGGTAAAAGCTGGCAGGACGCGAAAATAGTCAGCACACACGGGAGAGAGGCGGATGTTACCGCGTGTGTGCGCAGGGAGAAAAAGGTATTTCTGATTGTTTCAGGCAGAAGCGATCTAATCCGCATCGGGGAAGAACTTGAGGCGGCGGGACTGTCCGGGGTGGAGTTTACCATCGGATACCAGCTCTCCTACAGGGAAGAGCGGATCTGGCACGGAACGCCGGAAGTGTGTCGGACGTTAAAGGACGATGGACTCTATGCCTGCCTGATTGAAAATCCGGGTGCACAGGGGGAGACGCTCGCTCCGGGAGTCCCTGACCGCTGGTTCGTGCGCGGACGTGTCCCCATGACGAAGGAGGAAATCCGCTGGCTGTCTCTGTGCAGGCTCGGGTTAAAGAGTCAGAGCGTATTTTATGATATCGGAAGCGGAACCGGCTCGATTGCGGTGGAGGCGGCGCTGCGGTCAAAACAGCTGCGGGTGTATGCCGTGGAACATGGAGAGGAAGCCTGTGGACTGATTGCGGAAAATGCATCGCGTGCAGGCGTGAAGAACCTTGTTGTCGTAAAGGGGGAGGCACCGGAATGTCTTGGGGAACTCCCGGCACCGACGCACGCGTTCATCGGCGGAAGCGGCGGCAGGCTGCGGGAGATTCTTCTGGCACTCCGGGAGAAAAATCCGAACGTGCGCGTTGTCTTAAATGCCGTCTCGCTTGAGACGGTCGCCGAGGTTGTGGCACTGCGGAAGGAGCTTTTGATCTGTGAGGAAGAGATCACACAGATTGCGGTCAGCCGCGCAAAAAAAGCAGGTTCCCATCATCTGATGCAGGCGGAGAATCCGATCTATGTGATCTCGTTTTCCCTGTCGGAGAATGGCGAGGGGGAAGAACAAAAACCGGACAGACGGGAGGAGAGGTAAGATGAACATTCCCAGAATCATGATTGCGGCGGCGGGAAGCGGGAGCGGCAAGACGCTTCTCTCCTGTGCGCTGATGATGCTTTTTTCACAGGAAGGAAAAAGCGTCAGTGCCATCAAGTGTGGGCCGGACTATATCGATCCGATGTTCCATCGGACGGTGCTCGGAGTCCCTTCCCGGAATCTGGACACTTTTTTCACTGGGGAGAGAATGACGAAAAGCCTTTTTGCGCGCGCGGCAGAGGGCGCAGACCTTGCGGTAATGGAGGGCGTGATGGGACTTTACGACGGCCTCGGTGGAATCCGCAAGGAGGGATCGTCCTACCATCTGGCAGAGGTAACGAAGACGCCTGTGATTCTGGTGGTGAACGCACATGGAATGGGGCGTTCCATTCTGCCGGTCATAAGGGGCTTTCTGGACTATGACCGGCATCATCTGATCCGGGGCGTGATCTTGAATCAGACATCGGTGACATTCTGTGAGACAATCCGTCCCGAAATAGAGCGCGAGCTGTCGCTTCCAGTGCTGGGGTGTCTGCCGAAGTTAAAGGAACTGCACTGGGACAGCAGACATTTAGGACTTGTGATGCCCGAAGAGATTGCGGATGTGAAAAAGCAGATTCAGATGGTGGCGGATACGCTCGGAAAGACAATGGACTGCGGGAGGCTTCTTGCGATTGCCGCATCCGCGGAAGAGCTGGAGATAGACCCGCTGCCGAAAAGAAAGATTGCGGATGTAAGAATCGGAATTGCTAGGGACGCGGCGTTTTGTTTTTACTATGAGGACAATCTGCAGCTGCTGCGGGAGGCGGGAGCCGAGCTGGTGCCGTTTTCTCCGCTGCAGGATGAGAGCCTGCCGGAGGGGATAGCAGGACTGATTTTAGGCGGTGGCTACCCGGAACTGCATGCGAAAGCATTGTCGAAAAACACCCCGATGCGAAAAGCGGTGCACGACGCGGTGGCGGGCGGTCTGCCGACGATCGCGGAGTGCGGCGGATTCCTCTATCTGCATGAGACGCTCTGCGACGATGAGGGAGTGTGTTATCCGATGGCGGGAGTGATTTCGGCGTCAGCTAAAAATACTGGAAAGCTGGTGCGCTTCGGTTATGTGATGCTTACGGAAAAGGAGGAGAACTTCCTCCCGGCGGGCGCACAGATTGCGGGGCATGAGTTTCACTATTATGACAGCACGGACAACGGCGTGGGTGCGGTGGCCCAAAAGCCGGTAAACGGAAGATCGTGGGAGTGCGTTCATGAGAGTCCGTCGCAATGGATGGGATTCCCGCATCTATATTATTACTCCAATCCGGAATACGCGTACCGTTTCCTGAAAAAAGCGGCGGACAGAATTTACTTGAAAAAATAAACATGCAATGGTAATATGTTTTTAATTTCATAAAAAAGTAACTGGTGCCGGTGCTAAGGGCTGTGCAGAAGATGCGCAGATAAGACTTTGTACCGGTTAAAAGGGAAACAGGTGGGAATCCTGTACGATCTCGTCACTGTGATTAGGGAGTGCAGATACGAAAGCTTTACGCCACTGGCGCGTATGCGCCGGGAAGGTAAGTAGTTGCATGAGGATCTATCAGCCAGGAAACCTGCCAGTTATGATAGTACAGGAAGAGATTCCGGATCACGAGTAATTGGTCGTACTTTTGTGTGTTGATCAGCTACTCCGTTTCTATGTTTCATAGAACGGAGTTTCTTTCTGTTGTTTTATGGGAAATATACAATCATCAGCAGGAGGAATTATGAAAAAAAAGACACTGGTACTCTTACTAAGCCTGACACTCGCAGCCGGCATGATCGGCGGATGCGGCAGTAAGACAGAGACAACCACAGAGGATAACGTGCAGACAGCACAGACAGAAGCTGTTGCAGAGACCGGGACAGAGGCAGTATCCGATCAGGATGCGGCAGATCATGTTGCAGCGCTGATTGATGCAATCTACGTACAGGAGCGCACGGATGAGACCGATGCGCAGTGTGCAGAGGCAAGGGCGGCATGGGATGCACTGACCGATGCACAGAAGGAACTTGTCGAAGGTGAGAATGCAGATCCGGATTATTTCGGAAAAGATACCGGGGACGCTTCCAAGGACGATCCGTTAAATGAGGATGAGATCGGCGAGAATGAGATCCTTGTCGTAAGTTTTGGTACATCTTTCAATGACAGCCGTACCGAGGATATCGGCGGCGTGGAAAAAGCAATCGCGGAGGCTTATCCGGACTGGTCGGTAAGAAGAGCGTTTACCGCACAGATTATCATCAACCATGTACAGGCGAGAGACGATGAGAAGATCGACAATGTAGACCAGGCGTTAGACCGCGCGGTGGCAAACGGGGTAAAGAACCTTGTGATTCAGCCGACCCATCTGATGCATGGCGCAGAGTATGACGAGCTGATGGAAGCAGTGGAGAAGTACCGCGATCAGTTTACATCCGTTGCAGTTGCAGAACCGCTCCTCGGTGAGGTTGGCACAGATGCAACCGTGATCAATGACGATAAGGAAGCCGTTGCAAAGGCAATCACGGCAGAGGCTGTGGCAGATGCAGGTTATGACTCCCTGGATGCGGCAGCTGAAGACGGTACCGCATTTGTATTCATGGGACATGGAACCGCTCATACCGCGAAGGTAAGCTACAGCCAGATGGCAAGTGTGATGAAGAACTTAAACTACGCGAATGTCTTCATCGGCACTGTGGAAGGAGAACCGGAAGAGACTGCATGCGAGGCAGTGATCGAGGCAGTCAAAGAAGCCGGCTACACGAAAGTGGTATTAAGACCGCTCATGGTAGTGGCAGGAGATCATGCCAACAATGATATGGCAGGGGATGATGATGATTCCTGGAAGAGCATGTTTGAGGCAGACGGAGCGTTTGAGAGCGTCACATGCCAGATTGCAGGTCTGGGAAGAATCGATACGATCGAGCAGCTGTATGTATCCCATACACAGGATGCGATCGATTCGCTCGGCAGCGTAGATACTGCAGCAGCAACCACAGCAGGAGATCTGGAGGACGGCACGTACAGTGCCGTCTTCGACACTGACAGCAGTATGTTCCATGTCAATGAGGCATGTGACGGACGCGGCACACTTACCGTCAAGGATGGCAAGATGACCATTCACGTAAGTCTTGTGTCACAGAGTATCGTAAATCTGTATCCGGGAACCGCCGAGGACGCGCAGAAGAGCGGAGCCAAGCTGCTTGAGCCGACGAAGGATACCGTAACCTACAGTGACGGAACATCCGAGGAAGTGTACGGATTCGATATTCCAGTGGAGGCACTGGATCAGGAATTTGATCTGGCAATTATTGGAACCAAGGGTGTGTGGTACGATCACAAGGTGAGTGTATCCGACCCGGTTGCGGAGTAAGAGATGAAGAAGAAAGTAACAGAACTGATCGTATGCCTGCTATTTGTGATCTGTTTTCTCACAGCGTGCCACGCGCCGCAGAGTGAAAAACTGGCGGACGGAACCTATCAGGCAGATGTCACGCTCACTGGCGGCAGCGGCAGGGCGACGGTGGATTCACCGGCGGCGCTTACGGTGGAGGACGGCGAAATATATGTCACCATCGTGTGGAGCAGCCCGTATTATGATTACATGATTGTTGCGGATGAGACCTACTACAACGAGGCCAAAGTGGGAGAAAATTCGACATTTACGATTCCGATTGAAAAGCTGCCATGTGAGATCTCGGTGATTGCGGATACGACGGCGATGAGCGTGCCGCATGAGATTGAGTACACACTGTCATTTGCGTTAAAAGAGACGGACTTTTCGGAACTGACGAAGACGGGGCAGTGGGATCTCTCTTATGCCACGCAGTATCGTGTGGAACAATACGGGGAGTATGATCTGATTACAATGGCTGATGACAGCCGTTTTTTGCTGGTGCCGGAGAATGTTCCGGTACCGGAACATGTGCCGGAGGATGTGGTTGTGTTAAAACAGCCGCTGGATCACACGTATCTGGTATCCTCATCGGTGATGGATATGATCCGTGAGATCGGAGCGCTTTCTGACATCCGGCTTACAGGAGTAAAGGAGTCGGACTGGTATATAGAGAAAGCTGCGGCTGCAATGGAAGACGGCCGTATGCTGTATGCTGGAAAATACAATGAACCGGACTATGAACTGATTTTAAAGGAAGGGTGCAACTTTGCACTGGAGAATACGATGATCGGACATAATCCGGAGGTAAAAGAAAAGCTGGAGAGCCTTGGCATACCGGTCATGGTGGAACGTTCCAGCTATGAAGAACATCCGCTCGGAAGACTGGAGTGGATCCGGTTATATGGTCTTTTGTATGGAAAAGAACAGGAAGCCGATGCATTTTATGAAGAACAGCTAAAAAAAATAGAACCAATCATGGAAAAGGAAGATACAGGCCGCACGGTGGCCTTTTTTTATATCACGGCGAACGGAGCGGTCAATGTCCGCAAGCCGAATGACTATATTGCGCAGATGATCGGACTCGCCGGCGGCACCTACGTCCTAAACGACCGTCTT
>ERZ857629.3517-NODE-3517-length-13072-cov-4.544365_pt1 | contig 13072 bp, 13 predicted proteins | sample MGYA00519700_ERZ857629 | MGnify/ENA primary metagenome ERZ857629 (study PRJEB31778, sample SAMEA3449351) | human gut metagenome | biome: human gut; feature: human-associated habitat; material: faeces | place: United Kingdom | collected 2010/2012 ... | reverse complement strand
ATGACTGCGCTGTTCGGAGTGCACGCCCCAATGCCCCGCTAAACAACAATTTATCTTCCGATCCGTCTCACATGATCCACGCAAAATCCCCCGGGATAGCCCGGGGGATAGAACTACAGGTTCTGCTCCAATGTGACGCTTCGTACTGTGAAGCCCAGCTTCTGATAGAAGGCAAGGGCTTCCTCATTTTGAGGGTAAGCGCCCAGACGCAGACTGGTACAGCCAAAGGCTTTTGCCAGAACTGCCGCCTCCTGAAGCATCCGGGTGCCGATTCCCTGCCCCCGGAGATCCTCCCGGACGCAAAGCTCCTCCACCACCAGCTCCCTGCGGGGCACAAGACCATTTCCCTCTGCATCGAGTCTGCGGACGCGCAGATAGCCCGCCACCAGTCCTTCCAGTCTCGCTACAAAGAGGCTTTTCTGTTCCAACGCCTGATTGTAAAGGCACGCGGGGTACAGCTCCTCCGGCATGACATAAAGATCCGGTCTCCACGCCACATGAAGCCGGTGCACCTGCCGTGCAAGGGCTTCCACCGCTTCCCGATCCTCCGGACGCGCCGATTCCAGCATTACGCCAGCACCGCCTTGTGGAATACCTTCTTGCCCTTACGAAGCTTGACGCCAGTCTTCAGCTCCTCCGCAGAGATTTGCAGTGCAGCGGAAGCAACCTTCTCGTCATTCAGGAACACGCCGCCCTGCTCCACCAGCCGCCGGGCTTCCTTGTTGGAGGACGCCAGTGAGCAGGCGACCATCAGGTTCAGAATGCCGATCTTTCCATCGGTCAGCTTATCCTCGGAAATCCCGGTGCTGGGCATGTTGGCATCGTCTCCGCCGCCGGTGAACAAAGCCTTCGCTGCTGCCTGTGCCTTCACGGCTTCTTCCTCGCCGTGCACCATTTTGGTCAGCTCAAAGGCAAGGATTTCCTTTGCCTCGTTAATGCGGGCGTCCTTCCAGCCGTCCATTTCCGCAATCTGCTCCAGCGGCAGGAAGGTCAGCATCCGGATGCACTTCATCACATCCGCGTCGCCTACGTTCCGCCAGTACTGGTAGAACTCGAAGGGGCTGGTCTTATTGGGATCCAGCCAGACGGCATTGCCCGCGGTTTTGCCCATCTTGTTGCCCTGAGAGTCGGTCAGCAGGGTGATGGTCATGGCATGGGCATCCTTGCCCAGCTTCCGCCGAATCAGCTCGGTGCCTCCCAGCATGTTGCTCCACTGGTCGTTGCCGCCGAACTCCATGTTGCAGCCGTAGTGCTGGAACAGGTAGTAGAAGTCATAGGACTGCATGATCATATAGTTGAACTCCAGGAAGCTCAGTCCCCGCTCCATTCTCTGCTTGTAGCAATCCGCCCGGAGCATGTTATTTACGGAGAAACAGGCTCCCACTTCCCGCAGCAGATCCACATAGTTCAGGTTCAGCAGCCAGTCGGCGTTATTGACCATCTGGGCTTTGCCCTCGCCGAACTCGATGAAGCGCTCCATCTGCCGCTTGAAGCACTGGGCGTTATGCTCGATGTCCTCTCTGGTCAGCATTTTCCGCATATCCGTCCGGCCGGAGGGGTCACCGATCATGGTGGTGCCGCCGCCGATCAGGGCAATGGGCTTATTGCCCGCCATCTGCAGCCGCTTCATGAGGGTCAGCGCCATAAAGTGTCCGGCAGTCAGGCTGTCCGCGGTGCAGTCAAAGCCAATATAGAAGGTAGCCTTGCCGCTGTCGATCATCTCCCGGATTTCCGCTTCGTTGGTAGTCTGGGCAATGAGTCCCCGGGCTACCAGTTCATCATACAGTTTCATATTCGTTTCCTTTCTTATTCTCCCTGTGGGCAGGTGATCAGCGTTATGAGCGCCGCCCGCAGAATATTGACATTGGTCGGATTCAGGGTCGTGTCCTTCGCCGTGTGAATGCGGGAAAGGTACAGGATCCGTTTCCCCCGCAGAGCGCAGATACCCACGCCGTAGGGAAACTGATACTGATCGGAGGGATACACGGAAAAGCCCTTCTCCCGCAGAAGGATCCGCCGCGTACCGAAGCTTCCGCAGCAGGTTCTGAGGTGCGCCAGCTTTTCCGGACTCTTTTTCAGCTTTCCGGTGGGAAACAGCATGATCGTCTCTCCATCCCCCACGCAGTCCAGATTCAGAGCCAGCTGGTTCCGGATTGCCTTCGGATGTGCCTTTTTATAGGAAGCCGAGCCCACAAGCCCCAGCTCCTCCAGATCAAACAGCACGAAGCACACCTGCTCCCGCCGGTTCTCCGGCAGCGTTCGGGCGATTTCCAGCAGCGTCACGACTCCGGAGGTGTTGTCATTGGCATTTGTGGGATTGGCAGGCCCCGCCATCATCAGATACAGGATGCCAGACAGACATACAAGATATACCAGCTCCCCCACTCCCGGACTGCCGGTCAGGATCCCCGCACCGATGCCCAGCAGTGCCGAACCGCCCACGATCCCCAGCACCAGCACCAGCTGATACAGCAGGTAAATCGCCGCATTGCATGGCGTGATAAAATTGGGGACCAGCATTCGGGCACAGGTATCGTAATGGGCTGTGATCAGGTACTTTGCCCGTTCCGGGTCACCCGCCACCAGATTCACCGCGCCCATGCTGCCCCGTTCCTCATGGCAGGTATAGCCATAGCTCTCCAGCAGCCGGGCGGCCTCCTGCCGGAATTCCCGCTTCCGCGTCTTACTTTTCCGCACCGGAAACTGCTCCAATACATCCATTGGCCGTGTCAGCACAGGATCCCTTCTTTCTGATTTTCATTCCGGTTTTCTTTCCGGATACACAAAAACGCCCTCTGTCCGGCAAAACGGACAGAGGGCGTAAAAAATACGCGGTACCACCTCATGTTCGGCCCTTCCTCACGGAAAGTGCCCTCAGGGCGTCTGACAACGCCGGTTGCTGTATCGGGCGCACCCGTCCGCTCCTACTCACGGTTCAGAGCGGCCACTCCGGGAGGTATTTGGGCGGTCTTTCCTGTTCCCTCGCACCAACCGGGAACTCTCTGGAGGAAAGGAAGCGCTTACTTCATCCCTTCAACGTGTTGCCATACATCCTAACAAAAAGTTTCTTTTTTGTCAAGGGCAGGCCGAAAATACTTTTTGCGGATTCCGCGGTACGTCCGGACCAGCCACCAGATGCCAACTGTTACCGCAGCAACGATCACGATCAGGCAGGCGATGGTGCAGCCGTGCCACCGGATTCCTCCGAGACCCAGGAGTCCCGCCAGGAAGAACAGAAGACTGTACCGCTTCCACATCCGTCCGTTTTCCCGGTTATAGGAAGGTATATCCGTGACGCTTTCCGGATCAATTTCCGTTCCGGACCAGAACCACATGGGGCTTTTCCGTCCGTATGCATGAACGCCGATTCCAAAGAACAGTGCGCCGCTTCCCAGGCAGCACACCAGAAGGATAACCGTACCCGCCATGTTCATTCACCTCCCGAAGAAACCAGCATTTCCTCCGCGCTTTTCAGCGTTGTTTCCGTAATATGGGTGCCGCCGATGATCCGGGCAAGTTCTCTCTTCCGCCCTTCCTTATCCAGCGGTGTCACGCTGGTATAGGTACGTCCGTCCCGTTCCGCCTTGGAGATCAGCAGATGGGTATCCGCCAGCGCCGCCAGCTGCGGCAGGTGGGTCACGCAGAGCACCTGCTTGAACCGGGCAAGACTGCGAAGCTTTTCCGCCACCTTCTGGGCTGCCCGCCCGGAGACGCCGGTGTCCACCTCGTCAAAAATCAGGCAGCCGATCTGGTCTTTTTCCGCCAGCACGTTTTTCATAGCCAGCATGATCCGGGCAAGCTCGCCGCCGGAGGCCACCTTGCTCAGGGGCTTCAGCGCCTCACCGGCATTGGCGGACATATAAAACGCCACGGCGTCCGCCCCGCTGGGTGTCAGCTCCAGTTCCCGGAAATTGCAGGCAAACCGCACCCGGGGCATATCCAGCTGAGCCAGCTCTCCCAGAATCCGGGCGGACATGGCTTCCGCGTTTTCCTTCCGGTTCTTCCGAAGAACCTCCGCCCGTTTCCACGCTTCCGCCTCCGCTTTCTCCAGCTTCTTTCTCAGCTTTTCCAGATGATCATCGGCAAATTCCATGTCATCCAGCTCTTTTTTCGCCTGCTCCAGATAGGCAAGGATTTCTTCACAGGACGCGCCGTATTTCCGTCTGAGCCGGTGCAGCACATCCAGACGGCTTTCGATCCGCTCCAGTTCATCGGCGGAAAAGCTCAGGCCGTCCCGGGCATCCCGGGCTTCCTCGGCGGCATCCTGCACCTGATATTTCAGGTCGGACACCCTTTCGTGAAGGGACGCAAAGCTGTCACTGAACCGGCTGAGCCTGGCCAGCGCGTACTCCGCCTGCGCAAGCAACCCGGCGGCGCCCTCGCTGTCGTCGTCTCCGTACAGGCACTGGACTGCCTCATCCATGCCCTGAGACAGCTTTTCCGCGTTTTGCAGGAGCTTGCGGCGCTTCTCCAGTGCCGTGTCCTCACCGGGCTCCGGCGCGGCTTTTTCGATCTCCGTGATCTGGTACTTGAGCGTCTCCATCCGCCGGAGCTTTTCTCCCTCGTCCATGGTCATTTTGTCGATCTTCCGCCGCAGCTCGGCAACCAGATCGTAGCCTTCCCGGTAGGACTGCCGCAGCGCTTCATTTCCCGCATAATCGTCCAGGAAGGTCAGATGGTTCTCCTCCTCAAAGAGGGCGGCGGAGTCATGCTGACCGTGAATGTTGATCAGCTGCAGACCCAGCTTATGCAGGATGGATACGGTCACAAGGGCCCCGTTTACCCGGCAGACATTTTTTCCGTCCAGATAGATTTCCCGCTGGATTACCGTCTCCGGGTCATAGGTCACCCCGTTTTCCGCAAACCACGGCAGCTCCGGAACCTGAGTGAATACACCCCGGACGGAGGCCTTCTGGGTACCGGTCCGGATCATATCCCGGTAGGCACGTTCGCCCACAATGGCGGAGATGGCATCAATGACAATGGATTTACCCGCGCCGGTCTCGCCGGTCAGGACATTGAAGCCCCGGTCAAAGGAGATGTCCGCCTGCTCGATCACGGCGATATTTTCAATATGCAGAAGACTCAGCACGGCGCTGCCCCCTTCTCAGCTGATAAGCGCTTTGATCTCTCCGCAGAAAACCGCGGCGGAATTGGTGTCCCGGAGAATGGCGACCACCGTGTCGTCTCCGGCCAGCGTGCCGAGAATATAGTCCGCCTTCATGGCATCCAGTGCCGAAGCCGCCGCGTTCGCCAATCCCGGCAGGGTGTGGATCACCACGATGTTCTGAGCATAGTCAAAGCTTGTGACGCACTCCCGGAAAATGGTATTGAGCCGCTCGGAAAAGGGATTTCCCATGTCCTTCCGGGTTACGGAATACCGGTAGGTTCCGAAATTCGTCATTTCCTTCACGATTTTCAGTTCCTTGATGTCCCGGGAAATGGTTGCCTGGGTGCAGGAGAAGCCCGCCTGCTGCAATTCCTGCAGAAGCTGCTCCTGGGTTTCAACGCTGGTAGTTGCAATGATTTCCAGAATTTTCGCCTGTCTTTTTGACTTCATATTCTGTTCGCACCTTTCTCCGTTATGGCTGTTTGGGAACCGCTGTCTGTCACTTTTTGAATTTGGCACTGCACACATCATAAAAGCTGCGCTGCTTGAGCCGCACCAGCTTTGTTTCCAGTCTGGAACGACGAATGGTTGCCACATCCCCCATGTTCAGCCGCAGCGCCTTTCCTCCGTCCACAGACAGAAAGGCATTGCGCCGGGCATTGCGGGCAAGCTCTACGGTCACCACCCGGCGGTCCGAGGCGACAATGCACCTTGCGCCCATTTCGTGGGCGCAGATGGGGGTAATGAGAATATTTTCCGCCTCTGGCTCCACGATGGGCCCTCCTGCGGAGAAGCTGTAGGCAGTGGAGCCGCTGGGTGTTGCCACAATCACCCCGTCACCGCCGCACTCCATGGCGGGAACGCCGTCGCACTTCACCGTGAGGTACACGATCCGCGCCACAGCTCCCTTGGTGATGACCACATCGTTCAGGGAAATGTCATGGAAAACAATGTCCCGATCCCGCTGGACAGTAACATCCAGCATTCTCCGGCTTTCCACCGTAAAATCGTCTGTCCCCAGCAGGGCAAGCCGTTCCAGCTCCGTGCTTTCCAGCTCTGCCAGAAAGCCCATGGTGCCGATATTGACCCCCAGCAGCGGAATGCCCCGGCGGGTCGCGCTCTTGGCCATGTGGAGAATGGTTCCGTCTCCGCCGAAGCAGACCACAATGTCAGCCGTCTGCATCTCCCGGTCCAGCCGGCTGAAATGCAGATCCCGGGGCAGCTCACAGGCATGATCCACATCAAAGGGCAGACACAGCTTCACCTGCATGCCCGCGTTTTTCAGAACCTGCATGGCATCCCGGGCGGTCTGAAAGTTCCGATCCCGGTAAGGGTTTGGGGCAAGGATCACATTTTTCATTTGCCTTCCCCCTTGTCCAGCGTCCGGTGAGCCTCCTCCACAATGGCCGCCGGGTCAGGCGCAATGGTGTCCCCTTCTCCCAGCTGCAGATGGGCAAGGAACTCAATATTTCCCTCCGGCCCCTTTACGGGAGAGAAGGTCAGCCCGAGGACCCGGAACTGCAGGCTCTCCGCCAGCTCCAGAAAAGCCTCCAGCACCTCGATATGGGTGCTCTTTTCCCGGACGACGCCCTTTTTGCCTACCTTCTCCTTGCCCGCCTCAAACTGGGGCTTGATCAGGCAGACCACCTGTCCGTTCTCCTTCAGCAGAGCCTTGATGGCAGGCAGAACGATTTTCAGTGAAATGAAGCTCACGTCCACCACGGAAAGGTCCAGCGGTTCCCCCAGCTGCTCCGGGGTCACATAGCGGATATTGGTGCGCTCCATAACCACCACCCGGGGATCGGAGCGGATCTTCCAGTCCAACTGTCCGTAGCCCACATCGATGGCAAACACCTTCCGGGCGCCCTGCTGCAGCAGGCAGTCCGTAAAGCCACCGGTGGAGGCGCCGGAATCGCTGCACACATAATCGACCGGGTGGATCCTGAAATTCCGCAGCGCCTTTTCCAGCTTCAGACCGCCCCGGCTCACATAGGGGCAGGCCGCCCCCCGTACCTCAACGGACACGGTTTCCTCAAAGGACACTCCGGGCTTGTCCGCCTTCTGTCCGTCCACATACACAAGGCCGCTCATGATGATCGCCTGTGCCTTGCTGCGGGTATCGGCATAGCCCTGCTCCGTCAGGAGCACGTCCAGTCTCTTTTTAATCTTCATTTCGCAGCACCTCCTCCGCAAACGCGGCAATGGCGTCGCTGTCCAGTCCACGGTCCCGGTAAAGCTCCGGAATGGATCCGCTGGGAACGAACTCCCGCCCGAGGTCCAAGCCCGTTACCCGGCACCCGGGATTTTTCTCCCGAAGCTCGGATGCCAGCGCCTGCCGGATTCCGGAACCGGACATGGTCTCCTCCGCCACGATCAGCGGCTTCCCCGGCGCCATCTGTTCGAGGATCCGGTCAACCGGGAACCGGGACAGGGTCATGATCCGCAGAACGCAGGCGGAAATTCCCCTTTCTTCCAGTTTTTCAGCCGCATCCAGAACATTTTGCAGCAGACTTCCATAGGTCAGGAGCGTCACGTCCGTCCCTTCCCGGTGCCGCACCACGCCATTGTCCGGATCTCCCGTCCAGGCGGATTCCCGGTAGGCGCCTTCCGTCCCCCGGGGGTAGCGAACCGCTACGGGGCCGTCATAGTCCTCCACCGCCCAGCGGAGCATATCCCGCTGCTCGGCAAGGCTGGCAGGCGCAAGGATCCGCATGCCCGGGGCCTGCCGGAGGAATCCCACATCAAACACCCCATGGTGGGTAGGCCCGTCATCGCCGACCAGTCCCGCCCGGTCAACGGCAAACACCACATGCAGGTGCAGCAGGCATACATCCTCCAGAATCTGGTCATAGGCACGCTGTAAGAACGTGGAGTAAACGGCAACCACCGGAATCATGCCCTGTTTGGCAAGGCCGCCCGCCATGGAAACCGCATGCTCCTCCGCAATCCCCACATCAAAATAACGCCTGGGGTAACGCTTCATAAAGTCCAGAAGTCCCGTACCGCCGGGCATGGCGGCGGTAATGGCGCAGGCCCGGCTGTCCCGGGCTGCCAGATCCAGCAGGGTATCTCCGAAGGAATCGGAATAGGTGCGGACCTTTGCCGCCAGCTTTTTTCCCGTCGCCGGGTCAAACTTTCCGATTCCGTGGAATTTTGCGGGGTCCTCCTCCGCAAAGGGATAGCCGCATCCCTTCTTCGTCACCACATGAATGAGCACCGGCTCCTTCATTTCCCTTGCCCGGCGCAGCAGGCTGATCAGCCCCGGCAGGTCATGCCCGTCTACCGGCCCCAGATACGTCAGGCCCATGTTTTCAAACATGGTTGCCGGAAGCAGGAACCGCTTCAGCCGGTTTTTCAGGCGGCTGCTGGCAAGGTAGATCCGTTCGCCGCCGGGCAGCTTCTTCATGATCTTCCGATAGCACTGCTTGGCGTGGAGGTAATTTTCACTGGTGCGGATCCGGGAAAGATGCCGGGAAAGTCCGCCCTCGCTTCTGCCGATGGACATCTCGTTATCATTGAGGATAATAATCATGGGCTCGTGGCTGACAGCAGCGTCATTGAGTCCCTCAAACGCCATACCGCCGGTTGCCGCACCGTCTCCCAGCAGGGCGATCACATGGTAATCCTCCCCCAGAAGGGTTCTTGCCCGGGCCATACCCAACGCAATGGACACGGAATTGGAGGCGTGCCCGGCAACGAATGCATCGCTGTTGCTTTCAGAAGGCTTGGGGAAGCCGGAAATTCCGCCAAACTGCCGCAGATGTGCAAAATCCGCCCGGCGACCGGTCAGCAGCTTATGCACATAAGACTGATGACCAACGTCAAAAACCAGGCGGTCCACCATGGTATTAAAAACGGTTTCAATGGCGACAGTGAGCTCCACCGCTCCAAGATTTCCGGCCAGATGCCCGCCGGTCTGACTGACGCTGGTAATCAGAAATTCCCGGATTTCCCGGCACAGCTGTTCCCTCTGGGCGTCATTCAGCCGCAGAAGATCCTCATGGCTGTTGATTTTCTGTAAAATTTCCACTGAGAAACACGACCTAACTAGTTTCTTTCTTTTTCCGAAGGAAGTCAAAGAGATGATTCCAGGTGTAAATCATCTTTCCGACCCCCTGAACAATGGTCGTACAGGAACCGATGGCAAAGCTTTTACCCACGGCCTTTCCCCCGACCGTCAGTGCCGCCACCAGTGCGGACATGGCAAGGGACACAACCTGCGGCCAGGAAAACGTAAAATGCGTCAGAATCTGGGCGGCGATGGTTGCCGAAGCGGAACCGGACACAACGCCGCAGATATCGCCCACCACATCATTGCAAATGGAACTGACCCGCCCGGCATTGCGCAGCAGCCGGATGGCTTCCCGGGCACCGGGAACCTTTTTTGCGGCCATGGAGTGAAAGGGCTTTTCGTCCGCCGAGGTCACCGCCACGCCGATCACATCAAAAATAATACCCAGCGATACGATTGCCAGAAGTATGAGAAACGCCACCCAGATGGAACTGTTGTCCATCACCACATCGGAAAGCAGGGTGATGGCGCCGGAAACAAAGATGGTGACGAAAAAAATGGTGACGACCCAGCGGGTATTTTTCTGCTTCTCCCGTTTGGACGTACCGGACTCAGCCTTTGCCACAAACTGTAACTCCTTTTTGAAAAAAGCCCTGCTTTCACAAGCCGTCAGGGCGATCCGGGTGTTTCCCGGCATCTGCGCCGGTTTTTTGACGGAGGCACCGATTCTGATTCTGCATAAAAAACGGCGGCAGGCAGGATAAATCTTACGGCTTAGGTCGGGTTGGATTTCCCCAGGGAGAACCTGCCGTTGCCGCACAGGCCGTTTCCATTTGATCTCCCTGCCCGGATGTTGCCGATCCGGATACCCGATTGCCACTTAGACCGTACTGCAATCCCCTGCCTGCCCAGTTATGACAGCCTAGGTGTTTTCCACGACAAAGCGCACTAGGATCTTAGCCTCTTTTGCAAGTATGGTTTCCAGAGGCGATAGCGGCAATGATCATGGCCACGACCACCGGCCGCCTGGTCCCCTTTTCCCTCAGACTCACTCAAGGCAGGCTACACTGCACACAGCAACGCGATTCTGCGCACTGCCTTGCAGGTTCATACCCTGGCTCGTGGGCGGCCAGCCCCTTCCGGGTTCTCTAAGCCGTCCCAAAATACCAGGTCTCCACGGAAACCGGGTCGTATGTCCCATGCCGTTGGGACGCGCCCGGGATCCTTAACCCCCAGCATCCACCCTAAACTGGGCGTAAAAAGCAGACACCAGGGACTTCATCGCTGTGCCCTTCAAAGGATTTTTAGGCCCTTCCTGGAAAATAGCCGCTTTGACTAGGATACTGCACCGTTGGGCTATATTTTAGCACATTTGGGTGTCATATACAAGGGGGTTTTCAAAAACTGTATATTTGCACAATTTTTGCATGCTTCCTTTTGGCGCGGGAAATCTCTCAGCGGTTTTCTTCCGTCTGTTCGCGCTCCCCGAGAAACAGTTCCTGCACAATGTCCTCGTGGGTCACGGGAATGGTCAGGCTCCGGACCTCCTCCGGGGTAAAGAACCGGAGTTCCTTCGACTCCCGGCTGATGCGCATGACCGGCTCCTCCGGAAGTTCCAGCCCGTAAACCACAATCACCATCCGCCACACGCTGCCGTCCCGGTAGGCGGCGATCCGCCCCGGATCTCCGTAGACCCGCAGCTTCCGGAACCGTTCCGGCGGGATCCGCAGTCCCAGCTCCTCATAGACCTCCCGGCAGATCGCCTGAAGTCCCGTTTCCTGTTTCTTGACGCCGCCGCCAACCAGCCCCCAGGTATCCGAGTCCACCCGCCGTTCCAGCAGCAGCTTTCCCCGGCAGGTAATCATGGCGTTGGCGCCCAGATGCGCGCCCTGGGTGGTTTTGGGCGCGTTTTTCGGGTCTCCCCGGTAAAAGGTTGCAATGGACATGGCTCTTCTCCTAATTGTTCACGCCGTGGTGCATGGTAGGACTGTCATCCTGCAGCGGCAGGAACTGATAGCCGTGCTCCTGTCCCCATACAAGGATATCCTCCACCGCGTCCACACTGTAGTCATGAATGTCGTGCTGCAGGACCACGCTGACCCGATGGTTCTGCAGGCCCTCGATCACGTTCTCCCGCACCTTCTTTGGGGTGTGAGCGCCGCCGGCATCGTCGCTGTCCACATTCCAGTCAAAGTAACGGAATCCCGCACTCTGCACCGCCCGGGTCAGGGTCGTCATGATTCCCTTCCGGAACCGGCGGCTGACCGTATTGGAGCTGCCCCCGGGGAACCGCATAAGCCAGGTTTCCACCCCGGTTTCCCGAAGAATGACCGCCTGCATGTTATAAAGGTCGTCAAAGTATGCCTGCGGATCGGAATAAATCTTTTCATAGTCGTGGCAGCTGGTGTGAATGGCAATGCTGTGCCCTTCCCGCACAATTTCCCGCAGAAGGTCCGGATTCTTATCCCCCACCACAAAGAAGGTGGCCTTCACATTGTATTTTTTCAGCACCTGCAAAAGCGCATGGGTATAGGGCCCCGGACCGTCGTCAAAGGTCAGATACACCGTCTTGCCGCCGGGTTCCACCGTATTTTGCAGTGGCTGTCCCGTGATAACAAAGTCCCGGACAACGGTTGTTTCATTGCCCATCGCGTCGGAAACCGTATAGGTCACGGGGTAGGTTCCCGGCGTCAGCCAGTCCACCTCGCCGCTGACCTGCACCGCCTCCGTCACATCGCCGTCCAGATTGTCCTCCGCCTGATAGCCGGGGTCCGTAAACCGGGTTCCCAGCTGCACCGTGCAGGGACTTCCGCCCTCCAGTGTGATCACGGGAGGCGTCCGGTCCACCACCGGAATTTTCCGCTCGGCATAAGCCGGATTTCCGGAGGAATCCGTCACCGTATAGGTCACCAGTCCCTCTGTTTCCTCCCGGATCACCCGGTCCGTAAGATCCCCGTCAAAATTATCCCAGGCGGAAAAGCCGGACTCCTCATAGACCGTTCCCGGCTGAAGCTTTTCCGGCGGATCCGGCGTCAGGGTAATCACCGGGCACTGGGTATCCACCACCCGGACCGTCCGCTCCGCCCGGGCATGGAGACTCCGCAGATCAGCGGAATAGGTGACCGTGTGTTTCCCAAGTTTTCCGTCCGCCACATGCTGCTCGATATCCGGAGAAATGCCGGGTTCCACACCATTGGGGAAAATCAGCGTTCCCCGCAGATACACCCTTGCCCCCGGGTCCACATAGGGCTGCCCGTACTCCAGCACCGTCTCCGGTTCCCCCACCGGAACGACAGACAGGAAGAAGCTGTTCACCCGGAACAGCACAAACCACCCCGCTACCGCAATCACGGCAAGCAGGAGCAAAACCGCCGGAAAAATCCATTTGCGCCGTCTCCGGCCCGGCTGCATCAAATTATTTTCCATATACTCTCTCTTTTCCTGAAGTTAACATAACTATACATCCTTTTGCCGAAAAAAGATAGTCCCCTTTGAAAAATCTTAAGGACTTTTTCTACAGTATACACTTCTTCTTGACAACCCATGCTCGTATTCTATAATAAAAATGGTTTATGTCACTGCGAGAGAAAATGGTGTTTACTACGATAAGGTAGAACACCTCGGAGCTCTGCCCCAGTCGTAATTGCGACTGGGGTATCTGCGTTTCAGGGGGCCAAAAGGAGAGGTAGCATGGTACAGTTATCCGTTTATGCCCGGATCTGTAATGGACGGGACTCCGTAGGAACCCATAGGAAACGCATTCTGGCCGCTCTGCCTTCCGACGGTTCCGTCCGAATGCCGGTCATCACCGAACGGCAGTACAACACGATTGAACTTCTGATCGGATCGCCGAATTTCTCTGATCAGCCGCAGGATTTTGAACAACTTATGCTTTTTTAGGGCAACACCGCACAATTGCGTCTGCGAGTCTCCGCCGTCTTTTTGCCCCA
>ERZ857629.3512-NODE-3512-length-13082-cov-2.920933_pt1 | contig 13082 bp, 10 predicted proteins | sample MGYA00519700_ERZ857629 | MGnify/ENA primary metagenome ERZ857629 (study PRJEB31778, sample SAMEA3449351) | human gut metagenome | biome: human gut; feature: human-associated habitat; material: faeces | place: United Kingdom | collected 2010/2012 ... | reverse complement strand
GCGACATTTTATGTTCAATCAGCTTTCGTTCTTCTGCCGTTACCCATATTTTCAGTTGTATATTTCTTTTTCTGTTTTTCATAAAATCCATGGCACCCAATGGTGACAGAAAAGTCATTTGGGGCGGCTTGTGTAGGAATATCTGATGTGGTAAAATGGGACGCATCGGGAGGTGTCGAAGCACGTCTGCAAGCAACAAGAAAAAAATCCTTCGGTGCCTGTGGCCCGCTCTGTTGGTGTTTTTAGCTGCTTTGGCCGCACTTGAGCTGTTGTGGCCGGTTCTGCGCCAAAGCGGCACCGTCCCGGTCAATGACGGAGTCGGCACCATATACATCGTGCCGGATCCGGCCCTGCCCGCCAACACCCTGGCCAGCGGCGACTTCACCCGCCAGGGCGATGCCGTGCTCTACACCGGCAGCCGGTACACTGCCAGCCAGGGGGTAGATGTGTCCGAATGGCAGCGGGAGATCCGCTGGCAGGAGGTGGCCGACGGCGGCATTGATTTCGCCGTGATCCGCTGCGGTTATCGCCGGTACGTCAGCGGCAGCCTGGAGCAGGACACTTTTTTTGAGGAAAACTACAGCGCCGCCGGGACAGCCGGGCTGCGCCGGGGTGTGTACTTCTTCTCCCAGGCCGTCTCCGTAGCGGAGGCTCAGGAGGAGGCCGCTTTTGTGCTGCAAATGCTGGCCGGCCGGCCTTTGGAGCTGCCGATTTTTTACGATTGGGAAACTGTCACTGCCGAGGAGGGCCGCGCCAACGGCCTGGACGGTAAGACCGTCACGGCCTGCGCCGCCGCCTTCTGCCGGGCTATAGAGCAGGCCGGCTACACAGCCGGCATATACTTTAACCTCCAAATGGGCTACCACACCTATAATCTCTCCCCTCTCAAGGACTACACATTTTGGATAGCGGAGCCGGGTAAGTATCCCTCCTTTTACTACCATGCGGCCCTGTGGCAGTATGACCACAGCGGCACTGTGCCAGGTATCGATACGCCCGCAGACCGAAATCTGCTGTTTGAAGGGCTGTAGGTGAGATAATCCGGTATGTGCCGAAGGCGGAACAAATTCATATCGCGGAAAAATAGCGTTCCCCAGGGACTAAACAGCACCCCATTTGTTAGACAAGCATTCTATCATACTTGTCTGACAAATAGGGTATTTTTCTATGACAAAGGGAGTACCGAGCAAACGGTATACGCCGGAATTCAAGAAGCCGGTTGCGGAAACCATGCTGACGATTTGATGTTAACAGCAGAGACCAGATCAAATCATGGAAACGAATCTATTTAACAGACGGATAATGCAGGTTCAATCGCACCCATTCTGCTATTCCTTGCCGAAAAGCCAAACCGGAAATGGGTCACGGATGTGAGAGGGTTCAACCCGCTCGGAGGAAAGCGCTATTTGTCCCCAATTCTCCATCCGCCGCAGAATCCAGGCGAAGCTAAAGGGCTTGCAATTCACAGACAGCAAGCCCTCTCAGCTGCTCAAATAATTTCTATTAAGAATATTTGTCTACCCTTTCGGGGTCAGCGCACCAAGGACGGTCGTTTTTTCACTTGGCTATTATGGAAGCGATTTAATTTAGCTCCGCTCAAATATCTTGAGGATGTCGTCAAAATGTGTCTGCTCCTCCCGCAGCTGCCGGGCCTCCTCCTCGGACTCGGCCTCCGGCTCTGCAGCGGGCTTTTCCTCGGTTGCCTTGGCAGCGGCGGAAGCGGCAGGCTTGGCGGCCCCGTCCGGTTCGGCAAAGCCGGTGGCGATGACGGTGACGCGGATCTCGTCATCCAGATTCTCGTCAAAGGTGGCGCCGAAGATGGTCAGCGCATCAGGATGCACCGCCTCCTGCACCAGGGTGGCAGCCTGCTCCACCTCCTCCAGGCCGATGTCCATGGAGCCGGTGACGTTGATGAGAACGCCCTTGGCACCCTGGATGCTGGTCTCCAGCAGGGGGCTGGAAATGGCCATACGGGCAGCCTCCTCGGCCTTTCCCTTGCCGGCGGCGCGGCCCACGCCCATGTGGGCCAGGCCGGCATCCTTCATCACGGCGGTGACATCGGCAAAATCCAAATTGATAAAGCCGGTATCCCGAATCAGGTCTGAAATGCTCACCACTGCCTGGCGGAGCACATCGTCTGCGATTTCAAAGGCATTGGCAAAGGTGATCTTCTGATCGGTGGCGTATTTTAGCCGCTCGTTGGGAATGATAACCAGGGAATCCACCTTATCCCGCAGCTCCTCAATGCCCTGCTCAGCCTGCGTCATGCGCTTGCGGCCCTCAAAGGCAAAGGGCTTTGTCACCACGCCCACGGTCAAAACGCCCTGCTCCTTGGCAGCCTCCGCCACCACAGGGGCAGCGCCGGTGCCGGTGCCGCCGCCCATACCGGCGGTGACAAAGACCATGTCGGTATTCTCCAGGGCCTTGGCCAGCTGATTGCGGCTCTCCTCGGCAGCCTTGCGGCCCACCTCGGGATTGGAGCCGGCGCCCTTGCCGCCGGTGAGCTTCTCGCCGATCTGAATCTTATAGCTGGCAGCAGAAGAATTCAGCGCCTGCTTATCCGTATTCACGGCCACAAAATCGACACCCTTGATGCCGTCCGTAACCATGCGGTTGACCACATTATTTCCGCCGCCGCCAACACCGATGACCTTGATGCTGACGACATTCTCTACCCCTGTATCCATTGCAAATGCCATGTCTTTTCCTCCTGGTGCAGATTATGTGAAATGGCAGTTTTATCATCCGTTTAACCATCGGGCGGCAAGAATTTGCCCACCGTTAGCTGAATGGTTTCGCTGCTGCTATACCAAAACTATTTTATTACAGTTTCCCCTGCGGGTCAAGTATTCCCCGGTATTTTCCCGAAAAGATTATCCGGGGATAAAGCGCACTTCCTTGCGCGTCAGGTCGATGGTCCCCTTTTCATTTTGCTCCAGCTTGGTATCCACCACGGCCAAAAGGCAGTCCAGCTTATATCCGAAATCATCATCCGGGGACAGGAGCACGTCAAACCGTCCGTCAAAGCGCAGGGTAATGATTGCAGCGTCGGCCACGCTGATCTGCTGGCAGCGGCCGAGGGCGCCTCTCTGCTCCAGCGCCCGGAGCAGCTGCAATAGGCTCTCCTTGGCGGATTCCTGCTCATCGGGCACCTGCAAAGGCATGCCCACCTGGGGGTCCACCGGCGTCAGCCCGATGATGCGCGTTACCTCCTCCCCCGCTGCGGCCTGCTCCACCAGCTTACCGCTGCCGCTCAAAATCCAATCGCCGCCGGATTGCTCAATGGCGCAGAGGGTAACATTTTCCTCCACCTGGATGCAGAGGGTATCCGGCAGCTTGCGGCTAATGCGTACGCTGGAAATATAGGGCAGGCTGCGGGTAATGGCCTCCGCAGCGCTGAATTTATTGACAAGGAACAGGTTATCGCCCACATGGATGCCACCGCTGTCGGCGATTTCCTGGGCGGTATAGCGGCTGTTGCCGGTGACCTCAATGGTATCCACCTTGAAAAATACGGCCAGGGCAGCCACAATGGCGCCGCAGATGACAAAAAACACCAGCAGCTTATATAAAAAGGAAAAGCTTCCCTTTCTTTTTCTGCGTCTGCGTCTGTTTCGGCCGCTCATATGACACCTCTGCTTTCGTTTAGTCCTCTCTGTATATGCAGGCCCCCAGGCCCGATAGATCACCCACTATATCGGCGTAGCCCCGCTCGATGTGATGGATCTGCTCCACCCGGGTGATGCCCTGTGCCTGCAGCCCCGCCACCACCAGGGCCGCGCCGCCACGCAGGTCTGTGGCCTGCACAGTGGCGCCCTGCAGCCGCTGCACCCCGGTAACGATGGCCGTTTGGCCCCGGGTACGGATCTGCGCACCCATTTTAATAAGCTGCGGCACATGGCGGAACCGATCGGCAAACAGGTTCTCCACAAATACCGTGGAGCCGCGGCTCCTTGTAAGCGCCGCCATCAGGAGGGCCTGGTCATCGGTGGGAAAGCCCGGATAGGGCGAGGTTCGCACCGGCGGTACTCCCCGCAATCGGCCGCCGCTTTTCAGGCAGATGCCCCCGCCGTCGCTGCAGATCTCGCAGCCGCTTTTCTGCAGGATGCACAGCACCGCTGCCAGGTGGCGATAATCCGCCCGGTGCAGGTATACACAGCCGCCCGCACCGGCCGCTGCGCACAGATATGTAGCCGCCACAATGCGGTCCGGACGCACCCGATGGGTGCAGCCGTGGAGCTTTTTCCGTCCCTCCACCACCACGGTGGCGCTGCCGGCTCCCTGGACGCATGCACCCATGGCCCTTAGAAAGTCCTGCAGCTCCATGATTTCCGGTTCCCGTGCGGCGTTGGATATGACCGTCGTGCCGGAGGCGGCGCAGGCCGCCAGAATGGCGTTCTCCGTAGCTCCCACACTGGGTGTACGCAGGAATATTTCTGCCCCGTGCAGGGCAGCGCCCCGGCACCGCAGGCGGCCGCTTTTTTCCTCAATTTCCGCGCCCATGGTGCGCAGCGCATACAGATGCAGGTCGATAGGCCGGGGTCCCAGGTCGCAGCCGCCGGGCTGCGAGCACACCGCCTCCCCGCAGCGGCCCAAAATCGCCCCCAAAAACATCACCGACGAGCGCATGCGGCCCATCAGCTCCTCCGGAATCTCGCAGCCGGTAATCTGGCGGGTATCCACCACCAAATCCGGCCCCTCCCGGCGGACGGTGCCGCCCAGATGCCGGATGATCTGCACGGCCGTATCCACATCGCTGAGGGTGGGACACCCCCGCAGGCAGCAGACGCCGGGGCAGAGCACCGTGGCCGCCAGCATGGGCAGCACACTGTTTTTGGCTCCCTGCACCGTCACCGCGCCGGAGAGCTTCCTGCCGCCCTCCACCAAAATGACGCTCATATTCCTCCCCCGTTTTTCATAGAATGTACGCCATCCTATGCCGGGGGAAGCCTATAGGTGCTATGAGCAAAGTGCGTATTGCTCTTTTACTTCACCAGCTCCATCACAGTCTGGTAGATGCGCTCTGTGGCATCCAAAATGCCCAGCTCCGCCATGCCCCGGCTCATGGAGGCGCGGCGGGTGGGACTGGCCAAAATATCCCGGGCGGTACGATAGAGCTTATCGCCGCTGGACTCCTCCTCACGGATGAGGCAGGCTCCGCCGTGCTGAGCCAGGATCCGGGCGTTTTTCACCTGGTGGTCGTTGGCCACATACGGGGACGGCACGATGATAGTAGGCAGCGCCAGGGCGGTGATCTCGCTGATGGTAGATGCGCCGGCCCGGCAGATCACCAGGTCCGCCGCCCGCATCACCACCGCCATATTATGGATATACGGGCGCACATCCAGGTGGGGATCCTCCGTTAGCCCCCGCTGCTCCAGCTCCGGCTGCATCCAGGTCCAGCTTCTGTCGCCGGCGGCATGGATGTGCCGGAACGGGTAGCCATCCGAGCGCTCTTTTTCAAAGAAATCCAGCATCTGCCGGTTCATGGTGCTGGCGCCCAGGCTGCCCCAGAAGGACACCACCAGGGGCTGCTCCGCGGGGATACCCAGCGAGGCCTTGGCCTCGTCATGAGACATGTCAAAAAAGTCGCCACGTACCGGTGTGCCGGTGACCACGATGCGCTCGGGATGCTTATAGTGTATGCGGCACTCCTCAAACCCCACCATAATGCGGGCGGCATGCTTTTCCAGCATCCGGGTGGTAAGGCCCGGGATCATATTCGCCTCATGCACCGCCGTGGGGATGCCCTGCAGGGCGGCATACTTTACCATAGGATAGCTGGCGTAGCCGCCGGTGCCCACCACCAGGTCCGCCGGGAACTCCCGCAAAATTGCTTGGGCCCGGCGGCGCAGAGTCAGAAGCTCCACAGCGCTTTTGGCGTTATGACGCAGGCTGTCCAGGTCCATGGACCGCTCAAAGCTGCCCACCTCGATGCCCCGGTAGTCATAGCCCGCCTCGGCCACCAGGCCGCGCTCAATGCCGTTAGGGGTACCCACAAACAAAATCTCCACCGTGGGGTCCTGCTTGCGCATATAGCCAGCCAGAGCCAGGGCCGGATTTACATGGCCCGCCGTGCCGCCGCAGGTAAAAATCACTTTCATAGCTGTCCTCCTCTTATCCGCCCCGGGGTGCCGGAATCTGCCGGGATACACTGAGTACAATGCCCATTTCAAACAGCTGCAGGGCCAAAGCCGTGCCGCCGTAGCTGAAAAAGGGCAGGGAAATGCCCGTGGCCGGGACCAGGCCCGACACCACCGCAATGTTCAAAAAGGTCTGCAGGCTGATTTGGGTCATGATACCCACCACCAGCAGCGCACCGAAGCGATCCCGGGCCTGGAGAGCGACCCAGAAGCCCCGCAGGATCAGCAGCGCAAAAATCAGCATCACCAGTGCGGCTCCGATGAGCCCCAGCTCCTCGCACACCACGGCAAAAATGAAGTCGTTATGCTCCTCGGGCAGGTACAAAAACTTCTGCCGTCCCTTGCCCAAGCCCACGCCCGTGAGTCCACCGGAGCCAATGGCAATGAGGCTTTGGCACATCTGATAGCCCTCGTCCAGGGCGTCGATCCACGGGTCCTCCCACATGCGGATGCGGTCCGCGCCGTAGGAGATGACCCCGGCCTCCACCAGCTTCACATAGGTAAAGCCCAGCGCAGCCACGCTGCCGATGCCGCCGATGGCCCAGCGCTTATCGATACCGCCCACGATCATCAGCACAACGCCTGTGCCCACGATCAAAATAGTACCGGATAAGTGTGGCTCCAGCAGCATCAGGCCCGAAAAAAATGCCAGTGTCAGGAGGTAGGGCCGAACGCCGTATTTGAAGCTCTCCATGAGGTTTTTCTTTTTAGAAATGCTGTCGGCAAAGTACACGATGATGGCCAGCTTGGCGATTTCCGAGGGCTGGAACGTCAGCACACCCACCTTGCCCAGCCAGCGGGTGGCGCCGTTTTCCTTGATGCCCACACCGGGCACCAGCACCAGGACCAGCAGGAAGATGGACACATACATCAATATCTTTGCCATGCCCCGCAGGCGATGATAGTCCATGCGGCTCATAACGACCATGGCGGCCATGCCCAGCAGGGCAAATATGGCCTGCCGCTTTAAGAAATAGGCCGGGTCGCCCTGCTTGTAGCTGGCGGAGGGGAAGCTGGCGGAAAACAGCATCACCAGTCCCAGCACCGTGAGCAAAATGGTCAAAAGCAGAAACGGGAGATCCATCCGGCCCGCCAGGGCCCGGGGAATACTCTCCGGGCGGGAAGCCTGACGCGGCGGACGCCGGGTACTCCTGCGCCTGAATGCCAGGTGCTTATGAATGGCCGATTGCTGCACAGATCTTCCCTCCCTTCCGTTGGTTTTTGCTGCCGGCTCAGTATGCGAAGCGGTTCATAACGCCCAGGTAGGCCAGGGCACAGAAAATCACGCTCACCGTGGTAAACACCGCCACAATCTTGGTCTCCTTCCAGCCGCACATCTCAAAGTGATGATGCAGCGGAGCCATCTTGAAAATACGCTTGCCGTGGGTGAGCTTGAAATAGCCCACCTGCAGGATATCCGACAGAGTCTCGCAGATATACACGATGCCCACGGGGATCAGCACCAAGGGCATGTCATAGGCAAAGGCCAAAGCCGCCACCGCGCCGCCCAAAAACAGGGAGCCGGTATCGCCCATAAAGACCCTGGCGGGGTAGTGGTTATACAGCAGGAATGCCAGCAGGCCGCCTACCATGGCGGCGGCGAAAATGCCCAGCTGGGGAAAGCCCTTCCACACCACGCCCAGCACCGCGAAGAACGCCGCCACCGGGATGGTAACGCTGGTGGACAGACCGTCCAATCCGTCGGTGATGTTCACGGCGTTCACCGTACCCACGATGATAAAGGCGGCCAGGATCATGTAGACCCCCCAGTTCAGCACGACGTAGGTGTTAAAAAACGGAATATACAGGTTGGGGCTCAGATGGCCCTCCGCCCGCAGCAGGCACAGAAACGCCACCGCCGCCGCCAGCTGCAGCAGGAACTTTTGAATGGCGGTGAGGCCGGTGTTGCGGTGATGCTTTACCTTCTGATAGTCATCAATATAGCCGATGACGCCGAATACCAGGGCAAACAGGTATACATAGATATGGGTAAAGTCCCCCTGCACCATGCCCTTCCAGCCCACAATCACCACCGTGATGCCGATGCCGATGATGAACATCAGCCCGCCCATAGTGGGGGTACCCTGCTTGGTCATGTGCCAGGTAGGGCCAATCTCCTTGATGCTCTGTCCGGCCTTGAGCTTCACCAGCTCAGGGATCAAAAGCTTCCCGGCCACAGCCGTGATGGCAAAGCAGATCACGCAGGCCAAAATCACTTGAAGGATCATAGTTCTTGTTCCTCTTTCCGCCCCCATGGGGCCTCTTTTGTTGTGTATTTACAGCAGGGACCGCACAACCTCCCGCTCATCCAAGGGGAGCGTTTTGCTGCCGATCTCCTGATACGTCTCATGTCCTTTACCGCACAGGATGACTACATCCCCGGGCGCAGCCAAATCCATAGCCAGGGCGATGGCCGCCCGGCGGTCCGGCTCCACCACATATCGCTCCTCCGCCCCGGCAAGACCCGGGAGGATATCCCGGATGATGGCCATGGGCTCCTCGGAACGGGGATTGTCACTGGTGACGACCACCAGATCCGCCAGAGCCCCGGCGATGCGGCCCATCCGGGGCCGTTTTTCCTTTTCCCGGTCGCCGCCGCAGCCAAAGACGGCGATGACCCGACCGCTTGCAAAGCCCCGGACGGTTTTCAGCACGTTTTCCAGGGCGTCAGGAGTGTGGGCATAATCAATGAGCAGGGTATAGGGCTTTCCGGGGGTGGCCACCACCTCCATGCGGCCCTTTACGCCGGGGAAGGCGGCCAATGCGGCAGCGCTGTCCGCCAATGGGATGCCCAGCTGTCTGCAGGCAGCCATGGCCCCCAATGCATTATACACCGAAAACCGCCCCGGCACACCCAAGCGCACCGGAATACATTCCTGCGCTGTACAGGCTGCGAAGGTTACGCCCCGCTCCTGCAGGGTGATTCCCTCCGCCCACAGGTCGGCAGGGTTTTGGAGACCATAGCGCGTCACCGGGCAGGTCACGCCCCGGAGCATACGCTCTGTCCACGGGTCGTCTGCATTGCACACCGCCCCACGGCTGGCGTGAAACAGCTTCGCCTTGGCATCGCAGTAGCGCTCCATAGTGCCGTGATAGTCCAAATGGTCCTCGGTAAGGTTGGTGAAAATGCCCTCGGCAAAGGTTATGCCCTCCACCCGGTGCTGCATTAGGGCATGGGAGGAGACCTCCATCACTGCGTGGGTGCAGCCCGCGTCCGCCATTTGGCGCAGCAGGCTTTGGATCTCCAACGCATCCGGCGTGGTGCGCCGGGCCGGGAGCATTCGCTCCTCCACCAGGTTCTGCACCGTGCCGATGAGGCCGGTCTTTATTCCCGCACTGCGCAGGATGTGGCGCAGGAGATAGGTGGTGGTGGTTTTGCCGTTGGTGCCGGTAACGCCCAGGACCGTCAGCCGGGCGGCGGGGTTTTCATACCAGGTGCAGGCAATTTTGCCCAGGGCAGCTCGCACATCCGGCACCGCCGCGCAGGGCAGGCCCGGCATCTCCTGCCGGCATAGCACGCACGCGGCGCCGCGGTCCACCGCCTGTCGGGCGTACAGGGCGCCGTCACACAGGGTACCCGGCACCGCTGCAAACAGGCTGCCTTTCCGGGCCCGGCGGGAATCCGCACACACATGGGTGATCTCCGTATCCGGTGATATCGTCAGTGCAGTGATCTCCGTTCCCTCCAGCAGCTCCCGCAAACGCATTTAGCCCGCTCCTTTCCACCGCAAACCACATGACTAATCCGTTACGCCGTTGTCGCTGAGCTGGACGGAGATCACTGTCCCCGCCTCCACCTGCGCGCCGGCGGCTTCCGATTGGTTGATGACCCGAACGCTGCCCGAGCCGCTATCTGTGGTTCCGGTGAAGCGCAGCAGGAGGCCCGCGCTGCTCACCGCCATATTCGCCTCGCTGGGGGACAGGCCCACCAGGGAGGGTACTGTGCAGAGTGTATCCGGCTTTTCGGAGCCGGCATAGAGGATCACCCGGGATTTACCGGGGATCACTGTGCCGCCTTCCGGAGTCTGATCGGTGACGGTGTCACCGTCGCCGACGACCTTCACTGAAAAGCCCTTGGATTTAAGCTTTTCCTCGGCGTCCGCCACGGTCATACCGATGACATAGTTCACCGTGGTGTCAGAGCCCAGCAGCTCCTCTGCCGAGTAGGAGGGCTCCACGCCCAGATAGGGCAGTATCTCGCCCATGATCCGGCTGGCGTAGGGAGCTACCGTACCGCCGCCGCCCCGACCCTCCCCGGTGGGCGAATCCAGGGTCAGGAGCATGATATACTTGGGATCGTCCGCCGGTGCGAAGCACATGAATGACAGCACCACCTCGCCGGTGTTGCCCTTATCCGCCGTGCCGGTTTTGCCGCCGATGCGGTAGCCGTGGACCTGGCCATTGCGGCCCGTACCGGACGAGACCACATATTCCAGGCACCGGCGCACTATGGCGGAGGTCTCCTCGCTGACCACCTGGCGCACGGGGGTGGAGTCATGGCTGGAGAGGACGTTTCCCTCGCTGTCCACCACCCGCTCCACCACATAGGGGGTGTGGAGATAGCCGCCATTGATACAGGCGGCCTGGGCGGAAATCAGGGCCACAGGGGTCGTGTTGAAGTTTTGGCCGAAGGCATAGCAGGCCAGATCCAGCTCCGAGGCCGTTTCCTGAGGGGCAAAAATGCCCAAGGCCTCGCCCTCCAGGTCGATGCCGCTGCCGTTTACCAGACCGAAATCCTTCATATAGCGGTAGAATTTCTCCGTACCCAGGCGCAGCCCGTAGGTGATGAAGGCCGGGTTGCAGGAGTTGCCCGCCGTTTGCTCCAGGGTCTGGTGTCCGTGGCCGGCGCGATTGCTGCAATGGATGGTGGCGTCCAGTACATGGATGGAGCCCGTGCAGTCAAAGGTGGTGTTCTCGTCAATGACCCCCTCCTCCAGGGCCGCCGCCAAGGTCAGCACCTTGAAGGTAGAGCCGGGCTCATAGGTGTCGTTGATGGCCCGGTTGCGCCACTGGCGCAGCTGGGCATCCGCCAGATCCAGCTGGCCGTCCTTCACCAGGGACGCAAGCCTGCTCTCATAGACGGCGGAGGGATCGTTCAAATCATAGGTGGGGCTGGAGGCCATGGCCAAGACCGCCCCGGTCTCCACATCCATGACGATGCCCGTAGCCCCCTGAGCCTCGGTAGAGGTCACCATCTCGCTCAGGGCCTTCTCCACATAGTACTGCACTGTTGCGTCCAGCGTCAGCACAATGTCGCTTCCGTTCTGCGCTTTATAGTATTGCTCATAGCCGTAGAGCATGTCGCTGCCCGTGGGATCCTTGGTGGACACCACCAGGCCCGTCTCGCCGTCCAACACGTCGTTATACCGGGCCTCCAGCCCATACAGGCCATAATTATCCGTGCCCACAAAGCCGATGATCTGGGAAGCCAGCGTGGCATAGGGGTAATAGCGCTTGGCATCGGTGACCATGTACACGCCCGCAACGCCCTCGTCGTTGATGAAGGTGCGGATCTGATCGGCCACATCCTCCTCCACCCGGAGCTTGAGCACCTCATACTGGGAGTCCGTGCGCTCCATTTTTTTCAGGATGCCCTCCTTGTTGATCTCCAGGATCTCCGAGAGCTTCTGTGCCACGCTGTCCTTGGTCCAGGCAACGGGATTATCCTTGTCGCTGAGAGCGCGGTCCATTTCCAGCGGGGAGAGAAATACCGTTTCCGCCGTGGCGGAAATGGCCATGATATTGCCGTTGCGGTCATAGATCGTACCCCGGGTGGCGGCAACCTCCGTGCTGCGGGTCTGCTGGTCCAGGGCCTTAGCCTCCAGCTCGTCATGGCGCAGGATCTGCAGAGAAAAGAGCTTGATGACCAGGATCAAAAATACCAGCACGCCCAAAACCGCCATAAGGATCATGGTGCGATTTTGAATAATCCGATTGGCGCGGCGCACTTTTTCGCTTTTCCGATTGATCTCACCGCCGCTTTGGGCCATGGTCTCAGCTCCTTTCGCAAATTTTTTCCTATCTATTATACCAAAGGAAGGAGCAAGAAGTCACCTTCTTACTCCTTGTTGTATATCCCTACTATATGGGGCGGCTCACCGGAAATATTCCACCACGGACCCCAGAGCGCGGGAAATGCTTTCCGCGATATTCTCCAGGGCGGTGCCCGCATCGGAGCGGTACACCACCGTGCTGTCAGCGGCAGGCAGCTCTAAGTACTCCACTTGACCGGCGGTGGGCTTGGTCATGCCGGCCTCCTCGGCCACGCGCTTCACAGTGGCCAGGTCAAAGGTCTTTTCATACTGGGTCAGCAGAGCTACATGGCGCTCCTCCAGCTGGCCCATCTCCGTTTTGATCTGCGAAATATCCGCAGAAACCTCTGTCAGGCGCACGTAGCCCATGAGCAGCACCACCACCAGGCCCGTCAGCACCGCCGCGCAGGCCAAAACCAGCGGGGAGAGCTTTGCCACAGGACGGGCGACGCTCTGCCGTCTGGGGGCCGCCACCGGCTCCCGGCGCTGGGGCTCCATGCGACCGGCATCATCCAGTGCGCGCTCTCTGGCAAGGGCATCCAGATCGTATGCCAGGGAACCGTCCGTATATCCATATCTGCGCCGATCATTGCTCTGTGCCATGGTTTCCGCTTCCTTTCTTTTGTGATTTTGTCAATTTCTAAAAAGTAAATTTTTTTCGCCGGGCTTTAAAGCTTTTCCGCCACACGGAGCTTGGCGCTGCGGGCCCGGGGATTATAGACCAGCTCTGCCTCACCGGCCACGATGGGCTTGCGGCTGACGAGCTTCATTTTCGGTTTCTTGCCGCACACACACACCGGAAAATTCGGCGGACAGGTGCAGCCGGTGGCCAACTCCTGCAGGGTCTTTTTGATGATGCGGTCCTCCAGGGAATGAAAGCTGATGACGGCCAGCCGTCCGCCGGGAT
>ERZ857629.3504-NODE-3504-length-13095-cov-4.721779_pt1 | contig 13095 bp, 8 predicted proteins | sample MGYA00519700_ERZ857629 | MGnify/ENA primary metagenome ERZ857629 (study PRJEB31778, sample SAMEA3449351) | human gut metagenome | biome: human gut; feature: human-associated habitat; material: faeces | place: United Kingdom | collected 2010/2012 ... | reverse complement strand
TCGCCTCCGGATAGCCTAGGCATCCTCCGTTCGCTCTTCTCCTCTTTCTCTCGTGTGAATCAAATACGCTAACTCATGATTACTCATCATTAGTGCGACTCGATTCGTCTCGTTGCCTATGTTGAAATTGCAGTCCCTAATTCGCAACTCGAAAAAACTCTCGAATTTCTAAAATTACAAACTGATTTTCTTTATCTATCTTTACCTCTTATTCTCTCTCAATGTTGTCAATGAACTCGTTTCGTTTGTTCCGTTTCTGATGCTTTAGGCATCGTTGTTTCTCAAACGGACTGCAAAGATACGCAGTTTTTTATTACCTCCAAACTTTTTTCGACTTTTTTTTCAAAAATTTCACAATAAATCATTTTACCCATCGAAATTTCTCATTTTTCACCCAAATTTTCCTCCTCCGACCGACAATTCCGACGACAACAAAATTCCTGAACATTGACAAGCAAACTGTGCACAAGCATTGACTTTTTTACTATTTTTGTAAAAACACGGACCGCGTACGCGAAAATACAGATAACTTATACTAATATATTATATGGAAGAAAAAAGAACGACTCTGCCGGAAAATGCGCAGAGGGAACTTAAACCGGGCGAAAAATACGAACCGCTTCTGAGCCCACAAAAAAACTATCCTGAGGTCACACCTTATTCCGTTTGCGTCGGACTGGTGATGGTCATCATCTTTTCCGCAGCCGCAGCATATCTCGGACTGAAGGTCGGACAGGTATTCGAAGCGGCGATCCCGATTGCAATCATTGCCGTAGGCCTCACAAGCGCATTGGGCAAGAACGGCGGCCTCGGACAGAATGTCATCATACAGTCCATCGGCGGTTGCTCCGGCTCAGTGGTTGCCGGCGCCATCTTCACCCTCCCTGCCATATATATATTAGGTGTAGAGGTAAACTTTATGCAGATGTTCCTCTCCTCCCTCCTGGGCGGAATCCTGGGCATCCTCTTCCTGATTCCGTTCAGAAAATACTTCGTCAAGGAGATGCACGGCAAGTATCCTTTCCCTGAAGCCACGGCCACCACACAGGTTCTGGTAAGCGGCGAAGGCGGAGGAAACAATGCCAAGACATTGATACTCAGCGGTCTGGTCGGCGGACTCTACGATTTCATCATCGCCACGTTCGGCGCATGGAGCGAAACCATCACCACCACCGTCACATCCGTGGGCCAACACATTGCCGACAAGGCCAAGGTAGTGCTCAAGCTGAACACTGGAGCGGCAGTCCTCGGACTGGGCTACATCGTCGGACTGAAATACGCATTCATAATCTGCTGCGGAAGCTTCCTCGTCTGGCTTGTCATCATCCCGCTAATGAACCTCATCTGGGGCGGACAGGTCATTGACCTCATGAACTCCGGCATCACACAGACCATCGGAGACATGTCCGCAGACCAGATTTTCAAAGAATACGCGCGACACATCGGTATCGGCGGCATTGCGACAGCCGGCATCATCGGCATCATCAAATCTTTCGGCGTCATAAAATCTGCAGTCGGACTTGCAGCCAGTGAGTTCACCAAAAAGCCGGGCGCCAAAGTCGAAGCCAGCGACCGCACCGATGAAGACATGCCGATGAAAAGCATTGTCTTCGGTATTGTCATAGCCCTCCTGGCGATTTTCGCATTCTTCGCATTGGGCGGAGTCGTGGAAAACATCTGGCAGGCGCTGGTCGGCGTGCTCATCGTCGGCATCATTTCCTTCCTGTTCACGACCGTGGCTGCGAACGCGATTGCTATCGTGGGCTCGAATCCGGTCAGCGGCATGACCCTTATGACATTGATAATCGCGTCATTGATCCTCGTGGCCGTCGGCCTGAAGGGCAATGCCGGTATGGCGGCGGCGCTGGTCATCGGCGGAGTCGTCTGCACCGCGTTGTCCGTCGCAGGCTCGTTCGTGACCGACCTGAAAATCGGATATTGGATCGGCACGACGCCTAAGAAGCAGGAAATCTGGAAGTTCGCGGGTGTCGCCGTCGCTGCTGCAACCGTCTGCGGCGTGATGCTCGTGCTTAACAAGACCTTCGGTTTCACCGGGGACAATGCTCTCGTCGCGCCTCAGGCCAATGCCATGGCAGCTGTGATCCAGCCGCTTATGAACGGCGGCGGCGCTCCATGGGTCCTCTACGGCATCGGCGCCCTCATCGCTATCATCCTGACAATGTGTAAGATACCTGCGCTTCCGTTCGCGCTCGGAATGTTCATTCCTATCGACCTGAACCTGCCGTTGCTCGTCGGCGGCGGAATCTCCTGGTTCGTCGGCTCCCGCAGCAAGGACGCCAAGGTCAATGCCGAGAGACAGGAAAAAGGCACGCTCATCGCCTCCGGATTCATCGCCGGCGGTGCTCTGATGGGTGTCGTCAGCGCAATCCTCAAGTTTGCCAATGTCAATGTTTACTTGACCGACTGGCAGGCAATGTACGGTGAAGCTATCGCCATCATCCCTTATATCGCATTGATAGTCTTCATGATAGGGGCGGCAATGAAAGTGAATGACAAAAAACAACTACAATAATTTATGGAAAAGATATTGGACAGATTCCTGAGATATGTCGCTATCGACACTCAGTCTGATGAAAATTCGGAGTCACAGCCAAGTGCGGCCAAGGAACTGGATTTATTGAAATTGCTCTGCAAGGAGCTGAACGACATGGGAGTAGAGGCCACGCTCGACGAGTACGGCTACGTGATGGGCTCCATACCGTCAAACATTGACAAGAAAGTTCCCGCAATAGGCTTCATCGCTCACGTGGATACGTCGCCTGATGCTTCCGGAAAAGACGTCAAACCACAGATTATCAAGGACTATGACGGCGGTGACATCGAGCTGAAGGGTGTGCCGGGACTGTTCCTGAAGCCATCCGAGTTCCCTGAGTTGCTGGCCCACAAGGGCGAGACAATCATCACAACTGATGGAACTACCCTCCTCGGCGCTGACGACAAGGCTGGCGTGGCGGAGATTATGAACGCCGTACAATATATTGTAGAGCATCCTGAGTTCAAGCATGGTGACATCAAGATCGGCTTCACTCCGGATGAGGAAATCGGCCGCGGTGTCGTGAAGTTCGACGTGAAGCGCTTCGGTGCCGACTATGCCTACACGATGGACGGCGGCGAAATCGGCGAGCTGGAGTTCGAGAATTTCAATGCAGCTTCCGCCAAGATTCATATCCAGGGGCGCAACGTCCACCCGGGCTACGCGAAGGACAAGATGAAGAACGCCATCCTTATCGGCATGGAGTTCAATGACTTGCTTCCTATCGGCCAGCGTCCTGAGCTGACGGAAGGCTATGACGGCTTCTTCCACATCATCAGTTTCAAGGGTTCCGTCGAGGAGGCCGATTTCGGCTACATCATCCGCGACCACGACCGCAAGAAGTTCGAGGAGAAGAAGGAGCTTATAGGTCAATGTGTCAATTTCATCAATGTGAAATATGGAGAGGATACTGCCACTCTGGAGGTCAAGGACCAGTACTACAACATGCGTGAGCAGGTGGAGCCATACTATTTCATCGTGGAAAAGGCTGTCAAGGCCATGGAAATGGCAGGCATCAAACCGAAGATCCAGCCTATCCGAGGCGGCACTGACGGAGCGAATCTTTCATTCAAAGGTCTCCCATGCCCGAACATCTTCGCCGGCGGCATGAATTTCCACGGCAAGATGGAGTTCGCCCCTCTCGAGAACATCGAAAAGGCCTCCGAGGTGGTCCTGAACATCATCAAGCTCTACGCGGAATAGTCAGCGCGGCGGAAGGAGAAGCATAGCCAACCGCAGGCGGTGGCAACTTTCCTTGCAAGACAAGCGGGACGCGGCCACGCCTAAATTTGTAACTTATTGATAATCAAATACCATTCGAATAAAAGCGTGGAAACGCGGCCAAAAAAAGCCTACGTTTCCACGCTCTGTTTTATAACTTGTTGATAATCAGCGACTCTAAAAATAAGGCGTGGATGCGTCCCGACGGTGCGCCGTGTCAGGATAACCGCGGAGACACTTATGACTTCTCCTCCTCCACAGGCACGTCTACGGCATTCTCAGCAGACTTCTCCCTCTCACGCGCCACCTTCTCCGCCTCGCGGGCTGCACGCTCGGCCGCCTTGCGGTCTTCCTTCTCCTTTTTCTTGGCGAAAACTGCCTTGTACTTCTCCAGGCGGGCATTTTCCTTCGCCTCACGCGCCTCGATGGCCTTCAACTGCTTCAGTTTCTTGGCACGCAACTTGGCCGCCTTCTTATCCGCAGCCAACTTGGCCTTGGCAGCATCCAGGCTGTCCAGACGCGCCCACTTCGCCTCACGTGCGGCATCCTTCGCTGCACGAAGCGAATCACGCTGCGCCTTCTTCAATGCAGCGGCATCAAGTACGGCAGCATTGACGGAAGAAGAATCCGAAGACATTGACAATGAATCAGTTGCCGCCTTGGTAGAATCGGCGACAGCCGGAACTGCAGCATTGAGCGAATCCTTAGGCGGAACATTGGCGAGAGAATCCGGCGACTGCACGGACGCCGTATCGGCCGGCATGACGCGCGCAGCCTCCTTTTTGCGGGCCTTTGCATCTGCCTTGGCTAGCCTTCCGCGCTCGATTTCCTTCATCACGCCCGGCATATAACCCGGATAAAACTTGTCGGTATACTCAAACGACGTCCTCGGACGAGCCGCGTAACGCGAACGCTCTGAAGGTCTTATGGAATATGACGTCACATCCTGCCTGCCGGAAGGACGAAGCTCGGGCTGCCACGAGAAACCCTTCAGCACACGCTCCTCACTCGTCATCTGTGCCACCGGATAACCATCATTCTTCGCAGATTCGAAATAATAAACCCGGTCAATATCCCCGTTTTTGAAATACGCACTCAGCATCTTGGCCTCGCTCTTGTTCACGGTCGCGTAAACACTATCCTCCTGCAGATAGAAAATCGCATTGGCATCACCCATCGCATCGAAACGCGACAACGCACCGGTAGTGTCGAAATAAGCGAGCATCTCCGTAGCGCGGATCTGGTCGTAGCACAACGTATCTTCCTTGATGATAATGAACGCATTGGACATCAGACTCGCCTTCTGCAGCGACTGGTTTTTCAGAACAGCGAAAAGACTGTCCGCCGAATACTGCCTGTTCGATTCATTCCACACAATCGGCCTCTCATACATCCTCACCAATGAATCCAAGTCATTGTAAGCCAGCGAATCGCAGGCAATCTGAATATCTGATTTATAAAGCTTTACATTCTTTACAGCGGTGATGAAACTGATTTTCGTGGAATCCAGCGGCTCCGGAATACTATCCTTCTGAACAGCGAGCGAATCCGTTGCTGACGCCAGAGAATCAGCCCCGACCGCAAGAGAATCCAACCCGACAGCCAATGAATCCAGGCCCGTTGTCAATAAATCCGTCCCCACCGGCTTCGAGTCCAGCCCTGCGGCCGCAGTATTCGGGTCAATGCCTTTGTCCACGGCACCCCCTTTCGGCGCCTTCACATCACCCTCCACCTTGTCAGCACCACCTTTCTTGCCGACTTTAGGCCTGTTCGGATCATTCTCCGCAGCCTTTGCCGCAGCCTCAGCCGCCTCCTTCGCCGCTTTCCGGCGATAATTCTGGACAGCATCCACAGACAAGTCCTCAAGACGAGACTTGGCGGCACTCTTCACGGCATCCTCTATCTGGAACATCATAAGAGACTGAGCCACAATCGAATCCGCGCCGAAATACACCGAATCAGGCGGCGCGGTTTCCGACTTCACCACCCCGATGACAGCCGGTTCGCGCGTCATGACCAGTCGTGACAATGAATCCGTATACAGCATCCTTCCGGCGACAGCCGACATATCCCGCGTCGTATCCGTAACCTGCGCATTGCCAAGAAGTTCAATGTCGCCGGTAGGACGATAGTAGAACAATGAGTCCGCCCATCCCTCCTGAGTGTCGCTCATTCCATGGACATCCCGGCGGAAAAGGAAAATCTCCCTGTTGCGGTCATACCATCCGGCATTGGAAGACAACATGTTGTCCTCGCTCCAGGCATCGGTGCCGAAACCGAAATTTGCAGTATTCCGGGCAGAATCATAAACGAGATTAGTAGTCTTCACGAACACGGAATCCGTGAACATATTGACATTGTCGGAAAATGTAAACGTCTTCGCCTTCGAATCGTAAGTACCTGTGCGACTTTCGATTACCTGACCTTCGGCATCCTTCATGGACCCGCCGTTGAAAAATATCGCGACACTGTCACGCGTATTGTAGTCAAGGAATTCCGTACGGAGAACATTGTGGTCCTTGTCCTCCAGCTGCACCAGCGAACCGCGGAACTCGGCCAGGTCACGGTCCACATAATAGGTGAGCTTGTCACCGGTCAGAACCGTCTGATTCTGAAGGATCTTCACATTGCTGATAGCGAAAATTTCATTGGTCCGCACATTCCAGAGCGCGGTATCGCAAATGAGAAAAGTGTCATTGTGCAGGAAACGCGCCGGACCCGTAACCTTACGGTAATCCACCCCGTCCTTTTCTATCAATTCCATGGACTGCGCGCTCAACAGGCGTACAAGAGAATCCACCTGACTGCCTTTTTCCTGGGCAGACAGGCGGAAAAACATTGACAGAAATATCAATCCTGCTATGAGACTTCTGCGAAAAGTCATAATTATTTCTCAGATGTGCCCTCTTTTGCGACTTTGTTCCAGCCGTCGCGTGAGAACTCGCAATTCTTGAAGAGAGGGTCAATGACTATATATGTAGTTTTTATCTTACCGTCAATGAATTCGTCGATGGCCGCATTCTGCTCCTTGGCACGTGCCTCTTCGAGCAAGTCGCTATAATCATTGTCGAAAGAAGCGGTGTGCGCCGGGATGATCTTGTCGACGCGGATAATCTTATATACGGTATTGCCGTCGCGGCCCTCATTGTCCTTGGACTCCACCGGCTCCGAAATCTCGCCCTCCTTCAAATCCTTGATAGCCGCATAGTCCTGAGGCTTCAGCTGGTCAATCTCGAAATACGAAGAACCGGTATTAGGGTCAGCCATCTGACCACCGTTGGTCTTCGTCTGCGCGTCCTGAGAATAGAACTTCGCAGCAAGCTCGAACGTCACAGCGTCATTCTGAATCTCCGTCTTCAACGAATCGAGAGTAGCGAACGCTTTCTGTCTGTCCTGGTCTGTGTATGAAGGCTTTATGAGGATATGACGAGCATTGAACATGTCACCTTTCTTCTCCAGCACCTCTATGATATGGAATCCGTCAGGGGTCTCGACAATCTGCGAAATGACACCAGGTTTCAGCGCCATTGCCGCATCGGAAAACGCCGGCCAGAAAATGGACTTGGACGCCATGCCGAGCTCGCCGCCCTTTCTCGCGCTACCCGGGTCCTCAGAATAAATACGGGCCAATGTCGAGAATTTCTCGCCGTTGATAATTCTCTCACGGATGCTCAGAAGCTTCTCTTTTACAGCGAGATTCGCATTCTCACGGTCCGGATAGATGCTGATCTGGCTGAGCTGGTACTTGATCGGCACCATCGGCAGGTCCTCAGGTTCCGTCTCGGAAATATACTTCTTCACATCATGAGGCGTAAGCTCCGGAATCGACGATGCGATCTGCTGCTGCATCTGCTGGGTAAGCGTCATGTCCTCCAACTGCTGCCTCCATTCCTGACGAAGCTTGTAAATCGGCTTGCCATAGAACTTCTCCACCTCGTCATCGCCACCGAAATTCGTCTGAATCTGTGCCATCCTCTGTTCCAGGGAGCTGTTCACCATCTCCTGGTTCACCGAAAGGGAGTCGATTCTCGCCTGCATGAGGAACAGCTTGGAATCCATCATGTGCTCCAGCTGCTCGCAACGCATGTTCTTGTCGGAATACATGCCCTGCATACGCATATACAATATCTCCTGTTCCAGCTGGGACAGCGAGATCATCTCGTTACCGACCACGGCTATAGTCTTGTCAATGAGCCCGTTAGGGTATGTCTGCGCAAAGCCGCATACCGGCAGGACGAGCGCCATTACAGATACTGTCAGTTTCAGAATATTTTTCATGTTTCTTCGATATTCATTATTGGTCCAACCCCATCAATAGATGATGAAATTTTCCTGATTGCGCGCATTCTCTATCAAGTCCCGTTCCAAACCGTTCAGCAACGCCTGTTTTCTGGTGCTGAGTATGATGTCCTTGATTCTTTCGCGATAATATTCCACCGGACCGGTCTCGCCGGCCTTCTTCAAGCTCCCGATATAGGCGATGTTCAGGTTCCCGTTATCATCCGGAATCTCCACCACCCCGTCCTTCAGCATTGAAAACACTGTACCATAGTCAGTTCCGAACTCCCGGGACAGCCGCACGAGGTCTATCCACTTGCCACCGAAATCCGTGTACCGGAACGCCGAATAGGACGCGACACTGTCCGCCTCCATCTGGTCCTCCGGCTTGTCCGACTTCATTTTCTTCTTGATGATCTCCAGATTTGGGGAATCCGAAGAAATCGACAGGAAACGCGCCTTCGCAATCGGCAGCGACAGCTTGAACGTCTCGATATGCGCCTCATAGTATTTCTCTATCTGCGCATCCGTCACAGCCGTATCAAGCCGCTGGTTCACATACTTCTGCTCATAACGGTACTTCAGCAGCGACCGCCTGTAGTCCTCCAGCTCCTTGTCCACGTTCTTCTCGCTTTTAGACAATTCCTTCTCGGCCACATCAATGAACGCCATGTCCGACGCCCACGAATTGATGTATTGGAGCGCCAGCCGCGTACTGTCCTCCGGGCTCGCCGAATCCGGAATATACGCATTCAGGTCCGACGCATACAGCTTGTGATTGCCGATTTTGGCCACCACGCGCCCGTCATGAACAAACGACGTAATCGTCTTGCACGAATTCAGCCACGGCAAGACGATTACTAAAAGGCAAACGCCGAAAATATTCAGAAGTCTGTTTCCGGTCAATTCTATCTTGAGTAATTAGGTGATTCCTTGGTGATTGTCACATCATGCGGATGGCTCTCCAGGTAACCTGCATTCGTAATGCGGACGAACTTGGCGTTACGCAACGATGCGATATCCTTCGCTCCGACATAGCCCATACCTGCACGCAAACCGCCCACAAGCTGATATACCACCTCGGATACAGTACCCTTGAAAGGCACCTGCGCCACGATTCCCTCCGGCACGAGCTTCTTCACGTCCTCTTCCATATCCTGGAAATATCTGTCCTTCGAACCATGCTCCATCGCTTCGAGCGAACCCATGCCTCTGTACGCCTTGAACTTCCTGCCGTTCAGGATGATAGTCTCGCCAGGAGACTCCTCCGTGCCGGCAAAAAGCGAGCCCGCCATAATGGTGCTTGCGCCTGCGGCCAATGCCTTCGCGATATCGCCTGAGTAGCGGATACCACCGTCGGCAATGACAGGAACGCCCGTTCCCTCAAGCGCTTTCGACGCCAGCATCACCGCTGTCAACTGCGGCATACCGACGCCCGCGATGATTCGCGTAGTACAAATCGAGCCAGGGCCAATGCCTACCTTCACGGCACTTACACCGGCATCCGCCAATGCCTTTGCACCTTCTCCGGTAGCGACGTTGCCGGCAACGATCTGTATATCTCTGTTCTTGAATGCTTCACAAGCCTTGGCAATGACTTCGAGCACGCCGACTGAATGTCCGTGCGCAGTGTCGATTACCACAGCATCAGCACCTGCACTCACAAGCATCTCGATTCTGTCGAGGGTATCTGACTTCACGCCGACTGCAGCTGCCACAAGAAGACGGCCCTTCGAATCTTTGGAAGCAATAGGATTGTCCTTGATTTTCATGAGGTCCTTGTAGGTGATGAGTCCGACAAGCTTGTTGTCATCGTCTACTACAGGGAGTTTCTCGACCTTGCTCTTGCGCAGGATTCCGGTGGCCTCCTGCAGGCTGATGCCCTTTTTCGCGGTAACGAGGTTCTCGCGGGTCATGATTTCGGAAATCGGCAATCTCTTGTTGTCCTGGAAACGGAGGTCACGGTTCGTGACGATTCCGATGAGCCTTCCCGCATTGTCCACGACAGGGATACCTCCGATATGGTGCTTGGCCATCAATGCCAATGCGTCACCGACAGTCGCTTCAGGGCTGATGGTGACCGGGTCGTAAATCATACCGTTCTCCGCCCTTTTCACACGGCGGACCTGCTCACACTGCTGGTCGATGGTCATGTTCTTGTGAATGACACCGATACCGCCGGCACGAGCCATTGCAATAGCGAGTTCAGCCTCTGTAACAGTGTCCATTGCTGAAGACACGATAGGAGTGCAGAGAGAAATATCTCTAGTGAACTTAGTGGAAACATCTACAGCTCTCGGCAAGACCTCGGAGCGTGCAGGAACGAGCAAAACGTCATCGAAGGTAAGTCCTTCTGGGATTTCTGTATTTACGAACTGCATTGTGAATAAATATATTTTGGCAAATATACAAATTTTTTGATTACGTACAGCCCTTCGGGCAAATCTTTACCCAGCAAGAGGGCCGATGATATGACAGCAGATGCGCCGACAGCGCAATTACAAGATTTTCAATATAAATATAAGGAATTCCGGAATGTTTATGTAACTTTGCAAAATTATATTGTGCGCGGCGCGATGCCGTCTTCGGAAAGGACTAATAAACAACAAATTATAAACGCATTAAACTAACAATTTATCATGACGAAAAACAATCAGAAGACCTACGAGCGCCCGACCCTCCAGGTGCTTTTCATAGAGGCGGAAAGTGTGATGACTGAGAGCTGGGGGGGGGATAAGATAAATTCTCCTGCCAATGGCTATTCTTGGGGAGACGATGACGTTGAAAATCTTTAAACATTGACCGCATCATGAAAAAGATATTTATACCTTTCGTTATAGCGGCAACGACATTATCGTTTGCTGCATGCCAGAAGGAGGCTTCTTCTCCGGCAATTGAAGATGAACTCGTTTCTCTCAATTTCACCTCTGCAAATCCTACCACCAAAACAGTAGCAGATGCAGTAAACAAGACGATTCTTTGGGAAAAAGGAGACAAAATCAGTATTGCATACACAGTAGCCGACAAATGGCAGAACGCCAGTGGTGATGCAACTACGAATAATCCGGCAAAGATTTACGTATCAAATGGTCTTGCCGCTGGTGGAGAAACAGCAGTATTCAATATATCCGGCGACTTTAATTCAACTGCTACAGGCGTACATCAGTTCTATAGTGTATACCCAAGCAGCTGTGTAAAGTCAAATAACATCAAATATGCGCCATCAGTCACGATGACTATTCCTGACATCCAGACTCCTGCGGAGAATTCATTTGACGCTGCGGCCGACCTGATGATCGGAAAGGCCACCAAAACTTATAATTCCCTCAGCGACGCAAGAGCAGATGCAATTCCTCTCTTATGGCAGCGCATCGTTTCTCACGCCGACATCACCCTCAAAGGCCTTCAGGGACTCACTGAGAACGAGGTCATCACCACAATTGTTTTGACCGCTGATGCTGATGCAAAACTTGTCGGAGAAAGAACTGTCAACATTCAAACTGGTGACATTTCGGTGCCTACCACGATTACCGACGCTAATATCTTGACAATCAATGGAACCAATCTCAAGGTCAACAATAACAATGTTGAGTTCTGGGCTGCAGTCATGCCTGCAACAGTAAAATCATTGAACATCGTAGTCGAGACCAACAAAGCAACATACACCCGTAATATCGAGTCCTGCAACATCGTGTTCAAGCAGAATGCTCGTAAAGGGCTTAATGTGGATATGAGCAGCGTGGAGAGAGTGGAGAAGTCCGTGGGGCTTGCTTTGCCGTTTGTAGACGATTTCAGTTGGCAAACAAACACATCTAATAACACTGATATTTCGAATGAAGTTAGCACACTATCTAAAAATAAATATAACGCTGGAAACAAGGTGTTTACCTATGGAGAAAAAGTAATCCGAATTGGCTCAAGTAATAATATTGGCTACATATCTACATGCGCACTGGATTTGAGTAAAGATTTTTACGTGGAAGTTGAAGCAAAAGCATTTAATCCAGATGACAATGCTCATATTTCCATCAGTGTAGACAAAGGCACTCCCCTAACAGCAACAGATGCTTTAACCAGCGATTATGAGACTTATTGTTTTAACCTCTCGGCAGCGACAGCTTCTTCAAGTATCAAGATATCCACAGACACCAAACGAGCTGTAATTACATCAATTAAAATTGCCGAAGGTAAGTCAACCTATGTTCCTGCGCCAAAATTGACTATCTCTCCAGAATTCGTGAAAGTAGCCAGCGACGCCACAAATACAACGTTCGCAGTTACATCAAACACGAAATGGACAGCGTCTACCACATCTGGCTGGGCAACAGTTGCGACTACCTCAGGAGAAAATAATGGAGAAGTAAAAATCACCTTCAGCGAGAATGCTGCAGATACAGAAAGGGCCGCAGACATTGTTGTCACGACCGAGGATGGCTCCATTACTAAGACTTTCAAACTTACACAGAATGGGGTTGGTGGTGCAGCATTGACGGAAAAGACAGCAACTATTCAGTTCGGAACTTCTAACGTGAAGATAGATAAGGCCTCAGTAACCGCTAATGACAATCAGAAGAACTCTTGGACGATTACAACTACCGGAACATCCTCCTACACTCAACAGCCCACATATTCTCAAGTTGGTAAAAAGGATGCTCCCGCGACGAACATCACCTTTAATACTACACTTCCTGAAGATGCAGAGGTCACATCTATATCAGCCGATTTTGGAGGGTTCAAAGGCACCACAGGAAAAGTTTCATTGAAAATTGGAGAGAAAGAAGTCGGAACTGGTGCGTTGAATGATAAAAAAGATGTTACCGTTACAAGCACATCTACAGCAGCCGGTAATAAGGTTACGATAACTGTAACTAATATCGCAAAGGGTGTTAAGTGCTATAACATTAGCGTTAAATATAAAACAGCCAACTGACTGCCCTCCGGCGGAGGCGCCGGCGGGCAAGAACCCACGGATCGTAAGCCATACGCAGAGGTAAGAAACATTGAGGCCAATGTGTTGAGTTCGACGGAGGTGACTCTGTCGG
>ERZ857629.3500-NODE-3500-length-13110-cov-3.637227_pt1 | contig 13110 bp, 5 predicted proteins | sample MGYA00519700_ERZ857629 | MGnify/ENA primary metagenome ERZ857629 (study PRJEB31778, sample SAMEA3449351) | human gut metagenome | biome: human gut; feature: human-associated habitat; material: faeces | place: United Kingdom | collected 2010/2012 ... | reverse complement strand
TTACGCAAATGCCGATACCCTCTATCAATATGCCCAGGGACGGTATAATATCGGGACGATCACTGAAAATGAAATGCTACAACTGGAACTGAACCTCCTGACCGAACAGACTAATATGATGAACGCGCGTATTGAAGTAGACGACTGTATTCAATCATTGCGTAGCTACCTGGGTATCACCAATGCTTCGGAACTGATCGCCAGTTTAAACGAAGAAATCCCCCGTTTCAATGTGGAAGTAAAGCAAGCGCTCGAGCTGGCTTACGAGAATAATCCGGAACCGGAATACCTCCAGCGCCGCCGGTTGGAAAGCGAAAGTGCGGTAGCACAGGCAAAAGCATCCCGCGGCTTCAAAGCCGACCTCTATATGCAATTCGGCTTGACGCAGACAAACGAAAAACTGAAAGAGGCTTACCGGGACCCTTTGGATCAACAATTAGTCAGCCTTGGCATACGCATCCCGATCCTGGACTGGGGTGTCGGTAAAGGGAAGGTAAAAGTTGCCCTCAGCAACCGCGACAAAGTATATACCGAGGTGGAGCAGTCACGCAACGACTTCGAACTGAATGTCATCAAAATGGTCAAACAGTTCAACCTGCAGGCTGATAAAGTGATGATCGCACAAAAAACCGACCAGACCGCCCAACGCAGGAACGATGTTGCCCAAAAACTGTACCTGCTGGGTAAATCGACTATCCTCGACCTCAATGCCTCCATCAGCGAAAAGGACCGGGCACGAAGAGAATATATAACAGCCTTATATAATTATTGGAGCCTGTACTACGGTCTGCGCAGCATGACCGGCTACGACTTCGAACAAAATCGTGAACTGACATTCGATTATGAACAATTAATGAAATAAATAATGGACAGACCTATTGAAAAGAAACCCGTATATTACCGTTACCGCTGGCATATCGCCGGATGTATCGCTTTTGTCATCCTGCTGGTGTATGTATCGATCGTTGCATCAGGCGGACGCAAACTGCGCACCGAAGCGGATAACCTCATCATCGGCGAAGCACAAGCCGATAAATTCATGGAATATGTGGATGTGGAAGGCGTGGTTCAACCCATCCTCACCATCAAGATAAACGCACGTGAAGCCGGTAGCGTCGAACGTATCGTAGCTGAAGAAGGTACGATGATGGAGAAGGGCGACACCATCCTTACCCTGACCAATCCGGACCTGATACGTACCATCGACGACCAGCGCGACGAATGGGAAAAGCAGTTGATCTCCTTCCAGGAAAAAGAGATCGAAATGGAACAGAAAAGCCTGGACCTGCAAAAACAAACATTACAGACAACCTATGAACTCAACCGCCTGAAAAAGAGCTTCGCCCTCGATGAAGAGGAGTTCCGCATGGGTGTAAAGAGCAAGGCGCAACTGGAAGTACAGCGGGATGAATTCGAATATAAAACGCAAAGCACCGCCCTGCAACTGGAAGGTCTGCGCCACGACAGCGCTGCCACCATCCTCCGCCGTGAGTTGATGAAGAATGACCTGGAACGTGAACGGAAGAAATACGACCGCGCCCAGGAACGCATGGAGAACCTGATCGTCCGCGCCCCATTGGCAGGACAACTCAGTTTTGTCAAGGTAACTCCGGGCCAGCAGGTGCAAAGCACCGAAGCCATCGCCGAAATCAAGGTACTCGACCAGTTCAAGATACATACGTCACTCAGCGAATATTATATCGACCGTATCACGACAGGCCTTCCCGCCACCATCACCTGGCAGGGAAAGAAATATCCGCTACGCATCACCAAGGTCGTACCGGAAGTAAAAGATCGTAACTTCGATGTGGATCTTGTCTTTACCGAAGAATCACCCGAGAATGTCCGCATCGGAAAGAGCTTTCGCGTACAGGTTGAACTGGGACAACCCGAAGAGGCGCTGGTCATCCCGCGCGGCGACTTCTTCCAGACGACCGGCGGCCAATGGATCTATAAGCTGAACGAGACCGGGACAAAAGCCCGCAAAGTAAACATCAGCATCGGCCGACAGAACCCGCAGCAATATGAGATTACCGGCGGATTGCAGGCAGGCGATAAGGTTATTGTCACCGGATACAGTACTTTTGGCGACGCGGAAGAATTGATTTTGAAATAAAAAAGAGAGAGAAAGGACTACCATGAAAATAATTCTTCTAGCTATACGCCCTTTGATGCGTTTCCGTACCTATACATTTATTAATGTATTTGGCCTGGCACTCAGCCTGGCATGTGTAATCATCATTAGCCGTTATGTATATAGTGAGTTGCAGACAGATCGCTTCTATCCCGATCTGGAACGAATCTATACGACAACCTATGAAGATGACAAACACCCCGGCATGTTACGTTACGCCGGGGTTTCCAATCCTAATAATGAAAAATCATTCAGTAGTATATTGGAACACCCGGGGGTGGAATGTGCCACTTCCATACGGAAAGAAGACGAGATCAGTTGCTGGTATAATGATAAAGAATATATCAGCCAAACATTAATAGCCGACAGTAATTTTTTCAAGATCGCGAGGTATCCGCTAATCGTAGGGACAAACACATTGAAGAACCCCGAAGATGCCGTGATCACCGAACAATATGCCCGGAAAATATTTGGTAAAGAAACGGCCTTGGGAAAGCAACTCCGTCTCTCGATGGAAAAGACTGTAACCATTGCCGGAGTAATAGGGACACCGGTAACAGCCAGCAGCTTAGCGTTCGACATTGTCATTTCCGAACAACTGGCCCATAGCTGGAGACGTATGAGTAATAATCTGGTACGGCTCCATCCACATGCAGATTACAAACAGATCAACAAGCAATACAACCAATTTATGCGAATGGATTTATGGAACTACAGTGTTCGCTATCAGCTCCATCCATTCTCCGATGTGTATTTTAACAAGACGATCGACAACTTCTTCTTCCGTACCGGCAATTTCACTTATATCTGGATCCTGTCGCTAGTCGCTTTTATGATACTTCTTGTCGGCATCTTCAATTTCGTCAATATTTACTCTGTTGTCGTTTTGAGAAGAGGACGTGAATTCGGAATGAAGAAGGTATTCGGTGCCGGAGCAAAAATGATGTTCGCTCAGTTATATATCGAGAACCTCCTGATGGCAGCCATAGCCATCCTGCTCGGATGGGTCATCATTGAAATCACCAATCCTCTGGTTCACAATCAACTGGGAATCATACCTGTTTCCAACACGAGATTTGATTTGTTGTTGACAAGTCTTATTTTATTTATCCTCCCACTATTCACCTCGCTGATCCCTTTCATCCGGTATAACTATGCGGTACCGATCACCTCGTTGCGTTCTGTCAACTCAAACGGAGGTTCCATCGTTTCACGTAAACTATTCCTCCTGATACAGTATATTATTACATTTACATTGGTCATCTGTTCTCTCTTTTTCATCAAACAGTTAAGATTTATGCTAGACACAGACCCCGGAATTCGAATCAAAGATGTGATACAAACTCAATTCCTAAAGTCAGAGTCAACTAACGACAGAATGAGCCGCGAAGCATGGGAAGAGAAACGTAAAAAAGAAGACCGTATCGTCGATGTGATCAAACAGCGTCTGGACGCTTCACCTTTGATTGAGCATTGGACATACGGAGACAGTCCGATAGGCAGAAAGAGCAGAGGATTCAAATTCAAGTTACCAAACAATGAGTTCAAAGATTTTACTGTCATGTTCGTCTCCCCGGCATGGATGCAGCTATTCGAAATAGAAGTAACAGAAGGGGAAGCAATTAACCTTCAAAAAGAGGCAAAACTCGATTATGAACTATACATCAGTGAGTCTGGGAAAAAACTGCTCGGCATCACAGAGATCCGGTCTGCCGAAATGCAACCGGAAAACCGATTATGGTTTTCCTCTGATGGTGATATGAGTAAGAATCCTCCTTATCATATTATCGGGACGATTAAGGATTTCAATGCAAACCACCTGGCCGAAAAGGCGAATCCCATGGTATTGCTTCCCAGCGGTTCCTGGTATGAAGCACCTTTACTTGTTTCCGTTGTATCCGGACGAAAACAGGAAGCCATACAATTCCTGAAAAAGCTGCATGACGAACTGATAGGCGGTAGCTTTGAATATACTTTCATTGAAGACCAGCATAAAGAGCTGTACCAGAAAGACCTTCATATCACATTGATATATTCCGTCTTTACCCTGATAGCCATCCTGATTTCTTCACTCGGACTATTCAGCTTATCCCTTTTCGACGTACAGCAGCGTTATCGTGAAATAGCCATCCGTAAAGTAAACGGGGCAACCACTATCGTCGTCATGCGGATGCTTTTACAAAAATACTACATGCTTTTAGGAATAGCCTTCCTGATAGCCGCACCAATCTCCTGGCTGGCAATCAACCGGTATCTGGAGGACTTCGCCCATAAGGCACCGGTCTCCTGGTGGATATTCGCCGTCGCCCTGCTCATAACTGCCGGAATATCACTGGCAACCTTGATCTGGCAGATACGGAAAGCGGCAGAAACAGATCCGGCTAAAGCGATGAAAGCAGAATAAACGAATCATATTAATATTCCTATGAAAATCATCCTACTAGCCATACGCTCACTGATGCGTTTCCGTTTATACACCGTTATTAACGTCCTTGGTTTGGCGCTAAGCCTGGCCTGTGTGATCATTATCAGCCGGTATGTTTACAGCGAAGCTACAACAGACCATTTCAATACCAATCATGAGCGGATATATCTGAGCGTACGTCAGTGGGAAAGCGGTGAACGGATACCTCTTTTGTTTACAACAGATAATATACTCCTGAAAAAGAACTATACCAATCCCCTGGATATACCGGAAATAGAGAAAAGAACCTCCTTTGTCTCCCTCAGTAATGTCGAAATACAGGTTGATGAGAATAAATTCAAAGCACATGTATTAGCTACAGACACCGCTTTCCTTCAGATACTGGATTTTCCGCTGGTAGAAGGGAACCGTGCACAACTGTTGGCCGACCCTAAAGGAGCCGTTATCACAAACCGATTCGCCCGGAAACTGTTCGGTAAAGAAAATCCGATCGGTAAGAACGTCGACTATAACGGAAATATACTGACTATCCAGGGAATTATCGGAGAAACGGAGACACCCAGTTCTTTGACCTTCGATCTGCTGATATCTAAAGAACTGCAATGGCGTTGGCCGCCGGTTAATTACTTTAGTGTTGCTTTAGCCTATCCCGGTATCGATGCGGATCGCATTAACGACAAACTCAAGGCAGAAAACCATAAAGCCGCCCAAAAAACGTTCTCTTTCCAGGTCATCCCGCTGGATAAACTATACATGGACAAAGCTGTCGATAAAGGAGTAAATACATTCCGTCAAGGAAACCCGGACAGCCTGAAAATCCTCTCATTCGTTGCGATCTTGCTTTTATTGATCGGACTGTTTAACTTTATCCATATCAGTTCGGTCGTTATCATTAAACGAGGCCGGGAACTGGGAATGAAAAAGGTATTCGGGGCAAGACCCGCACAATTATTCATCCAGCTATACGCAGAGAACCTGGTATTGACAACCATCTCCCTTTTTCTCAGTTGGATGATTATCGAAATCACCCTGCCGATACAAGAAAACCAGTTAGGTATCACTGCCACCGTCGGCTCTTCTTTCAATATGATATTAACCGTTATTCTTTTGCTGGGACTTCCACTGATTATTACGTTATATCCATTTTTCAACTATAGCTTCCGGCAAACCATCCGTTCACTTCAGGGAGTCACCCCCGGAAAAAACAAGATGGCTACCCGTTCGTTGTTTCTGGTCGTGCAATACGTTATCACCTGTTGTCTGATCATATCATCCATCTTCTTTATGAAGCAACTACACTTCATGTTGCATGCAGACCTGGGATACCGGACTAAAGACATTATAAAAGCCTGGTTTATACGTCCTTCTTCAAAGATGTTCTATGGTGAAGAAGAACAGAAACAGACCGAAAGCGTTTCCTCCGCCATACAGGAAACACTCAAAGCATCCCCTCTGTTCCAGTCGTTCTCCTATGGAGAAAGTCCGTATGAATTACCAACTGATAACTACGATAAGGTCAGTATGCGCATCCCCGGAGGAGAATGGCAGGAGGTACTTCATGTCAAACTATATAAAAGTTTCTTTGATTTATACCAAATACCAGTTTACGCAGACGGCTTTCCGAAGAGCGAAAAAGAAATCCTGATGAATGAAACGGCCAAAAAATTATTCAGTAAAGGAGGAATCCCTCCTACGGAACTGGAAAAAGATTCGTATAATGGCATCAGTTCGCTTCTGGTAAAAGGTTTTACTCCCGAATTTCAGGTAGTGCATCTCTCCCAGCGTAATCTTCCCGTCATCATGACTTTCAAAGATGTGCAGAATGAACTATACTATCCGGGGAAACTCATGGCATCCATTGTCCCCGGACGCCGGCCGGAAGCGATCAAACTTCTGAAAGAACTCCATGACAAAACTATCGGAGGAGAATTTGAATACACTTTTGTAGAAGACGAAATCAGTGCTATGTACGAAAAAGACCGGTTGGTTGCCCGGATCTATTCCGTTTTTACCCTCGTCTCCATCCTGATCTCTTCTATGGGATTATTCAGCCTTTCCCTTTTCGACATTCAACAGCGTTACAAAGAGATAGCGATTCGCAAAGTAAACGGGGCAACGACAGGAGCCATCATGAATTTGTTATTGCGGAAATATTACAAGCTACTCGGATTCTCTTTCCTGATAGCCACTCCTCTTTCCTGGCTGGCAATCACGAAATATCTGGAAAACTTTGCCAATAAAGCTCCGTTATCCTGGTGGATTTTCGCTATTGCTTTCCTGATCACCGCAGGTATTTCCCTGCTCACCTTGATCTGGCAAATCCGGAAAGCGGCACGGACAAACCCGGCAAAAGCGATCAAGACGGAATAGCCTGTTATACATAACATTCTGGATACCAAAGTTTTACGATTAGAGAAAGAAAGAACAAATACGCTAATCCGGGACAAAAATGTGCCTGATTTGACCTAAAAAAATGTTAATCAACGCCATTTTGAGGTACAAAAAGGAACAAAAATAGCGGCACTGTTCCTCCTTAAAACGCATGTAAAACCAGGTAGAGACGCATTGTAAAAAGTAGGGATACGAGTCGGGATATTTCACAAAACAGCTGATAATAAAAGCATTAAGCTCAAATAAAAACAAACTGATAATACCGTTTTAAAAAAACGGGGGCAGAAAGGGCAGACAAAAAGCCTTTTTTGCAAACTTTCTAATAACATGTACCTTTGTTCCTTTCTTTTGAAGGGAACAAGGAACACTTTCTTTAGAAGTTTTTGAAAATGGCTTTTTGTCTGCCCTTTCTGCCCCCGCGTCTTTTCAGTCCCCGTCCCATTTATATTTACTGCCGCACCTATTCCCGTTGGCTGCTGCATTTGTTTCCAACCGCTGCCGCAGCTATTTTTACTGACTGCGGCTACCAATGGAAAGGGAAAAGACAGACGATTATCCTCTAAAATGTGATAGAAAACAGTGCCTCGACCTGGAACTTGCCATAATCGATCGGTTGTATCAACCGTACGCCGGTTGTCAGCGGGAAACTCATCCGGAAGACATTCCAGTCGAAGATGAGGTCGGTACCGAATGAACTTTGTGTTGTCCAGTCACGGCCTTTGGCAGCCTGGTTACGGTTCAGGTCGTAAAATAGGTTGGCACACAGGCGGCGGATATAGGCCAGTTGCCCGAGGCTGAGATCCGGTGAAAAGACTGAAAAAGCATAATCAGCCTTAAAGGCAATCTGCTGACGGGTCTGATACATGAAATTATATCCGCGAGGCTTATCTATCAAATGTTTGGGCAAATACAGGGTTTTATTGTCCACACTCTGGTATTGGTATCCCATACGCAACATCAATCCGTGATTACGCAGGATACCCGGCCAATAAGTCGTCAGGCGTCCGGCATACAGGCTTCCGTAGTTTTCCTTATTGAAAGGAGACTGGAGATACTGCAACCGCAACTGATATCCCCAGCGGGGCAGGATATCACGCTGGGCTTTCCGGCGGTAACTGTAAAACAATACTTCCGGCAGGATATACTGGAAATTGCTGTATGTACGGCTTTCATATTGCTGATACCTGTCGTTGGTAAAATAATAGGCAACCGCCGGTTGTATTCCCCGGATATAATGATTGCGGGTAAGATTGAAAGGGAGGTAGACACGCGCCTCGGCCTCCAGCAAGGTGCGTCTTACGGTTGCCGCCTGTGCCACTTCCTTATCCTTGTCGTTGGTCACCCAGGTTACATCGAATGCTTTACCGCCATAATCGGCAGCGATATCGATGACCGGAAACCAACCTTTATAGGTAAATGATAATTTGCCATGATGTTCACCCTTATTGTAATACCATCCTGCTTGCATGATAGCCGTGTTCAACGTGTTTTGCGAAAGGACCATAGCACCCGGTTTCACGATCGTACTCAGATCGTCAGCCCCCGTATTCATCGCTTCCGCCACATCATAATAGAAGGGGGCCCAACTATGTAACTTAAACGTATGCGCTCCTTTGCGGTAAGGCCGCGGATTAAACTCGATAGGAGTCAGTTTAGCTGAATCCAAATTGAACTGCTCCTGTTCAACCAGCGAAGTAACCAGCGGAGAATGATAAGGTTCGCCCAAGTCCGCCTTTTCCGCTTCCAGGCTATCCACCGCCAAAGAACCGATACGATACCCGTCTGCCTGGTAATCCGAATAAAGCAGTTTGTCTTTACCGGGAGTAAAAGCCGGATCGAAAGCCCCAAAACGGGCAGATGTCAACCGGTAAGTGGCCGTATCCGACGGATTCAGATAATAGATATTATTGGTTCCGTTGGCTCCCGATTCAAAAAACAGTTTGCCGTTGCTCCAAAGCGGAGCGGTAATATTTACGGAAGTGGTTGCCAGCCATTCACTCCATGCACCGGTCTGCGTATCCAGTTGCAGCAGACTTATACCGGTAGCGGTAACGGCTACGGCAGTAATCGTCCCATTATCATCGTAGGTTAACTCTTTGATGAAGGCATTATCCGGAACAGTAAAATAACGCTGTTCCTTTCCTGTTGCCAGGTCGACCAGCACCAACTGGTTTTCACCGCTTACCGTAAAACGGGAAACGGCTGCCGTCCGGTTGTCCTTGTCAATAGCCGGAGCCAGATAACGTCCGCGGGGAGTAAGTATCGTCACCTTTCCCGTTTCTAAATCATATTGTTTGATAACGGAATAATTTTCATGTGTCCAACGCAGGCCCGGAACAATTTCTGTCCAGTACACCTTGTTGCCGGCCAGGTTCAAACGGCTGTTGATCGTTCCGAGATAACACAATCGCTTTTCCTTTCCGTTTGTTACCGAAACCAGCGAATTGATATCCTGCAAACCTGACTTAACGGCAATAACCGTCGAGTCGTTCACCGCCTGCGGATAACGGTAAGAAGTATATTTTCCGGGTTTCGGCGAAAGATAATCAGGAATAACGGCAGCAGTGTCCATCTTCCTCCATTCGTCGCGCAAAAAGTCGAACGTCTCATTATACAGTCCATCAATACTTATTCCGGCATTATGCTTAAAGGCATTGCTGAACATCGGAATGGCAAAGAAGCGGTTCACATACCGGGTGGTCGTCTTATCCCATATATCCGGTCCGAAACGGTGGCGGGCAAAAGAAGTCAGGTTATAACCCAATGCATAATAATCGCCCGTATAATCGGTATAAGAACCCAGATACCATTTATCGAACGAGTAATTCTTTCCTTCTCCCAGCATCTGGGCACGGTAAGGCATACTGAATTCCGGCAACCGCCCTCTCCCGCCGTTCGACATGGAAGTCTCGGTTCCCACCGCATCGCCTTCCAGAAACCAGCTCGGCATGAAAAAGGCAGCAACACCCGCCGCCTGCTCACCGATTATATAATATAAAGGTTTGAACCAACCACGCATCACCTTGCTTGTCTGGAGGACATGCCGCGACTCGTGCAGCACCAGATGTTTGTCCCAACTCACCCCATCGAGTTTGGAGGAAGGCGTCGTGATCAGTTCCATACGGCGCGGCGCCCACGAAACCAATCCGTTGGACGACATATTGGCCGGATGGAGAATCACCGGAAATTTCTTCTGCATCCCTGTCCCGATCGTCTTCTGCAAATGTGGATAAGCATTTTCCAGATAGAGGGCGTAGTTATAAGCCATCGAATCGTTTCCCTGCGGATACACCAGGTTATAATGGGGCAACTTGACAATGTTCCATTTGAACCGTGCCGGATCGGAGCCGTAATCCAGAAACTGAGCCTGCATATGAAGGCTGACAAACAGAGAAATCGCCACTAAAAAGATATATCGTGATACGGGTATCTGCATACTTATAGAGTTATAAACCACAAAACTATAAAATATAACCAATCCGCTTTACATTTTCTACGGCAAAGTAGAAAGATAGATACGTTAATTATTCCGTATCATTCGCACAACACCGTGCGCAAACGAACGTAATTCGTGCGGATACACACACAGCCTTCAACACCCCACAGCCGATAACAACATAGCTACTAGGAAGTTACCCATTTGGCACATCTTTTGTATTTTTCAATATACAATTACAATTAAAACCATGTTAAAACATTACTTACTGATTGCTATACGCAACCTATTAAAATACAAAACGCAATCGATCGTCAGCATTATCGGCCTGGCGATGGGATTTACCTGTTTTGCCCTGGCAACATTATGGATACGATATGAAATGACTTACGACAACTTCCGTGAAGGAGCCGAACGTATCTTCCTTGTCAGGAACGAAGACAAAAACAGCAAAGACGGTTTATCGACAGTCACCCCCTCCCCGCTGGCGGCTTACCAGCAAGAGACATTTCCTGAGATAGAACAGGCCGGCAATACACGGGGTGGCGATTCTGAATTCAAATATGAGGGAATTACCCATCCATCCTGTATAATAGATATGGACTCCACCCTGATGAAAACATTTCCGGTCCGGTTGATAAGCGGAAACACCAATTTCCTGTTACCTGATAATAAAGAAATAGCCATCACCGAAGAACTTGCCGAAAAACTATTCGGTAAAGAGAATCCGATCGGAAAAGAATTGATGATCTATAATGAGAAAAGACCGGTCTGTGCAGTCGTCCAATCATGGGGAACACATACCAATATCCCCTTTGATATAATAGAAGCCAATCATCAATATGCATATTGGGGCGCTCTCAACTGGTCTACTTATATCAAAGTCAGGGAAGGGACAGACATCAAGGCTTTCAGCAAAAAGCTATATGAACATACGATTGAACAAGATCATACGCTACTGGAACATTTAGTATTGACACCGATCACCCGGCTGCGTTACGATCATCCGATAGAGGAAGCGACCGTTAAATTCAATCATATCCTGCTGTTTGCATTATCGGGCGGCCTGGTTATCCTCTGTTCGCTGTTCAACTATCTGACATTGTTCGTCAGCCGGATACGAATGCGCGGAAAAGAGATTGCCTTACGTAAAGTGTGCGGCTCCTCAGACCGGCATCTGATGGGTTTATTCTCCATAGAGTATCTACTGACCTTGCTAGCCGCCATTTTCATCGGCATGTTGCTGATCGAACTGATACTACCGACTTTCCGGGAATTATCCGAAATCCATACGGCCACCAACGGAATCTACCTGGAAGCTATCCTTTATTCGCTTTTTGTGGCAGTACTGTCATTCTTTATCTCTTTATTCCCGATCCAATATTTCCGCCGCCAGTCGTTGAACGCTGCAATCAAGGGGACGGAGAAAGGGAACGGAAAGAATTATTTCCAGAAGTTCTTCCTGGTATTCCAGTTTATCATCAGTATCGGATTTATCTTCTGTACGGTCGTAATGATTAAACAGATACATTTCCTTTCACATTCCGACCGTGTCGTGGAACGGGCCGGAAGGGCATCTTTCGTATTCAGTACCAAATCGTCCGAAGCCAGTCTGCGGGAGGAACTGAAACAAATACCTATGATTACAACTATTCTCCCGGGCAATTATAATGCATTCATACCTTTCACAGGAAAACAATATATGACAACGAAGGAATGGGATGAAAAACCGGCATCAGCAAATGAAATACGCCTGGAACTTATCCCCAGTGGCGAACAAATATGCAATTACTATAACCTGAAACTTCTGAGTGGTAAAATGCTAAAGGACGACGATCAAAAGGACAAAGTGATGATCAACGAAGCAGCAGTCCGGGAGTTCGGATGGCGGGACCCGATCGGTAAATATTTCCAAAAGTTCGATTCAACCCGTTTACAGGTTATCGGTGTTATACGCGACTTCTGTAAAGAATCGCCTACCATACCGGTGAAACCGATTATGTTCACCGTTCAGGAATACTATTATTCGATCAGTTCCAGAGGAATGTTGCTTTTCAAATTCCATGAAGGACAATGGCCGGAATGTAAACGACGGATCGACGCGTTGATCAAAGAAAAGCACCCGGAATTTACCTTCTACAGATTAGACAGCGCCGAAGAAGAATATGACAAATTCCTCCAATCGGAAAATGCCCTGATCAAGTTGCTCGACTTCGTTACGGTAGTCTGCATCCTCATCTCTGTGTTCGGTATTTTCTCCCTGATAACCCTCAACTGCGAACAACGCCGTAGGGAAATAGCCGTCCGCAAAGTAAACGGAGCTACTGCCCGAATGATTATACGCATGTTCTTTAAGGAGTATATGTTGCTGCTTTGCCTGGCAGCATGTATCGCCTTGCCAGTCGGTTACCTCATCATGAAGCCCTGGCTGGAGAATTATGTGATACAAACAGAGATAAGCGCCTGGATTTATCCGGTTCTTTTGATCTGTCTCATATTTATTATTACCTTGTGCATAAGTTGGCGCATATGGAAAGCCGCAGACAGGAATCCGGCAGAAGTGATTAAATCCGAATAAATTCAACGATTATATTATGAGCATGTTACAACATTATATCAAACTCGCATTCCGTAATCTGATAAAGTACAAATCGCAATCCGTTATCAGCATCATCGGCCTGGCTATCGGTTTTACCTGTTTTGCCCTGTCTACCTTGTGGATAC
>ERZ857629.3497-NODE-3497-length-13126-cov-10.517405_pt1 | contig 13126 bp, 14 predicted proteins | sample MGYA00519700_ERZ857629 | MGnify/ENA primary metagenome ERZ857629 (study PRJEB31778, sample SAMEA3449351) | human gut metagenome | biome: human gut; feature: human-associated habitat; material: faeces | place: United Kingdom | collected 2010/2012 ... | reverse complement strand
GCGCAGCTCCTCGCACTCGTCGAGGTTCGACACGGCGAGATAGCCCGCGCCGAGCTTTTCAAGGTGCTTTGCCACGCGCACCGCGCCGTGGCCGTAGGCGTCCGCCTTCACGACGCCGAGGAGCTTCGCCTGCGGCCCCACCTGACGGCGGATGGTCTCAAAATTGTGTGTCAGATTATCAAGGCTGATCTCCGCCCATGTCCTCTTGAGCGTGCTTTCCATGATCGTTCCCGCTTTCTCGCTTAGTGTGACGCATCATGCGTCCGGCGACAGTATATCACCAAAAATGAAATTCGTAAACTCCACCGCGGCAATTATTTTCCCGTCCTGCGCAAGCTCGCCGTATACCGGTGCGCCGTCCGCGCCGAAATAGAGCGTGCAGCCGAGCGCTTCGCTTCCCGCCGCGGCCGAAAAATCGACGCGCAGAGCATCGGCCCCGTCCAGCGTCTCGCTGCCGCAGCTGTCCAGATAGGCGCGCGGAAAGGCGTCCAGCAGCAGCGGCGCGGCGCTCAGCCCCGACACGCGCGGCGAGAGCGTCCCCGCGTCGAGGATCGTCCCGTCGTATTCGAGCGTCAGCGCATCGCCCGTCATCGCCGCCGCGACGCCGGCCAGTTCCTCCGGCTCCAAAACCTCCGCGCGCACGGTATCGCCGTCCTTCGTCAGATGCAGCGTGTAAACGAGCGTTTCGTCCTCGCGCGGCAGCGCCGCGCGCACCTGCGTCTCATAGCCTGTGACGAGCGCGTACTGCTGCTGGAGCGCCGCGGCACGGTCCTGCGTTTCCCGCCCGCAGCCGGTGAGCAGGAGCAGCAGGAGCGGCAGGAGCAGCGGCAAAAAGATCCTTTTCATCTTCCGTCCCCCCTTCGTTCCGCTATTCTTATGCATGGGAGGGGGGCGCTATGTCCCCACGCATGGAAAAAGGGGCGGGCTCCAATGGAGCCCGCCCCCTGAAGGATCGGTCACATCATTTTGATCGTGTAGTACACCGCGAGCAGGAACGTGCCGATCGCCAGCGCCCAGAGCGCGTAGTAGGCGATGGCCGATACCAGAAGCGCCGCAATGATCACAGCCGCGCATACCGCCAGCACCGCGTAAATGAGCCGGTAGTCCGCGCCGGAGGAGACGATGCGAAGGCCGCCGAGCTTTTCGAGCCGCCCGTCGCTTTTCTGCGCCTTCCATACGGCGATGATGAGCGCCAGCACGACGCACGCGGCGAAGACGCAGCAGCCGATGACGATGCCGCCCCATTCCTCGGTGCCGCCGCTGTGATGGATGAAGTACATCGACATCAGCGCGGCCGTCAGCGCCAGCGCCTGCACGGAAAACTCGCGCGGGTAGAGCAGGAACACGATGCCCAGCAGCATCGCCACAGGGACGAGCACGCACATGATCTTCGTGCCCTGGGGATAGATGGCGAGCATCAGGCGGGAGGAGACGGCGAAGAAAACGCCTGCGCACAAAAGCCACGGCGCTGCGGGCGCACAGCGCGGCCGCGACCTGCGTGTGAACCAGAACACGAGCCCCGCGCCGACGAGCGCGCAGCCGACGTAGGACATGACCGTGAGCACGGTCACCATCGTCAGCATCTGATTGACTGAGCCCTTGACATAATAGTTGTTGACCATCAGCAGGTAAAATTCCGCCACGATGCCCGCCGTCAGCAGGAGCATCGCGCGGTTGACGTTATGATCGCTCTTATTCATGCGCTCCGTGCGCTTTGTGTTCTTTGCCATCTATCCGAGCCTCCAAAAAGGTGATCGTTTTGTCATCGCCCGTCGAGGGCGGAAACATTACATCATAGTATAATAGCAGAAGTGCGGACGTTTTGCAAGGGAAAATTCTCGCTCTCGTGCCAAAGCGCGCCAGAGCGGCCGCGCTTGCTTTTGCGCCGCGCGCGCCGTATAATGGGGAGCATCTATCAGAAGGAGGCTTTCCCCATGGCCATGGTACAGATCAAAAAGCTCCGCGCGGACGCGTTTATCCCCACGCGCGGTTCGGAATTTGCCGCGGGCTACGACCTGCGCGCCTGCCTCGACGGCGACGAGACCGTCATCATCCCCCCGCGCCATACCGTGATGCTCCATACGGGGCTTTCCGTCGCGCTGCCGGAGGGAACGTTCGGCGCGGTGTTCGCGCGCAGCGGACTTGCCGCAAAGCAGGGGCTTCGTCCGGCAAACTGCGTGGGCGTGATCGACAGCGACTACCGCGGCGAGTGCATGGTCGCGCTGTACAACGACAGCGGCGAGGAGCGCACCGTGCGCCACGGCGACCGCGTGGCCCAGCTCATCCTGCTGCCGTTCCTGCCGATGGAATTCGAGGAGACCGACACGCTCCCCGATACCGCGCGCGGCGCGGGCGGTTTCGGCAGCACGGGGCGCTGAGCGCCTACAGCACGAACGCGCCGTCGACCGCGAGCACCTGCCCCGTGACGAACGAGGCCCTGTCGGACGCGAGGTACGAGATCGCCGCGGCTACGTCCTCGGGCGTGCCGAGGCGGCCGAGCGGCGTCTCGGCCGCAAGATCGCGGAGCGTTTCCTCGCCCAGCACCCTGACCATATCGGTGTCGATGACGCCGGGGGCGACGCAGTTGACGCGGATGCCGCTGGGGGCGAGCTCCATCGCAAGCGAGCGCGTCAGCCCGATGAGCGCGTGCTTCGTGCAGGAGTAGACCACCTCGCACGACGCGCCGTGCTGGCCCCAGATGGACGAGACGTTCACGATGCAGCCGCGCTTTTCGTGCAGCATATGCGGCAGCACCGCCTGAATGGCGTTGCGCGCGCCGCAGAGGTTCACGCCGAAGTAGCGGTCCCACAGCTCGTCCGTCACGTCCTGAAAGAGCGCCTGTCCCGCAACGCCCGCGTTGTTCACGAGCAGCGTGACGGGGCCCAGCTCTTGCGTGCACCGCTCGACCATTGCGACCACCTCGCCGCGCTTCGATACGTCCGCCTGCACGGCGATCGCCTCGCAGCCCTCGCCGCGCAGGAGCGAAACGAGCTCGTCCGCCTTGTCTCTGCGTTCGTAGTAGTTGACGCACACGGCATAGCCGTCGTGCGCGAGCTGGTATGCGGCCGCGCGGCCGATGCCGCGCGACGCGCCGGTGATGAGCGCGACTTTTTTCATGGTGTTCCTCCGTGCTTTCTTTTTCAACGCCGCTATTATATGGGACTGCCGGGGAAAATGCAAGCGGCATCGCTTTCCAACCGCTGTTCGACCCCGCTTCGCGCGGCGGTTGATTGACTTTCCCGCGCGTTCATCGTATGATGTGCTTACCGCGCGGGACGCGCGCGGCGAATGAAGAAACGAGGTATCTTTTCCATGGCAAAGCTTTATGACGCCGTCGACCGGCACAAAGGGGAGCGCCGCGAGCGCGGCGGCTCGCTGCGCGCGCCGCTGCTCATCGCGCTGGCGCTGCTGATCGTTGCGGCCTTTCCCGTCGTTTCCGCCGTGCGCGGCGAGCACCGCTTCCAGCGCTACATGTCGGCGCTGACGGAGAGCGACCTCTACGCCCGCGAGAACGGATCTCTTACCGCTGCGCTCGGCGGGGAGGAGCACCTGCTCGACAGCGACGCGCTCGGGCGCATCTACGGGGTGATCTTTGCCGCCGGAAAGGGGAACGCCGTGCGCGAAACGCCGGAGGAGGCCGGCCTGCTCCTGACGTTCGGCGACGGCAGCACGCTCGAGCTGTGGTACCGCGACGTACAGGGCGCGCGGCTCTACCGCGACGGCTCGCTCCTGCGCTATACCGACGCGCATGGGTGGCGCTATCAGTATGAGACGAAGCTCGTGCGCTACTCGCATGTGAAGCAATACGCAGGCTGGTGACAGCGGCAGGAGGGGCGCAGGCCCCTCTTTTTCTGCCGTCTTATGATTTTTTTAAAGCGAGCGCGGGGAACTTTTTCCTGCCGGCTGCGTCTATACTCCGTAGTGAGAGAAAGGAGACGAGACGTCTTGAAGAGAAAAAAGCTGCTGTGCGCCGCGGCGTTGACGCTGCTGCTGGCGCTGACCGGCGCGCTGCTGTGGAGCATCCACGACGCCAAGGGGCGCTTCACGGTGCTTGAATATCACGATTTTACCGACGATCCAGCCAAGACGACCGACTACACCATGACCACGGACGCGCTGCGGCGCGATCTCGACTGGCTGCGCGGCAAGGGCTATGTCACGATCCTTCCGCGCGAGCTGGCCGCCGGCCGGTGCGACGACGGGAGCCCGCTGCCGGAAAAGGCGGTGATGCTGACCTTTGACGACGGCTATGCGAGCAACTATACGCTCGCCTTCCCGATTTTGCAGGAGTACGGCGCGAAGGCGGCGGTCTCACTCATCACCGCGCGCATCGACGCGGGAAAGTCCGGTTTTCTCAGCTGGGAGCAGTGCCGCGAGATGGCCGCGAGCGGCCTTATCGAGTTCGCCTCCCACACGAACGACCTCCACATCAGCGACGAGGTGCTTGGCATCAACCGCATGGACGGCGAGACGGAGGAGGAGTACGCTGCGCGCGTGTTCCCCGACCTTGAAACGAGCGTTGCGCGCATCGAGGCCGAGACGGGGCAGTGCGTCACGACCTTTACCTATCCCCTCGGCGATATGGAGGAATGGGCCGAGCCATTCCTGCGTGAGCATTTTGCCGTTACGCTCTCCGGCATCTATGGCCGCGCGCACTACGGCGACTCGCTCTATCATCTGCCGCGCTGCAACGTGAGCGACGCGCACGCCGCGCGCGAGTATGTGCGCTGAGCCTGACGGAGCGCGCCTGCCGTACTGTTCGCGGACGATCCCGCGCGGCGCATTTGCGCCGTGCAAGCGTTTTGCGCAGCAAAACCTTGGCGCAGGCAGGATTCACTTCGCCCGAGCATTTTGATGTCTTACGGAATCCTCGCGCGAAGCCGCGCGTCGATTCGCAGCGCAGCGAAGAATTGTTATAGGCGGAATTTACTTCCGCCGTTAAATAATTCGGATCAAGCCGAGACGCGCTCCGCCGCGTCGAGACCATGCGGCGCATTTGTGCCGTGCAGGCGTTTTGCGCAGCAAAACCTTGGCGCAGGGGCAATTCACTTGCCCCTGTGCTCTTTGATGTTTCACGGAATCCAAAAAAGAGAGACACACCTATGGTGTGTCTCTCTTTTTTGGAGCAGGGTACGGGAGTCGAACCCGCCTTAACGGCTTGGGAAGCCGCTGTAATACCGATATACCAACCCTGCGGACATGGGGAGTATATCATATCTTTCGTGTCATTTCAAGGCGAAATATTCATGTCTGCCAAAATCTTTTCATATCCTTGTGCCAGACGAGGAAAGGAGCCTTTGTATGAAACGATCTCTGCCGCTCTTTTTGCTGCTGTGCCTGCTTTTGAGCGTTCCCGCGCGCGCCGCGGAGCTGACGCTCGACGCGCCCTCTGCGCTGCTCATGGAAAAAGCGACCGGCACGGTGCTTTACGCCAAGGATGAGCACACGCCGCGCGAGCCCGCGAGCGTGACGAAGGTGATGACGCTGCTGCTCACGATGGAGGCTGTCGACTCCGGCGCGCTTTCGTATGACGATCTGATCACGGGCAGCACGCACGCGTCCTCCATGGGCGGCAGCCAGATCTGGCTCAAGGAAGGCGAGCAGATGCGCGTGGAGGAGCTTATCAAGGCCGTGTGCGTCGTATCGGGCAACGATGCGGCCGTCGCGCTCGGCGAGCATCTTGCCGGCAGCGAGGAGGCCTTTGTCGCGCGTATGAACGAGCGGGCGCAGGAGCTGGGGATGAACGACACCCACTTTGTCAACTGCACGGGGCTGCCCGCGAACGGCCACGTGACCTCCGCCTACGACATCGCGCTCATGTCGCGCGAGCTTATCCTGAACCACCCTGACATCCGCCGCTTTACGACGATCTGGATGGACTCGCTGCGGAACGGAGCGTCCATGCTCGTCAACACCAACAAGCTCGTGCGCTTTTACGATGGCGCGACGGGGCTGAAGACCGGCTCGACGAGCACGGCGAAGTACTGTATCAGCGCCACGGCGGAGCGGGACGGCATGGAGCTGATCGCCGTGGTGCTCGGCGGCAGCACGAGCGACGCCCGCTTTTCCGACGCCAAAGCCATGCTCAACTATGGCTTTGCCAACTACGCGCTCGTGAACGTTGCGCCCGAAGCGCCGCTGCCCGCCGTGCCCGTGACGCTCGGTACGCAGAAGACCGTGCAGCCCGTTTTGACGCAGGACAACGCGCTGCTGCTGGAAAAGCCGCGCGCCAGCGGCCTTACGCAGTCCGTTGTGCTGCCGGAGAGCGTCGGCGCGCCGGTGGATGAGGGAGAGCCTGTCGGCACGCTGGAGATCTTCGACGCCGCCGGCGTGTCCGTTGCGTCGCTGCCGCTGCTGGCGGGGGAGAGCGTCGCGCGCGTGACGTGGGGGCAGCTGTTCCTCCGGCTGCTGGGCGCGGCGTTCTGCGCGGCGTAGGGCCTCTCCCTTTTTCACAAAACGGGCGCGCCGGCGCGCCCGTTTGCGATAATTTCGCATAAAGTTTCTCAAAAATATCCAAAAGATCTCATTTTGCGCTTGACAGACGCGGAAAATGATGTATACTGCAAACAATTTCATAAGTCTTGATAGAGGCGCGGCTGACAAAAGTAGCTCTCAGCAAACGGCAGGAGACCGGAGAGCGAAAGGGGACGCCGCCGAAGGGTTTATCAGCTCCCCTGGCTGATAAATGCCTGGGCCGTCGGGGAATACCCGCCGGACTGTCGTCCGCAAGGACGGAGTGCTGTCATGATGAGCGCAGGATGCTCCCATGTAGATCTCATTTGTTTACGGGTCCTGATGTTGTGTTAAGTCATGATGGAAATCATGGCTTAATTTTTTATCTGTGCAGAGACACAGGAAAGGAGAAACATCATGACCTTTGCAGGAACCTTCTGGGCGCTCGTGCCCCCCATCATCGCTATCACGCTGGCGCTGATCACCAAGGAAGCGTATTCGTCGCTGTTCATCGGCGTGGTCGTCGGCGCACTGTTCGCCTGCAACTTTTCCCCCATCGCGACGATCGATATGATCGTCAACGACGGTCTCGTCACCGCCATCGCCGATAACGCCGGCATCTTCCTCTTCCTCGTGCTGCTGGGCATCATCGTCGCGCTCGTCAATCTGGCCGGCGGCAGCGCGGCCTTCGGCCGCTGGGCGGAAAAGAACATCCACACCCGCGTGGGCGCCGAGCTTGCGACCTTTGCCCTCGGCATCCTGATCTTCATCGACGACTATTTCAACTGCCTGACCGTCGGCTCGGTCATGCGTCCGGTGACTGACCGCCACCAGATCTCGCGCCCGAAGCTCGCCTATCTCATCGACGCTACCGCCGCCCCCGTGTGCATGATCGCGCCGATCTCGTCCTGGGCCGCCGCCGTGTCCTCCACCGCCGAGGACCTTGACACCGGCATCTCCGGCATCGAGCTGTTCATCCGCGCCATCCCCTATAACTTCTACTCTCTGCTGACGTTTGTCTTCATCATCGCCATCACGCTCATGCGCTTCGACTACGGCCCCATGCGCGGCTTTGAGGAGCGCGCCCACTCCACCGGCGACCTCTCCGCCGCCGAAAACAGCGCCGAGGAGAACGCCAATCCCCGCGGCCGCGTGATCGACCTTGTCATCCCCGTCGTCATCCTCATCATCACCTGCACCATCGGCATGATCTATGTCGGCGGCTTCTTCGGCACCGACGCCTGGGGCGGCACCGACTGCGCCGGCGACTTCATCGGCGCCTTCGGCAACACCGACGCCTTTATCGGCCTGCCCTGGGGCGGCCTCATTGCGCTGGTGATCACCGTTATCTACCTCGTCGCCCGCCGCGTCGTCGGCTTCCGCGACGCCATGGGCTGCATCCCCAAGGGCTTCCAGGCCATGATCTCCCCCATCATCATCCTGACGCTCGCCGTCTCGCTCAAGACCACGCTCAACGCGCTGGGCGCTGCGGACTATGTGCATGACCTGATGTATGCCGCCTCCGAGGGGCTTTACAATATGCTCCCCGCGGTCATCTTCCTCGTCGCGTGCGTGCTGGCCTTTGCCTCCGGCACGTCCTGGGGCACCTTCGGCATCCTGATCCCCATCGTTACCGCCATCTTCCCCAGCGACAGCAGCTTGCTTTACATCGGCATCTCTGCCTGCTGCGCGGGCGCCGTGTGCGGCGACCACTGCTCTCCCATCTCCGACACGACCATCATGTCCTCCGCGGGCGCGCAGTGCGAGCACGTCAACCACGTTGCGACCCAGCTGCCCTATGCCATTACCGTCGCTGTGCTGAGCTTTGTGAGCTTCATTCTCGCGGGCTTCATTCAGAACTGGGTCATCTGCCTTGCCGTCGGCGCGGTGCTGACCGTTGCGACCCTCTTTGCCATCCGCAATATGGAGGCGAGAAAGGCCCGCTTTGTCGACTGAGAGCGGCCGTTTATCTCCGCACCGTCCCAAAGAGCCGGACTTTCGTCCGGCTCTTTTTTGCGCTTTGGCATAAAGAGGGCTTTTCTTTCCGGCCGGGGCATGGTATAATTCAACAAAACTCTCGCCATCGGAGGTCGCAGACTATGGGCATCGTTGTTCTGGGCGCTGTTTTCGTCGATATCAAGGGCTATCCGCTCTCATCCTATATCCCCGGCGGACGCAACGCCGGACGCGTCGTGCAGGTGCATGGCGGCGTGAGCCGCAACATCGTTGAGGATATCGCGAACGTCGAGCTTCGCCCCACGTTCGTCAGCCTTGTCGACGAGACGAGCGCGGGCGCGGACGTTGTGAAAAAGCTCCAGAGCCACAAGGTCGACACGCGCTATATCCGCCGCACCGAGGACGGCATGGGCACATGGCTCGCCATCTTCGACAACACCGGCGACGTGACCGCCGCGATCTCCAAGCGGCCCGACCTCCGCCCCATCGCGGGGATCCTTGACGAGCAGGGCGACGAGATCTTTGCCAACGCCGACAGCATTTCGCTGGAGCTCGACATGGAAAAGGAGGTCGTCAAGCGCGCCTTCGCCCTCGCCGAGAAGTACGACAAGCCCATCTACGCCGTCGTGTCCAACATGAGCATCGCCGTGGAGCGGCGCGACTTCATGCGTCAGGTGCACTGCTTCATCTGCAACCAGCAGGAGGCGGGCATCCTCTTTTCCGAAAATTACGACGACGCGACCCCCGAGGAGATGCTCGAAACGCTCAAGGTCAAGATCCGCGCCGCGCAGATCTCGCGCATGGTCGTTACCATGGGCGCGCAGGGCGCGGTGTTCGCCACGCTCGACGGTGAAGCGGGCTGGTGTCCTGCCAAGAAGGTCGACGTGAAGGATACGACCGGCGCGGGCGACGCGTTCTTTGCCGGCGTCGTCATCGGGCAGACCTACGGCAAGACGATGATGGAGGCCTGCGAGATCGGCACGCGTCTGGCAGCGTCGGTCATCACGACGGGCGAAAACGTCTGCCCGCGCTATCTTCCCAGCGAATTCGGCCTGGATATCCCCGAGCCGGACGAAGCGCAGCTCGCGCTTGAGTTCTGACCGTATCTTATTGGATATAAGGAGGAAACCGCCATGAAAAAAGCGCTCACCACCGTCCTGACTCTCGTTTTTCTGCTGACCGCCTGCGGCGAGACGACCCTGCCGGACAATTCTGAGCAGAACCCCGTCGTCGACGGTCCGGAGGCCGTCGCACCCGCAGTGCCTGACAGCTGCCTGCTCTATTACGAGCTGGGCGGCGCGCCCGTGCGCGCGGAGGACAAGACGCTCCCGCTCGCGCAGAACGCGGGCGACGGCTACCAGACCACCTACAGCGTGTGGTACGGGGGCGAGTATCAGGATCTCGCCCTGACCGACGGCGACAGCGGCATTTCCGTTGCCGATATGACGGACGGGAGAGCGGCGTTCGACTATGGGGCGGGGCTCGTCGTCTGGAACGGCGAGCGCTATCACTGCGCGCACCTGACCGCGCAGGACAGCTACATCCCCAACATCTCCCCCAACGCGCAGGGAGGCATCCTGCTGCTCGACATCAGCGGCGACTGCTGGGCCGACGGCGGCGTGGACGACGTCGCCTGCTTCACGGGCTTCAGCACGGTCGTGATCTGCGGCAGCGGCACGCTGCGCATCGACGGGGCGGGGCTCGGCGTCGGCGAGGGCAAGCCCTCGTACCTGCCGGGGCTGATGCTCGACGGCGTTTCGCTCAGCAGCGGCGGCGTTTTTCTGAACGAGCGCTCCTATGACGCGGCCCCTGCGCTCTTTGTCCGCTCCGGCGCGCTGGAGACCGATGTGCTCGTGCTCTCCGGCGACCTCTGCGTTGCGGGCGGCAGCGTGAAGACGCAGTACATCGACGGCGCGCCGAACGCCGTCTTCCGCGGCGGCACGTTCGAGACGGAGCAGTGGGGGGACACGGTCGTTCCCGCGCTCATCCTCTCCGGCGGCGACGCCACCTGCACCGACTGGCTGCCGCAGGGCACCAGCATCGAGATCGGCGCGGGCACGATGACCGCCAACGGCATCCGCTACTGGGATACCGTCCACGTCTACGACGGCGGGGAGATCGTCGATCTGATGGATTAAACCTCCGCACAAAGGAAAAGGCTCCATACCCTTGAGGTATGGAGCCCTTTTTTGCCGTATTGCGCGCCCTATCCCGCGAGCGCACCGGCGATGGCGTCGAGCGTGAAGCGGGTCCACGCAAGGTCCTCCTTGGCGGACTGCTCGGCGAGAAACGCGCTGTACGCGGTTTCATCAACGCTCTCGCCGTTGAGCGTATAGACGACGCTGCCGTCGCTGCCGCCGAGCATGGCGGCAAAGTCGTCATAGACCAGCACGCCGTTTTCAAAGCGGGCGCGGGCTGCGCCGTTGTCGAACGCGCCGTTCGACCATTCGAACGTGCCGTCGGCCTTCGGCGACAGGAAGCCGCGGTAGACGACCTGATTGGCATAGACGTCATAGTCGCAGGTGAGGATGACGTATTCCTCGCTGCCGCTCTGCGTGATGGCGAGGATCAGCTCCTCCGCGCCGTTGCCGTCCATGTCGAGCAGCGCGAAGCGGTCGATCGTCCAGTCCGTGTCCGAGACGTCGACGCCCTTGGCGGCGTAGACGTCAGGCGCGCGGAACGAGGCGGTCACCGGCGCGACGCCGGCGTTGATGAGGTTCGCCGTCACGGTGACATCGCCGGTGAAGAAGTCCTCATAGAGATTGCCCGCCTGCGCATTGGGCGGAGTGTCGTCCGCGTCGTCTGATTTCTGCCCGCAGGCGGTCAGCAGCAGCGCGAGGGTGAAAGCGGCGGTGAGACCGCGCAGAAGATATGGTTTCATGGAGTTGCTCCTTTCCGATGTTTGCCGCACGGCCTGCGGCGCTGTTGATGGTAACATGACTTTAGACGCAAGTCGTTATAAAAAGGTTGCAGTCTGGAGACAAAAAGAAAAAAAGAGCGCCAGGCGCTCTTTTCCTTTAGAATAAAAGGGTGACCCCGTATGTCAGCGCCGTGATGATGCACCCCGCGATAAAAACGCCCGCGAGGATGACGGGCACGGCGCGCTTTAAGCGCATATCGAGCACCGCCGCGATGAGCGCGCCCGTCCACGCGCCGGTGCCGGGCAGGGGGATGGCGACGAAGATCAGGAGACCCCACGTCTGATAGCGCGAAACGTCCACGCTCTTTTCCCGCGCGCGCTCCTCGAGCCGCGAGACGAGGCCGCCGAGCTTTGGGATATGGACGCGCACCCACTTGAAGAGCGGGCGGACGAAGAGAATGATGAACGGCACGGGGAGCATGTTGCCGACGAGCGCGGCGAAAAACGCCGTGGGGATGGGAAGCCCCATCGCAACGCCTGCGGGAAGTCCGCCGCGCAGCTCGACGATGGGCAGCATCGAGATGAGCATTGTGAGCAGCGTTTCGCCGAGGGGCGTTTCGTGCAGCCAAAGAGAGATGGATTCCAGCATGGCGCTCCTTTCCAAAATCAATACCTGATCTGTAAGGCATCATAGCATGAAACGGGGGAGCGCGCAAGTGCCGCGCCGCGAAAGGCGCGCAAAGCGGGAAGAAAGGCTCCGGACGCGTCCGGAGCCTTTCTTTTGAGTACGGGATCAGCGGTTGTTCTGGTTCTGGTTGTTGTTCTGGTTCTGCTCGTTGTTCTGATCGGTGTTCTGCTTGCGCTCCTTCATGCTTTTGCGCCTCCTTTCTCGTTGAACTGCCTGCGACCATAGTGTTGACGCGCCAAAGAAAAAATATACCAGAAATATTTTTTTGCGATCTTGCAGATTGTGATTGACAAACGCCGCGCGGGAGGATATAATCCTATCGCAAAACAAAGAAGAGCGGCAGCATCCGTTCTCACCCCCAGCGAAGCGAAGGGGTCGATCATGGAAAACAGAGCCTTCGGGCTTTTTGTGTCGTGGTACGGGTGCAGATGCTGCGCCCGTTTTTTGTTTGCCGTTCCATCAGTTCAAAAAATTCAGAAAACGGAGGTGCTTCGGTATTAGCAGCAACGTGCATCAGATCAACGAGGAGATCCGGGACAGCGAGATCCGCCTGATCAGCTCGACCGGCGAGCAGCTTGGCATCATGTCCGCCGCGCAGGCACAGCACATCGCCGACGAGCAGGGGCTTGACCTTGTCAAGATCTCGCCGCAGGCCACGCCGCCTGTCTGCCGTCTCATGGACTACGGCAAGTTCCGCTTCGAGCAGGGCAAGCGCGAGAAGGAAGCCAGAAAGAATCAGCGCGTCGTCGAGATCAAGGAAGTGCGCATGTCTCCGGGCATTGATGTGGGCGATTTCAACACCAAGCTCAAAAACGCCCAGAAGTTCATTGCCGACGGCAACCGTGTCAAGGTCTCTGTCCGCTTCCGCGGGCGCGAGATGGCGCATACGGACATTGGCCGCGATCTGCTCGTGCGCTTTGCGGAGGCTGCCGCCGACGTCGCCAACCTGGATAAAGAGCCCAAGATGGAGGGCCGCAGCATGTCGATCTTCCTTTCCCCGAAGGCGGGAAAGTAAGCCCCGCGCAACTACAAATACGAAAAGGAGAAACTTACTATGCCCAAGCTGAAAACCCATAGCGGTTCCAAGAAGAGATTCAACCTGACCAAGACCGGCAAGGTCAAGGTCGCCAAGGCTTTCAAGAGCCACATCCTGACCAAGAAGCCCACCA
>ERZ857629.3496-NODE-3496-length-13131-cov-2.809345_pt1 | contig 13131 bp, 11 predicted proteins | sample MGYA00519700_ERZ857629 | MGnify/ENA primary metagenome ERZ857629 (study PRJEB31778, sample SAMEA3449351) | human gut metagenome | biome: human gut; feature: human-associated habitat; material: faeces | place: United Kingdom | collected 2010/2012 ... | reverse complement strand
GGGTGCAGGGCGAACCCCTGCAAGGAAGGATTTTGTTTTATGGATAAGAAAATGACGGCTCTGATTATCATGGATGGCTTCGGCATCAATCCGGCTCATGAGGGCAATGCGATTTATCAGCAGGGTACGCCTCATCTGGACGCGCTGAAGGCCAAGTATCCTTATACGCAGCTGGGCGCCAGCGGCATGGACGTGGGTCTGCCGGACGGCCAGATGGGCAATAGCGAAGTGGGCCACCTGAATATGGGCGCAGGCCGCATCGTGTATCAGGAATTGACCCGGATCACCAAGGATATTCAGGATGGCGAGTTCTTCAAGAAGGCCCCGCTGATCCATGCCATGGATACCGCCAAGGAAACCGGCAAGGCCGTTCATCTGATGGGCCTGCTGAGCGACGGCGGCGTGCATAGCCACAATACCCATCTGTACGCTCTGTTGGAAATGTGCAAGCAGCGCGGCGTGAAGGACGTGTACGTCCATTGCTTTATGGACGGCCGCGACGTGCCCCCCACCAGCGGAATCGAGTACGTGAAGGAACTGGAAGCCAAGATCAAGGAGATCGGCGTGGGCAAAATCGCCACCGTCGAGGGCCGCTATTGGGCCATGGACCGCGATAACCTGTGGGATCGCGTGCAGAAGGCCTACGACGCCATGGTGCTGGGCGAGGGCGTGACCGCCGATAACGCCGAGCAGGCCGTGGAGCAGAGCTATGCCAAGGAAGAAACCGATGAGTTCATCAAGCCCACCGTGATTCTGGAAAGCGGCAAGCCCGTGGCCACCATCGGCGAGGGCGACAGCGTGATCTTCTATAACTTCCGTCCCGACCGCGCCCGTCAGCTGACCCGGACCTTCATCATGCCTGATTTCGACGGCTTTAAGCGCGGCAAGGGCTACTTCCACGTCAACTTCGTCTCCATGACGCAGTATGACGAGACCTTCACCGGTCTGGAAGTGGTCAATCCCCCGGAAGAACTGACCAACACCCTGGGCGAGTATCTTTCCAAGAACGGCAAGACCCAGCTGCGCATTGCCGAAACGCAGAAGTACGCGCACGTCACCTTCTTCTTCAACGGCGGCGTGGAGAAGCCCAACGAGGGCGAAGACCGGGTGCTGATTCCCTCTTCCAAGGTGGCGACCTTCGACCTGAAGCCTGAAATGTCCGCCTATGAAGTGACGGAAAAGGCCGTCGAGTGCATCAACGAGAAGAAGTATGACGTGATGATCCTGAACTTTGCCAACTGCGACATGGTGGGTCATACCGGCGTGATGAAGGCCGCTGAAAAGGCCGTGGAGACCGTCGATATCTGCGTGGACAAGGTGGTCAGCGCCATTCTGGCCAATGGCGGACGCGCCTTCGTGACCGCCGATCACGGCAACGCCGATCAGATGATCGACCCCAAGACCGGCGAACCCTTCACCGCTCATACCACCAATCCCGTGCCCTTCATTGCCGTGGATCCGGAAATGATTGGCCGCAAGCTGCGCACCGGCGGACGGCTGGCGGATATCGCGCCCACCATGCTGGAAAGCATGGGTATGGCGATCCCTGCCGAAATGACCGGCAAGAGCCTGCTGGAAAAGTAAGAAGCATAACATAAAAGGAGCGCTCCCCGGCGAGGGGAACGCTCCTTTTGCACATCCTTCTTTTACTCTTCCTCGGACAGATTCTCCGTGGCAAACAGGTGAATGGCGGACAGCACCTGCTCTTCGGTGGCGTCCTCGGCGATCGCGCCCACATTCCAGTAGGCGTAGCTGCCTTCGAACCAGCTTTGCAGGTCGTTGAGATCCTCGGCATAGCGGAATTCCAGATGCCAGGTGTCGGCCATGGTGTCGGGAGAGAAGGCAAAGTAGGTGAACTGCCCCGCATTTGCGTCAGCCGTCTGATAGAACAGGAAGCCGTTTTCGTTTTCTACGTCCATGGGAACGTATTCATGACGGAAAATTTCGTTGCCGTCCGCGTCCACGCCGGAAATGACGCTGCCCTCGACGGTCATCTTCGCCACGCCGCCCAGATAGTAGCAGTTGAAGCGCATGCTTTCGGGATTGGCCGCGTAAGCGTCGATGGCTTCCTGCCCGTACAGGTCGCCGGTGCACATAGACAGCAGAGCGGCAACGGTGTCCTCGGCGGCTTCTTCGCCCACCAGAGGAGCGACCGCGTTCAGCCATGCGTCGTGATACTGTTCTTCCGACAGGACGGGGAACAGCTCCACAAAGGTGCCCTGAATCCGGCTGAGAAAATCGGCGTCCTCGGCCAGCGCGGCGGCGCTGAAGCTGAACAAACAGACCAGACAAAGCAGCAGAGAAAGCCATTTTTTCATAATGGAAAACCTCCTTCAATATGGTTAGTTTTATTTAACCGAAGGAAGCATACCATATTGAACAGAGAAAAACTATTCCGTTTTGGTCTGAATATCCCATTTTGGTTCTTTTCCTGCGGCGGAACGGTAGAGGCTGGGAGATACGCCGTACCGGCTTTTGAACACGGCGGAAAACTTGCTGGCGCTGTCGTAGCCCGCGTCCATGGCGATCTCCACGATGCGCTTCCGGCTGTTCAAAAGCTCCACCGCCGCCTGTTCCAGCCGGTATTCCCGGATGTAGTGATAGACCGGCATGCCGTAGATTTGCCGGAACAGCCGCTGCAGATGGGAGACGGAGATATGATGCTCCTCTGCCAGACGGGCCAGAGAAACATAATTGTTTCGGTCTGTCAGCAGATGATCCCGCAGGTGCTTGGCCAGACGGAGCTGCTCTGCCGAACAGTATTCCCGGGAAAGCTCGGCCCGGGGAATCCGTTCCAGCAGGCTGAACAGCTCCAATGTCTTTAAGGTCAGCGTCCTTCGGTCAAAATAGGGCAGGTTTTCAAACAGCTCCCGGAAGACATGCTCGCAGCGGGGCCCGGCGCTCGCCGCGGCATACCAGCCGGAGCCCAGCAGGTTTTGCCGCAGAAGAGCAAAATCACAGGCCAGCGGAGCCACATTCCGGCGCATCCAGCCTTCTGCAGCGGCGCAGTCCACATCGATGCAGAGGCCCTCGTAGTATCCCAGCGGAAAATCGGACTGCGATTGCAGCCCGTGAATGCCGTCAAAGGTGCTGACCGCCATGTCGCCTGGCTTGAGTACCGCCAGATCCCGGGCGGAAAAACGGCTTTCAAAGCGCCCGTTCACGCAAAAATTGATCTCAAGGCCATCCCGTTGGGGACGTTCTTCCAGAAAGCCATGGGTTTCCAGCTGCAAAAGCAGGGCCTTTACGCCGTCGAACAGCGGATAAACCCGTATGCTTCCCTGACCGTCGGTACAGGGGTGAGCGCCTTGCTCGACCCCGCTGAAGCCGTCCAGAATACGGATCACGCTCATCTGGTTTCCTCCTATGCGTTCCATGGGCATTGGCTCAAAATCGTTTTTTCAGAGCAAAACGAGGGCCTTCCGCGCCCTGTATGCCCATTGGGAGAAAGCCGTTCTTTTGGAGGACGTGCTGGGAAGCGGCGTTGCCGGGTTCCGTTTCAGCCTCGACGGCTTGAACGCCGGGCTGCGACAGCGCCCATTGGCACAGCGCCCGGACGGCTTCCGTGGCGAAGCCGCGTCCCCGGAAGGGCCTTTCCAGCCCGTAACCGATCTCGGGCCGTCCGTTGGCAGGAAGCCCCTTGAAACAGGCGTCCCCGATGCTCTCGCCTGTGGCGCGCAGGGCAAGCCTCCACGGCCAATACCAGAGCCGCTGCTCCGGAAAGCGCAGTCCTCCTTCCAGCATTTCCCGGTACGCCTGACTGAGCTCCGGGTCGGTCAGGCGGCACTGCTCCATCAGAGACTCCGTTTCCGTGCGGGTCATAGGGGTGAGGGTCAAACGGGGAGTGAACAGAAAATCCGGGCCGCTGCCCAGCAGCGAGACAAGCTGACGGGCGGTTTCCCCGACAGAAAGGCAGGATGCGTCGATCCGCGTGCTTTTCATGGAAGGATGCGCGTATAAGGGCAGCCGCGCCGCGCTGCGCTCGATAACGTCCGGCTCCCGAAGACCCGCGTCCACGTCCCGCCGGAGCCGCCGTCGAAGCGCGTCCTCCGTCAGCGTCAGGGTAAAAAGCCGGAAGGACGCGGCGTCCGGTTTCAGGCCGGAAAGAATCTCGTCCACAATGGCACGTTCCTGCATCACCCAGCCAAAGAGAATGTTTTCCGGCTGAGAGCATTGCAGGAAACGGTTCAGCAGCGTCTGAATGTTGTCCATGACCATGCGTCTGGTTTCATCCGTCACGGAAAAGGGCTCCATATCCCAGCACCAGTCGCCGTCCAGAAAAACGGAGGGAGCCAGCAGCTTTTTCAGCTCCCGGCAAAGGGTCGTTTTTCCCGCGCCCATGGTTCCGTTGACAAAAATCAGGTTTTTCATCGGGCACCCTCCAAATGCAGAAGCCATTCCTTTCGCGCCAGACCTCCGGCATAACCGGTCAGGCTGCCGTCGCTCCCGACGACCCGATGGCAGGGGATCAGGATGGAAATCGGGTTATGGCCCACCGCGCCGCCTACCGCTTGGGCGCTGCGAACGTTCAGCCGCCGGGCGATCTCGCCGTAGGTCATGGTCTGGCCCCGGGGAATAGTCAGCAGCACGTTCCACACCGCCTGACGGAAGGAACTGCCCTGCGGGTGCAGGGACGGCAGAAAGTCCGGCTCTTTGCCGCTGAAATAAAGACTCAGCCAGTGTTTGGCTTCTGTCAGAACCGGCGTCTCGTTTTCGAAAAAATCGCCGTCTGAAAAAGACGGAAAATACTTCTGCCCGTCGAACCACAAGCCGGTCAGGCCGGTTTGATCCGCCGCCAGCAGAATAGAGCCCAGAGGAGATTCATAGCGGGTTAGGTTCATCCTGCGTTCCGCTTCCTTTCCTAAAAAACAAAGTGGGGGAAAGGCCGTTTCTGTTATATCAGCCGCCGGACTGCTCTGTGTCAAGCGAACGGGAAAGAAGCGTTGACAAATCGTTTTGAGGCGCTCTATAATCAGGAAACGTCACACGCGATGCTGATCGTAAATGGGAGGGGGAAGAAAACCATGGGCGGGGATGGAATCCTTTCCGCAAGCTGGAATCCGTGGCACGGCTGTACCAAGCTGAGCCCGGGCTGCCGCTACTGCTATGTATACCGGCAGGACGCCATGTACGGCGCGGAAACGGCCTCTTCTCTGTGCCGGCGGACGGGAAATTTTGACCTTCCTGCGCGGAAAAAGCGGGATGGAAGCTGGAAGATCCCGCCGGGCAGCATGGTTTATACCTGCTTTACCTCCGATTTTCTGCTGCGGGATGCGGACGAATGGCGGCCGGAATGCTGGCGGATGATCCGGCAGCGGGAGGACTGCCGGTTTCTGTTTTTTACCAAGCGGATTGACCGGCTGGAAAGCTGTCTGCCGCCCGATTGGGGCGAGGGCTACGATAACGTGGTAATCGGCTGCACGGTGGAAAATCAGGACCGGGCGGCTGCGCGTCTGCCCATTTTCCGCTCACTGCCCATTCGTCACCGGATGATCGTGGCCGCGCCGCTGCTGGAAGGACTGGAGCTTTCCCCGTGGTTGGATGACGCCATTGACGAAGTATCCGCAGGCGGGGAATCCGGCGTGGAAGCGCGCGTCTGCCGGTATGAATGGATTCTGTCGCTGCGCCGTCAGTGCATGGAGAAAAACGTTCCTTTCTGCTTTCATCAGACGGGAGCGCATTTTATCAAGGAGGGAAAGCTGTATCGCATTCCCCGCTCCCGGCAGCGGGAGCAGGCCCGGAAAGCGGGCATTGACTTCCGAATGGGGTTGGGGGAGATGCCGGAGGGCGTGTGAACGGCCCGCTGCAATCAAGAAAGGTCAGAACGCTCCTTCCGGCAGCTCACCGCCGTTTCGAAGGATGGCGCGCCATACGTCCAGCACATGGCTGCATTTGCGGATGCCCGGCTTCCAAAGGCCTGCATCCGCGCTTTCCATCAGGAAGGGATGGCCGACCTCGCAGAGCATGCTTTCGTCGTTGTAGTTGTCGCCGAAGGCGGCGGCTTCCGCCGGGGCGATGTTCAGCCTGCGCATCAGATCCTTCAGCCCCATGCCCTTGTTGGAAAGGTTGAAATCGCACCATTCCATGCCGGAACGGGCCACGTTCACCGCCGCGCCCCATTTCTGCTGAAGCCTGTCCATAAAGGGCTCGATGGTGCCGGGATGATAGGCCGCCAGCTTGATGAACTCATCGTCGATCTGAGAAAAATCGTCCACGATGGTCATGGTGTTGCGCAGGCCGTACACCATTTCGTCGCAGAAGGAACGGTCGCCTGCCCAGGTATAGCAGCAGCGCACGCCGCTCAGAAGAACGCTCAGCCCAAGCCCCTGCAGGGTCTGAATAATGCTGAGCACGGCGGCGCGATCCATGGGGTGGACGCTGACGATTTCCCGGCCCAGCGCGTTCAGGCCGCCGTTTTCGCAGACAAAGCCCATTTCTCCGGCGATGGGCTGAAATTTCCGTCGCAGATTGTCGTACTGCCGTCCGCTGGACGCCACCAGCAGGATTCCCGTTTGTTTCAGCTCGTCCGCCACCTCATAAAAGCCTTCCGGCAGCGCGCCGCCTTTTTCCAGCAGCGTCCCGTCCAAATCCGTTGCGATCAGTCGAATCATAGCAGCCTCCCGTATCTTTTGCATATTCAAGCCACAGGATTATACCAGAAACGAAGCCGTTTGTAACCCCTTTTGAAAACCGCTTGTTCTTTCGCTGCACTTTGCTTGCAAAGCGCCGGAAGTCCTTTTACAATACTGAAGGAAGAAAAAGCCCGATTTGGGCGCTGGCTGGAAAAAGGTTTGGAAGGAAGGATATTTTCAATGGCGAAAATTGCGATGAAAACGCCGCTGGTGGAGATGGACGGCGATGAAATGACCCGGATCCTCTGGCAGATGATTAAGGATAAGCTGATTTTGCCCTATGTTGACTTGAAAACAGAGTACTACGATCTGGGCCTGAAGCACCGGGACGAAACCGACGATCAGGTGACGGCGGACAGCGCCAACGCGGCCCTGCGGCTGGGCGTAGCGGTCAAGTGCGCCACCATCACGCCCAACGCCCAGCGGGTGGAGGAATACGGGCTGAAAAAAATGTGGAAGAGCCCCAACGGCACCATTCGCGCCATGATGGACGGCACGGTGTTCCGCACCCCGATTCTGGTGCCGGGCATCTCTCCCTGCGTCCGCAACTGGAAAAAGCCCATCACCATCGCCCGTCATGCCTATGGCGACGTGTACAAGAACACGGAAATCCGCGTTCCCGGCCCGGGCAAGGCCGAGCTTTGCTTCACGGATGAGGAAGGCCGCGAGACCCGGGAAACCATCATGGATTTTGGCGGCAGCGGCATTATTCAGGGCATCCACAACACGGATAAGAGCATCCTTTCGTTTGCGCACAGCTGCTTCCGCCGGGCGCTGGATATGAAGCAGGATCTCTGGTTCTCCGCCAAGGATACCATTTCCAAGACCTATGACCATCGTTTTAAGGATATTTTCGCCGAGGTATACGAGGCGGACTACAAGCGCGCCTTTGAGGAAGCGGGCATCACCTACTTCTATACGCTGATCGACGACGCGGTGGCGCGGGTCATCCGCAGCGAGGGCGGCTTCATCTGGGCGCTGAAGAACTACGACGGCGACGTGATGAGCGATATGCTGGCCACGGCCTTCGGCAGTTTGGCCATGATGACCAGCGTGCTGGTAGCGCCCACCGGCCAATACGAGTACGAAGCGGCTCACGGCACGGTTACGCGGCACTACTACCGCTATCTGAAGGGCGAGGACACCAGCACCAACCCGGTAGCGACCATCTTCGCGTGGACGGGCGCGCTGCGCAAGCGGGGCGAGCTGGACGGAACCGACGACCTGTGCGCCTTTGCCGACCGGCTGGAAAAGGCCACGCTGGATACCATCGCAGGCGGTCAGATGACCGGCGACTTGGCGAGACTGTTCGAGGGCGAGGCGCAAACCCTGACCAGCGCCCAGTTCATGGACGCGATTGCGGCGAGAATGTAAGAAGCATATTAGATGAAAAGGCCCGCTCCGACAAGGAAGCGGGCCTTTGGCATTCTATCTCAAGCTTATTCATTCACCGTCAGGACGCTGACGCCGTCGGGAATGACCACCACGCTGGCGTGTTCGCCCTTGAGCCGGTAGGCGATCTCCAGCGCCTCGTCCGGGGTGGAGGCGGGGATCATGTTGGCCCGACGCACCTCGTCGTGGTCGAGGAAGGTCGTGACCAGAATCACCTGATGCTTGCGCAGCACGCGCACGCACACCTGCGCGCACCACTGCTCGGGGATAGTCTTCTGCGGCGGAATCTCGGACAGGTAACGGTCGATCTCGTCAGGCGTGCCCCGCTGGAGAATCTCTCCGAAATGCGCGCCGCCCATGCCGTCGCAGCAGCTGCAGCACATGATGATCACGCCGTCCTCGCCCGCGCAGGCTTCCGCCGTGGCCATGGCCTTGGGGCTCTGGTAGAGGTTCTGATCCAGCGGATAGCCGCCGTTGCTGGTGACGACGATGTCCCCCGTGACCACGGGGCACTGGGACCACTGGCGGATGAACGCCACTCCGGCCTCGTGCGCCTTTTCCAGATCGCCCGCCCAGGCCGCGACGATCTTTTTTTCGCCGTCCAGCGCCACATTGAAAATAAACTGCACGTTCACGGCCTTGGCGGCGCAGAGCATATCCGCGTGGATGGGATTGTCCTTCAGCATGCCCGAATTGGAGCGGGGATGGGAAACGGCCTTGTAGCTGTGGTTCTCGTTGACCGTGCGCTCGGAGCACACGCCGGGCAGGATGCTCTTGCGTCCGCCGGAAAAGCCCGCGAAGAAATGCGGCTCCACAAAGCCCTCCGTCACCAGAAGATCGCACTGGGCGGCCAGCTTGTTCACCTGAAAGACCGCGCCGGAGGGCAGGGTGCAAAGCTCCACGAACTGCTCCGGGTCGAAGGCATTGTTGATGGCGATTTTTTCGTGATCGACGATGTCATCGCCGAACATGCGTCGCTGCTCCTCCTCCGTGGTGGGGCGGTGCAGGCCGGTGGCGATCAGGATGGTAATATCGGCCTGCGGATTGCTGGAGCGAATCTCCTTGAGCAGCAGGGGAAGCGTGATCTTGCTGGGCACGGCCCGGGTATGGTCGCTGGTGACGATGACGATTTTCTGCTTGTCCTTCGCCAGCTCCCGCAGACGGGGCGAACCGACGGGATGCTCCAAAGCGTCCAGCACCAGCTGCTCCTGTGTTTTTTCGGCGTGAAAGCCGTGCATCTTCGCCGTCAGCACGGCCTTGAGATTTTCTTCGTCCACGTGCAGGTTCAGCGTGGAGGTATAGTAGGGGATGGGAATGGTCTTGTGCATGCGGATGGCCTCCTGTGTAGGGAATTTCGCCGGGGGATGTCTCCTTCTGTCATGGGCATGATACCGCAGGGGAAAAGCGGTTGTCAATAGAGGATGCGGTAAACGAGCGAAAGAAGAGCTATTTAATAGGAAGAAACAGCTTCGAAAAGAACGAAAAAAACCCGAAAAATAACGCTGGAACAGCATTTTGAAATTTGTCAAGAGGGGCGTTTTTGAAACTATGCGTGCCCGCGCATAGTTTTTGGAAGGCGTAAACGCATGAAAATAAGCGCGTTCAGAGGGGTAAAGAACAGTAAAAAAACGTTTGCACAGCTTGAAAATCAAGGGATTCCCTGCCGGAAAGGGAAGAAAATATTATGATATTCATTATGAATAAACGGGGCATAAAAATGGATTTTCCGTCGAAAATGCGTGAAAAAAATAGCCGATTTGGGGGTGGAATCGGCTATTTTTTTGCAACAAATGCGGAAGGGGAGCCGCGCTTCTATGAGATGGGTGCTGAAATAGGAACGTTGAAAGAGCGCTAGGAATCCGCTAAGAAGGCCGTTCTTTTCAGAGAGGGGAGTGTTAACAAGTCAGTTTTCCCGAAATCATAGTAGAAAATACACTAAAAATATTGGATTGGATGTAGACTTTTGGCTGCTCCTGTGGTATACTATCTTTGTCCAGTCAGGAGGCGTGTCGGAGCGCCTGTGAAACGGTAATCTGCGCAATGCCTTTCCAGGCAAAATCCCACACATGCGGCAGCTCATCCTCACCGATTTGAGGGCGGGCTGATACGCTTTTGTTCCGAGACGTCACTGTGGGCCTTCGCATCTGCGTTCGCCCGATCGTTCGCCCGATAAGGGAGGGACGCGGTCTGTCGGCTGTTTGCGTACCAGACGGACAGCGGACGGGGTTCATCAGCGCCTGCGGAGGCTCACAGTCCACCCGAAATGCCAGAGGAGGAAGAGGTATGAAAATGAACAAACTGCTGGCCCTGATGTTGGTGCTCGCCCTTGCGCTGAGCACGTGCATCTTCGCCTACGCGGAAAATGCGTCCGCGATTCCGGAGATCCCGGCGGAGCTGATCCCTGAGATCCCCGCAGCCCACGTGGAGGAACCGGTGGTTCCGTCTGCGGAGCCCGTGCAGGCTCCCACGATTCCTGCGGTGCTGCCCGCGGTGGAAACCAGCCAGGAGTTTGTGCCCACCCTGTCCTCCAACTATGCTTATATCAGCGGCGGCACCCGTCTGTATCAGACCGCCGCGAAGGACAAGCTGCTGGGCGTCTTCACCGGAATGAACACCGTGCGGGTGATCTGGCAGAAGGATTATTATAATGAAGCGGGAGATATCGAGTACTCCCTCTATCAGGCGGTCTTCTATGCCAATGGCGAGCGGGTGGAGGGCTACTTCTACGCATCCGCGCTGGGCTTCATCACCCTGAAGGACGAGGCCGAGCTGCTGGACGGCTCCGACGAGCTGAAGATTCTGACGGCGAAATTCGAATTTGCCGAAGAGAAAGCGCCTGCGGCGGATACCCCCTGCCTCAACACCAATGCGGTGAACCTGCGCAAGGGCCCGGCCAAGAGCGAGCCCAAGGTGGACAAGCTGGCCGAGGGCACGCACGTGGACGTGATCGAGTCCGTGACCAACGACGCGGGCGAGGTCTGGCTGAAGGTGACGGCCGGCGGCAAGACCGGCTATGTGATGGCGGGTCTGGGGGACGGATATAGCCTGCCCAAGGAGGAGAAGCCGGAAGCCGAACCGGCGGCGGACGAAGAGCCGGTGGAAGCGCCTGCGGACGAACCCGCTGAGGAGCCGGAAGCCGATCCTGCCGAAGAACCGGCGGAAGCGCCTGAAGCGCCCGTGGAAGAACCCGTCCCCGCGCCCGTGGAGCGCAGCGTTCATGTGACCTTCTCCAAGGACGCGGACGAGCTGACCATCGGCACCACCGTTACCCTGACCGCCGAGCTGACCGGCTTTGAGAATACCTCCTACACCACCGTATGGCAGTACTGCTCCGTGAACGCGGACGGCGAACCGACCGGCGACTGGCAGGACGGCGAAACGAACACCCTGACCCACACCTACACGCTGACCGAAAGCAATATGGGGCTGGCGTGGAGAATGCGCGTTACCATCACCACCGAGGACTGACTTCGCAAGGCCTCGAAGAGTAAACGAAACGGGAAGGAGAACCCAACATGAGAAACGGCCTGAAGAAAGTCATGGCGCTGGTGCTGACGCTGATGATGATCCTGTCGCTGGTTCCCGCGACCGTGTTCGCGGATACCACCGATAGTAATACTGTCGTGGTGAACGGCGCTGCCACGAAGGATGGAGAGGTAAAACCTACTTATACGATCACTATTTATTATCGCTTAAATGGTGAAGATGTTGCACAGCCGTGGACAGCCACTGTGCCCGAAGGCGATCTGGTAAACGTGGTTATTAACAGTCCGACTGTGACGGGCTATAAGCCTGTGTTTGCTGACAGCGGCGAAGCAGCGGGGTCCGTTGTGATCAATGAACGGATCACAGCTAACAAAACGATTATTGTTCAGTATCTGCCCGATACGGTCGAGTTCAAAGTAAAGCATTTCCGCCAAAACGTGACGGATGACAATTATACCGAGTTTGAGACCGAAACGAAGCAGGGAACTACGGGAGAGCTCGTTGGCGAAAATCTGGCTAAAGATAATGAAAAAGAATACGAAGGCTTTTACAGCCTGAAGTATGTGAATGACACGATTGCCGCTGATGGCAGTACGGTTGTGGAAATTTACTACGACCGCAACTACTATCTGTTGAGCCTTGATCTGGACGGCGGTTATGGCGCCGAACCTGTGTACGCGCGGTTTGGGGCGTCTATCAGCGTAGCTAATCCTACGAAGCCCGGTTATACATTCACTGGTTGGGAGCCTGCACTTCCCAGCACGATGCCCGCTGAGAATCAGACGCTCAAGGCACAGTGGACTCCGAACGAGGCTGTGAATTACACCGTAGTATTCTGGTATGAAAACGCCGACGATGCGTACTACAGCTATGCCGGTTCCGTAACGCAGAGTGCGCCGGCAGGAACAACTATTAGCAGCGGTAATTTCCAAAATACGAGCTTCGAAGGCCGCGATGCTGACCACTTCACCTATAATAGTGCCAAGACGGAAACTGCTACCGTTGCAGGCGACGGCTCCACGGTGGTGAATGTGTATTTTACCAGAGAGACCTATACGCTGAAATTCCGCGGATTGGATTGCGATAAAAGGCATAGCCATAACGACAGCTGCTATAAAGTTGTAAAGACCATTACCGCTAAGTATCAGAAAGATATTCATGGCAATTTCCCCATCAAGGAAGGCGATAAAACCATTTGGTGGACGGTGCCATCGGGGTGTACGTCTTTTGTGCCAGGACACTATCTTGGAAGCATTGACACGATGCCCGGAGAAGATATCACGTTTACGAAGCATGCGTCCGAAACCGGTGCAAAGATTTACTACTACGTGGAAACTTTGAACGGCGCAGCGGGAGATACCCTCTATAACGGGAAAAACTATAAACAATACAAGGTGATTGATCTAGAATATAGTAGAGGCACCAGTCTAACTTATGCTGAAGAATTCCATCCCATCACTGGCTTCACGCAGGGTGATTCTAATCCGTATCTCCCGAAAGACGGGGAAGTAGAGATGGCATATAATAACTACCTCTATTACACCCGCAATAGCTACAACATGAAATTCTACAACTACAATGCCTATGTTGCAGGTAAGGATGCGACGGTTCACTATGAAGC